>Ga0335397_10000058_pt1 | contig 109996 bp, 95 predicted proteins | sample MAT04_FD_205740 | JGI IMG/M metagenome (GOLD analysis project Ga0335397, IMG submission 205740) | Freshwater microbial communities from Lake Fryxell liftoff mats and glacier meltwater in Antarctica - MAT-04 (spades assembly) (version 2) ...
CTCTCTAAGTAAAGGAATTGAACATGAGCGAATATAAAGGACACTCCGGTACTCCGCTGATTCTCGAGCAGAAGGGCGAGTACGAAGGCTATTCCGGCACCCCGCTGATCCTGAAGCAGGAAGGCGATTACAAGGGCTTCTCCGGTACGCCGCTGATCCTCGAGCAGAAAGGCGAGTATCAGGGCTTCTCCGGCACTCCGCTTCTGCTGAAGCAGGAAGGCGAGTACAAGGGCTTCTCGGGCACGCCGCTGCTGCTCAAGCAGGAAGGCGAGTACAAGTCGTTCTCCGGCTACCCGCTGCTGCTCGGCTTCTGACGCGACGGCGATCGTCATCTCTGGCGGATGGTCAAGGCCATCCGCCGAAAGGAAGTTCGATGTCAAAAGAAACCTATCGATCGTTCTCCGGAACGCCGTTGCTCTTGAATACGACCGGTGTCTATAAATCGTATTCTGGTCGTCCGCTGATCATCGAACAGAAGGGTGAGTACAAGCCTTATTCGGGCTCGCTGATCTTGCTGCCTCGGTTGAAAGCTAATTATTCGTTTTCCGGCGTTCCGCTTTTGCTCAACGGTGCGGGTCCCTACAAATCGTTTTCGGGCACTCCCCTGCTTCTGAACCAGAGCGGTGCTTATCAGTCATTCTCCGGGACTCCGCTTCTTATCGGGACGTCAGGCCCCTACAAGTCGATGTCCGGAACTCCGCTGATCCTGCAGCAGAAGGGACCGTACCGGTCGTTCTCGGGCTGGCCCTTGCTGATCAACCGGCCAACGCCATTCTCGTCGCTCTTTGGCTTGCCGACGCTCTTGCAGTAACTGGACCAAACGAGCCAGGACGTCACCACTTGCTCGCACCTCCCGAGTTACTACACGGCACAAGCAGCCTCCCCGACCTTTCGGGGAGGCTGCTTGTGTGTCATGGCGGCGCCTGACGGAAGCGGCGCTGCAGAACTGGCGACCTCGTTTCCCGACGCGGCCCTCCCGATCACTCCAGAGGCCAGCGCTCACGACCCGGGAGAAACCAAAGAGTGAGCTCCCGGAGCGCGCTGCGGAGGGGCGCAATCTTGTCTGGCGCGTCCGACGCTCAGGCATCTGCCCGGATCCAGCAGGCTGTTGAAAGACTCCCCAGCGCAGCCGTCATCGACGTGAGTCCCATCGATGCGGCCGCATTGAGGGGATTGAGGTGCGGAGCGACGGACAGACGGGCTCATTGTTCAGCTACGTTGATCTGGAGGATCGGGTTCGCGCCGACCACCCGCTCTGACGATCCGAAGGCTCGCCAAAGCGGCGCTGGTCAATCCATCGAGAGACCTTGAGGCGCTCGACGCCGCATTCGGCCGCGCGTCCATCACGCCGGAGAAACTGCTGCGGAGAAACTGATGCGGTCGTTCCTGCAACAATCAGGACCGAAAACTAGTGGATCGTATCTCGCTTCAGGCCGTCGACAGTCCTGTTGAAGGCCTCGAGCCCCACGAGGCGAGCCAATTGCCGGAGAGCCAACTCATTGTCAGGTTTGTGAGATGAGAAATAGGGATCGAGATAAAGGTCTCCCGCCGCCACCGCGTGAATGCCGCGCGCGAGTTCGTCGGTCGCCGAGCGTTTAAGAATGTATCCCGTGATTCCGAACTGCAGAACTTTCCGCAGATAGGCCTCGTCCTCGTGCACCGTCAGAACCAGCACACGCGAAGTGGGGCACGCCGACAGAAATTGACGGGCGACATCGAGGCCCTTCAGGCCAGGCATCCACAGGTCGAGAACGGCGACGTCCGGCTTCAATTCGATCGCGCGCTCGAGGGCGCTCGGTCCGTCAGCGGCTTCGCCGACAAGCTCGAGACCTGCGTCGTTCGCAATCAGCATCTTCATGCCGCGGAGGACAAGGGGATGATCGTCGGCAAGGAAGACGCGCAGACGAGGGTTCGCTCGACCATCCATGTTCCAGGTCCTCAACGACGCAAGGTGGGACAGAAGGGACGGCCGAGCGACACCATCCGTCCCGGCGCGTCGCCGCCGCTGCGACCAGCCTGTCCTCACTGATGAAACGGCGGGCTTGCATCGAAGACGACAAAGCCCGCGCCTGACCGATCGGCGAAACCTTCGAGCCGACACGGTGCTCCGGCGGATCCAAACGAGCTGCTTTTGCAGGCTCAAACCTGCGGCGGATCAGATTCTGTCTGTCGAGAGACAGGGAAGCGGCGTTCCCGGAGAGGACGCCGCTTCCGAGGTCGACTACTTCTTGGCGGGCGCCGCCGGAGCGGCCGGGGCGGCCACTGCGGCAACGGATTTGCCGTTCATGAACGCCGAGACCCATGTGGTGTTTTCGAGGACGGCATAGTGCACGAGGAACGCCATCGTTGCCACGCCGCCAAGCAGCAGCGGCAAGCCGACGGTGGGATTGACGACGGTCCAGAGTTTACCTTGGTTCATGATCGATCCTCCTCAATGCAACCAGGGCGAATAAACATACGCCAGGAAGTGAGCGATGATCGCGATTGCGCCGAACACGCGCGTTCCGTCAATCACGTGCTTGTGGAGTTCTTCCGACTCCGCGATTGTCAGGCCCGTCGGCCAGACTTTGTTCAGATCTTCTGCCATGCGAAAACTCCCAAAATAGGTCACTGAGCGTTGTGCCACCCGCACCCGCTCGTCTGATACTTGCAGCGGTCGACCCCGACCACGGCACGTCACTTCTGGTCGGAAGCAGGTGTGGAGTCCGCGCTGCCTCGCTCGAACTGACCTTCGAACGTGATTGCGGACTCCACCAGCGAGATCTGGACGATCGCACCTACACCAGCCCAACTCAGAGAGTAGCAACAGACTATCCGACGCCTTCCCACGGTCAATTTGGGAAGACCTTATCCAACAGTCCGTTTCATCCCTGATGCGGCAGGGTATCGTCAGGAAATCCCACGCTAATTTCGATTCGCAACTAATCCACCCAAGTCGATCGTTTTGGAACGCGACTGCGGAAAACGACAACTTAGAGCGAGCACAGAGCCATGAAAGCCTGACACGAATTGGGTTATCAATAAGCCGCCAATCGAAATGAAACTTGAGCAGCTCTAAGCGCACCCAGTGCAAGAACATCGTCAGCTCTATGCAAGACGATGAATCCATGCCGCCAAGCGGCGCGATCCCGCCACGCTATCGGTGCGCGCCAAGCAGGATGCCGCCCGGACGATCGAAGTTCGGCGCGTGTTCGAGGAGAACCTCCAAGTCTACGGCGTGCGCAAGGTGTGGCGGCAGCTGAAGCGTAAGGGCTTCGACGTCGCGCGTTGCACAGTAGCTCGGTTGATGCGAGAGATAGGCTTGCAAGGGGTGATCCGCGGCAAATCCATCAAGACCACGATCCGCGACAAAGCCGCGCCGTGTCCGCTCGATCACGTCAACCGCCAGTTCAAAAGCAAAGCTGAATTTGACTCTGCTTTGCTGTCAAATCTGCCAGAGTGAGCCTGACAGACGGTCAGTAGGCATGCAACTATCTGTAGCCGGCAGCCTGCAATTCGAACAAATCGGAATAGCGGCCACCCTGCCTCATCAGCTCGTCATGCGTGCCCGCGGATTCGACCTTGCCGTCCGCGAGAACGAGAATGCGATCGGCCATGCGTACGCTGGAAAAGCGGTGCGAGATCAGAATGCCGGTCTTGCCGGCGCTGAGCGCCTTGAAGCGCTGAAACACTTCGAATTCGGAGCGCGCATCCAGCGCCGCGGTCGGCTCATCCAGGATCAGCACGGGCGCTTCGCGCATATAGGCGCGGGCGATTGCGATCTTCTGCCATTCCCCGCCGGATAGTTCGATGCCGTTGCGGAAGCGCTTGCCGATCATCTGGTCGTAACCGCCGGGCAACCGCGCGACCACCTCGTCGGCCTGACTGCTCCGCGCGGCGCGCTCGATCCGATCCCGGTCGTCGCGTGCGTCGATCTTGCCGACCGCAACATTGTCGGCGGCGGTGAGGTTGTAGCGGAAGAAATCCTGAAATATCACGCCCATATTACCGCGCAGCGATTCCAGATCGTACTCGCGCAAATCGTGGCCATCGAGCAGCACCCGGCCTTCGTCCGGATCATACAAACGCGCCAGCAGTTTCACCAAGGTGGTCTTGCCGGCACCATTCTCGCCAACCAGTGCTAGCATTTCGCCGGTCCGCAATGCGAAGCTGAGATGCCGCACGGCCCAGCGTTCCGCGCCGGGATAGATGAAGCCGACATCCTCGAACACAAAGCCCTCGCGAATCGGCTGCGGGAACGGCCGCGGATCGGGCGGCGACAGGATCTCCGGCTTGACATCGAAGAAGGCAAACAGGTCGTTCAGATACAGCGCCTGGCTGGCGGTGATCGAGAAACTCGTCAGCAGCCCTTCGAGCAGCGTACTGAGGCGCCGGAACGAGCCGGCCAGAAAGGTGAGATCGCCCACCGAAAACTCGCCGGTTAATGTGCGCCAGACGATATAGCCATAGGCCAGGTAATAGCCGGCGGTGCCGAGCGCTGTGAACAGGCTGCCCCAGCCGGCGCGGCGCAACGCGAGGTCGCGATTGGCGGCGTAGAATTTGGTGGCCAGCTGTAAGTAGCGGTCGATCAGAAAGCCGCTAAGGCCGAAAATCTTCACTTCCTTGGCAGTCTCGACGCTGGCGGCGGTCTGGCGCACATAGTCCAATCCGCGCCGCTCCGGCGTTCGCCCGAAATCCAGCGAATAACTCTTTGCGCTGAAATGCGCCTCGCCGAGAAACGACGGCACCAGCGCCAGCAGCAACAGCGCGATCAGCCAAGGCGCGTAGAAGATCAGCCCGCCGGCGAAGCTGACGACGGTCACCATGTCCTGCGCCTGGCCGAACAACTGCGCCATCAGCGTCATCCGACCGCTGGTCTGCCGGCGCGCGCGTTCCAACTGGTCCTGGAAATCGGAGTCTTCGAAGTCTTCGAGATCCAGCGTCGCGGCGTGCTGCATCAGGCGAACGCTGGAGGCATTGGTCACGCGTTCGGAGAGCAGGCTGTCCACCAGCGCAACAATCCGTCCCAATACATCGGCCACGATCGCCAGACACAGCTCGGCCGCAAGCAGCAGGCCCAACCGGTTGAGAAGGCCTCCCTCCAGCCACTGCCCGAACGTGCCAGGCTTGTCGGGCAATTGCACCAGCAGCACTACTTCGTCGATGATCAGCTTGCCGACGAACAGCGTCGCCACCGGAAGCACCGCCCGCAGCAGGCGAAGCAAGAGCGAGGTCAGTGTCAGCGACGGGCTGGTGCGCCAGACCATCGCGATGAAGGGCCGCAGATTTCTCAGCGCCCCGACACGTTCTCTGATTGATCGCCTGTCGGACATCTGCATCGAGCTAAGTAAACCCTTCATGATCTGCGCGAAACCGCTCTGCGGCAGCTAGTTGGACATCGACGGACGGGGGTGACATCGTCACAGACCGGAGTGCGGCAATGGTAGGTAGAAACGGATAACGTCGTGCGGCCTTCCGCGCCGCCTCAGAGAATTGCGACGAGCAGATGATTTCCGTCAGAACCGCAGGCAAAGAGACGATCGAGCACGACGCCCTCGTATCTCTTCTCAACTGGGCGACATTTGTCGGTTTCATCTCCCTCGATTTTGTCGCCAAGGTCATCCACCGTCTGCTGTGTCCGCGGCTGATCGCAGTATTGCTGGCGACGCTGAGCTCGGTGCTGGCGGCTGGAAGTGGCAATACGCTTCTCGATATTCCTCGTCTGCTCGGCCAGACGGACCACCTCGCCAAGAGCTTGTCGAGCGCGCAAGACATGATTCTCGTTGCGATGTTGGGAATCGCGTTGCCGCATGTAGTTGCCGCATTATGGCGCCAGCATCTTCATCAGGACGCAGCGCTCGGACGAATAGTGGCTCGGTTACACGGCAGGATGTAACTGCATCATTTGACGCGAAACGCCACGTGGCAACCGTTGCAGCGCATCGTTATCTTGCCGAGGCTAGCGACCACCTTCTGCCATCCCTGCGCATCGAAAGGTTCAACCATCTCGTCTGTTACTCGCGCAAAGTCGTCCGCCGCGCGGTGAAACTCAAAACCCATTTCCCGGAATTCACGCGGCATATGCCGGCCGAGTCCCGAGCCTTGGCCGATTGCCATCTCGCTGCGCGCGAGAACCCCGGCCTCCTTGAGCTTGCCGTCCGCTATCAACTGGATGACGTTGTCGAGCGACGTCATGTGGGTTCGCATGTGCTCCAGAAACTGCGTCCGCACTTCGGGCGGCAGCTCGATCACCGTCCGTAAATTGTCTGCGGCGGCCACAGCTGTCGCGGATAGTCCCAGGAGCAACGCCGAGAAAACGGCGCGCCTTAACGCTCCGCCCTCTGCTTTCGCTTTCGTTGCTCCCAACTCCAATGCTCCCACTGTTCAGAAGCAGCCGCCGAACCCGCGCCCCATTCCTTGTCCACGTCCGCCGCCCCGACCACGCGCCCAACTTGGACTGAGGTTGTCACCACGGAGCGTGAACGTCTGGTCGGCGGTCTTCACTGACTTGGCGACGTAGGCATCAGGCGGCATACGATCAGTCCGGAAGGCCTCGAATGTGATCTGCTGCCCCACGGGCGCTGCTTTCAGCACATCGCCCACGGCCTCGGACGGACCGAGGTGAAGGTTGACGACCTTGTCTTGTGACTGGACGATCAGATGAGCGCCTTCCGCGCTCCGCCCCGTGGTCAGTTTGCAGGGACCGATCTTCGTATCCTTGACGGTTCCTGACATCGAGATGATCGCGGGCTTTTCAGCGCGCTGCGCCATCCCGGTCGCCTCGCCGGTACCTTTTTGCGCGAACGCCGCACCACCAAACGTGGTGGCCGCGATGAGTGCTAGAGCCGCACAGCTCTGAACATACCGCATTTCAGTTCTCCTGTTGCCGACGCATGTCCGCCGAAGAACAACGTTGCACTGAGAATAGCGCAAGATCGCCTGAAACCATTGATCTATCTCACTTGCCGGCGACGTTTAGGTGTTGGACGCAAAAAACAAAATGTGGTTCCGCGCTCAATACCACCAGCCGAGACGGACACTCGATCGGTTCATTCAGCGTGCGTGGACGAGCACCAGCAGACTTTGCGCCGGCGATCTCAGCTACACCGGCATTCGCAGTTGTCGTTTTCAAATTGCAGGTGCGTCGGCGGCGGGGTGAGCGTCCCGACCACAAAGCGTGCGACAGCGATCGCCGGATTGATTTCAGAGGTCGCGACCGCACGCACGCCGCGCTCGGCCATCCGGCTGACAAATCCCGTCCCAACGCTGCCTGCGAACACGATGTCCACCGCATCGAGCGGATGGGCACCCTCCCCCTTGAACTCGTGAATCGTTAGTTCCTTCGGCAACTCCAACCGGTCGACCTCCAAAGGAGCCCGGCACGGTGCGACTTTAAACACCAGGAAGCGGCGGCTCTTGCCGGCATGAGCGGTGACGGTCCAAAAATTCTGGCTGGCGACGGCGATCAGCATGATGGCTTTCCGTCCGAATCTGATGTCGGCACGATGGCGATTGAAAACGGAGAGCTAGGGACGACACGACCGGTGGCCATCGCGGCCCGGATGTTTCTCGGAATCGGGCGCGCCCGCCCGCCCGTGACGAAGGCGATCTTGAGCTTGGCGTCGCACAGGACGATCCCGCCGCGAAGGATTTGCTGCCCCATCGTGATCGAAGCGCCCTTGACCTCGAGCGGCGTCGTGACGACCTCAAGCACGTCGTCCATCCTTGCCGACTTGAGAAACTCAAGTTGCATGGCACGAACGACGAACGCGTATCCTGGTGCGCCGCTGCCGTCCGCGAACAGCGCTCGCTGGTCGGCGCCGAGCAATCGAAGATAGTTGCTGCGACCTCTTTCAAGAAAGCGGAGATAGTTGGCGTGGTAGACGATTCCGGAGAAATCGGTGTCTTCGTAGTAGACCCGGACGAGCATGCGATGGATGCCATCGCAGACCTCGCCATCGAGTTGAGCATGGGACGGTTCGGCGATTGCCAAGGCCCTTCGCTTCGGCAAATCGATACCATGTGCTCCTTCGAACATCCGAAAGCGTGGCGTTTTCCTGCCGGGCCATGATGCGTTCATTTTCTTCAATCCAATCGAGCGCCGCCGGGAGGGCACGCCGCGCGAAATCGCGCGGCCGTGTCGTGTCGTAGGCCCGAAGAGGAGACGCGGGCGCGAGCCACAGGATCAGCCAGTGCCGATGCGAACATTGTGTCGGAGAGAAACTCATAGGGCACGAGCGCCAGATTGGGGGGCGCCGGACCCGCTCGGGTGCGACCGGACGAATCATATTGCGACCCGTGACGCTGGCAGAACCAGCTGTCGCAGTTGCCCTGGTGCTCGGTCGGGATGCAACCGAGATGAGTGCAGATGGCCGAGACGACGAGCCATTGCTCGTGACCGGCCTTGATACGCTCGGAATTCGGCTGCGGATCGCGTAAACTTCGCCAATCCGCATTTTGCGCGGCTTCGATCTCCTTCGGCGTGCGGTGGCTGATGAACAGCGGCTGGCCGCGCCAGAACACCTCGATCACCTGTCCCACGCTATCGGCGCCAGATCGACTTCACGCGGGGAACCGGCAGCGATCGCAGAGGCGCTGGGATTCACTCGAAACCATCGGCCAGACCACGGCGGCTGTGCCCTTCGCTGCGACCGCCCCGGTCGCGAGAAAGAGCATGTCGTGTCGCGTGGTAGTTCCGAAATGGTTGCAGTGGTCATGTTGTCCTCCTGCTGATAGCGGCACGATCGAGGGCAATTGCCCGCCGTTCCGATCGAGGTCTCACTAGCGCTTTGAACCGGCTTAGACCTTGCGAAGTTCGCCGGCCGCCCGCGCGACGATCGCCACCAACTCCGCTTCGGTTGCTGGATCCTGGAGGATCCGCTTGCCGGCGACGTCGCTCAGATTGTCGAGCGCCGCGCGCATCAGCGCTGGCAATCCGGCGTGTTCAACCTCGTTGGGCTCGGCATCGCGATGATGCCGGCACGGCAGCGACCCGCGTTTTCGGTATGCCGCGAGCCGCTTGAAAGCCACGTCGGCGACCGTGCGATTGGCGGCGAGATGAGCCTGCCCCTCGTCGGTGATGACATAGAGCTTCTTGCTCCCCTCGGATTGCGACCTGAGGTGACCGAGCTCTTCAAGCAAAGTGAGGGTCGGATAGACCAGGCTGGAACTCGGCGCATAGTTGCCGCCGGTAGCTTCTTCCACGACCTTGATGATGTCGTAACCGTGACGGGGCAACTCGGCGATCAACGCCAGCGCCAGGAGCTTTAGATCGCCCTGACCGAGCATCCGGCCGGCGCGCATGCCCCGACGGCCCACGCCGCTCCCGCCCATTCCTTGCCCGCCCATGCCACGCCCACTAGCGCCGCCCCGACCACCGCGAAATCCGCCTGGAGAGGCGTCGGCTCCCTGGGAATTGTGTTCTGACATGTTCATAAAGTCCTCCTCTAAGATATATCTTAGATACACCGCCCGGCACTCGATATAAAGATATATCTTTCGCTTATGAAGACATATCTTTGGAAAACCGCTTTCAGCAACTTCGCGGCGACATGCCCTCCGGTCCGTCTCGGACCAAGGCTTTGGAGATTTGGAAGCGGGTGGCGCGGCGAACTAGCGTTCCTTGAACGCTTTCACATTCGCCGCGGCCCAATCTCTCAACAGATGGCCCATCTGGATGAACGCTTCCGAGCGCGCCGATTGCTGGCGCCAGGCCAGGCCGATCTGGCGATCGTCCTGCTCGAGGGTGGGATGGGGCAAAGGCTATTCAGCGGCACTTGGAGGATACGCGTGCCGGACGCATCGGGCTCCGGCAATTGGTCATCGAGGATCTGTCGATGAACGTGGCTAAAGCCTATGGGAGGATTCATCCCGACGCGTCTGACACCTCCGTGGTGCGCGCCACCTTCATGACGGCATCCTGCGCGCGATGGTCTATTATCCGATGACCAACGGGCGCAGCGTGGCGGAGATCCTGCGCCTGATACAGGGTCTGCAGACCAGCCTCAGCAACGGCGTCGCCACGCCCGAGGTTGGCAGCCCGGGGAGAAGATCATGGTCGGCCCGCCCAAGACCGTCGCCGAAGTCGCTACGCGGATGTCCGAAGGACTCGAAACCGCGGATTGGTATTTCTCCAAGCGCGCGCTCTAACTTCCACTCCGGCCGAGCCCCGCCGTACACTTCTTGTCGGGGCTCCGCTCTAGACGACCGCAGCGAATGATCGCCGTGCCCGGAAATAAGCGATCATGCTATTCCAGACCATTTCCAGCGTGCTGTTCCGGAATCGGATGAAGCCTCACGGAGCCTGCGGCGCGCCGAAATCGTCGGGCATTTGGATGGCAACGACATGTCCGCGCGCGGTGAGTTGCCCAGCGGCCAGCACAGAAGTCTCGACCACCACTTTGCGGCCCTTAATTTCCGTCACCCGCCCGCGCAGTTCGAGCGCGCCGTCGAGCGGTGTTGGCTTGAGGAAATCGACGTGCAGCGAGCCGGTGACAAAGCGGAAGGCAGGCTGGCTGTCGAGGCTGCGGCCTTCGCTGCGATACATCGCGGCGGCGGCCGTCGCCGTGCTGTGACAATCCACCAGCGAGGCGATCAGCCCGCCATAGACGAAGCCTGGAACCGCGATGTGATAGGATTCCGGGGTGAAATGGGTGACCGTCTCCTCGCCCTCCCAGGCGGTCTTGATCTGGTGGCCCTCGTGGTTCAATCGCCCGCAGCCGAAGCAATGCGCGACGTTTTCAGGATAGTGATCCTGGAAAGCATCCATGTGAAACGTTCCGCCGGTTGATCCGGCGCGATGCCGGGTGAAATCGTCGACGACCGGATCAAAGCCCGGCCATCGGATGCATTGATTACCTGAAGCCAGTCTGTTGCCGAGACCGACTCTTGGACTATGCGATCCTCGGCCTACAGCGCACCGCGCCGCCTGATCACAACCGGGCTCGCCCGCAACAGTGTCTGCGACGTGTAGACCAAAATCGCCGTGCCGCCGGCCCCCAACAACGCAACGCCGAGCAACACGATCCAATCGATCGGACCTCCAAGGTCGCCAAGGCCGGAATGCGTGAATGCCAGGACGAACAACACCGCGGCAATCGCCCCAAACGGCATCGACAGTTGCGCCCACAGAAACCGCCGCATCGACATCGCCCGGTCACGGATCAGCACATAGAGATAGCCCGCCGTCACCAGCGCCGCGACCGCTACCAGCGACCAGAACAGCGTGGCGCCGTAGAGTTCTTCGAACACCGCGACCAACGTTTCAAGAGTCAGATCCTTCATCGCGCCCTCCCCTCAGGCCTTACCACGCAGCATGGCGTTATAGGTCGCCCGCAGCGCAACCTCCTTCATCAGCCAACTGATCCACAGTTCCTCCAGCGGCGCGATCACACCCGGGAACGACGGCGCCAGATTGCTCTTGTAGTCGAACTCAACCAGCATCGCGCGGCCGACCCGCGTCATCAGCGGGCAAGAAGTGTAGCCATTGAATGTCTGGGTTCCCTCGCGCCCCTGAATGGCGGCTGTCAAATGATCCTCGACCACCGGCACCTGCCACTTCACCGACGCCGCCGTCTTGCCTTTGGGAACGCCGGCGACGTCGCCCAGCGCAAACACCTCAGGAAAACGCCGGTGGCGCAGCGTCGCCTGGTCGACCTCGACCCAGCCCTGATCTTTCCACTTCTCGGCCCATGACAGCCCGGACTGGCGGATCACCCCCGGCGCGCGTTGCGGCGGAATAACGTGGAGATAGTCGTAGTTGAGCTCCTTGTCACCGGTCGGGGTGGTAAAGGTCGCGATCCTGCGTCCCGGATCGACCGCCTTCAAGACATGGTTGTAGCTTGCCTTGATGCCGCGCTCATCGAACAGCATCCGCACCTTTTCCGATACGATCGGCACACTGAACAAGGAGTCCGCGCTGGCCGCATAAGTGATCTTGTAGCGCCCCGCTCCGACGGCGCGGCTGGCGATGTCGTCGATCAGAAACGTGTGTTTCAGCGGCGCGCCGGCGCATTTCATTTCGGTGGCCGGGCGGGTGAACACCCCGACGCCGCCTTTCTCCGCGAAGCGCGATGCGGCCGCCCAGGTCCTGGCCGCATATTCGGGACCCGCATAGAGCGCGCCGATGCCGTTGCTGCCGACCAGGTCGAGCGAGAAGCCCTCGATCGCCTCGTGGTCCAGCACCAGGCCGGGCGCGACGATCAGGTAGTCATATGGAAGGGTGTTGCGGCCTGCCGTTGCCACAGTCTTGGCCACCGGATCGATCGCCAAGGCCGGCTCCTCGATCAGCGTGACGCCCGGCAGCAGCCAATCAGTCGTTCGCGACACCACATAGGCGGCAGGACGAAGCCCGGCGGCGACCAACGACAGTCCAGGCTGATAGACATGATTGCGACGCCCGTCGATGACGGTGATCGTGGCGTCCTCCAATCGCAAAGCCAGCCGGTTGGCGATCGCGGTGCCAGCTGCGCCGGCTCCGATGATCACGATCCGGGCCTTGGTCTTGATGCGCTGGGCCATCGCCGACCGCCCGAGCGACGCCGTCGCAACGGCGCCTGCAGCCAGGCCCAGGATCATCCGCCGCGAGGCGAGACTGTCGTGCTTCCAATCCACGTCGACCTCCCGTTTCAATGACCGTCGCGCGCCGCGATCGGCCTGTCGTCTTTCGCGACACTCCACCAGCGTCGGACTGCCTCAACCTCCGGGTCTCGCCCGCACCACACCTGGCCCGGGGAAAAGGGAGATTTGCTCTATCTCTGAACGGAATACGCGAAGAGCAGATCGAAAACTGGTACCACCGCGTTTGCACAGCGCGGTTTTGTGTTTTCAGGGGCGACCGACTGCCGATTTTTCCGACCGTGAGATATAATGCGGTCTGGCGAAGATGATCTGTGATGATGTCACCAAACCGGCCGTGCCGGAGCGCACCCTGTTCCTCACTGACCTTCAACCCAACTCGACCGAGGCAGCGTGCCGCTCAGGCAGCGCGCACCGATTCCAGGACTCTATCGACCTCAACCATCAGCCGATTGCTCTCGTCGGACAGCGAATGCGCGCCGGCGAGAACGTTGGTCGAAGCCGATTCGGTCTCCGTGGCGCCGCGCGGCACGTAGTTGATGTGGCCAATCTCGTTGACTGACAAGGTCATCTCTTTCGCCGCTGACGCCACCGATTGCACGTTCGTCGAAGCTTCCTCCGAAGCAGAAGCAACGGCGGTGGCCAAATTCAACGACCGCTCGGCCGTCGACGTCAGTGCAGCAGCGGATGCTTCCAGGACGCTGACGTCACCGTTTCGACAATCTGACCGACCGCCGCCTCAAATTTGTGAGCGAGTTCGTTCATCTCCGCCTTGCGCTGTTGCGCCTGCCGCAACGCGACCTCCGAATGCTCAGCGCGAACCCGGTCGGCCTCGATCATATTCGCTTTGAAAACATCGACCGCCTCGCCATCTGCCCAACTTCATCATTGCCGCCGCGCACCGGTCCGCGCGACGATATAGTGGCTATGGCGATTGCGCCCGAAGCTACGGACGGTCTCGACGTCGAACCCCGCCCGACAATGGCTTGGCGAAGATACTCTGCCGTGAAAACGGTCACCGTAGGCCCGAACCCGACCGTCTGAAGCGCAGAAATGATCGCGCGGCGCAGCACGATGTTCATCGCCGCCGAAGCAGAACGTCTTGCTCAACAGCAAGCCGCCGTGTCCTTGATCGGGCGTGCCGCGTACCTGTCAGCTACCCGGCCCTAGAATTGAATGTCGCTGCGGTCCGTCATTTCCAAGTTTTTCAATGGAGTTCAGCGTTTCGACGTCGTCCACCGGTACGTATTAACAACAGGGCCCATCTCGACGAATACCGACTTGCCCTTTGCGGCTCACTTCTCCAGCCCCAGCGCCCGTGTAATTTTCCGCCAGGGTCGGTCCGCCGGCCCCATCCGATCGCCGAGGCTCCAAGCGCTGGCGAGCGGGCTCTGCAGCAAGCTTTGCTGGCTGGCTTCCGCCGTCGCCGATCCCGCACATAGCAATTGATCCCCAACTATCAGCTCGAAATCCGGGGCCGGCATCTCATGGACCGTGGTCGCACGTAGCACCCTCAGAACCAGCGCCTGGCTCCGGCTATCCAGCGCACCCGCCGTTTTCGAGCCGCCCTCCTTCAAGAGATCGGCGACGGTGACCGGCTGAGGGCCGTCCATCACTGCGATCAGGCCCGGAGCCTCGTTGCGATCGAAGGTCACGCTCCAGAACCGCGGCGTTTCGTTACCGACCGCGGCGCGCAATCGTTCGGACAGCGCATAGGCCCACAGATCATCCTTGGCTCTGACGGCGTCGAGGAAGTCGGCCAACAGCGGGGTACGAAGGGCCGCAATGCATTGATTGGCGACGATCTCGCTGGGAACCATCGTGATGTTCGCGCCGAATTTCGTGAACAGCATGCGACTGGAACGGAGATTCTGTCTCGCAATGATGAAGATGTCCGGCTTGAGCCGGCGCGCCGCGATTCCGATCGCCAAGTTCTCGGCGTCGTCGTCGGTGCCGGCAACGATGCCGGATGCTCTGTCGATGCCGGCTTCGTCGAGAACGGCGACGTCAGCGCCGCGCCCCTTGATGGCGTGATGACCATCGATCCGCGGACCGGCCGGATCAACCACCGTCGCCGTAAAGCCGCCGCGCTGAACGGCGGCGACGACTTCCTGGCCGAACCGGCCGTAGCCGCACACGATCCAGTGCCCCGGCGCCGCCGGAATCCGGGTCGGCGAACTTGGAAACAGATACGCGCCCGGCGCACTCGTCAGCCAAGTGATGAGCCGATAAACGTCGGGAGCGCGCATCGCCAGCGCCAGATGTCCGCCGAATTCGCGGAAGGGATTGATCACCCGGAAGGTGCCGAGCGACGCCATCGAACTGGCGGTCGCCGGCGTATCGGCCCGGCCGATGACGGGAAGTCCTGGACGCAAGATGGAGGCGGAGATCGCGGCCGCGAGATTGGCCTCGTCGTCATTGCAGAGCGTCAGCACGCCCTTGCATTCCGGCTTCATCAGACCGGCCGCCGTCAATGTTTCGGGGGATCGAGCGTCGGCGACAATCGCAGGCGTGGCGTTCGATAGACCGTCGATCTCGAGCTGCTGGATCTTGCGTTCGTCCTTGTCGACCGCCGTGACGCGGAAGCCAAGTTGCTGGAGCGCGCGGACCACGGTCATGCCGGTGTCGCCGAGGCCGCAGACCAGATAGAACGGCTTGCCGAGCTGGTCGACGGCCCGCCGAAATCGCCGGTTGATCAGGGCCTGCTGGAACGCCTTCTCCTGAACAAGGCTCAGCAGCGATCCGAGCAGATAGGCCCATCCCACCACCGACAGGTAGATGATCGCCGTCACGAACACGCGCTGCTGATCGGTGAAAGCGTGCGGAAGCTCGCCGAAGCCGATCGTGGTCGCGGTGTAGGTGACGAAATAGAACGCCTCGAACAGCGTCATTCGCCACGGCCGGCCTTCGGCATCCGCGCCCGGGATCAGGACCAGCCCCAGCGTCGACAACGCGAACACCAGCACGATCAGGATCAAGGGAGCACGCAGCCGCCGCAGCGTGATGAACGTGACGTTACCCACCGCGCTGCCCCCGAACGCCCGCACCAGCAACGGCAGTCCGCTCGAGCGAATTAATGTTTGGCTGGCGAAGTCGGATCATGTCAGATGCCGTTACCGTCGTCCGGGCTGAGGGTGAAGTAGAAGGTCGAACCATCGCCCGGCCTGGAACGGACCCAAATCCGTCCGCCGTGACGTTCGATGATCTTTCGCGTCATCGCCAGGCCGACGCCGGCGCCGCCGCCATATTGCTCGGGCTCGTTCAGACGGTGAAACATCTGGAAGATGAGTTGCTGGTCGGTCTCCTCGATCCCAATTCCGTTGTCCCGGACGTAGTAGCGCGCCGGATGGCCCTGCTCGACGCCGATCTCGATCCATCGCGCGGGTTTATCGTTGTACTTGATCGCATTGCCGATCAGATTGGAGAATACCTCGCCGACCCATTCTTTGTTGCAGGTCGCTGTGCCCAACGGTCCGGGACGGCGGATTTCGATATTCTCCTCGGCGAACTGGCGGGCAAAGGGCAGCATCGCCTCGTCGACAACGGCGTCCAGATCTGCGGTCTGCAGCGCGAGCTCGGATCGGCTGGTCTGCGCCTGCTCGAGCAGAGCGTCGACTAGACTTTCCATCCGTTGCGTCAACTTCAGGATGGTCACGACCTGCTGCTGGCCTTCGTCGTCGAGCACGTCTCCGTGTCGGCGTCGCAGAGCCGTCGTGAGGTGGTGGATGCCCCTGAGATGTTCCTTCAGCTCGTGGGACGCCGTGTCCGCATAGTGGCCGAGTTCGGATCGCGCACCGCCGAGTTCGCGGCTGATCCGTTCAACCCTGGTGGCGCGTTCGGCAACGATGTCGCCGATCGCCGCGGCGAGGCGGGCGACCGCCTCCTTCTCGTCGTCCCGCCATGGGATTGAGCGGTTCCGGACGCTCTCCTTCCACAGCGCGAATGAATTCCTCGGCCTGAGCCGCAACATACCGTCGGCTTCGCTGACGTCGACCGGCTTGTGGGGATCTCCGGCCCACGCAACGATCTCGACTTGCTCGGGACGAAACCACAGCACGAGGTCCGGCAGCTTGGGCGAGATCCGTACGGCCAGCACGCCACTGGCATCGCGGGCAAAAGCCTCGCCCGGCGCGTAGAGCGATGGCAGCCGGTCGGTTGCGAACAGCGGCGAGGTGCGGTCAGTGAGCCATCCCGCGAGGTCGCGCACTTGGTCGCGCGACGGCGTCTTGCCGCTCAACGTCACGTTCTGATCGGAGATAATCGCGACGCCACCGGCTTCGACCTGGGTCGAGAGCAGTTGCAGCGCATCCGGCGCGCGTAGCGCCCTGGCGACGTTGGCGTCGACGGCGAGAGCGCGGATCAGCCGGTCCGATGTGGCCTTCATCGCCGTGATCAGGCCGAACAGTTCGGCGTCCTCCTTGGCGGACATCAGGAGAGACAGCGTATGAGCCAGGAATTCGGCCGCCATGCGGGTCTCGTGGGTGATGTGGCGCGGCGCGGCATGGTGCATGGCAGAGATCAGCCCCCACAGCTTGCCCTCCTTGACCAGCGGCATCACCAGGGTCGAACGCACATCCATATTTTTTAGGTAACCGGTGTACATCACCGAAACGCTGCGAAGGCTGGCGACGCTCATGTCCACCGGGCCGGGGACCAGAAGGTTCTTTGCCGCGATTAACGGCACCGGGGTGTAGTCCACATCCGGCAAGTGCCGTACCCAGCTCAGCGAAAACAGCCGGCGCGCCGGAGCCGGGATGTCGGTCGCGGGATAGTGCAGCCCGAGATAGGCCTCGAGGTCGCCGCGCTTGGCCTCGGCGATGACGTGACCGCTGCCGTCCACATCGAAGCGATAGGCCATCACCCGGTCGTAGCCGGTGAAGGCTCGAATCCGCGCGACCGCGAGGTCGAAGAAGTCCTTCAGGCTATTGGCATCCTGCAGCCGTGCCAGGTCGGCCCGCACCTCCGAATAGAGATTGGGACTGACACCGGAGCCATCCGCCGCGGATTTCTCCAACTCGAGAATGATCAGTCCGCCGCAGCGATGGGCGAACAGATTGAAGCCCCTCTCCGTTCCGACGAACGATTCGCGGGCAATATTGACCGGTCCGCTGTCGAGCGGCATCCGGTGCAGCGTTGCCGTCAGGTCACGCCAGGCCGGTCCCAGCACCGCGGCGACCGTCGACCCGACCACGGCCTCGAGCGGCTTGCCGAGGAATTCGGCGCAATTGGCGCTGGCGTGCATGATCAGGTGCGACTGATCGTCGACCGTGAGCATGGCGCCGTGCGGCTGGATCGCCTCCGGATACTGCACGAGTTCGCGGTCGCAGGTCGACAGGTCGACATTCTTGGCGGTGACGACGCCATCGGCCTTGACCGGATCCATGGGAATCCCTTCGCTCTATACGCCTCGGCCAGACTTATACCGCCGGCCGACGGCTGTCGCGAGCGTCATCCTCATCTCCGCGATGGCTAGGCTACCTGGTTCACGCCGCCGCGAAATCCTCCGGCATCTGCAAGGCTACCACGCGTCCTCGCGCCGCCTCTTCTTCCGCCGCGATCACCGACATCTCGATGACAACATTGCGGCTTTGATTGCGACGACCGGCCCCACTTACTCGCCTGGCGCGAGCAACTTCGCGACGACCTCACAGCTCTCTGCGGAGCGTAAAAATCCCGCGCATGTCACCCGCCCTAAAACCCGTCGCCTGATCAGCGGGGTAAAGTTGCTTGATCTTGGCGGTCACCGCCGGCTTCAGCTCGCTGCCGTGGCAAGTGAGGCACAGTTCGGCGGTGGGGATCGCTTGGACATAGCGGAAGCTGCGTTGGCCGTCGTGCTCAACAATCTCGGCGCGCTTCAGCGAGACGGCCGGCTCGCCGGCGGCGATACGGGCGACAAATTCGGTCATCACGGCGCGCTCGAATTCGTCCGGCGCAGAGGCTGGGTTGCGTGGTTTCAGGCTGGTGCGGGCGATCTTCCACCCGCTGCGTTTGGACGCCCCTTCGGCGATGGTGGGCGCTTCCTTGTTGCAGAAGTCAACGGCGCCCTCCGGACCCGAAGTCTCGAGCGCCCCCTTGAGAATGCCGAGCAGCGACGCGCCGAAGTCCTTCGTCAACACGGCTGCCTCCGCTTGAAGCGCCACCTCGTCCACAGCTTTGGGACGGGAGGAGACCAGCACGACCGCAACGGCGGCGCCGGCGAGGATCGCGAGAAACAATTTCGGGGGCATGAATATCCTCTATACGGTATACGTTGATGGAGTGCGGTCGTCACGCCTATCGCGCAACTGGCCATTGTCCTTTGTGACGAAAACTACACGCAAAATCCTTCGCGCTGATGTTGTGAGAAAGTTCAGGGCACAAGCTGGCGTACCCACTGTACGATCTGATGAGCTGACATCGCTCCCGATTGCCGCCCGATCTCGCGCCCGCCTTGGAAGAGGATCATGGTGGGAATGCTGTTGATCCTGAGCCGGGTAGCGACGCTTTGTTCGACGTCGGAATTGAGCTTGAGCAGTCGAACATCGGGTTCGAGTTCGCGAGCCGCCGCCTCGTAGGCCGGCGCCATCGCGCGGCAGGGCCCGCACCAAGGCGCCCAGACGTCGACGAGCACCGGGATGGTGTCGTGCCCAATATGGCGGTCGAAGGTTTGGCCGTCGACTTCTGCCGAGTGCCCGGCGAACAAGACCTGCCTGCACTTGCCGCATTTTGCAGTGGCTGCGGGACGGCCGGCCGGAACGCGGTTCGTCGCTGCGCATTTCCCGCAGACGATGTGCATATCCATTGTTAAGTCCTTTCGCTTTCCAGCCCCACGACCGAGCAATATCTGCCCGCACTTCAGTGGCCGAACAGCCTGGACAGCAGACCCGGGGGCCGCGCCACTCTTCATCCTCTTGGATCGTTCGCCCGCGCGATCCTTCACAACCGATTGTTTCAGCTTCAAGAATATTCGAACGCCGCTTCCTCCGTCTGTGACCGAGTCACAGGCGGTAGCGGACCAGGGAAGTAGATTGTCGAGGAGTCGGGTACGATTTATCGAGCAAAGAAACGCTGATTGTCGAAGCGCAGCGACGGCTTTGCACTGTGGTGGAGGCCAACATGCCTGATAGCTCTCGGACTACCGCCGAAAAGATCGACTTCGGCGCCTGCCGAGCGGTCAAACTGACCTGCGTCTCGGAGATCGGTTGGTCCAGCAATGATACATTGATGCAGGACATCGCTGGCAGCGGCGGCATCGCGGCAAATCAATGGCATATTCCCTGGCGCGAGGAAAACGCGCGCGGCAGCTGTAGCTTGCTCGAAGTCGAAGACCTCGACGGTTCGCACCGGCGACTGTTGATCGATTCAGGTTGGAACAGAGACTATATGCGCGCCCGCTTTGCCGCGACTGGCGTCGACCGATTGCTGCGTACGGGCAAGATCGAAGGCGTATTTCTTACCCATGAGCACATGGATCATCTGTTCGGCCTGCAAGCGGTGCTGGAGCTGAAGCCCGACGTTTCGATCTATATCCCCTCGACCTTCACCGACGACGCCTGCCACTTCATCGCCGGCATTGAATTCCCCGATGCCCATGCGAGCAACGCCGCGCCCCATCAAGGCGAACTGATCCGGCTCGAATCCGGCCGCGTTCATGTGCTGATGCCCGGACTGGCCGCCGTTGGCTTTGACCTTCCAATCATGCTCGGCATTGAAGGCGAGCAATCGCTCTACGTCCGGGTCGAAGACAAGGGTCTGGTAGCCGTCACCGGCTGTGGCCACCATTCGGTCGATCGCATCATGGCTTTTGCCCGCGACCATCTGGTCGATGGAACGGATTTCTATGGCCTTTACGGCGGCCTTCATCTCGCTCCTTTTGGACCGTTGGCGCCTGCAACGGAGGCCATCGTTCGCGACATGAGCAAGTATCGGTTCAAGCGTATTGCGTGCAATCACTGTACCGGACTTCCGGCCGTCAGACTGATGATCGACCTCGGCTATCCTGTCGTGCGCGGCAGTGGCCGCGATGGCTCGATCAGCGACCTGTACGTCGGCAACGGCGATTCCGTGACGTTCGGCTGAGGGGAACGCGCGGCATTGCCGCTGACCTGCCCCTAAACTTTCATCCAGCTCCAGTTAGAGCCTCGGCATTTTTGCTCTGAGACCGAACTTTGGACCACCGGCGGTTAGAGTTTTTCCGGCTCTGTCACGATGGCGGGCTGGTGGCGCCATCGCGGTTGATCAAATCAATCGGGGCTCTCTGCCCGATTACATCATGTGGGGCGTTCTTCGTTGTAGTATCTGCGCCAATCCTCCGGTTCTGTCCGGGCGGCCTACCCCTTCCGCCACGCCTGTTCAGATTTCCAAAACCGTTCCGGGCGGCTCCACCTGCCCACTTTGGCAGAAGATTCAGCGTCTTGCTCTCGCAATGAACTCGACGAATCCTGAGACTTCCAGTTTCGCGTAGATTCGTTTGATCTGCGATCGAATCGTTCCGATGGAAACGCTTCTTCGAAGCGCAATTTCGGCGGGGCGCCGGCCGCTCAGCAATTCCGTTGCAACCTCCCTTTCCGCCGCAGTCAGCAACACGGCAACCTCGGGCAGCAGCTCGGCCGAGTTCGTCATCGTCTGCGACTCGATCACCAGGATCGCGGCGGCGGCGAATGAGGTCTCGTCCGCGTTGGAAGGAATCGACGACAGTCGAAGATGCAGGACGAGACCACCGTCTCCACTGACTGAGATCGAACAGGCTGACGAACCAAGGTCGCGCGCCGACGCCGATCGCGTCACGCAGTCGATGCACGGCTGCAGATCGTGATCGATTTCGATCGGGCCACCGGCGCATCGACAGTCGGCGACGGCTCGTGACGATTGACTGCGGCGGAGGCGATTCTGGCGAATCGTCAGCACCGTGCTGTCCGCTAGCAGTGTCTCAGCATACGGCGAGACCTGGGAGCAGCGGCCACTGCCGTCGAGGACGATGGTGTGGATCGACAAGGAATCCAGCGCACCTGCCAAGACGCGTGTTCCCGCTTCAACAGCGGTCATCCATTCGTCGGGATTGCAGGGTGCCGGTTGACGAGCATCCGACCGCTTTTTCAACATAGCTACGCGGAGCATTTCGACTGCGTGTTCATCGCAGCATTCTCGACACCGAAATTCAGTCTCGAATGTGGGGCAGGACAACCTGCAATCGAAGGCTCACTAGCACAAACCAAATACGAGATGGCGCGACAAAACAGCTCTATTGCGCGGATCGCATCTGTCCTTTCCCGGAGTCGGGTCGACTGACGCAAGCGGCGCGCTTAAATAATCGCTGAATCGCGCGGCCGCCTGTTGATGGCTGCATAGCTGGGTTGCGCGCAATTCGGCCTATGCGTGAACCTGCAATCCCAAAGCGGCGCTGTTGCGAACAGCGAAAAGTGCGGCCTGCGTTCGATTGGTCACGTTCAGCTTTTGAATGACGGTCGCAACTTGGGATTTGACGGTGTTGATGCTCATGCCCCGTTCCTTGGCGATCTGCCGGTTGCTCATCCCGTTCGCCAGATACGACAGCAGTTCGATTTGGGGGCGCGTCAGTTCGTCGAGGGCTGGATCCTCAGGCCGATGTCGGGGCATCGGCAAATTTGAAGGCCGCGCCTGCGATGCCGCGAGGGCATCGACGATCGCTCCACGGACGACTCCCAGCAACGCAGTTTCTGCTTGAGCCGCAGCAGCGGCGCCCTGCCCGATCATCAGCGCGGAGAGCTCCTGCCGCCCCCCGAGCAGCACCGAAAGATCGATGTGCAAGACGAGGATCGTGCCTGACGCGTCGGTTCGCGGCATCGCGGCGATCAAGAAGTGCTTCCGCTCGCCAGCTTCCTCCCGCCAGCTCACCGTTGCGAAGAAATCGATGCTGTTCTCGGCGAGATTCTTGAAGCCGCGCAACAGATCAAGCGAATGCCGGTCCGGTCGAATGCAGGTTTCGAAATAGCTCTTGCCGAGCTTGATCGCCGTTCTTGCCGAACCAAGACCGGTCCATCCCTCGCTGACCTCGAGAATCTTGCCGGATCGATCAACGACGACGGCACTGATCCCGACGCCTTTGATGATCTCCGACAGTTTGATACGGGCAAGCACGCTTGACTGACTCGCGATGTGTCCCTGCAACGGACAGAGCGATGCGTGGCGGGACTCGTAATTCTACTAGACAGTAAGTTTGGCCGAAGAGAGTCGTCATCCCCAATTTTGGCGATGACGATTCACGCAACTAGCCAGCTGACGCGCTCGCGCTGGCAGCGCGATAGCGCCGGCGATCACGCACGAATTCAACCGATAGCGGCTTTTGCGAATGGCCCTGCTTCAGCGGAGCTGATTCTGTGGCTGTTGCCGACCATGCCTTGTCGGGCTCGGTCGTATCGAGCAGATCGCGATAGGCTTTCAGCGCCGCGTAGAGTCGGCCTTCGGCGATGGCCTCGCCTGCCTTGCGGATTGTCTCGGCGGCGGCGGGCATCTCCTGGAGGAGTTGCTCAGCCTTCACGCTGTATTGTTCGATGCTGGTGCCGTCGCGTCGCAGATACAGTCTCTGCAAGCACAAATAGACCTGCCGCAGACTGGTGTCGGCGCGATCTTCGGGCATGAAGTTGGCCTGGCGCAGCACCGGCGCGAGGCCCTCAATTGAGAACGTCGACGATTCGGTCCAACCGTTGATCAGCGTCAGCGGGCCGATCTCGATCCGTTCGAACGGCTTCAGCGTGACTTTCAGGCCAGACGACGCCCCCCGAGTTGTACGCTTCTTCGCAGCAGCGCCAGTTTGAAGCATCTCGGTGACCGTCATCGTCTCATCTCCTTGTCTCAGTGCGGCGAGTCGGCGGCGGCGTCCGTGCCGCCGCCGACTCGTTCGAGGTCGTTAACGCAGTAGCTGCAGCACGCTCTGCTGCGACGAGTTGGCCAGCGACAGCGCGGACACCGCGATCGACTGGCGGGTCGACAGCGCCTGGCTGTTGGCCGCTTCCTCGTTGGTGTCGGCCAGCGTCAGGTTGGACGAGCCGGTCTGCAGCACGTTGATCAGGTTCTTCGAGAAGTCCTGACGGGTCTGCACGATCGACAGGTTCGAGCCCAACGCCGAGGCCTGCGAACGCAGCGTGCTCGACGCGGTGTTCAGCGACGACAGCACCTTGTTGGTGTTCGCATTGTCGATGAAGTCCTTGCCCGACTTCAGGCTCGACAGGCCGAGGCCGGCCGGGTCGAAGGTGACGCCCTGAATGCTCAGGGTGGACTTGCCGGTTTCGTTGAACACCAGCTTCAGCGTGTCGCCGCCGAGCAGGTTGACGCCGTTGAACGACGCATCCTGAGCAGTGGTTTTGATCTGCTGAATGATGTTGTTGTACTGCGTCACCAGATTGGCGCGGGTGTTCTGGGCGTTGACGTCGGCAACAGGAGCCGAAGCCGTCGAGAACAGCGACGCCGCGGTGCCGCCGATCTTGCCGCCCGATTCGGTCGAGCCGATCGTCGAGGAGGCATAGTCGTTGGACGCCGAGATCGTCAGCTTGCCGGTGGTGTCGATCGACGCCGCCAGATTGTTGACCGACAGCGCCGAGTTCAAGTCGGCCAGCGACTTCACGGTGCCGTTGGTGCCGTCGCCGATGGTCACGTTGACCGCGGTGCCGCCATTAAAGGCTTCGAACGACAACGTCTTGCCGGTGATTCCGCCGGCAGTGGCGGTCCGCGCGACCGAGAAGCTGGTCGCGGTTCCCTGATTGCCGGCGAGGCCCAGCGCCGACAGCGCATTGCCGGTGCCGCTGATCTTCAGATCGCCGGCCAGACCGGAGCTGATCTGCAACTGACCGCCGCTGAGCACCTTGGAGGCTTCGCTGCCCGCTGTCACAGCGAGGGAGGCTGCGCCGTTGCTGACCGGCGCAGTCTGCGCGCCGCTCGCGATGTCGACCGCGGTGAGCACGTCCTTGATCGTGCCGCCCTGCAGATAGACAGTGGAGTTGCCGTTGCCGTCGGTGATGACGTTCTGGCTGCCGACCTTGCCGAAGCCATAGTCAGCGTTTGCAGGGATCGCGGCATCCTTGAAGGTGATGGTCTTGCCGTTGATGCTGAGCGTCGAGTCGGCCTGGATCATGTTGGCGCGGCTGACGCCGTCGCCTGCAGCCGGGCTGGCAGTGCGTTCGGCCTTGAAGGTACCGGCGCCGGTGGCGCCCGAATTCAAGCCGAACGCCGACAACAGCGTGTTGTTGCCGGAGATCGACAGATCCGAACCCGTCGAGGTCGACAGCACAAGCGCGTTCGATGTGACCGCAGCGGCAGTACCAGAACTGGGCGCCAGCGTAGCGTCGCCACCGGTGATCGTCACTTTCTGAACGCCGCTGGCGAGGTCGATCGCGTTCATCACGTCCTGAACAGTACCGCTGTCCAGAAAGACCGTGGAGTTGCCCTTGCCGTCGGTGACGAGCTGACCTTCGACACCCGAGCCGGTCGGCAGGGTGGCCTTGTCCGGAGCGCCGCCGCTTGCGAAGGTGATGGTGCGACCGTTCACCGTCATGGTGTCGCCGGCCACCGGCTTGTTCGCGCCCAGCGCGCTCAGCGCGGTGCCTGCGGTGATGCCACTCCCACCGACGGTTCCGCCGGTCTTGGTCGCAGCGACGCCACCGAGCAGGGTATCACCGTCGACAACGCCGGGCGTGCCCTGGCCGTCCTGCAGACCGATGCTTTGCGCGAGGCCGTTGGAATAGGTCGAGGTGCCGCGCAGGTCGTCCGCGGTGGCGCCGGCGATCGTGGTCGTGACGCTCGATTTGCTGCTGTAGCCGGCGACCGACTGCAGCGCCTGGTTGGCGATCGACTTGGCGCTGTCCACCAGCTTGGTCAGCGAGCTGATGCCGGTGTTGGCGGCCTGGATGATCTGAATGCCGTTGCCAATGCCGTCGAGCAGATTGTTGATGTCGCTGGAGCGCGAATCGAGCGAAGCTGCGGTGAAGAAGTTGGTGGGATTATCGAGCGCCGAGTTCACCTTCTTGCCCGACGAAAGCCGGCTCTGGGTGGTGGCGAGCAAGTCCGCGGTGGCCTGCAGCGAGGAAAGATTCTGGCGGACCGCATTGGAGAGAACGATACCTGACATGGACGTTGCCTTTCTGGGCAGTACGTGTCGTTTGCGCCGATCGTTTCTGTCGGCTCTGCATCGTCCTTCTGCGCGCGGAAATGATCGCTGAAGCGATATCCATCACTTCGGGTGACCTCTTCACCCATTCGGATGCCCGACCGTCGCCTCGGATCTCGGGGATTGCCCAACGCACGCAAGCCGGCGACCAGGAGGTCAGCTCGATGAGGCGGCGATATCGCTGGCCTTGCCGAATGGCCACTCGCGCAATTTCATTCGGCGGCCGGCTTCATGGCGAGCAGCATCAACGACCATTGCTTGCGAGCGCACCCTGGCGACGAGCCATCTTGCGGTCGTCATTGAATGGACGCCGCCTTGCCTGACCAATCGAATGGCTGCTGAAAAGGAAGATCAGGCGACGGAGTCTCGATGCCGGCGACGGCGCCATCCCCGGAACAGGCGATCACCGTTCAATGAAAACGACGGGCTGCATGTCGCGGATTCGACCGGAACGCCGAACCGGACAGATTCAGCGTTGTCTCGAAAATGGCGAACTACGTTTCAGAGCGCCCGCAATCGCTCGGCATCCTGTAGTCGCGAACAATAGGTCTCGGCGGTTAGCTTTCGTGTGCGGAGCGACCTCGGTCACGAGCGAAACACCTGGGGCAAGGCGTCGATCAACAGCGACGACCGTACGCCTTGCGCGATGGATGTCTCCGGATTGAATCGGATGATGACCTGAAACGGACCGAACAAATCGAGTATCAATCGCTGACCACCGGCGTCGCCGTCGGTGGTCGTTTTCGCGTCGGAAGCAGAACGCACGTGTGGCGCCCCGAACCAGTCCGCCCCGCTATGCCAGCGCGATATCGAGCCAGCCCAGATCGTTGACCGTGATCCGATCGCCGTCATTGATCACAACTGTCGTGGTTTCCGCCTCGACGATCGCGGGCCCTGGGATGACATGACCCGGCTTCAGCCTGTCCGCCGCATAGACCGGCACGTCCCGCCATGCCCCGAAAAACGCCTTGCGTTTGCCTGATGGCGCACAGGCGGTTGCGACAGCGTCGTCGCGGGCAACATCGGCGCCTTGCGGAATCACGCCGATCGCGGCGACGCGGGCATTGACGAAGACGACTTCCTGATCCGGCGACGCATAGGTGTAGAGCTCTTCGTGCCGGCGATGGAACAACTCCTCGATACGATCGACGATGTCGTCCGACATCCAGTCGAGATCGTTCAGCGCAACGTCGATCTCGAAGATCTGCTCGCCATAGCGCATCTCGGCGGAGCGCTCGATCGCGACCTCGCCGCCGAACCAGGATGTCAGCCGGCCGGTCGCCTGCTGTTCGAGATCGGAGAAGATCGCCCGCACTTCCGCCGGCGTGATGCGTTGGCCTGCGCTGTAATGCGTGCTGCTGACCTCGTAACGCAGGTCGCTCGTCAGCATCCCCCAGGCCGACAGCACCGATGCGGCGGTCGGCACGATGATGCGCTTGATCTCCAGCTCGCGCGCCACCTCTGCCGCATGGAGACCGGCGGCCCCACCGAAGCTCAGGAGCGCGTAGCGGCGCGGATCGACGCCGCGGCGCAGGGTCATCAGACGGATGCCGTCGGCCATCCGCAGATTGACCATGCGATAGATGCCGGCGGCCGCCTCATCGCGCGACAGGTCGAGCGAACGGGCCAGCCGGTCGACGGCCGCCTCAGACGCCGCACGATCCAGCGGCCGCTTGCCGCCCATGAACGCAGCCGCGTCGAGGTAGCCGAGAATGACATTGGCGTCCGTCACCGTCGCCTCGATTCCGCCATTGCCATAGCAGGCCGGTCCAGGCACGGAGCCTGCGCTTTCCGGACCGACCCGGAAGGTGCCGCCCGCATCGATCGCCGCAATCGAGCCGCCGCCTGCGGCGATGCTGGTGATGTCGAGACTGCGCAACGCGATCCGTTGATCGGCAAGCCCGCCATCGGCCGAAAGCGAAGCCCGACCATCGGTGATCAGCGAAATATCAGTGCTGGTGCCGCCCATATCGAACGCAACGAGATCGGGACTCCCGAGCAGGTCGGCGCAGCGGCGGCACCCCGAAATGCCACCGGCGGGACCGGACAGCACCGTACCGGCCGCGAGACGCGCGGCTTCCTCGACCGGGGCCATGCCGCCATGGGACAGGATGATGAACAGACCGCTGGCGAGGCCGGCCTGCTTCAGCCGCGCCTCCAGATTGGTGAGATAGCGCCGCACCGCCGGCTCGACATAGGCGTTGACGACGGTCGTCGAGATGCGCTCGTATTCCTTGATCTGCGGCAGCACGTCGCTCGACCGCGAGACGCCGACCTCCGGCAACTCGCGCCGCAACCTTTCAACCGCTGCGATCTCATGAGCGGGATTGCGGTAGGCATGAAGGAAGCAAACCGCCACCGACGTCACGCCTGATGCGCGGACCGCGGCGATCGCCTCGCCGAGCGAGTCCTGGTCGAGCGGGACCAGCACCGATCCATCCGGCTTGACGCGTTCGCGCACGCCGAAGCGCAATTCGCGCGGCACCAGCGGCTCCGGCGGCGCCGTCCGTAGATTGTAGCGATCGCCCTTCAGGCCCTCGCGCATTTCGAGAATGTCGCGATGTCCCTGCGTCGTCAGCAAGGCGACCTTTGCGCCCTTTCGCTCGAGCAGCGCGTTGGTGGCAACCGTCGTGCCATGCACCAGGCGATCGGTCTGGCCGAGCATCTCCGCGCGCGACAGGCCGAGCCGGCGCGCCAGCTCGTCGAGCCCCGTCATCACGCCGATCGACTGATCCGACGGCGTGGACGGCGACTTCGCGAACACGGTCTTGCCTTCGCGATCGATCGCGACCAGGTCGGTGTAGGTGCCGCCGACATCGATTCCAATCGTAAACATCTTCAGGATACTCACTCGGTCGTTGCGTCGGTTGTCGTCAGGCCTTGCGCCACATCGCGCGATCGCGCCTGCTGCGAGCGCTGCTTCGGCGGCCCCCAGCCGCCGCCGCCGCTGGAACGGATTTCAAAGCAGTCGCCGGGCAACACCTCGATGCCGACCTCCTTGGTGCGCAGCACGCGCGGCGCGCGGCCTTTTGAGATCAACGTGTAGTGATGCGGCTTGCCGTCGCTGCCGCCCAACATGCCGCAAGCGCCGTGCCGTGTGCCCTCGCCAGCGGTGTTAGCGCGCGCCGGCTTCGCCGTCTCCATCACGAGATCGAGCGAGACGCCGAGGCCGCCGCGATGCTTGCCCTCGCCTCCGGAATCGGCGCGGAATTCGTGATGGCGGAAGTGCAGCGGAAAGCGTACTTCGGCGACCTCGATGCTGCCGAATTTGATGCCGCCGACCGTGTGCCACTCACCGATCGACGACCAGCCATCGCCGCCCGACGATGCGCCACCACCGGGCCGCGCCTGGAACATGTGCCAGATGAAGCTGCGGCCGTTGCGCGGATCTTCGCCCTGAATGGCGATCCGAAAGCGACGGCTCCAGCCGGCCATGGCGCGGTCCGGACAGGACGCCGACAACGCCTTGACGATGGCCTCGACGATCTCGTTGGAGGGATGGCTGGTGCACATCGTCACCGGCAGGCCGGGATCGGCCCAGACGATGGTGCCCTGCTTCGCCACGACCTTGAGGGGGCGCAGCGCGCCGGCATTCTTCGGAATATCGGCATCGATCAGATACGCGAACGCCATCACGACGGCGGCCTGCATATTCGCGTGCGATGAGTTCACGAAACTGGTGGTCTGCGGGTCCGAATCCGACAGGTCGATTTCGATGTCGGTCCCCATCTTCGTGACCTTCGCGGCGATCTTGATGTCGGTGCGGCCGTGACCGTCATCGTCGAGAAATGCTTCGCCGTAGAACACGCCGTCCTTCCAGGTCGACAGCACGGCCCGCGTCTGCTGTTCGGCCGCATCGAGAATGGTCTCGACCGCCGCCTCCACGGTCTCTCCGCCAAACTCCCCGAACAGGCGACGCACGCGGCGTTCGCCGAGATGCGCCGCGCCGACCATCGCCGCGAGATCGCCGCGAAAATCCCGCGGGTTGCGCACGTTCAGCGCCAGCATGTCGAGCAGATCGTCGCGCAGCTTTCCGGCTTCGTAGAGTCGGATCGGCGGCACCCGCAGACCCTCCTGCCAGATATCCGTCGCGGCGGGATTGTAAGCGCCATGGGTGGCGCCGCCGATATCGCTCTGGTGCGCGCGCACGATGGTCCAGTAGAGCCGCCGGTCGCCGTCGAACACCGGGACAAACGCCGTGAGATCGGGCAGATGGCTGCCGCCGTGATAAGGATCGTTGAGCAGGACCACATCGCCCGGCTTGATGTCCTTGAAGCGCTCTTCAACAGCGAGCGTCGCCCACGACAGTGCGCCGACATGCACCGGGATATGATCGGCCTGCGCGATCAGGCGCCCGTTGACGTCGCAGATGCCGAGCGAGAAATCGCGGCTCGAATTCAGGATCTGCGAATACGACGTGCGCAACATCGCTTCGCCCATTTCATTCACGATCGAGCTCAATCGATGCTGCACGACGGAGCGGGTGATAGGATCGATCTTCAGGGTCATTGCGAGCCTGCCTGCAAGAATGAGGAGTCCGGTCCGGCGTCATCGCGACGCCGGTCGGAGCGTTGAGAACGGAAAGGCCGTCCGATCAGCCGAGCGCTGCGACCTGTTCCAGCGCCGCCGCTGCGGCCTTCACGATCGTCTCGACGTCGGCATCGGTCATCGGCGTCGACAGCGCCAACAAACCGTAGTTTGCCGCGAAAACTCCGTGATTGAGTAGCCCGGCATTGAACGCGGTCTGCCGCTTCGTCTCGACCTCGTTCAGATAGGCCGTGCGATAATCGCGGATCTTGCGATCGGTGAAATGAATCTTCAGCAGCGAGCCGAGGCCGACCGTACCGCCGGGCACGCCGGTGTTGCGGAACGCTGCGTCGATGCCGTCACGCACCGCCTGGCCGATCGCATCGAGCCGCGCGAAGGCGGCGGCGTCGAGCAGCTCCATCGCCGCGAGGCCGGCGCGCATGGTGACGGGATTGGCCGAGAACGTGCCGCCATGGGGTAGCGCCGGCTTGCCGGACGACGGATCGAACACCGCCATGAACTCTTTGCCGCCCGCGATGGCGCCGACCGGGAAGCCACCGCCGATGATCTTGCCGAGCGTGGTGAGATCCGGCGAGATTCCCCAAAGGCCCTGCGCACCGTGATAACCCAGCCGGAACGTGATGACCTCGTCGAAGATCAGCAGCGCCCCGACTTCACGCGTCACCTGACGCAGAGCCTCCAAATAGGCCTTGTCGGCGGGAACGAGCCCTGCCCGGTTCGGCATCGGATCGACCAGAACGCAGGCGAGCTCCGGACCGTGTTCGCGGATCAGGCTCACGGCTGCTTCGATGTCGTTGAACGGAATGGTCACGACATCGGCGAGCACGTTCTCCGGCGTGCCCTTGGCGTAGGCGACGGAGACCGGCGCGTTGCCGCCCCAGGCAGCAGGCGTCGGATCGAGGCTGACTTCGGCATAGTCGTAGGAGCCGTGATAGGCGCCCTCGCATTTCGCGATCTTCGGGCGCCCGGTGTATGCACGCGCCGCCTTCAGCGCCATCATCACGGCCTCGGTGCCGGAATTGGCGAAGCGAACCTGGTCGACAGAAGGCAGTCGCGCCGCGAGTAGTTCGGCGAGATCGACCTCGGATTCCGTGGGCATGCCGAAGGCTGAACCCAGCGCGAGCTGCCTGGTCGCGGCCTCGATCAGCACGGGATGCGAATGGCCGTGGATCAGCGAGGTGAAGTTGTTGATGCAGTCGATATATTCGTTGCCGTCGAGATCCCTGACGCGGCAGCCGGCGCCCGACGCCGCATAGATCGGAAACGGCTTCATGAACACGGTGGTGCGCGTATTGCCACCCGGCAGGCTGTGCATCGCGCGCTGGTACAGATCGCGGGACTTCGCGTGATTGTCAGGATACATGCTACCTCGTGACTCCGGTTTCAACGGCCCAGATAGGCTTCGCGCACGCGCGCATTGTGCTTGAGTTCGCTGGCCGGCCCCTCGAGCACGATGCGCCCGGTTTCCAGCACGTAGGCACGATCGGCGACCGACAGCGCCAACACGGTGTTCTGTTCCACGACGAGAATGGTCAGGCCGCTCTCGCTGATCAGCTTGACGCGTTCATAAACCTCTTCGGCGAGCCGCGGCGCGAGACCGAGCGAAGGCTCGTCGAGCAACAACAGCTTCGGCCGCGCCATCAGCGCGCGCCCGATCGCGAGCATCTGCTGTTCGCCGCCGGACAGCGACCATCCGAGCTGTTTGCGACGCTCCTTGAGGCGAGGAAACAGCTCGAACGTACGATCGAGATCGGCCGCGATGGACTCGCCCCAACGCCGCCAGCTCACCGAGGCCAGTGACAGGTTCTCTTCGACCGTCAGACCGGGGAAAATGCGCCGCCCCTCCGGCGCCTGCGAGATGCCCTTGGCGACGCGACGGTCGGTCGACCACTCCGTGATCGACACACCCTCGAGTTGAATGTCGCCGGACGACGCGCGATTGAGGCCGGAGATCGTGTGCAGCAGCGTCGTCTTCCCGGCGCCATTGGCGCCGATCAGCGCGACGGTCTCGCCGGTACCGACCTTCAGCGTCACGCCCTGCAACGCCAGGATGTCGCCATGGGCGACGACGAGATCGTTACACGTCAGCATGGACATAACCTTCGCCGAGATAGGCCGACAGGACGGCGGGATCGGCCTGGATCTCCGCCGGCGTGCCTTCCGCGATCTTGCAGCCGAAATTGAGCACGAAGATCCGCTCGGCCAGACGCATGACCATGCCCATGTTGTGCTCGATCAGCACGATGGCGAGCCCGTGCCTGGCGCGTAGCTCCGTCAGCCGGTCGACCAGTTGATCGACCTCTCCGGAATTCAGACCTGCGGCAGGCTCGTCTAACAGCAGCACCTGCGGCCGGCAGGCCAGCGCCCGCGCCAGCTCCACCATGCGGCGGCGGCCGTAAGACAGCGAACCGATCGCCTCATTCGCATCCTCGGCGAGTCCCATCTGGGCGATCACCTCCATCGAAACCTCGCGGAGCGCGGCTTCGCTGAGATCGCCGCGGATAGCGGCGCCGGTCATGACGTTCTCCAGAACGTTCAATCGTGGAAATACCCGGCCGTGCTGGAAGGTGCGGCCAAGACCGGCACGGATGCGCCGGTTGGTGGCCATTCGGGTGATCGCCCGGCCGCCCAGCACGACCTGCCCTTCATCGGGCATCGCAAGACCGGTCAGCACATTCAACAGCGTCGATTTGCCGGCGCCGTTCGGCCCGATCACGGCGACGAACTGTCCCTTCGCCACGGTCAGATCGACATCCGTCAATGCCGCGAGACCGCCATAGCGCTTGTGAATATTGCGCGCTTCCAGAACGGTCATGGCTTCGCCTCCGGAACGCGGACGGACGCAGCGGATGACGGCTTGCGTGACCGGCGCAAACGCTGGCCGAGACCGACCAGTCCGGTCGGCAGGAAGACAAGGATGCAGAGCATCAGCAATCCGAAGAAGAACAGATAGGCGGTGCCGAGGAAGCGCAGCCATTCCGGCAGGAAGGTGAGCAGGATCGCGCCGAGGATCGCTCCGACGATGGTGCTCTCGCCGCCGACGATGAGCATCGCCAGATAGGTGATGGAATGCGCATAGGTGAAATCCTCCGGCGCCACGAAGCGGACATGCAGCGCGAACAGGCAGCCGGCGATGGCGGCACAGACCGCCGACAGCACGAAGGCCGTGATCTTCACCCGCGTGGTATCGATGCCGATCATCTCGGACGCGATCTCGTCATCACGCACGGCCATCATCTCGCGGCCATGACGGGAGCCGTGCAGGATGGCGGCGAGCGCCGCGACGATCGCGAGAACCACCAGCGCCAACCACAGGAAACGGTGCTCGCCGGCGACGGTCAGCGTGCCGATGGTGAGTTCCGGGATCCGCGCGATGCCATTGGTGCCGCCGGTCAGGTCGATCCAGTTCGACGTCACGATGTAGAACGACACGTTGAGACCCAGCGTCGCCAGCGCAAGATAGTGGCCGCGCAGGCGCAGCAGCGGATAGCCGATCAGCGCTGCCAGCACCGCAGTGGCGGCGATCGCAGCAGGCGCCGCGAGCCAGGGCGACCAGCCGCTGGTCACCGTCAGAATTGCCAGTCCATAAGCCCCCATCCCGACAAAAGCCGCGTGGCCGAGCGAGATCAGGCCGGCATAGCCGAACGCGAAATTCAGACCGATCACGGCCACCGCGGAGATCGCCGACAGATTCAACAGCCGTAGATAGTATTCCGGCAGAACCGCCGACAGCAGGCCGCCGATGACGAGGATCGCCGCGGCGATCGAAAGCGCATTGCGTATCGCCATCGGATCAACCCCGGTCCTGGATCTTTTCGCCGAACACGCCCTGCGGACGCACCAGCAAGAAGACGATCATGATCCCGAACGAGATCAGGTCCTTATAGGCCGACGACACATAGGACGCGCCGAGCACCTCGCTGAGGCCGACGAACAGACCGCCGACGATCGCCCCCGGCAGACTGCCGAAGCCACCGATGATCGTCGCGGCGAACGCCTTCAACGCGATCGGATCACCCATATTGACGTCGGCGAACCACATCGGTCCGAGCATCAGGCCCGCCACACCGGCGAGAACGGCGGCGAGCACCCACGACAGGGCCAGCAGTCGGTTGACCTTGAGACCCATCAGTTTGGCGGCCTGCAAATCCTGCGCGACCGCGCGCATGCCGACGCCGACGGAGGTGCGGTTGAACAACAGCCAGAGGCCGCCCACCATGATGGCGGTCACGCCGACGACGCCGAGCGCATGGGTCGAGATGATCGCGCCGCCCAGAGTCACCGCGCTGTCTTCCACCGGCGACGGGAGCCGGAACGGCCACGAGCCGAACGACAGCAGCGCTGCGTTCTGCATGGTGATGCTGATGGCGACGGTGCCGATGATGATCGTGACGACGGATCCGCGCCGCAGCGGCAGATAGACGGCACAGAAAAACAGCGCTCCGAACAGCGCCATGATGAGGAGCGCCGCGCTATAGGCGAATGGCCAGGGCAGCTGCGCATTCAGAAGGGTCGCAACGCCGGCGAACGTTCCGAACATCACGAACTGACCAGCCGCGAAATTCACCACACCGGTCGCCGAATAGACGATCACGAATCCGATCGCAGCCAGCGCGTAAACGCTTCCGATCGCCAGTCCGTTGACAAGTAGCTGGACGAAGTCCGCCATGATGCCGCTCTCTTTCCTCCTCGCGACCGGTCGAGCCGGTCGCGAGGCCAATTCGGTCGATGGATCAGTCGAGGTTGACGCGCTGCACCAGCTCGAGGGTCTTGCTGCCCGCCTTGGCCTTCACCACGGCGAGATCGCGTACCCCGTTGCCCTTGGCGTCGTAGCTGTAGACGTGGCCAACTCCCTGCCAATCCTTCACAGCGGCGAGCCACTCGCGCAGCGCCTTCGGATCGGTGCCGACTTTGCGCATGCCGTCGGCCATCAGAAATGCGCCGTCGTAGTAAGCAAGGCCATAGGGATCCGGATCGATTCCAAACTTCGCCTTGAAGCGCTCGACATAGTCCTTCATGCGGTCGCCGGCGGTGGCGTCCATGAATGTATCGACGACACCCCAGACGCCCTCGAGATCGGCGGGCGACAGCAATTGCATCGCGGCCGGCACCAGCGCGGCCGACGATGTGACCAATGGCATCTTGAAGCCGAGCAGCTTGGCCTGGCGCAGCACCAGCGCGCCGTCCTGCGGATAGTTGAAGATCAGGATGGTGTCGGCGCCCTTGCTGCGCAGGCTGAGCAATTGTGCCGAGAAGTCCTTGTCGTTCTGGCCATAGGCCTCCATGCCGACAACCGGAATGCCCGCAGCCTCGAAGCGTTTGGCAGCCGTCTGCGCACCGCCCTGCCCGAAATCGTTCTGAATGTAGAGAATGCCCGGCTTCTTCGCCTTGATGACGTCGACCGCAGCTCTCACCATCCCCGCGGCCGAGACACTGTCGGCCGGCCGGATACGGAACATCCATTCGTTGCCGCCATCGGCCACCGCGTCGGCGCCGCCCGCATACATCGCCGGGACCCCGATCTTCTTCAATTCAGGCGCGACCGCGAGATTCTGCGTCGAATAGCTCGACAGGAAGAAGAACGCCGGCTTGGTTTCCTGGGCGAGCTTCACGAAGGCGTTGACGGCAGTGCCGTTGGACGCCTGCGTGTCCTCGAACACGACCTTGATCTGGCGGCCGTTGATGCCCCCTGCCTTGTTGATGTCCTCTTCGGCCATCGCCAGGGAGTTCTGATATTGCTTGCCGGTCAACGACAGCGGCCCGGTGATCGGGACTGTCGCGCCGATCAGAATCGGTCCCGTCTGCTGAGCATTCGCCGCTCCGACGAACGACAACACCGTCGCCGCCACCATCGAACTCAGAAACTCTTTCCGTGTGATACCCACGTTGCGCCTCCTCCAGAGAAATTGCGTGTTCCCGGCCCCGGCGATCCGAGGCCTCTTGACAAGCTATTCCGTTTTTCGGAACATTATTCCGATTATTGAAACGGTAATCGGCGACGATACCAAGAGTCAAGCCGAACAAATTGGCGCACCCCCGCCCAGCAATTGGTCAGCCCGATGTCCACAGATGATGCCTCGCCCGGTCCGCTCGCACGCTATATCGACGTCCTGGAGGTGATCGCGGCGTTTTCCGGCGCGATCACGCTGGCTGACGTGTCGTCCATTCTCGATCTGCCGAAGACGACGGCGCACAGGCTTCTCAAGGGGCTGGTGCGCGCGGGGCTTGCGGTCGAAGGCGATGCGGGCCGCAGCTATTACGTCGGCGAACGCTTGACGCGACTGCTGCATGCCGGAGCGGACGACGGCTGGTACGCCTCACTCGCCGGGCCGCATCTGCGCGCGCTGACGGAGGCATCGACGGAAACCTGCTATCTGGCACGGCTGATCGGATCCCGCGTGGTCGTCGCCCTCTCCTACTCGCCGGATGTCAGATGGCGGGGTTATGTGCAGCCGGGCATCGAAATGCCGGTCAATGCCGCCGCCACTGGCAAGGCGATCATGGCGTTCCAGAGCAAAGTGTTGATCGCGGAAGCGCTTTCGCACGAGTTGCCAAAGCCCACGATCAATTCACACACCAGCAGGAAATGGATCGAGCAGGAGTTCGCCAAGGTCAGGACCAACGGCTACGCGACTTGTATCGGGGAGATCGACGAAGGACTCGCCGCGATCGCCGTGCCGGTGAGGCTGCCGAACGGAGCAGTGCTTCATTCGGTCGGCATGACAGGCCCGCTGGAGCGCATCATGAACAAGCAGTTGTCCACAAGACTGGCTGCACTGCGGGCCACGGCCGCGACCTTGGCAAAAGCGCTGGCGCTCGGCTCGACGATCAAGCAGCGGAGTTCTTCCTGATCGGAAACGCGCGCTTCCGGCCGGAGTTCACGGCGACTGTCGCACAAAGTAGTTCACCGGCACGGTGAAGCTCAGAGTGGTCTGCGGCAACTCCGGCGGGAACGGCGGCAGCGGCTCAGAGCGGCGAACCATCGACAGTGTCTCGGCGTCGAGCCCGGCGTCTCCGGACGACCGCACCAGCCGCGCGCCGAGCAGCTGCCCGGACCGTCCGACGGTGAAGGCCAGCGTCGCGGTACCCTGCTCGCCGGCGGCGCGCGCATTCGCCGGGTAACGCTTGAACCGCTGCCGGGATTGCTGCGACCAGACCGAGCGCGGTCGCCAGCAGCGCCTCGGCGATGCCCGGCGCGACCACGGCGAGATTGGTGGTGTTGGCTTTCGAGATGCCGATGAAGGCGTTCATGATGCCCCACACCGTGCCGAACAGCCCGACGAACGGAGCAACCGCGCCGATGCTCGCGAGGAGGCCGGTGCCGATCGCGACCCGGCGCACCGCGGCGGCTTCGACGCGCTCCAGCCGCAGGCTGACGCGATCGGCGAAGCCGTCGTCCTGAATTCCGCCGGACAGGCTCGCCTCGCGCGCCACCGAGCGGATCATCTGCGAGACGGCGTCGCTATCCCCGCCGCATTCCGCTTCGACCTGCGCCAGCGTGGCGCCATTGTCGAGCAGGTCGAGCCCGCGCCGCGCCAACGTGACGTTGCGGCGCAGTTCGATCGATTTCGCCAGCCACACCGTCCAGGCGGCGAGCGACGCAAGCGCCAGACCGATCATCACGGTTCTGACCACCATGTCGGCGTTGACGAACATGCCCCAGGGCGACAGGTCGCGCGGCAGCGCCGCCATGTCCGCGCTCGCCGCGATGGCGGCATTCGTCGATAGCAGCGAGGCAGCAGCCAGCCACGCGGCGGCGAGCGCGCCACGCGTGACGCCGTTTTGGCGAGGCCTAGTCAACGGGTTCCCCACTGAACCGGCGGGCGAGCGAGTTGAACCGCACCATCTGGTCGGCGCGCAACTGGCGATTGGAATCGCGGCCGACGAACACCTTGAACATGATGCCGCCATTGCGGTTGAGGAACGCCACGAACGCGCTGGCCTTGCCCATGAACGGCCGCTCGACGAAAGCCACAGCGGCACAATTGTCGTGCTTCAGATGGCCGTGCAGCCCCTTGGGCTGGATCAGATTGAAGTAACCGCGACCGATCTCGCCGGCCGGCACCTCTCCGGTGAATTCGAAGATGGCGTCCTCGGTGTGCACGATCAGCGTCACCTCGCCCCAGGTCGCGATGTCGTTCATCGCCGGGACGAAGGCGTCACCGGGACCGAGCCGCACCATCCCCGGCGGCAGCGCCTCGATCACGTCGCGCGGCGACACACTCCATTGCCGCGCGACGTCCTCGATCACCGCGGCCGGGTTCTCGGCCATCTGGGCCCGAAGATCGGCGGGCTTCAACTTCAACTCGGACGTCACCATCAACCTCACTCCATTGCCGCTCAGGCGGCCGCTTCGGACTTGCGTTCGGTGCGAAGGACTTCAAATCCTTCGAATCGGGGATGGCCGAGATACAGGCTCTGCCCGGTGTCATTGCCGGCGCGCGCGTGCGATCGGCGGAATTGCTCCGACGTGGTCCAGGCCTCGAACGCCGCCTTGTCGGCCCAGGTCGTGTGGGTCGAATACAGCGTGTGGTCGTCGCTCACCGGTCCCTTGAGCAGATGAAACTCGATGAACCCTTTCATCTCGCCAAGATAGGACTCCCGCGCGCTCCAGATCGCCTCGAACGACGGTTCTGCGCCACGCTTCACCTGAAACCGATTCATAGCTATGAACATTTCATCTCCCTTGCCTTTGTTTACCTGATAGGCCGCCACCCGCGGCGCCGTCGCCGACGCCCCGGCTCCCGGCGGATTGCTATGCACCTCCGAAGTGCACCTTGATCCCGCCCTTGTACACGATGCCCGGCCCGGGACTGCTGAACAGTACGTCGTTCTGCGTGGTTCCGTCCGACGACGATCCCGGGATCGCATAGGGACGATAGTAATTGTTCAGCAGATTATCGATCGAGAAGTTCACGGTCACATCCGACGTCGGCCGGTACGACACGTTGAGATTCACCAGATCATAGGATGTCGCCGGCAGATAGCCGGTCGGAAGATTGGAGTTGCCCGCATAAGATGCCCATTGCGCCGCAATCGTCAATTGACGGTCGAGCAAGCGGACGCCGCCCGAGGTGACGACCTTTCGCGACGGAACCGCGGCGAGACCGATTCCGGTATCGGGGTTGGTGCCGCGCAGCGCAGAAGCGCTGACGCCGACGAACCATAGCCCGGCATCGTAGGACGTCTCGAGTTCGACGCCGTCGATCCGCGCGTGCGGGATATTCTGGTACTGGTAATTCTTGCTATAGAGGCCGTAAGCAGCCCCCAGCCGCGACGCCTGCGGCGGCGACCCGACCAGGTCGATGTAGTTGTCGATATCATTGCGGAAGGCGTTGATCTTGCCCCGGAAGCTGTCACCCGCGATGAACACGTCGTTGTATTTGAGGTTGATGCCGACTTCCTTGTTCTTGCCGACTTCGGGCCGCAGCCCGGTGTTCGGGATCAGGCAGAACAGACCGGTCGCGCCGTCCGCACAGGCGAACAGCGCCGGCCCGCCGCCGGTGGCGTGCGAGCCCGCGATCAGCGTCTCGGTGATCGACGGCGCGCGGTAGCCTTCGGCATAGCTGAGATAGGGCGTGAGGCCCGCAAGCGGGGTGACCCCGACCGTGATCTTGGGCGACAGCCGGCTGCCGCTCGCGGAGTTGGTCTGCGAATTGAGTTCGTAATGATCGAACCGCGCGGCGCCGATCACCTCGAGCCAGCTCGCATAATTGTTCTTGAGCTGGACGAATCCGCCGGACACCGTGCGCTCGCCGCTCGGGGTCGTGATGTTGGAGTTGCCTCGCGAATCCGAGGTCGTGACCTTGTCGTTGAAGGCGTCGAAGCCGTAGGTCACCGCGGTGCGCCAGTCGCCGTAGTCGAACCGCGTGGTGTTGTTGGCGTCGATGCCGATCGTATCGAGCCGGTAGCCGCGCTTGTCGCCGATGCAACCCGAGATGTTGTTGCCGTAGTTTCCGGCGCCGCAATAGGCCGAACCGCTGGTGGAGTTGTGATAGGTCTTGGTCTGGTCGTTGTCGGTGCGGTTGCCGTACAGGCTGATGTTCCAGTCGAACAGCATGTCGTCCGGCCGTGAGTACTTCCAGCTCAACGTTCCGGTCGAATTCCGCACATTGGAGTCGTAGACCGACGAGCCTTGGTAAAGTGCGCGCTGTGCCGCGGTCAGCACTGGGCCGCGGTTGAACTGGCCGATGTTGTAATTGTAGTCCTGGAACAGGCCGCCTATCTTGACCTCGTGGCCCTCGGCCGGCCGCACCGTGAGCTTGAGCAACCCGCCGGCGAGGTCGTTGCCGGTATTGCCGATCTCGGTGCCGGCGCCGTCCTTGTAGTTGCCCTGCGTGCGGTACAGCGCGCCGCCGAACACGTCGACGGTCGGATCGACCCGGATGCCGCCGAACACCGAGCCGAGCCCACGGGAATTGTTGCTGCCATAGGAGCCCGTCATGTCGACGCCCCAGCGTTCGCCGGCCCGCAATACGTCGTCGATGTCCTTGGTCCGAAACGAGACCACGCCACCGATCGCGCCCGAGCCGTAGATGTTGGCGCTCGGACCGCGCACGACATCGACGCCGCCGATCATTTCCGGATCGAGGAAGAACGAGCCCTGCGCATTGTGGCCGGAGCGCTGATAGTTCTGCCGCGCACCGTCGACCACGACGCCGACCCGGCCGAAATCCTGCAGACCGCGGATGTTGACCGCAGTCGACGGATCGTCGCCGCGATCCTGGAACGATACGCCCGGCGTGGCGACGAAGATGTCCTGCAGCCGGTTCGGCTGAAGCCGCTGGATCTGGTCGACAGTGATCGCGCTCGCCGGCGCCAGCGCGTCGATCGCGCGCTCTTCGTTCTTGGTGGAAACCACGGTGATCGCATCGAGCGACTGGGTCGATGGACCAGCTTGCGCATAGGCGTCGAGCGGGTCAGTCGCCGGCATCTGTAGCGCCGGCTTTGCTACTTGGTCGAGCGTGACCGGCTTCTGCTTTTTGGATTGCGGCGACAGCACCGCGGTTTGCGCCGCGCTCGGCGACGCCGCCAGCGCGATAACGGATACGGATAGCAACAGCGCACAGATGCGCGAGTTCAGCCCCACCATGACAACCCCGATCGAGTTTGTTGATTGCGGCTGGCGGGCTCGCCCGAAGGCAGCTGGCTGGCAGAGACCATCGGCAAATGCCAATGGATAGCGATTTGGTACCGGATCGAAAACAGGCGGTCAACGTCGCGCGATCGCCGATTAAAGTAATTGTAAGGAAGACGCGCCTCAGATCACCAGCGCGACGACGCAGCGTTGATGATGAACAACGATCAAGCGCTCGGCGACAGGGCGAACTCACGCAGATCGGAAGGCTCTGCCGGCAACGTCGTCCGATTGACGGCCGACAGTGTCAGGCGGTGCGTAGCAGCGGCCGCGACCGAACGCAGCACCAGCGCTGCGAGATCTATTCGGGCGATCCATCCATGCACACGGGGATCGTCATACAGCGCGCCGGCGCCGGTCGCCTCGCCGTCGGTCAACCCGCCGGGACGAATGATGGTCCAGTCGAGATCGAGCCGGCGCAGATGATCCTCCGCGCGGGTCTTGGCCTCGAGCACCGGGCCGATCGCGGCGATGATCCGCTCGGATGCGAACGGCCGGCTGTCGCCGCAGGCGAGCGACGAAATCTGCACCAAGCGCCGCACGCCGCAGATCACTGCGGCATCGGAAATCGCGTTGTTGCCGAATTCGTCGACCAGCTGCCCATCCGGCAGGGCGCCGCCAACCGTTGCAATGATCGCATCCGGCGCGACGCGCGTCACGACATCGGCGACCTGATCAGCATCGGCGAGATCGACGATGGAGATCGCCGCCGCGTCGCCGAGGTCCTGCAGGCGCTCCCCGTTGCGGCCGGCGGCGTGTACGCTCCAGCCGATCGCCGCGGCCTGAGACACCAGATGCCGACCGGTCCGACCGGTCGCACCGAACACCAGAATCTTCATACAGCCCCATCCACATTCAAAAGGCGGTCTGCCCGCGCGAGCGATCTCAGCATAGCCGACCTCACACCGAACCGCAGCAGGCGTTTGATTCCGCCTGCGTCGCGGACTGCAAACCAGCGGACAGGCCGCTGGTCAAATTGCCGATCCAGAACGCACCGGCATGATTGGGTTTGAAGCCGTCGCCGCTCAACTCGCCGAGGCCGGCCGCCGCCCAGTTCGCGAGCAGCGGCGCCACCGCAACGCGGAATCCGGGGCGCAGCGCCTCGATCGCGACGAGGTCGAGCCGTCCGGCTTCAAGTCCTGCAGCAATCATCGCATGGGCGGCGTGATCGGGCGGCACCAGCGCCAGCGCTTCAACCGGCTCGCGATGCTGTGCGATCATCTCGCGACGTTGCGCGATCTCGATCACGTTGCGCCAGCGATAGCCGTGCGCCTGGCCGCCGGCGCCGGCGCCGAACGGCAGACACGTGACGCCGCGCTTGATCGCGGCGTTGTAGCGGTTGAACTCGCGCACCGAGCGAACCAGATGCGACTGCGACACCTGCAGCCAGCCGAGCGCAGCGAGTCGCTCTACCGCATCAGCATAAGCGCGCGCCTGTTCGCCAGGCGTCGCAGGCGGCGACAGCTTGCCCTTCTCGATCGCGCTCGCCAACGGCCCGCCGGGAAACGTGTTGAGCGCATAGAGCGTGACGCCGTCGATTCCGATCTGGTCGACGATCTCGATGTCGCGACACCATTCCGCCCGGTCGTGCCCCGGCAGCCCATAGATCAGATCGCAGACAACCGCCGTGCGGCCGAGCGCGACCAGATCGGCCAGAAACGACTTCACCTCCGGGCCGGAGAGCTTGCGGCCGAGCCGACGCCGCACCTCGGTCGAGAACGTCTGCACCCCGATCGACAGCCGCGTCACGCCGGCATCCGCCACCTTCACAGCCTTCGCCAGATCGAATCCGAACGCCCGTCCTTCGAGCGTGATCTCACAATCGCTCGTCAGCGGCAGATAATGCCGCAGGCCCTCGACGAGACGTGCGAGATCGTCTGCTGCGAGCGCCGATGGCGTGCCGCCGCCGATATAGACCGCGTCGATCGGCGCCGACGACACCAGCGCAGTGGTGGATCTGGTCGCGAGTTCGGCGAGCAGATCGTCGACATAAGCGGCCCCGGCCTCCGGACGCCAGGCATTCTGGAAGAAGCCGCAGAACAGGCAGCGCGTCTGACAAAAGGGCACGTGGACGTAGGCGACGGCCGTCTCCTGCCGCGGTGTCGCGAAGATCCTCTTGAACACTGCGTCGACATCCTCGGTGTCGACCGGCCGGCTGCCGCGCCACGGCGGCGAGAACGACCGCCTCTCGAACGCCCCTGTCAGCGGATCGCAACCGATCCGTACGAAGTAATCGCTGACCCGCGCCGCCGCGGCCGGCGCCGGATGGCGCCCCTGCGCGCCATGATGGTCGTGCGCGCCATGCGCCGATCCGCCGCTCATCCTCGCCTTCGCCATCGTCATCGGAAGCGCCCTCGTTCGGAAGCGACGCAGCCGATCGACATCGGCCGCAACACCGGGGCGCGCGCCAGCGCGCGCAGGTAACTGACCAGCACGACCATTCTGAATTCCAATCAGATTATCGGTGATGGGCTGGCGGGCGCTGCAGATGCAGGGAGCTGGCTGGCGAAAACGGACATGACGACCGCGACGCGGATCGCCGTCACCTGAACCTGACGCCACGGCCGCCGCGCGTCAAGCCGAAGCGTCCCGCTTTAAAGTGATTATAATACACATTCCGACGGGAGCACTTATAACGACGTCAGCTAACAGTTCGAAGATCATGACGGGTAAAATGACGGCATACACTGATAACAACGACACCGCTGACGAAGCGGCGGACTCAGCGACCGCACGCGCCATCCATGTGATCGGCAATCAAGTCGAGAGTCGCGATCTGTTTTCGCTGGGGCGAGAGATCGTCATTGCCCACGGCGGCGACAGATACCGGTTGCGCCTGACATCTCAGAACAAGCTGATCCTGACGAAATGATCGCCTCAGCTCTTTCAAAGCCCGTGCGCCGCACGATCGTCTCGATACTCGCGGTGACCGCTCTCACAGCGAGCCCCGGCTTTGCCGGCGACATCGCAGTGCGCGACGCGCATGGACGGAACGTCGTGATCAACGACAGCTCGCGCACGGTGTCGATCGGCGGCGCGATCACGGAAGTGCTGGCTGCGCTCGGCCTCGACCAACGGATCGCCGGCGTCGATTCGACCAGCACCTATCCGCTCGCCGTCGTCAAGGACAAGCCGAATGTCGGCTATCTGCGGCAGCTCTCTGCCGAAGGCGTGATCGGATTGAACCCGACGCTGATCCTCGCGATGGACAGCGCCGGTCCGAAGCAGACGATGCAGGCGATCGAGGCGGCGAAAATCCCGATGGTGTCGATCCCGGAGAACTTCACCGAGCAGGGACTCCTGGAGAAGATCCGTCTGATCGGCCACGTGATGAACGCCGACGCGGCCGCAAAATGTCTTGCGACCGCCGTGGCGGAGGATTTCGAGCAGCTCAGGCAGCTCAGGGCAAGGATCACCAGGCCGATGCGGGTGATGTTCGTGATGTCGCTGGTCAACGGCCAGGCGATGGCGGCCGGCCGCAACACCGCGGCCAACGAGATCATCGAACTGTCCGGCGGCGTCAACGCCATCGACAGCTACGAGGGTTACAAGTCGATCAACGACGAGGCGATCGTCGCCGCGAAACCGGACGCCGTGCTGACGATCCAACGCAGCCGGGACACGTTCGAGGCCGATGCGTTCTACGCTCATCCGGGCTTTGCCCTGACGCCGGCGGCCAAGACCCGCTCCTTCGTGGCGATGGACGGCCTCTATCTGCTCGGGTTCGGGCCGCGTACCCCGGCGGCCGCGCGCGATGTCGCGGCGACGCTGTATCCACAGCTCGCAACTCCAGCCGGCAATTTCAAACCGAAGGCGGCGTCCGCCGATTGCCGCTCATGACCGTCATGGACATCGGACGCAGGCGGGCGGCCCGGTCGTTCCGGCCACGGTCCGGCGTGACCATCGCCGTGTTGCTCTCATTGCTGTTGATCTGTCTTGCTCTGGCTCTGACGGTCGGCGCAGCGGGCATTCCGCTCTCGCGACTGCCCGCCGCGCTTCGGCTGCTGCCCGATGCCGACGCAGGGCCGCTAGCGGCGCGCGATCAGCTGGTACTGTGGTCGATCCGCCTGCCGCGCATCCTCACCGCCGCAATCGTCGGCAGCCTTCTGGCGGCGTCGGGCGCGCTGATGCAGGGGCTGTTCCGCAATCCGCTCGCCGATCCAGCGCTGGTCGGCGTCTCCAGCGGCGGCGCCTTCGCGGCCGCGGCGTCGATCGTGCTGCTCGATCACACGCTCGGAAATAACTTGCGTTTTCTGCAGGACCATCTGCTGCCGATCGCCGCCTTCGGCGGCTCGCTGGTCACCACGATCATTCTGTTCCGGATCGCCAGCCGCGCGGGCAACACCTCGATCGCATTGTTCCTGCTGGCGGGTCTCGCGATCGCCGCAATCGCCAATGCCGGGATCGGCGTTCTGGTGTTCCTCGCCGACGACCGTCAGTTGCGCGATATCACCTTCTGGATGATGGGATCGCTCAGCGGCGCGAACTGGGCCAAGGCGTCATCGACCGCGCTGGTGCTGCTGATCGCGCTGTTGGTTTTCGTCAAGGTCGCGCGGCATCTCGATCTCTTGGTACTCGGCGAGTCGGAGGCGTTCCACACCGGCGTCGACGTCGAGCGGATGAAGCTGCTATCGATCGTGCTGGTGTCGGCGATGACCGGCGTCGCGGTCTCGGTCTGCGGCGTCGTCGGATTCGTCGGGATCGTGGTGCCGCATCTGCTGCGTCTGGTGATCGGCCCGTCGCATCGGCTGCTGCTGCCCGCCTCCGCCTGCCTCGGCGCCGTGATGCTGGTCGCCGCCGACACCGTCGCGCGTACCATCGTCGCGCCGGCCGAGATGCCGATCGGCATTCTCACGGCCGCGATCGGCGCACCGTTCTTTCTCGCCATCCTGCTGCGGCAGCGCAAGCTGGTCGGCCTATGAGCGCTGCACTGACGGCAAATGCCGCGTCGTTTGCGATCGGCAGCGTCGCGCTGGTCGAGCGCGTCGACCTCCGCGTCGAACCCGGTGAACTGATTGCCATCGTCGGCCCGAATGGCGCCGGAAAATCGACACTGTTGCGGATGTTGTCCGGTGACGTTCGGCCGACGGCCGGCGCGGTCCGGATGGCGAACCGCGATCTTTCCACCTACTCGCCGCGCGAACTGGCCGGGCGGCGTGCGGTGCTGGCGCAGCACACCAACGTCGGCTTTCCGTTCTCGGTCGAGGAGATCGTCTGGATGGGCGCCGACATCGATCGCCGCAAGGCTGCGCCGCTGTTCGATCGCGCCATCCGCGAAGTCCGGCTCGAAGCATTCCGCGATCGCGACGTCACCACCCTGTCCGGCGGCGAACAGCAGCGTACGCATTTCGCGCGCGTCCTGCTGCAACTGTGGTGCGGCGAAGCCTCCTATGGTCCGGGGCTATTGCTGCTCGACGAGCCGACGTCGAGCTTGGACATCCGTCACCAGCTCGATCTCGCGGAGATGGCGCGGCGTTGCGCGCGAGACGGCACCACGGTGATCGCAATCCTGCACGACCTCAATCTGGCGGCCCGCTTCGCTGATCGCATCCTGATGATGCATCAAGGCGCGCTGACCGCCGATGGTACGCCGTCCGCCGTGATCCGCCCAGACCTGCTCGCCAGGGTGTTCGATGTCGAGCTGTCGGTGAGCAGAGACTCGACAGGAGCCCCCTTCGTGCTGCCGCAGTTGGCGAAGCGGTGACAGCTCCCCTGAGTGTCTGACGGAAACTGCCTCGCGCAGTCGTTTCCGCACCCCGTCACTGCGGGCGCAATTGTTGACATTCGCCCTGAAAATGGGACATCAGTTTCACCCGACAACAAATGAAATCTGCACATTGTGCGGTTAAATCAATATCTTGCGCTAAAGTGCCAGCCCTTCCCGCTGCTTCCGCGGGATTTCATGTGTCTTGCCCGAAGCATAGGTCGTCGGCTCCAGTTGCTGACGTGCCCCACAGCGATTGCGCTTACGCGATCGCCGGCTCACAAGCGGAGCTGACCTATCACGCGACCCAGATTGGCCCGGTCCAGTTTCTTGACGATACAGATGAATCGAAAATCATTCGCAAACGCAACTCTGGCGCCCTGGCTGCTGGGCGCCACTCTGCTGCTATTCATTGTCATCGCCGGCGCCCTGTTCCTCAATCTGATGCGGCTGCGCGACAGCTTCTCCTGGGTGCAGCACACCAACGACGTGCTGCTTTCGATTTCCGGCATTCAGCAGGCGGTGCTGGAAGCGGAGACAAACGAGCGCGGCTACCTGCTCACCGGCATCGACAGCTACCGCGAAACCTATAGCCGTAAGCGAGACGATCTGGCGTCCCGGCTCGACAACCTACGCTCCACCGCCGCCGACAATCCGGAGCATGCCGCGCGTATCGACGAACTACGTCAACTGATCGACATGCGAACCGCACAGCTCGGTCGCGTCATCGAACTCGGGCCCGAGCGGTTGCGCGAGGCGCTCGACATTCTTGAACAGGCCCGCACCGACCGGCTGACCGAACGCGTCGAAGCCAGTCTGGCGGGCTTGACCCAGACCGAACAGGGTCTGCTCGCGGAGCGGATGTCCCGGCACGACCAGGAAAGTCTTGCCGCGGCGCTGATCACCGCCTGCCTGCTGATCCTCGCCGTCGCCAGCGCCGCGATCGCCGCGTTCCTGCTCGAGCACCAACGCGCGGTGTCGCGGCAGCAGGAGGCCGACCAACGGCTGCAGGCCTTGCAGGCCGAGCTGATGCGTGTGGCCCGGCTCAGCACCATGGGCGAAATGTCGAGCGCGCTGGCCCACGAACTCAACCAGCCGCTCGGGGCAATCACCAATTATGTGCGAGGCTCGCGCCGCCTGGTCGACGCCAGCAACCATCCCGACAAGACCAGGATCGGTGCGGCGCTGGACAAGGCCGCGCAGCAGACGCTGCGCGCCGGCGAGGTGATCCAGCGCCTGCGCGAATTCGTCGGCCGTGGCGAGACCGACAAGACGATCGAAAGCCTGCGCGCGATCGCGGAAGACGCGCTGGCGCTCGCATCGGTCGTCACCCGCGATTGCCCGGTCGACGTCGAACTCGCGATCGCCCCCGCGGTCGATCGCGTTCTGGTCGACAAGGTGCAATTGCAGCAGGTCTTTCTCAATCTGATCCGCAACGCCTTCGAGGCGATGCGGGAGCAGCCGGAGCGCCGTCTCACGATCGACGGCAGCGCCGCCGCCGATGGCCTGATCGAAGTCGTGGTCACCGACTCGGGCCCCGGGCTCGATCCGCAGATCGCCGATCGGATGTTTCAGCCGTTTACCACCACCAAGCCCGAAGGCATGGGCATCGGCCTGTCGATTTCACAGACTATCATTCAGGCCCATGGCGGCTCGATCAAGGCCGAACCCGCGCCGGGCGGTGGCACGCTGTTCCGGTTCACACTCCCGCAGGCAGAATTCGCCCTGTCCGAGGTTCAGACCGCCGCAGCCGTATAGAGCATGATCCCGAAAACGAGATCCCGGTTTTCGAAACGATCATGCTCAAACAAAAATCGACTGCAGGATGACGATCCGAACCGTCATCATCGCGCCGTAGCAAGCGTCACCCCCTACCCCACGCCCAGCGTCTGCACACCGTCCTTCGCACCCACCCGCTCGGCGAAATGATCGTACAACCCTTGCAGCGCCTGAGGCGCGGCAGCGCAGCACTCCGCCAACGCATCGGCAGCAGCCTTGTTGTCGCCCCCAGCCAGCGCATCGAGCAACCGGCGGTGCAGCCGCTTCAGCTCGGCGAACTCGGGCGTCGCCGCAACCGTCTCGTCGCCGACGAGCGCATAGAGCCGTGTCGGGCGCGACTTGCCCTTCAGCAAGATTTCGCCGGCTTCGAGCAGCGCAATGCCCGGCGCTGCGCGCGCGACGTCTTCGGAGACTAACAAATCCGTGCCGAAACTCTTCGACGCGGATTCGATCCGCGCCGCGACGTTCACCACGTCGCCCATCGCCGAGTAGTTGAACCGCTTCGCCGACCCCATATTGCCGACGCAGGCCGAACCCGTATTGATGCCGACGCCGATCCGCACCACCGGGTCGGCGATGCCCCTCGCCACGAATCCGAACATATCACCGTCGTTGAGCTGCTCGACGACCGCGCGCATCTTCAGCGCGGCGCGGCAGGCGCGCGCGGCGTGATCGGCCACGTCGACCGGCGCGTTCCAGAACGCCATGATCGAGTCGCCGATGTATTTGTCGATGGTGCCGAACTCGTCCTGGATCACGTCGGACAGCGGCGACAGCAGCGTGTTGATGAAATCGACCAGTTCGGTCGCGCTCAGCGTCTCCGAGATCGGCGTGAAGCCGCGGACGTCCATGAACATCACGCTGAGGTCGCGGGTCTCGCCGCCGAGCCGCATCCCGTCCGGTGATTGCTCGAGCTTGGCCAGAAGCTCCGGCGCCAGATATTGCCCGAACGCCTGGCGGGCGAATTTCTTCTCGCGGTCGGTCGCCATGTGCAGCACGCGCTCGACCGCCACATAGGTCGCGAGCGTCGCCAGTGACGGATACACCGGATCGATCAGGAGCCGGAAATGCGAGAATGCGAACCACGACCCGCCGATCGCGCAGAGAAACACTACGCCGCAGGCGATCAGCGAAAATCGCGCGCCGGCGATCAGCAGCAGCGCCGCGACCAGCGAGCCGAGCAGCAGCGTCAACACGATTTCGAAACCATCCGCCCAATCCGGTCGCTCGATGAAATCCTGCGCAATGATCTGCTCGATCATCTGCGCCTGGATCGCGACGCCGGGCACCACCTGGCCGAGCGGCGTGGCGCGCGCGTCGAGCAGGCCCGACGCGGAGGTGCCGACCAGGACGATCATGCCCTCCAGCCGTCCGCGCATCTCGGCATCCTTGGCGGGATCGAGCACGTCCTTGACCGAGACGTAGTGATCCGGGCGGTCGCGGTTGAAGTACACCCAGGCCTCGCCGTCCGGCGTCAGCGGCAGCTTGAACTGACCGACCCGCATGTCGAGCAGCGCGGCCTTGCCGGTGTCGGCGTCGCCGCTGGCGCCGGTTCCGCGGACCACGATGCCCTTCTGGTTCTGCGCCACGCGAAGCGCCTCGATCGCGAGGCTTGGATACACCTACGCGCCGTCCGACATCAGCATCGGCAATCGGCGGACCACGCCGCTGTCGCGCGCCGACAGATTGATCGCGCCGACGCCGGCGGCGGCTTCATCGAGCAGCGGAAGATTGGAGACGGCGCCCTGGAACGGCGGCAGCACCGCGCTCGGCGTGACGCCGACCGCGGCGAGCCCGGCTTTCACGGACGGTCGCGTGGCGTTGGCGAAGCGGTGGGCGGCGAAGCCGAGCACAGTCGGCGTCTTCCGCATCGCCTGCGCGAAACTCTGATCGTGATCCGGCAGGCTCTTCAGCAGCGCGACCGTGAGATCGCGGTCCGGCAGATCGGCGTCGCCGAGTTCATTGGCGAGCCGTCCGGGCGTCGTGCGGTCAGGCTCGGAGAAGATGATGTCGTAGGCGACGACGCCTGCGCCGAGTTCTCCGAGCCGCTTGGTCAGGGCCGCCAGGCGCGTACGCGGCCACGGCCATTGCCCGTAGGCAGCCAGCGATGCCTCGTCGATATCGACGATCCGCACCGGCAGATCGGCGTAGGGCCGCGGCGACAATCGCTGATAGGCGTCGAACGCGCGCTCCTTGGTCTCGTTCACCAGCCGCGGGTCGTAGGTACGCAGCCCGGTCAGTGCGATCAGCGTCAGCAGCGCCGCGGCGACGGCGCGGACCGACTTGCCGCGCGTCGACCGCCGCAGCCGCAGCCACGACAATGCGGCCCGGCTGAGGATCGGATGCGTGGCACGGTTCAGCCGCCGCACGGCGCAGCCTCGACCGATCCACCAACGTCACGCAAAACGACCCGGATCCGCGGCAGCGGCCTCTGCGAGGGATGGAACTGAGACATCGGCGGAACGTCGCTTCGTTGGTGGACCGGACGCCGCCGGACAGCGGCGAAGCACGCCGCAATGCTAGAAAAAACAGCCGGTTCTCGCTACTGATTTCACCGCTTGCCGCCGCGAACCAGTGCTTCGAACCGACGCGAAACGTCGTCCCGTCCACGTATCACCACAAGCGTATGATCTCCGATCGGCGGCGCACAGCGCCTATTTCTTCTGCGCCGCGAAAATGCCGCCACCGAGATAATTGGTGCCGGAAATCGCCACGGCGCCGCCCATCTCCCCGACCGGACTGCTCGCGCCACGGAAGAAGCTGCCGGTCAGCGCCATCTGCCGCGCCCCGGTGTCGCCCGCGAGCGAGCCGGCAAAGTTGCGCGGGTCGGGCAGGAATTGCACCTGTCCCGTATAGTTGGTGCTGTCGAGACCCGTCACGGTCACCTGCCCGCTACGCGTTCCGAAGTTCACCGTGTTGCTGAAATTGCCGGTCGACACGTACTGGGTGCCCTGGTTGTCGATCGCGGCGATGACATGCCCCGCATAGGTCGCCTGCCCCGAAGTCGGCACCTCGGTCGCCGTGGTCGGGCGGCCGGCGACCCAGAAGCCGAGGATCGTATCGGCGTACGAAGATCGCGTGCTCTGATTGGCCCATAGCCCCCAGCGCGTGTAGTCGCACTGGCAGAAATTGGTCGTCGCCGCCGAGCCATCGTCCGACGTCAATTGCCGCGCCTGCTCTCTCGTGACCGTCAGCATCGCGCCGACCTGGTTGGTGACCGGCAGGCCGTTGATGGTCGACAATGGTTTGCCAGTCTTGTCCTCCGCGGCCGCCCCGCCGAAATGATTGTAGTCGCCATAGGCGCCCTGCGCGTCGAGATTCGGATCGGTCGATCCAAACTGATAGTTGAACGTGGTCGGCAGATAATACGAATTCGGGCCGTGCGCGACATCGCCGTTGAAATTCGCCTGCATCCGCCCCGTCGTCGCGTCGAGCGCGACGCTGGCGGTGCCGCCGGCCACGCCGGTCGAAGACGGCGCGTAATAGGTGGAGGCGTTGAACACGCTGGTCATCAACCCGCCGACGAAGCCGGTCAGCGTCAGCGACGGCCGCGCGTTGGCGGCCTGCTCTTGCTGAATTTGCTGCGCCAAAGGCTGCACTGCGGACTGCTGCGTCGAGGTTTGAATGGTCTGGTTCAGCGTCGAGACCACAGGATTGATCCGCGGAGTCGGCGGCGGCGGAGCCTGCGGTGTGAGAGAACCCGCGACCGAGCCGCCCGGCGTGCCGGTGGCGCGGCTCTCGGCACGCTGGACGTTGCCCTGCGATGCAGCCCCGCGCGCGACGCCGCCGAACTGGCCGCTGCCGCTCTGGAACAGCTGGATCTGGTTCAGGACGAAATTCGGCGGCGGCGGGCCGGGCGGCGACGGCGGCTGGCCACCCTGCAGAGCAGTGTATTCGCCGGCCCCGAGCGTCACCGTCGATCCGCCGGAGGAGACCGTCGAACTGCCGTAGCCGGCATAGACATGATGCGTCCCGATCAACGCGACGCCCCCGCGAATGCCGACGGTCGCGGAGGCCGTCCTGATCTCGGCGTCGCCGGTGTGGCTGATCTGGCCGCCGACGAAGCGCAACGCGCCCTTGCCGAGTGTCGCCGCAAGCTTGCCGCTGCCGGCGTTCGGATCATAGACGTATTCGTCGATCGTCAGATCGCTGTTCGGACCGACCGTCATCGACGTCTTGTCGAGAAACAGCAATTGCACCGAACCGGCCGAGGTCGTCTGAATCCGCTCCTTGTGCGTGATTGATGCGCCGATGGTGATCGTCCGCAAATTCGCGGTCGCATTGGGATTGACCGCGGAGGCCTTGCCGACTTCCTGCGCCAAAGCGCTGGCGCTGAACATCGCCACGGCCAGCGCCGCCATCACACTTTGTCCGATCCGCTGTCCTGACACCCGTCGCATCGCCGATCTCCTCAGAAACGCAGCGTCGGGCCGATCGAGGCCGACAGGTTGTTGGTGCGGTAGTTTGGCAGATTGGAATCGATCTTGGTGTAGGTCACCTGGGTGCGCAGCCCGACATTGTCGACGATCTGCGCGTCGAAGATCGCGCCGTAGCGATATTCCTGGTCGCGGCGGATGATGACCGGATCGACGATGAAATTCGGCGTCTCATAATTCGCCTGGCTGAAGCCCGCAGTCGGCGCGAACACAAAGGCGCGCGGCGCGCCAAACACCGGCAGCACGAACTCGATCGGCAGCGCGACGTCGATCGAATAGCGCTTGTAGTTGTTGTAGTCGGCGATCGCCTTGTTGCCGTCATAGCCGGCCCGCGTGGTCAAGTGCACCCCGCCCCAGCGGAAGTCGGTGAGAATCGCCGCGCTCAGCAGGTCGCCGGTCTGGTCGCCTGCGGTCGGGAAGTAGGTCGAGTCGCTGAAGCGGCGGTGCCGGGTCTCGACATAGCCTTCGACGAGGCCGAGATTGCCGAGCGTGGTGCGCGCCGACAGGCCGCCGCCGAGCGCGCTGAAGTAGCTGTAGTCGCCGAGCCAGACCTTGTCGCCGATGCCGTAATACTTGAACGACGCATTCTGCCCGAGGCCGACACGATGGCCGAGGGTGACTTCGACCAGTCCGAGGTTGAACTGGCTCAGCGTCATCTGCCGCGAGTTGAGACCGAGGAAAGTGGTCTCGATCGCGTCGCCGCGAAGATTGAGCTTGTAGGCGTAGCTCGCCGCGACGGTCTGGAACGTGCTCCAGTCCGGCTTGCGGCCGTAGCGGCCGTCGAGAATGGCGTCCTGGCCGAGCGCGCGCACCTGCAGGCCGTTGGGGCCGATATTGGCGTTGGTCTGATAGCGCATCCCGGCGTGGAGAAACACGCTGTATTCGTAGGTCGCGAGCCGGCGGTCGATCTCGGCGAGATAGGCCATCACCTGGGCGCGGATATCGTCCGGAACGTTGCCGCCCTTGATCGCGTCGATCAGATAGCCCCGCGCGATTTCGTACGAGGCCAGCTTGAAGTACAACACGCCGAGTTCGAGCTTGACCCGCGGCAGATCGGAATTGAAGAACAGCATCCGCTCGAGCGCGCCGATCGCTGCTTCGTAGTCGCCACGCGCCACCGCCTGATGCGCGAATTTGAAGCTGATGTCGAGATCGGTCGGGCGCTGATACATCTCCTTGAACAGCGCGTCGTAGTCCGGCTGCACGGCCGAAGCCGGCACCGGCCCGCCGGCGCCTTGCTGCGCAGAGGCCCCCGGAACGGTGAGGCCGATCGCCGCCAACAAGACAAGCATCGTCACTCGAAACGTCACGCTGCACCCCGAAATCAAATAATCTCGAAACTGATTGCTCGATGGTCCGAGCTAATTGGTCGGGATTTTGCGGGCAACGTTCGGACAGCGGTACCCATTTCTGCGCCAACGCGACGCGATTGGAGGCCGTCGTGGCTTTTGTGTCACGCCGCAGCCAGGGAAGTGTCCTGAAATTGAACGAGATCACACAAAATGCCGCGCGATTGTGCAGGCGCGCGGGCGTAGTCCAGCAGGCGCGCAGGCTTAATCCAGCCCGCGCTCGGTGCTGAGTCGGACCATCTCGGCGACGAAGAACGCCTTCTGCTTGTCGTCGAGCGAAGCGTAGAGCGGCTCCGCCGCGTCGGCCACCGCGCGCTGGTCTGCGCCGCGGTCGTAGAGGAATTGCGCCTCGTTGCGCATCTGCTCGACGATGTCGTCAGGCGGATCACGCTGCGCGCGCGCCTTACGCAGGGTGAGCCGTTCCGCGCCGTGCTGGCCGAGATAGTGCATTGCGCTGGAGAACAGACCCCAGTGCTTTTCCTGCTCCGGCGTCAGGCTCAATTCGCGCTTGATCCGCTCGATATGGGCGTCGGAGTTCGCGACCATCTGCTCGGCGGTGAGCTGCACCACCGGCGCAGCCGTTCCGGATTTCGCCTTGCGCTTCGCCTCCCTCTCCTGCTTGCGGGCCTCCTTGGCCGAGCGCGGCGGCGCGGTCTGCTCGCGCGCAGCGCCGACCGGCCCACGCGCGGTGTTGCCGCCGGTGACGCCGGTCAGCACCCCGCCGACCACCCCGACCACGCCGCCGATGGCCCCGCCCAGCACGCCGCCGACCGGCCCCGCCGCCTTGTTGCCGGCGCGGGCGCCCTGCTCCACCCCCTGCACCAGCCCCTGGGCCTGCGCGGGCGGTTGCAACGCGGCAAGCCCGACCAGCGCGGCGACCGACAGGACGGCCAGGGGAACAAAGCGGCGACGCATAGCAAGTCCGGGCATTTCAAATTCTCCGTCGTCCGCGCCTTTGCGCGGCACGGATGGATCATGCAGGTCGATTCGGCCGACAGTCTGGCAGAGCCCAGCACCGCGGTGAAGCCGCCGCCTTCCAAAGCGTTCGGAGCAGAAGGACGGATCGTCGAACCCTGATCCTGCTCCAGATCGTCGTTCAAGCATGATCATCGTCCGAAAACCCGTATCCGCTTTTCGGGATCAGCCCCTAAAGCGCCGCGAAATCCTTCGGCAGCGTCCGCTTGAACAGCGCCAGAACACGCTTTGCTTCGCGCGGCGGCAGCGTGATCGCGTGGCGGACGGTCGCGGCGATCAGGACGATCATCAGCTGCGCGAAATCCCGAAGCGCCGCTTCCGGCGCCAGCGGAGCGACGCGGCGTAGCGCCTCGGCGAGCAGGCCGGCGAGAAATGCGCCGTCATCAGCGTCGAGCTGCTGCAACGCGCGGTCGGCCTGCGTCGCCTGCCAGACGCAGCGCACCACCGGCTCGTCGTGGAAGAACTGATAGTAGCCGTCGGTGATCGCGCCGAGCACGTCGTGCAGATCCTCGGTCCGCTTCAGCGCCGCGAGTTCGCGGCGGATGCAATCGTGGCCTTCGGCGTTGAGGCGCTCGGCGAGCGTGGCGATGATCGCGGTTTTGTCGGGGAAGTACTGATACAGCGAGCCGAACGCGATGCCGGTGCGCGCCACGATGTCGCTCATCCGGAAATCCTCGCTGCCCTTCTCCGCCATCACCTCGGCGGCGCAGGTCAGGATGCGCTCGAACCGCTCGCGGCTGCGCGCCTGCGACGGCACCAGCCGCGCCACGCCGGAACCTGGCGGCGCCGCCGCCCGCTTGCCGCCCGTCGTCGATCCCGCCATCGCCGCATCCCCTCAATTCGCTTGACGACATTAATACGAGAGTTTATCGCATTTATCAAATACGAGAATACCTCGCATTACCAACCAGAGAGATCGACATGACCGACACTCCCGTTCTGATCATCGGCGGCGCCGGCAAGACGGGTAGCCGCGTCGAGGCCCGTCTCGCCGCGCGCGGAATCGTCACCCGGCTGGCGTCGCGGTCGAGCCCGACGCCGTTCGACTGGACCAGGCCCGACGGCTGGGCCGCTGCCCTCGACGGCGCGTCGAGCGCCTATGTCACCTATCAGCCCGACCTCGGAGCCGAAGGCGCGACGGACGCGATCGCGGAACTCGGCCGGCAGGCACATCGCAAAGGGCTGGGCCATCTGGTGCTGCTGTCCGGCCGCGGCGAGCCCGGCGCACAGGCTGCGGAAGCGGCGTTCCAGGCGTCCGCCGTGCCGTGGACCATCGTGCGGGCGAGCTGGTTCCACCAGAATTTCTCCGAGAGCTATCTGCTCGATGGTGTGCTGGCGGGCGAGATCGCCCTCCCGGCGGGCAGCGTTCCCGAGCCGTTCGTCGACGCCGACGACATCGCCGACGTGGTCGCAGCGGCGCTGACCGATCCGCGCCACATCGGCCAGATCTACGAGGTCACCGGCCCGCGGGCGCTGACATTCGCGCAGGCGGTCGCGGAAATCGCCCAGGCGAGCGGACGGCCGATCCGCTACACGCAGATTTCTCCGCACGACTTCGCCGAGGGCTTGCAGAAGGCCGGCGTTCCGGCCGAACTGATCAAAATATTGAACGAGCTGCTGACCGTCGTGCTCGACGGCCGCAACAGCCGGGTCATGGACGGCGTCGCGCGGGCGCTCGGCCGTCCGCCGCGCGCTTTTGCCGACTATGCCCGCGCCACAGCCGCCACTGGCGTCTGGAGGGTGTGACGCGGCGAGACGACGTCCCGGATCAGCAGCGCTCGGGGATACTGGATCCCCGCATGCGCGGGGATGACGATCGGAGGAGGAACCCGACCGGCCTCACCCGACCTTCTTCACGTCCTTGATCTCGGAGAACACGATGCCTTCGGCGCGGTCGCGGGTGTAGCCGAGGTAGAACTCGTTCTTGGCGAGATAGACCGGGTCGCCGTCGACGTCGTCGGCGATCGAGGAATTGTTGGCGGTGAGGAAGGTATCGAGTGTCTTGCGGTCCTCCGACGAGATCCAGCGCGCCAGTTGAAACTCGGACACTTCGAAATCCACCGGCAATTGATATTCGGCCTCGAGCCGCGCCTTCAGCACGTCGAGCTGCAGCGGGCCGACGACGCCGACCAAAGCGGGCGCGCCGTCGCGCGGGCGGAACACTTGCACGACGCCCTCTTCCGACATCTGCTGCAGCGCTTCCTTCAGCTTCTTGGCCTTCATCGCGTCGCCCAGCCGAACCCGGCGGACGATTTCCGGCGCGAAGCTCGGCACGCCGACGAAGGTGACGTCCTCGCCCTCGGTCAGGGTGTCGCCGATCCGCAGCGTGCCGTGGTTGGGGATGCCGACGACGTCGCCGGCGAACGCCTCGTCCGCCACCGAGCGGTCCTGGGCGAAGAAGAATTGCGGCGCCGACAGGCTCATATTCTTGCCGGTGCGGACCAGCCGCGCCTTCATTCCGCGTGTCAGCTTGCCAGAGCAAAGCCTTGCAAAGGCGATGCGATCACGGTGGTTGGGATCCATGTTCGCCTGAATCTTGAAGACGAAGGCGCTCATCTTCGGCTCGTCGGCCTCGATCTTGCGCAGATTGCTGTCCTGCGCCCGCGGCGGCGGCGCATAGCGGCCGAGCCCTTCCAGCAGATCGCCGACGCCGAAATTGCGCAGCGCCGAGCCGAAATACACCGGCGTGAGGTGCCCCTCGCGAAACGCCTCCAATTCGAACGGCTTGCAGGCCTCGGTCACCAGCTCTAGTTCATCCTTCACCGCGGCGACGTCGAGGCTGGCGCTGCGCTTGCCGAGGTCCTCGATCGCGATCTGTTGGGCCGCGCCGGTCTTGGCGCCGCCGCCATCCAGCAGCCGCACACCGCCGTTGAGAATGTCGTAGGTGCCAAGGAAGTCGCGGCCGCGCCCGACCGGCCAGGTCATCGGCGTGGTGTCGAGCGCCAGCGTCTTCTCGATCTCGTCCAACAGATCGAACACGTCGCGGCTTTCGCGGTCCATCTTGTTGATGAAGGTGATGATCGGAATATCGCGCAGACGGCAGACCTCGAACAGCTTTCGCGTGCGCGCCTCGATGCCCTTGGCGGCGTCGATCACCATCACCGCAGAGTCGACCGCAGTCAGCGTGCGGTAGGTGTCCTCCGAGAAGTCCTCGTGGCCCGGCGTGTCGAGCAGGTTGAAGACGAGACCGTCGAATTCGAAGGTCATCACCGAGGTGACCACCGAGATGCCGCGGTCGCGCTCGATCTTCATCCAGTCCGACCGGGTGTTGCGGCGCTCGCCCTTGGCCTTGACCTGGCCGGCGAGATTGATCGCGCCGCCGAACAGCAGCAGCTTTTCGGTCAGCGTGGTCTTGCCGGCGTCGGGATGCGAGATGATCGCAAAGGTGCGCCGCCGCGCCACTTCCTGGGCGAGCGAAGTCGGGGTCGAGGACGGCGCTTCGGCCGGAATGGCGAGATCGGACATGCGGAGCCTGTGGCAGGGAAAACGGGCGTAATCAAGCGGATTTCGGGGCGCGCGACGGCTTGCAGGCTGCCCTTGGGTGTCTCATATAGGTGCTCGAGGACGACCTCCCAATCACCCTTTCGGCCGGGACGACCCGGCTTCCCGAGACTGCGCATGTTCCGCGCCGCTTCGCAGCGACCGAATCATGCGCAAGGAGGCCCTCATGGCTTGGCTTTATCTTTTCTTTGCCGGATTGCTCGAAATCGGCTGGGCGATCGGCCTTAAATACACCGAAGGTTTCACGAGGCTGATGCCCTCGCTGCTGACGATTGCGGCTATGGCGGCGAGCATGGTGCTGCTCGGGCTGGCGCTGAAGACACTGCCGATCGGCACCGCCTATGCGATCTGGACCGGAATCGGCGCAGTCGGCACCGCCTTGCTCGGCATCGCGCTGTTCGGGGATCCCGCGACGGTGGCACGGCTGGCCTGCATCGGCCTGATCGTCGCCGGCATCATCGGGCTGAAGGTCGTGACCTGAGTTCCCGAAAGCCAACCGAGCTGACCGTCATGGCGCGGAGTGCGGTAACGAAGCAAACCAGCCCCCGGTGCATGGAGCTGAGTTGCTTGGCTCCACTCGCCATCCCGAGTCTGGAGCAGGATGACTTCAATCTTCGCATTCTCATCTGCTCCATCCCTTTGTTTGAGATGACTTTCCCGAAAGTCCGCATCCACTTTCGAAGGCATGCTCTGGTCGCCCTCAGAACGTCGGCAGCAGTCTCGTCCCCCAATAGGCCAAAGCGGCGACGATGGCGGAGGCCGGGATCGTGATCACCCAGGCGTAGACGATCGAGCTCGCCACGTTCCAGCGCACCGCCGACATCCGCCGCGCCGCGCCGACGCCGACGATCGCGCCGGTGATGGTATGGGTGGTCGAGACCGGCACGCCGAGGAAGGTCGCCATGAACAGCGTCGCCGCGCCGCCGGTCTCGGCGCAGAACCCCTGCATCGGCGTCAGCTTGGTGATCCGCAGCCCCATGGTGCGCACGATCCGCCAGCCGCCCATCAGCGTGCCGAGCGCCATCGCCGCCTGGCACGACAGCACCACCCAGAACGGCACCGAGAACTCGCTGCCGAGATAGCCCTGCGAATACAAGAGTACCGCGATGATGCCCATGGTCTTCTGGGCATCGTTGCCGCCATGTCCGAGCGAATACAGCGAGGCGGAGACGAATTGCAGAATGCGGAAGGCGCGGTCCACGGCGAACGGCGTCGAGCGCACCGCGGCCCAGGACACGATCGCGACCAGCACCAGCGCCAGCAGGAAACCGACCACCGGCGACAGCACGATCGCCAGCAATGCCTTCGACAGCCCGCTCCACACCGCAGCCGACAGCCCGGCCTTGGCAAGCCCGGCACCGAGCAGCCCGCCGATCAGCGCATGCGACGAACTCGACGGGATGCCGAGCGCCCAGGTGACGATGTTCCAGACGATCGCGCCGCACAGCGCCGCGAAGATCACTGACGCGTCGATCACGCTGGGGTTGATGATGCCGGTGCCGATGGTGTTGGCGACGTGCAGGCCGAACACCAGGAACGCCACGAAATTGAAGAATGCAGCCCACAACACCGCATATTGCGGGCGCAGCACCCGGGTCGACACGATGGTGGCGATCGAATTGGCGGCGTCGTGCAGGCCGTTCAGAAAGTCGAACAGCAGCGCGACGGCGATCAATCCGACCAGAATAGGCAGCCCGAGCGAAGCGTCCACAATCCGGCCCCTGCCCTAGACTTGCTCGATGACGATGCTGTTGATCTCGTTCGCGACGTCGTCGAACCGGTCGGCAACCTTCTCGAGATGGTCGTAGATCTCGGCGCCGACGATGAAGTCCATCGTGTTGGCGTTGCGGTGCTTCAGGAACAGCTCCTTCAGGCCGATATCGTGCAAATCGTCGACCCGGCCCTCGAGCTTGCCGATCTCCTCGGTCATCGCAGTCAGCATCTGCAAATTCGGCCCGATCGACTTCATCAGCGGCAGCGCCTTGCCGACCAGATTGGCGCTCTCGACCAGCAATGAGCCGATCTCGCGCATTGGCGGCTCGAATTCGCGAACTTCGAACAGGATCACCGCCTTGGCGGTCTGCTGCATCTGATCGATGGCGTCGTCCATCGCGGTGATCAGATTCTTGATGTCGACGCGGTCGAACGGGGTGATGAAGGTCCGGCGCACCGCCATCAGCACCTCACGGGTAATTCCGTCTGCCTCGGCCTCGAAATGGCTGACCCGCTGGCAATGCACCGGCGTCTCGTCGCCTCCCCGAAGCATGTCCTGCAGCGCTTGCCCACCTTGGACGACGGTCTGGGCATGCCGGGCGAACAGGTCGAAAAACCTCTCCTCCCTGGGCAGAAAGGCTCGAAAGTAGCGAAGCATTGGGAGTTATCCGATTGACGGGGCTGGGCCCGGGCGTCGGCCCGCGTCACAGGAGCGTCATAAATCACCTCGGGCGATGGCAGGCAACCGCCCATTCGAAGAACACCTCCCCCATCGACGCGTATCAGGGGTTCCTGGCGGGCCGGCCGGCCGATGCAACGCAGCGACACACTACAACGCCAACGATTGACGCTCCCCGGTCATCCACAGAAATACACGCGGGCCAATATTGCGTCGCAATCGAAATCACCGCGCAAGCGCCCTTCGCGAATCACTTGAACACGCTGAGGTCGATTCGAGCTGCGCGAACCTGTGAGTCGCAGCGGTACCCAGAAACAGATCACCCCCCTGTCAACGCCCGCCCCCGGAAAATTTTTGAGGACAGTACAAGCTGCGTCCGAGCCCGGCGAGACGTCCAACTTCTCTCCTGACTATCAACACTTAGCAGCCATTGCTGAGCTGAACTGAGAGGCTGTTGAATCGACCTGAGAGCAGCGCCGCGTATTGAATTCGCTAACGCTCTGTTAAAGTCACGCAGACTTGTCACTTTCCAACCGCGGCGCACATCACCGCAGAATTGGGCGGCCATGATTCAAAGCGCACTTGGTGTCATCGCAGGCGTCGATCGCAAGACCCTCTCGACCTGCCCGGCCTCCGACAAGCTGTGGGCCGCGCATCTCGGCGCGTCGCTCTGCCTCTCCTTCATCGTCGTGCTCGGCGTATCGTATCACGCCACCGGCTACATGATCGAGAGCGTCTCGACGCGGTTGCTGGTCTCCGGCGTGATCGCGCTCACCGTGCTGATGTTCGATCGCGCGCTGTGCCAGTCGGATTGGTTCTATCAGGGGACGCTCTGGGATACCGCGCCGATCCAGTCGAGCGCCGAAGCAAAGCAGACCGCCTGGCGGTTCGTGCGCGTCGGTATCCGGCTGCTGATGTCGTTCGGGCTCGCCTGGGTGATCGCGATGTTCCTGGAACTCGCGATCTTCTCCGGCACCATCAACGAGAAGATCGAGGCGGACCGCGTCGCCGCCAATCAGCCGATCTACAACAAGATCGCGCAATATGAGTCGGGACTGAACGCCGAGGTCGCCCGCCGGCAGGCCAGCATTGATGCGCTGGAGGCCCTGCACCGCGACGCCCTTACCGAGGCGCCGGCGCCGGAGCCGAACCTCCAGACCCGCAACGACGACATCGAACAGCAGATCAAGGCGCTGGTTGTCCGCGAGAGCGAAATCCGCGGCGATATTGGTCAGATCGACCGCACCATCCAGCGCTACATCGCCGACATGAACGCCGAAGAGTTCGGGATGAAGGCCTCGCCGAACAATTCGGGCCGTCCCGGCGCGGGGCCGCGCTATGAATTCGCCAAGAAGCAGAAAGAGGCGTTCCTGGTCCAGCGCGCCGCGCGCGAAGCCGAGATCGCCCAGCTCCACGTCAAGCGCGACGAACTGCGCGCGGCGCAATCCAAGATCGGGGCCGAGGCGCTGGTCGCGCGCGATCAGGAGCGCGCCGCGATCAAGGCCAAGGCCGATGCGCTGCAGACCCGGATCAATGCCGCCCGCGCCGAGCTCAAGTCGTTTGAAACGGCCAAGGTCGCCAGCGTCGCCGAGTTCCGCAGCAAGGCGCTGGCCGAGTCGTACTACCAGGACAAGAGGGAGCTGGTCGACCCGCTGACACGGATCGCAGCCTATCAGGAGTTGAAGAACGACCCCAAGGACGGCGGCACCATGACGCTGTTCTCGTGGATGACGCGCTTCTTCATCATCTTCCTCGAAATCGTTCCAGTGGTTGCGAAAATCTTCTTCTCGCCGCCGAGCGTCTATGCCGCCAAGATCCAGGCCCAGGTCGAGCGCGCACGACAGCGGATCGAAAACAATGAGGATCTGGACGACGACAAGCCGGCGGAGCCTGCCCCCGTGCTGGCGATGGCCGCGATGCCGCTGCCGGCAATGAGCCTCGACCCGGTTGTTGTGAAACCTGCGCCGCAGCCGAAGGCCGAGCCGCCGAAACAGCCGGCCAGACAGCCCGAGCGACAATATTATGAGGAAGACCAGCACGAACTGCCGCGGCGACCGGCCCGCGACCGCGACGACCGCCTCCCCGACTACAGGCCGCGCGAATATGCCGAGCGCGACGCCGATCCGCGCGGCTATGGCCGGCGTCACGACGATCCGCGACGCTACGGCGCGCGGGACGACTATGCCGGGTATGACGACTTCGATCGCAGGAGTTTCGAGCGTCGTGACCTGCATCCCCGCTACGACGACGAACGCGACTACGATCGGCCGCGGACGGCGCCGGTGCGCCGACGCACGCCGCAATTCGCCGCCCAGGACTATGCGGCGCACGACTATGCAGCTCGAAATTTCGGCGCGAGCAGCTACGGCGAGCCGGAGTTCGATACGAGCGAGATCGACGTCCGCAATCTGATCGTGCCGCGGAGGGGTGCGCCGCGGTATGACACCGCGGACCAACAGCCGGGCAGCAGAATCCGATTTACCGTGAAGGACGACGCGCCCGCCACGCCGGACCACGCCGCGCGGCCCGCCGCGAACGCCGAGCGCAATCTGCGCTGGCCGGACGGCCTGCCGGTGGACGATCTGAACACCCGGGAACTGCTGCGGCAGGTGCTCGCAGATGCCGAAACCGGCCCGCGCGCCGAGCCGGAGCGCAAGCAGATGGCCGCGGTTGCGGACACGCCGCCGCCGGTTTCCGAGGATGCGCCGATCCCCGCTGACGCGACCGCGCAGCCTGTCGTCGCTGACGCGCCAGCTCAGCCAGTCGTCGAGGCCGAAGCGGCCGCAGAGCCGGATGTGATTCCGACATTTCTCGGGAAAAAGAATCACGGATCCAGCGGCGAAAACTCACCGGCCGAAGCGGCGCCTCCCGCGCCACACGCAGCCGAAGAGGTTGCGGCTCCGCCCGGTGAGGTCGTCGGACCGGTCCAGAAATACAGCGCTGACGTCGAGAAGCTGATGACCGAGGCGATGGAACTGTCGCGCGCCAGAAAGAAGGCGGCGCATCCACGGCGCGACCATCAGCACGAGGGCGACGCCGAATTGCCTCTGGACAACAAGGTCCAGTACGAGATCTTTCCGAAGCAATAGGCGCGATCGCGGACGGGGTTAGCCCCGCTCGCGCGACCTGCCGCTTCACAACGTCGATGGCTCGGCGCATCGGTTCTGATTTTCCCCAGAACCGATGCGCCGAATTGCTGTTGGGGTTCGTTTAAGCGCGGCCGCCTGTTCCGCCACCAAAAAGCTGAACCCCAAAAGTAACTGGAGCTTTTCCGGTTCTGATCGAATCAGAACCGGAGCTCTAACTTTTTGTTCTGACGCGTTGTCTTCACGCGAACCGGCACCCCTTCGCTCGAAAACGCTATGGGGGGAAAACACTATGGGGGATTGTCGCCCGCCGCGGTCTACGGGAATTGCCCGAAGGCAGCGCGAGCTTCGCGCCGCCATGGCGGCGCGAAGCTCGGCTCAGGCCCTTACAGCGAGCGTTTGAAGTAGTGCCCGATCTCGCCGACGATGCCCCGGCGGAAGGTCAGCACGCAGGCGACGAAGATCACACCCTGGATCACCGTCACCCATTGGCCGAAGCCCGCAAGATACTGCTGCATGGCGATGATCACGAAGGCGCCGACCACCGGGCCGAACACGGTTCCGAGCCCGCCGACCAGCGTCATCAGCACAATTTCACCGGACATCGACCAGTGCACGTCGGTCAGCGAGGCGTTCTGCGCCACGAACACTTTGAGCGCGCCAGCGAACCCCGCCAGCGTGCCGGACAGGATGAAAGCCATCAGCTTGTAGTGGTCGGTCTTGTAGCCGAGCGAGATCGCGCGCGGCTCGTTCTCGCGGATCGCCTTCAGCACCTCGCCGAACGGCGAGTTGATGGCGCGATAGATGATCAAGAAGCCCAGCAGGAAGCCCGCCAGCACCACGAAATACAGCGTCGTGGTGTTCTGAAGGTCGATCACGCCAAACATCTTGCCCTGCGGGATGCCCTGGATGCCGTCTTCGCCGTGGGTGAACGGCGCCTGCAGGTAGATGAAGTACAACAGCTGCGACAGCGCCAGGGTGATCATCGCGAAGTAGATGCCCTGGCGGCGGATCGCGATCAGGCCGGTGATGACCGAGAGCCCGAACGCCGCCGCAGTGCCGGCCACGATCGCGAGCTCGGGCGGCAGTTCCCACACCTTCAGCGCGTGGGCGCTGACATAGCCCGCCGTGCCGAGGAACATCGCGTGACCGAACGACAGCAGGCCGCCATAGCCGATCAGCAGATTGAAGGCGCAGGCCAGCAGCGCGAAGCACAGCCCCTGCATCACGAAAAACGGATAGACGCCGGTGAACGGCACCACCGCCAGCACGATCGTCATCAGCGCGAAAGCGATCATCTCGTCGCGCATCGGACGCCGCGTCGTCGGGGTCGGAACGGAGTTTTGCGTAATCGTGCTCATGTCAGGTTGCCCGTCCCGTCAGGCCCGAGGGTTTTACAAGAAGCACCAGCACCATCAGCACGAACACCACGGTATTGGAGGCCTCGGGGTAAAAATATTTGGTCAGGCCTTCGATCACGCCCAGCGCAAAGCCGGTGATGATCGAGCCCATGATCGAGCCCATGCCGCCGATCACCACCACCGCGAACACCACGATGATCAGGTCCGCGCCCATCAGCGGCCGCACCTGGTTGATCGGCGCCGACAGCACGCCGGCGAGCGCGGCGAGACCGACGCCGAGCCCGTAGGTCAGCGTGATCATCCGCGGCACGTTGATGCCGAAGGCGCGCACCAGCGTCGGATTCTCCGTGGCGGCGCGCAGATTGGCGCCGAGCCGGGTGCGCTCGATCAGGTACCAGGTCAACAGGCAGATCACGAGCGAGAACGCCACCACCCAGCCGCGATAGATCGGCAGGAACATGAAGCCGAGATTGACACCGCCCTTGAGTTCGTCGGGGATCGCATAAGGCAGACCCGACGAGCCGAAATAATTCTGGAACACGCCCTGGATGATCAGCGCCACGCCGAAGGTCAGCAGCAGTCCGTAGAGATGGTCGAGCCCGGACAGCCATTGCAGCAGCGTGCGCTCCATCAGCATCCCGAACAGGCCGACCGTGAGCGGCGCCAGGATCAGCGCCCACCAATAGCCGATGCCGAACAGGTTCAGCAGGAAATAGGCGCAGAACGCGCCCATCATATACAGCGCGCCGTGGGCGAAGTTGATGATGTTGAGCATGCCGAAGATCACGGCGAGGCCGAGACTCAGCAAGGCGTAGAACGAACCGTTGATCAGCCCGACCAGAAGCTGCGCCAACAGGGCCTGGATATTGATCGACATAGGGTTTCCAGATCTCAGCAGATTTCGAAGGGCACGCGCTCACACGCCGAGATAGGTGTGAAGCTTGTCCATGTTGGCCTCGAGCTCCGAATTGGCGAAGCCGTCGATGATCTTGCCGTGCTCGACCACGTAGTAGCGATCGGCGACCGTCGCAGCGAAGCGGAAGTTCTGCTCCACCAGCAGGATGGTGAAGCCTTCCGTCTTCAGCCGCGCGATGGTGCGGCCGATCTGCTGGATGATCACCGGAGCAAGGCCCTCGGTCGGCTCGTCGAGCATCAGGAAGCGTGCGCCGGTGCGCAGGATGCGTGCGATCGCCAGCATCTGCTGCTCGCCGCCCGACAGCTTGGTGCCCTGGCTTTTCAACCGTTCGCGCAGGTTCGGGAACAGTTCGAAGATCTGCTCCAGCGACAGCCCGCCGGGCCGGACCTGCGGCGGCAGCATCAGGTTCTCGCGGACGTCGAGGCTGGCGAAAATGCCACGCTCCTCCGGGCAGAACGCGATGCCGCGCCGCGCGATCTTGTCCGACGAGGCCCGGCTGATGTCGTGACCGTCGAAGGTGATCGCGCCGGTGCGCTTGCCGATGATGCCCATCACCGATTTCAGCGTGGTGGTCTTGCCGGCGCCGTTGCGGCCCAGCAGCGTCACCACCTCGCCGGTGCGGACCTCGAAGTCCATGCCGTGCAGAATGTGGGACTCGCCGTACCACGCCTGCAGATCGCGCACGCTCAGCAAAGCGTTGCCGGCCGACGCCGGCTTGGTGCGGTCCAAAGTCGTCGTCTCAACCATGACCCGCTCCGAGATAGGCTTCCTTGACGCGATCGTCCTGAGTGAGGTCGTTGTAATGGCCTTCGGCCAGCACCTGGCCCCGGGTCAGTACCGTGATGATATCGGACAGATTGGCGACGACGCTGAGATTATGCTCGACCATCAGGATGGTGTACTTCGCCGAGATCCGCTTGATCAGCGCGGCGATCTTGTCGATGTCCTCGTGGCCCATGCCGGCCATCGGTTCGTCGAGCAACATCATCTCCGGATCGAGCGCCAACGTGGTGGCGATCTCCAGCGCGCGCTTGCGGCCATAGGGCATTTCGACCGCGGGGGTGTCCGAAAACTCGCTCAGGCCGACGTCGTCGAGCAGTTCGCGGGCGCGATGATTGAAGCGGTCGAGCACGCTCTTGGAGCGCCAGAAATCGAACGAGTGGCCGTGCTGGCGCTGCAGCGCGACGCGGACGTTCTCCAGCGCCGTGAGATGCGGGAAAACCGCCGAAATCTGGAACGATCGCACCAGCCCGAGCCGCGCCACATCGGCCGGCGCCATCGCGCTGATATCCTGTCCCTTGTAGAGAATTTTGCCGGCCGAAGGCTGCAGGAACTTGGTGAGCAGATTGAAACACGTGGTCTTGCCGGCTCCGTTGGGACCGATCAGCGCGTGAATATGCCCACGCTTTACACGCAGATTGACGTCGCGGACCGCGAAGAAGCCCGCAAACTCCTTCGTCAGACCTTGCGTCTCAAGGATGATGTCATCAGCCAAGAAACTCTTCCCCCCTATCGGTCCCGCGGCGGAGCCACGCGCACGGCCGATCTTTTGTTGCTATTTGGGTGCGGGCGCCTCGGCTGGCTCCGACCCTTCGTTCTTCTCGGGACTATGCCGCTATTCCGCAGCCGCGCGCAAGATGCAAAGCAGGCCCGCGTTTATTAGCGCCCGGGTGTGGAAAACAGGCGGCGGCAACAACGCGCGATCACCTAACGCGCCCTGAATTCATCCGAACGCCTCGGCATAGACCTCGGGCCGAAAGCCCACCAGCAGTGTCGCGCCCGTCTGCAGCACCGGACGCTTGATCATCGACGGTTGCGCCAGCATCAGCGCCATTGCCTTGGCTTCGGTCAGCCCCTCTTTGTCGGCATCAGGTAGTTTGCGGAAGGTGGTTCCGGCGCGATTGAGCAGCGTCTCCCAGCTGACCTGTTTCAACCAGCGCGCGAGATGCGCCTTGTCGATGCCCGCAGTCTTGTAGTCGTGGAAGTCGTATGCGACGCCATGGCTATCGAGCCAGGCCCGCGCCTTCTTGATGGTGTCGCAGTTCTTGATGCCGAAGATGGTGACGGACAATGCGGGGCCTCGCTTTCGAGCTGACCCTCGCATTCAGGCCGGCCGATGCAGCGCCGTCAAGCAGCCGCTTCCGGCCGCTGTGGACGGCGGCAAGCGCTCCCGCCGCCCCTGACGATCGTCAAATCGCACGCCGAGACCGCTTCGCTGTCACAGCAGTTACATCGCCGCCCCCTAAAGCAGGCAGAATGCCGCCGATGGCGGCCGCCCGCGATCCAGAGAGCCCGCAGCGATGTCGACCGAGATCCTCCGCCTGAAGCAGAAACTCGACCGGCTGATCGCCGAGATCGAAGCCGACAGCAGGCCGCGCATCGGCGCCTGGAGCGGTCGGATCGAACGCCCCGGCTTCGCCGCGAGCGCGGCCAATCTCGCGCATTATCTGGCGCTGCGGCAGCACGATCTGCGGCCGCTGCAGCGCGGACTCATGACGCTCGGCCTGTCGTCGCTGGGGCGGCTGGAAAGCCGGGTGATGCCGACGCTGCTCGCCGTCCGCGCGACCCTGGCCGCGCTGTGCGGCGAACCGGCGGCCTTGCGGCCGTCCCCACGGCAGTTCTTTGCAGGCGAGCACGATCTCGCCCAACGCAGCGAGGAGTTGTTCGGTACGCTGTCGAGCGGTCGCGCGACCGCTCTGCTGGTCACCTGCCCGAGCGAAGCCGCCGACGATCCCTCGTTCATGCTGCGGCTTGCCGAGCGCAAAGTCGAGGCGGTGCGGATCAATTGCGCCCACGACGACGCCGACGCTTGGCAGCGCATGATCAATCACCTTCACGTCGCCGAGCAAACCACCGGCCATCGGATGAAGATCCTGATGGACATTGCCGGTCCGAAAATCCGCACCGGCGCCGCGCGCGCCCCGCAAGGCCGTGAACGCATTCTCACCGGCGACCTGATCGCGATCGTCGCGGCCGGCGCGCTCGATCGCATCGACCTCGCCGAGGATCATTTCTCGGTGGAGTGTACGCTGAGCGATCCGCTGATCAACAGTGCGGTCGGCGCGCGGGTCTTCGTCGACGACGGCAAGCTCTGTATCCGCATCGAGCGCAAGACGCCATGGGGCCTGATCGGACGCGTCACTTCGACCTCGGACAAGGGTCTTCGGCTGAAGCCGGAGAAGGGGCTCAACTTCCCCGACACGCTGCTCGACATCCCGGCGCTGACCGCGAAGGATCGCGCCGATCTCGACTTCGTCGCCGAACACGCCGACGGCATCGAGTTCTCCTTCGTGCAATCGGTCGCCGATGTCGAGACGCTGCAGGCGGCGCTCGCCGAACGCCGGCCGGACGATTGGCGCAAGCTGTCGTTGGTGTTGAAGATCGAGACGCCGGAAGCGGTCGCCAACCTGCCGGACATTCTGATGCAGGCGGCGGGACAGCAGCCGACCGCGGTGATGATCGCGCGCGGCGACCTTGCCGTCGAGATCGGCTTCGCGCGACTTGCCGAGATGCAGGAGGAGATCCTGTGGCTCGGCGAGGCTGCGCATATCCCGGTGATCTGGGCGACGCAGGTACTGGAGCAACTGGTCAAGAAGGGCACGCCCTCACGCGGCGAGATGACCGACGCGGCCATGGCCGCGCGTGCCGAATGCGTGATGCTGAACAAGGGCCCCTATTTGTTCAAGGCGATTACCGAGCTCGACACCCTGCTCGGCCGGATGGCCGACCACCAGCACAAGAAGACGCCGCAACTCCGCAAGCTGCAGAGCTGGGGCTGAGCGCGCGTCGCCAAGCAACGATCGGCTGCCAAGCCGAACTCACTCGTTTCCGTCCGATCTGAGCAGATACGCATCCATGATCCAGCCCTTGGCGCTCCGGGCTTCGCGTCGGACGCGCTGAATCTCGGAAGAGACCTCGTCCAGCTTTCCGGCGACGAGGATTTCGTCATCCATCCCCAGATTCGCACCCCAGTAGATCGAGACGTCGCGCGCATCGATCTTGGCGAAGGTCTCATCGCCATCCAGCAGAACGACAGTGGTGTCGTCAGTGAGTTGACCCGCTGCGCCCAGCTTCCGCCCGGTCGTAATCGTGACCGATTGGCCAATTCGGTTGAGCGGGATTCGGTGACGCGCGGTCAGCGCCTGGACCGCGGTGATCCCGGGGATGATTTCATAGGCGATGTCTGATCCTTGCGCCTGCAATCGGTCCAGGATCCTCATCGTGCTGTCGTAAAGGCTCGGGTCTCCCCACACCAGGAATGCGCCGCAGCCGCCATCGGGCAGCGACTCGGTCAGGACGCTCTGATAGCGTTCGGCGATCCGCGCGTGCCAATCGTCGACGGTCGCCTGATAGTCCTCCGGGTGCGCGTCCCGCTTCGGAATATCGATGGTGACGGTGCGATAATCAGCTTTGGTCATGAACCTCTTGCAGATCTGCTCGCGCAACTGGCGGAGCTCCGCCTTCTCGGCGCCCTTATCGGGAATGAAGAAGACGTCTGCTCGGTTCAGGGCGTTGATCGCCTGAACCGTCAGGTAGTCCGGGTCGCCCGGACCGATACCGATCAGCAGGATCTTTCGCATCACTCACGCTCCTCGTGGCAGGTCGGTGTCGTTCAAGCCGACTTGGCGCTCGACTTCGCTCCCGCGCATCAGATCGTGCCGTGGCCGACCGCCGCCGCGACGCCGAGCAGGAGGCCGATCTCGATCATCTGCTCCGTGGCGCCGAGCACATCGCCGGTGTAGCCGCCCAGAAGGCGACGCGCCGCGAGCGGCGGCAGCACGCCCAAGGCCACTGCGACAGCCAATCCACACCCTGCCGCCCAAACATCGGTCGTGGCGAGCCATAGCACACCAAGCACCGTGAAAGCCGACGCCCACATCCGGTCGATCCGGTCGATCCGGGTGGTCGGGTAGTTCAGCTTGGCGGTCGCGACATTGCCGGCATAGGGGATCGCCGACATCGTCAACAAAATTCCGCTCCGTCCCAGGCTGTGAGCGGCGACCAAAGCCGCCGCGCCCAGCCAGCCAGGCAGACTCGCGAGCAGCGCGATGCGAAGCACCAGGCTCGAGACCAACGCGATCGCGCCGTAAGTTCCGATCCGGCTGTCCTTGATGATCAGCAGGCGCTGCTCGCGCGTTCTTCCGCCGAACAGGCCGTCGGCCGTGTCGGCGATGCCGTCTTCGTGCAATGCGCCGGTGAGGATCGTGCCGGTCAAGATCGCCAGAACGGCGGGGACGATGCCGGTCCAGATCGCCGAACCGGCCAGCAGGACGGCGGCAGAAACAAGACCGATCAGCGCGCCGACGAGCGGAAAGTACTCGGCCGCGCTGAGCAGCCAGTCATCGTCGAGCCGCTCCGCCCCTGGCGTCGGCACGATCGTCATGAACTGAATGGCGTTCAGCAGCGGTTGCAGCGGCCGGATCACGCTTGCGGTCCGAAATTGCCCGCGAGCACGTCTGACAGATCGGCCAGATCGTTGAGGATCCCGGCAGCGGCGCGCAGCAGCGGGACCGTCGTCAAGGCGCCGGTGCCTTCACCCAGGCGCAAACCGAGATCGAGGTAAGGCGTCGCCTCCATCGCCTCCAGCAAAACCCGGTGTCCCCGCTCGGCGGAGCGGTGCGAGAACACGCAGTAATCGCGCGCCGCCGGATGCAACCGCACGGCCACCAGCGCGGCCGCACTTGCGATGAAGCCATCGATCACCACCGGACGCCGCGACGCTGCGGCGCCGAGCACGGCGCCGGCCATCATCGCAATGTCATAGCCGCCGAATTCGGTCAGCACGTCGAGCGGCTCGGTCGGCTGCGCACGCGCCGCCGCGGTTGCGACAACGGCCCGCTTGTGCGCCAGACCGGCGTCGTCCATCCCCGCGCCCCGGCCGACGCAATCGTCGATCGGCGCTCCGGTCAGACAATGCGTGATCAGCGCGGCTGCGGTGGTGTTGCCGATCCCCATCTCGCCGATCGCCACGATATCGACCCCGCTCGCGATCTCGTCCGAAACCAGCCTGGCTGCGGCGGCGATCGCACCCATCGCCTCGCCCGGCGTCAGCGCCGCCTCACGGACCGAGTTGCGGCTGCCGCGCCGTATCTTGCGGTCGATCAGTTCGGGATGAGGCGCGAGATCGGCATCGACTCCGGCATCGACGACACGGATTTCGGCAGAGGCCGCCCGCGCCAAGACGTTCAACCCGGCACGGCCAGCAAGATACGCACCGACCATCAGCCGTGTGACGCTTGCCGGATAGGGCGAGACACTCTCTTCCGCGATGCCGTGATCACCCGCGAACACGAACACCATCGCGCGGTCCGCGCGTGGCGAGGCCGGATGCCAGATCAAGCCGAGTTGGACCGCGAGGTCCTCGAGCCGTCCCAACGACCCCGGCGGCTTCGCCTTGGCATCGAGACGCGCCCGCAGATCGGGTTCGCGGGACCGATCGACCGCAGCAATGGACAGAGTGATGGGATCGCGCATCGGGGCGTGCATGAGAGGCTCGAAAATTGAGAGAGGCTTGCCGCCGCGGATGCGGGGCATTGATGATGCGTTCAGACGCAGGAATGTCGGCTGTCGCGAATGATCGCGCTGGCCGTCGATCCGACTTGCTTCCGCAGGTGCGGAACCGCGCGCGCTACGCGTATCGTCGTCGTTGCATGTAAGTGTCCTTCTTCGACCCACCGTCGAATGGCGTTGCTACGGTCTTCGGCCGGTCTCCTGGCTTGCGGATGTTGTCGCGATCGCCTTCCCGAGCGGCTGGTGCCGAACTCAGTGGCGCATGTGACCGAAGACAATCCGCTTACAGTTGCGGGGGCAGCCGCGGATTGGGCGATCACTCGCCTCACCGCATTCCCGTTTCACCCTTCCGACGAAGGGCACCGAAGATGCGCGACAACAGCATGGCACCGTGACGAACGCAAGATTGACAAGGCTGATGTCGCCGCCTCTAAGACGAAGGTGCAAAGAAACCGGATTTATCAGGTCGTCGCAGCGGCATCGGTCCGGTGCGTCGTCATGATCGGATTGTCCTCCATTGCTCTGGGATCTCACAGTGATCGGCGGCGGCATCGCCGGCCTCAGCGCGGCGATCGCGGCGCGGCGATCCGGCGCATCGGTCCGCCTGCTCGAAGCAGCCCCACAGAGCTTGCGCGGCGGCAATGCGCGTCATGGCCGCAACTTCCGCCTGATGCACGCATCGCCGCTCTGCTATGTGCCGGACAGATATGACGCCAACGAGTTCCTCGACGAACTGCACGGCGTCACCGGCACCGGAACGGATCCGTCGCTCGCGCAGCTGCTGATCGACGGATCCGGAACGATTGCGCCGTGGTTGATCGGCAACGGCGTGCATCTACAGCCGCCCGGCACCGGTGTGATGCCCTATTCCCGCCGGACCGCCTTTCCGCTCGGCGGCGGCAAGGCGATGATGAACGCGTTGTATGCGACCGCCGCCAAGCTCGGAGTTGTGATCAGCTACGACAGCGAAGCCCGCGCGCTGGTTAGAAAGGGCCGTCCGGGCTGGACGATCGAGGCCTGCAGCAACACGACATGCGAAACAATCGACGCGCGTAGCGTGATCGCCTGCGCCGGTGGCGCGGGCGCCGACCCGGACTGGCTGCGGACACATTTCGGAAACGCGGCCGAAGGAATCATGATCCGCGGCGCCCCCTACGCCGACGGACGCATCCTGACTCTCTTGATCGACGCGGGGGCCTGCCCGGTCGGCGATCCCTCCACCGGCCATATCGTTCCGGTGGACGCGCGCGGACCGCGAATGGACGGCGGCATCGTCACCCGCATCACCGCGATCCCCTACGGCCTCGTCGTGGATCGATCGGGCCGACGCGTCGATGTGACCGACGCCGGCGCCCAGCCGACGCATTATGCAAAATGGGGACCGCGGATCGCCGCCTGCGCCGATCAGCTCGCCTTTCTCATTCTCGATGCGCGCGGGATGGCCCGCGCCGCGCCGTCCGCGTTTCCGCCGATCACGGCGCAAAGCCGCGCCGACCTGGCCGTCGCGCTCGGGCTCGATCCGATCGCGTTCGCGGGCAGTATCGACGGCTTCAACGCGGCGCCTCCGCCGAGCGCTCGCCCGATCGTCGCGCCGCCGCTCGCTGCCTATCCGATGCGGCCGGGGCTGACCTTCGTGCATTACGGCATCAAGGTCGACGACACCCTGCGCGTGGTGCAAGCGGATGGAAGCCGTCATGACAATCTGTTCGCGGCCGGCATGATCATGGCGGCCAATGTGCTCCGCCGCGGCTATCTCGCCGGACTTGGCATCACGCTGTCGGCGGTGTTCGGACGGCGCGCGGGCGAGGAGGCGGCGCGCTATGTCACAGGCTGATCCAATCGAAGAGGCCGATCGCGTGTTGCGCATTTGCGCGGCCTGCATGTATTGCGACGGTCTCTGCCCGGTGTTTCCGGCGATCGACGGCAAGCATGGATTCGACCTCGCCGACCTGAACTATCTGTCGAACCTGTGCCACAACTGCCAGGGTTGCTGGCACGACTGCCAATACGCGCCGCCGCACGCCTTCGCTGTCAATCTGCCGGCGACGCTCGCCGATCTCCGACAGCGCTCTTATGCCGACTATCTGTGGCCGCCCCTGCTCGGCCGCGCGTTTCGCGCCTCGGGCATCGTCGTGCCGGCGATTGTCGTGCTTGCCATGTCCGTCACCTTTGCGACCGTCCTGATCACCGCTTCGCCGGCGCAGTTGTTTTCAGCGGATTCGAGCGAAGGCGCGTTCTATCGGGTGCTGCCCTGGCCGGCGATGGCGGGGATCGCCGGCGCAACGCTGCTGTGGGCGGTCGCGACGTTGACGCTGGCGACGGTGCAATACTGGCGTGCGATCGCGCCGCGTGCCTCGGCCGGCGAGATCATGCGCGCCCTGCCGCCTGCCCTCCGCGACATCGTCACCTTGCGCCACCTCGGCGGCGGCGGGCCGGGCTGCCACGATGAGGGCGACCGAACCTCACATCGTCGTCGCATCCTTCATCATCTGACGGCTGGCGGCTTCCTGCTGAGCGCGCTGTCGACGGTCGCAGCCGCCGCCTATCACCACCTGCTCGGCATTGCGGCGCCCTACCCGATCATCAGCCTTCCGGTGATGCTGGGACTGGTCGGCGGCGTCGCCTTGACGGCCGGATCGGCCGGGCTGCTTCGGCTGGAATACACTGCGGATCGTCAGCCCTCGAACCGGCAAGAAGCCAGGCTCAACGTCGCGTTCCTGCTGCTGCTGGGACTGGTCGCGGTCAGCGGGCTCGCGGTACTCGCATTCCGCAGCACGCCCGCGATGGGCCTGCTGCTCGTCGGACATCTCGGACTGGTCTTCGGGATGTTCGCCGCGTTGCCCTTCACCAAGGCGCTGCACGCCCCATTCCGCGCGGCGGCGCTGCTGCGTTCGGCGATCGACAAACAACAGGCGGCAGCACGGCGTGACGCTGATGCTGGTGCAGGCTGATTTCGAGACCCGAACGGCAGACGGCAAGTTGACGTCGCCATGATCCACATCAAGTTGATCGCCGATTTGATCGCCGCCGGGCGCGGTGGCGACGGTGGCCAAGGCCGATTGACAGTTCTCCTTTTCCATCCCAAACATCACGCGCCGATGGTGTCCCGTCTTTGGACGGGACGAAAAGGGAATGCCGGAAGTCGCTGCCCGCATTGATGCGAGCAAAGACCGAGCCGGAGCTGCCCCCGCAACTGTAAACGGCGAGCCGACGCAACACGCCACTGGATGTTTCTCCGGGAAGGCTGCGCCTGCGACGACCCGTGAGCCAGGAGACCTGCCATCGCCTGCTGTGTTGACCCATTTCGGGCGGGGTCCCCCGGAGTGTCTTTCGGCGGCCCGGAGTGCAGGTCCGTTCGCCGGTTCTGAGCCATCGTTCGTGATGGCGGCCAACTGACGGATCGGCGCCATGCCGCGCACTGCACCTAACTCCAGCGGGTTCGCTGACTCTCTGCCATCGGTCGTATCCGCAATCGGGGCCGATATCATCGTGCTGTCCCCGTCCGACGACGAGTTGGCCGCGTTCGCAACCGAATGGCGCGATCGGCGCGGGTCTTCAATTCATCCGATCAACATCGCGACTGTCGCGCAGCGGCACGGGTCGGATCGCCAGGCCGATCAGTTGATTGCGACCGCTGGCGCAATCCTGATCACGCTGCCGAACGGCCTCGCCCCATGGCGTGAAGCAGCCGAAGACATTGCAACGATCGCGCGCAATCGCCGGATTGCGTTCGCGGTGATCGCCTCGAACGATGCGGGCGAGCTGCCGAGCGAACTTGCCACCAATCTGCCGCCCTCGACCCTGCGGCGTCTGATCAGACTGTATCGGCAGCACGGCAGCAACGCCGCGCGAAATATCCTGGCGCAGTTGTCGCTTGCCGCCGGCCTGTCCCACGACATCGACAGCGACGATCGTCCGCAGCGGAACTCTCATCCGCCGGAATGCACGTCAAGCACTCCCATTCTCCGCGACCTGATCGAGGACGCCACGCGATGAACTACACTTATGAGAAGCACGGCGACGCGATCTATCGTCAGTCCTTCGCCATCATCCGCGCTGAAGCCGCGCTCGATCGCTTCGACCGCGACGAAGAGACGATCGCGGTGCGCATCATCCACGCCAGCGGCATGGTCGAGATCGCGGCGGACATCGCGTTCACTCCCGGCTTCGTGACCGCCGGACGCGCCGCGCTGCAGGCCGGCGCGCCGATCCTGTGCGACGCCCAGATGGTCGCTAACGGCGTCACCCGCGCGCGGCTGCCGGCCGACAACGAGGTGATCTGCACGTTGAACGATCCCGCCGTGCCGGCGCTCGCCGCGCGGCTCGGCACCACGCGCTCGGCGGCCGCGATCGAGCTGTGGCGCGACCGGCTGGACGGCTCCGTGGTCGCGATCGGCAACGCCCCGACCGCGCTGTTTCGCCTCCTCGAGATTCTCGCCGAGCCCGGCGCGCCCCGCCCCGCCGCCATTATCGGCATCCCGGTCGGCTTCGTCGGCGCCGCTGAATCCAAAGACGCGCTGTTGCAGGATTCGCCGGCGCCTTGCGTCATCGTTCGCGGCCGGCGCGGCGGCAGCGCGATGACCGCGGCCGCGATCAACGCGCTCGCGAGCGAACGCGAATGAGCGCCGCGACAATCTACGGCGTCGGCGTCGGTCCCGGCGCACCAGATCTGATCAGCGTCCGCGCCGCGCGTCTCGTCGGCGATGCAAAGGTCGTCGCCTATTTCCGCAAGGCCGGCCGCCCCGGACATGCGCGCAGCATCGTCAACGGCCTGCTGCCGGACGGCGTGGTCGAAGAACCGATGGACTATCCGGTGACCACCGAGATCGCGCTCGATGATCCGGCCTATGCCGCAACGTTGCGCAGCTTCTACGAGGATTGCGTCGCGCGACTTGAACACCACGTCGCGCAAGGCCGCGATGTCGTCGTGCTGTGCGAAGGCGACCCGTTCCTGTACGGCTCGTTCATGCATCTGCACAGCCGCCTTGCGGCGCGGGTGCCGGTGGTGGTGGTGCCCGGCATCTCCGGCATGGCGGCGTGCTGGACGGCGAGCGGCACGCCGATCACCTATGGCGACGACGTGCTTTGCGTCGTGCCGGCGACGCTGGATGCGGCGCGGATCGCCGAGGCGCTGGCGACCAGCGATGCCGTGGTGATCATGAAGCTCGGCCGCAATCTGGCGAAAGTCCGCCGCGCGCTCGCCGCGGCCGGGCTGCTCGACCGCGCGGTCTATGTCGAGCGCGGCGCGATGGCCGATCAGGTCGTGATGCCGCTGGCCGCCAAGACCGACGACGACGCGCCGTATTTCTCGATCATTCTGGTGCACGGACAGGGACGACGGCCATGACCGGATCGCTGGTGGTTGCCGGTCTCGGGCCCGGCGCGCAGGAACTGATCACGCCCGAAGTCAACGCCGCGCTCGCGCACGCGACCGACCTCGTCGGCTACGCGCCTTATGTTGCGCGGGTCGCCGAGCGTCCCGGCCTGCGCCGGCACGGCTCGGACAATCGCGTTGAGCTCGACCGCGCCGCCTTCGCGCTCCGCCTCGCCGCGGAGGGACATCATGTCGTGATCGTCTCCTCGGGCGATCCCGGCGTATTCGCTATGGCCGCGGCGCTGTTCGAGGCGATCGAGGCCGGCGAGCCGTCCTGGCGCGATCTCGACATTCGCGTGCTGCCCGGCATCAGCGCGATGTTCGCGGCCGCGGCGCGGATCGGCGCGCCGCTCGGCCACGACTTCTGCGCGATCAATCTCTCCGACAATCTCAAGCCTTGGGAGACAGTGGAGCGCCGGCTGCGCGCCGCGGCCGAGGCCGATTTCGTCATCGCGCTGTACAACCCGATCTCGAAAGCGCGGCAATGGCAACTCGACAAGGCGTTTGCGTTGTTGCGCGGCATTCACCCGGCTTCGGTGCCGGTGGTGTTCGCGACCGCAGTGAGCGATCCCCGCGAGCGCATCGATGTCGTTGCGCTCGGCGAGGCGGTTGGGAGCCGCGCCGACATGCGCACGCTGGTGATGATTGGATCGTCGCAGACCCGCACGATCGCACGCGCAGGCGGCGGCGCTTACGTCTACACGCCGCGTTTCTCGGGGACAGCGTCGTGACCGAGCCAGGCCAGCACCTCGGCGACCGTAGCGACCGTCCGTCGCGCGGGCACCGCGGGCCGCTTCACCATCACCACCGGCAGGCCGATTTCGCGCGCCGCGGTGATCTTCGCCACCGCCGCGTCGCCGCCGGCGTTCTTGGCGACGACGATCTCGGTGCGATGCGCCTCGAGCATCGCCCGATCGCCGGCGAGATCGAACGGCCCGCGCGCCACCACCAGCTCGATATTCGGCAGCGGCAACGGTCCGCGCGGCGGATCGACCAGCCGCACCAGATAGGCGTGCTGCGGATACGCCGCGAAGATGTCGAGGTTCTGCCGACCGATGCCGAGAAACACCCGGCGCGGCTGCGCGCCGAGCGCATCCGCGGCCTGAGGCAGATCGCCGACCTCGATCCAGCGATCGCCGGCGACCGGCCGCCACGGCGCGCGCGCGAGCGCGAGCAGCGGCACGCCGGCAGCGTCGCAGGCGATCACCGCGTGGCGGCTCATCTGCGCCGCGAACGGATGGGTCGCATCGACGACGCGGTCGATCTTCTCGTCGCGCAAGTAATTGATCAGCCCGTCGACGCCACCGAACCCGCCGATGCGCCACGGGATCGGCGGCAGCTTCGGATTGTCGGTGCGGCCGGCGAACGACAGCACCGCGTCGACGGGTGCGTCGGCGGCGAGCGTCGCGGCGAGCGCCGAGGCATCGGCGGTGCCGCCGAGGATCAACAGGCGCAGGCGCTGGGTGAGAGGGAGCGTCATGATCCGGACCGATGACACGACGCGGCCCTGGCTGTCCATCGTCGGAATCGGCGAGGACGGCGTCGCCGGCCTGTCCGAGCGGGCGCGCGCGCTGCTCGCCGCGTCGGATCTCGTGGTCGGCGGCGACCGCCATCTCGCGCTGGTCGGCGCGCTGAACAAGCCGTCGCTGCCCTGGCGCGTGCCGTTCTCCGCCTCGCTGCCCGAGGTGCTGGCGCAGCGGGGACGAAATGTCGTCGTGCTGTGCTCCGGCGATCCGTTCTGGCACGGCGCGGGCGCGGTGCTCGCCGATCACCTGGCGCCGCAGGAATGGACCGCCCTGCCCGCGCCGTCGACGTTTTCATGGGCCGCAGCCAAGCTCGGCTGGCGGCTGGAGGATGTGGTCCCGCTCGGCCTGCACGCGCGGCCGATCGCGACGCTGCGGCCGCATCTTCGCGACGGCGCGCAGCTACTCGTGCTGCTGCGCGACGGCGCAGCGGTCGCGGATGTCGCCGCTTATCTCACGACCTCCGGTTTCGGCGCCTCCGAAATCGTCGTGCTCGAAGCGCTCGGCGGCCCGCACGAGCGCATCCGGCGCACGACCGCGAGCAACTACGCCTATGCGGACGTCGCCGCGCCGGTCGCACTCGGCATCGTCGCTGTCGCCGAACCCGGCGCGACGATCATCCCCTGCACCAGCGGCCTGCCGGACGATCTGTTCCAGCACGACGGCCAATTGACCAAGCGCGAGGTCCGCGCGGTGACGCTGTCGACGCTGGCGCCGCGCGGCCACGAACTACTCTGGGACATCGGCGCCGGCTCGGGCTCGATCGGGATCGAATGGCTGCTGGCGGCGCGAAGCAATCGCGCGATCGGGATCGAGGCGCGGCCGGACCGGCTCGCCACCGCCCGCGCCAATGCAGAAGCGCTCGGCGTGCCGCATTTCGATCTGCGGCTCGGCCAGGCTCCGGACGCGCTCGCCGGACTTCCGTCTCCGGACGTAGTATTCATCGGCGGCGGCGCCAGCCGTCCCGGGGTGATGGAGACGGTGTGGCAGGCCCTGCCCGCCGGTGGCCGACTGGTGGTCAACGCCGTGACGCTCGAGACCGAAGCCTTGCTGATCGACTGGCACGGCCGCCATGGCGGCGAACTGCTGCGGCTCGCGGTCGAACGCGCATCGCCTGTCGGCGGGCTGACCGGATGGCGCGCCGCGATGCCGGTGGTGCAATGGAGCGTACGCAAATGACCGCCGTGGTGATCGGCGTCGGATTTCGCTCGGCCGCACGAGCATCGTCGATCACCGACGTGATCGAGGCCGCGCGCCGCGCCGTCGCGCCGCGGCGGCCGACAGCGTTGGCGACGCCCGCCGACAAGGCCGGTCACGCCGCGCTGCTCGAAGCGGCAAGCGCTGCGTCCCTGCCGGTGCGTCCGATCGACGACACAGCTCTCCAGCAGAGCGCCGGTCTCGTCGCCACGTCGTCGCCGCTGGTCGCGCGCCACCGCGGCGTCGGCAGCGTCTGCGAGGCCGCGGCGCTCGCCGCCGCCGGCCCCGCCGCGCGCCTGCTCGTTCCCCGCCTGATTTCCCAGGACCGCCTTGCGACCGCCGCCGTCGCCATCGAGGAGCCCACGCCATGACTGTCCATTTCATCGGTGCGGGACCCGGCGCGCCCGACCTGATCACCGTGCGCGGCCGCGATCTGGTAGTGCGCTGCCCGGTCTGTCTCTACGCCGGCTCACTGGTGCCGCGCGAGATCGTCGCGCTGTGTCCTCCGGACGCGCGGGTGATCGACACCGCGCCGCTCGATCTCGACGCCATCACCGCGGAGTTCGTCGCGGCCGCCGCAGCCGGCCACGACGTGGCGCGGCTGCATTCCGGCGATCTGTCGGTATGGAGCGCGATGGGCGAACAGATCCGGCGGCTCGAACAGCACGGCATTCCCTACACGGTCACGCCCGGCGTGCCGTCATTCGCCGCGGCGGCGGCGTTGCTCGGCCGCGAGCTGACCTTGCCCGAAGTGGCGCAGACCGTGGTGCTGACCCGCACCTCCGGCCGCGCCTCGGCGATGCCGCCGCGCGAAACGCTCGAGGCCTATGCGGCGACCGGCGCGACGCTGGCGATTCATCTGTCGATCCACGTGATCGATGACGTGGTCGAGCGGCTCCGCCCGCATTACGGCGACGACGGCGCGGTGGCGGTGGTGGTGCGCGCGAGCTGGCCCGAACAGCAGGTGATCCGCGGCACCTTGAACACGATCGCCGCGCAGGTCGCCGCCACCGGCATCGACCGGACCGCGCTGATCCTGGTTGGCCCGGCGCTCGCTGCCTCCGACTTCAGAGACAGCGCGCTGTATGACCGCGGCTACGACCGCCGCTATCGCCGCTCGGCGGAGGACGGCCGTGATCACGACTGACCGCCTCCCTGATGTTGCGACGACAGGCCGGCCGCCCGGGCTGATCATCGCGGCGCCGGCAACCAGCAGCGGCAAGACCACCGTGACGCTGGCGCTGCTCGCGGCGCTGCGACGTCGCGGGCTGAACGTGCAGCCCTACAAATGCGGCCCGGACTACATCGATCCGGCCTTCCATGAAATCGCGGCCGGACGGCCGTGCTTCAATCTGGATTCCTGGGCGTTCAGCCGCGGCCGGATCGCGGCGCTGCTCGACGCCGCAGCCGGCGCCGAGCTGTGTATCACCGAAGGGGTGATGGGGCTGTTCGACGGCGGCAGCGCCGTCGGCGCCTGGGGCAACGGCGCGACCGCCGACATCGCCGCCGCGACCGGCTGGCCGGTGGTGCTGGTGATCAACGTCGCCGGTCAGTCGCAATCCGCCGCCGCACTGGCGCTCGGCTTTGCGCGTTATCGTGGCGACGTGACGCTTGCCGGCGTCATCCTCAACAATGTCGCGAGCCCGCGTCACGAAGCGCTGGTGCGCGACGGTTTCACAGCATCCGACATCGCTGTGCTCGGCGTACTCGACCGTCAAAGCGATCTTGCGTTGAAGAACCGCCACCTCGGGCTGGTGCAGGCGCGCGAGACGCTTCGCCTCGACGACCGGCTGCAACAACTCGCCGTGAGCGCCGAGCGCGGCATCGATCTCGACGCGCTGATCCGCGCGGCGCAGCCGGCGCGTCTCGATGCGCCGACGCTGCGGCCGCTGGTTCCACCCGGGCAACGCATCGCGCTGGCCAGCGACGACGCCTTCTCCTTCATCTATCCCCACCTGGTTGCCGGTTGGCGCGCCGCCGGCGCCGAGATCGTCCCGTTCTCGCCGCTCAACGACGAAGGCCCCGACGATGGCTGCGACGCCGCCTGGCTGCCGGGCGGCTATCCCGAGCTGCACGCCGGCCGGCTTGCGGCAGCGACGAATTTCAAGTCCGCGCTCGCAGCGTTCGCGCGCACCCGGCCGGTGCATGGCGAGTGCGGCGGCTACATGACCCTCGGCGCCGGACTGATCGACGCCGCAGGTTGCCGTCACGCGATGGCCGGGCTGCTCGGCCTCGAAACCGATTTCGCGACCCGCAAGCTGCATCTCGGTTATCGGCTGGCGACATTGCACGCGCCCGCCGCCGGCCACGCCGCGGGAAGCGTGCTGCGCGGCCACGAGTATCACTACGCCCGCGTCGTCACCGTCGCCGACGATGCGCTCGCCGAGATTCGCGATCCCGGCGGCGCGGTCACCAGCGAGACCGGCAGCCGGCGCGGGCTCGTCACCGGAACGTTCTTTCACCTGATCGATGCCGCCGAGGAGACTGTTTGCTGATGCCGAAATCCTCCGATCATCACGGCGCGGGCGCGACCGGGAGCATCGCGCTGGTCGGCGCCGGTCCGGGCGATGCCGATCTGCTGACCCTGCGCGCGATCAAGCGCCTGCAGACCGCCGACATCGTGCTGTACGACGATCTCGCCGGCGAAGACTTCATGGCCTATCTGCACCCGGACGCCGAACTGATCGCTGTCGGCAAACGCGCGGGGCACCCCTCGCCGCGCCAGGACGAAGTCAGTCGCCTCGCGATCGCCCACGCGCTCCTCGGCAAGAACGTTGTGCGGCTGAAAGCCGGCGATCCAACGCTGTTCGCTCGCGCCGACGAAGAACTCCGCGCGGCGCGCGACGCGGGCATCGCCGTCGAGATCGTCCCGGGGATCACGACCGCCACGGCCGCGGCGGCGGCGATCGGGGCGTCGCTGACCAAGCGCGGCGTCGCCCGCCGGGTGCAATTCGTCACCGGTCACGACGTCGATGGCCGGCTGCCCCGCGATCTCGACCTCGCCGCGCTGGCGGACCCCACCGCGACGACCTGCGTCTATATGGGCAAGGCGACCTTCCCCGGACTCACCGAGCAACTCATCGCCCACGGGCTGAGTGCGGCAACGCCCGCCGTGATCGTGGAAAGCCTCGGATCGGATAGGAAAATTCTGCGGGGAACCATCGCGGAGATCGCCGCCCGCCTCACCATCGATCGTCCATCGGGACCGTGCATCATCCTCTACGGCGCCGCGCTCGCGGAAGCCTGATGCTCACAGCGCTTTTTCGGTTCTGATTGAATCAGAACCGAGGTCGGACGAATCAAACTTCGCCGACCATTGGATGCGATTCAGATACTCCGAGGCCCGACAACCGGATCGCCTCCAGTCCTGTTCTTTGATCCGGATCGCAACGCTCCAAAAGCTGCTGTTGACCTTCCTGTCACTGGAAGCACTAGCGTCGCCAGAATATTGCAGTGGTGTCATCGGAGACATCGCGCATTCTGACGACGAGGTAGTTCAAATGACGAGGACGTCCCGGATATTTCTCTTCACTTTAGCGGCCGCGGCCGGTGGCGCATTACTCGTCTATCTCAATGGTGTGCCTTCCATTGTCAGCAGGGTGTTGACCTCGGGTGAAACGATCAAGATCGCCCCGAAGCCCTCGCCACCGCCCCAGGTGCCTGTCGGTCAGGTCGTCACGCGGGTGGCCGCACGATCGTCGGAGTTCACTGGCGTCATCGCCGCCGTCAAAACGGTCGAGCTACGGCCGCGTGTCGGCGGCACACTTGAATCCGTCACGGTGCCGGAAGGTGGTCTCGTTGAACGAGGCCAGTTGTTGTTTCAGATAGATCCTCGCCCGTTCGAGATCGCGCTGCAGAATGCGGAAGCGCGGCTGCAACGGGCCGAGGTTCTGTTCTCACAAGGCGAAACAGATCTCGATCGATCGCAGCGGTTGGTCCCGAGCGGATCCATCTCCACGAAGACCTTTGATGACGCCCTGTCCAGGAAACAGGAACGGCAAGCGCAGATGCTGGAGGCAAGAGCTGCAGTAGCCGCTGCCGCGCTCGACCTTTCCTATTCACGCCTGACCGCCCCGATCGCCGGACGGGTCGACAAGGTACTTGTGACAGAAGGAAACCTCGTCACCGGAGCCTCCGGGGCCACGGCGACATTGCTCACCACGATCGTTTCGGTCGACCCTGTCTATGTCTATGTCTATTTCGATATCGATGAAGCCACATATCTGGGCTTTCTGGGCCAGACCCGCCCGGAGGCCGTCGGACGCCAGGGAACCACGTTCCCGGTGGAAGTCGGGCTCGCCACCGAGAACGGCTACCCGCATTCCGGCACCTTGGACTTCCTTGGAAATCGCGTCGATCGCGGCACCGGGACGATCCGCGCCCGCGCAGTGTTGGCCAATCCCGACGGCAGGCTGACACCTGGCCTGTTCGCACGGGTGAAACTCGCCACGAGCGCGCCCCGGGAAACCGTTCTCATCGATGATCAAGCGGTCGGGACCGATCAAGGCCGCCGCTACGTTCTGGTGTTGGGGGCCGGCAACAAGGTCGAGTACCGGCCGGTTGAATTGGGGGCGATGAACGAGGGACTGCGCGTCGTTGATAGTGGCCTCAATCCTGGTGACACGATCATCATCAAGGGGCTCGTCCGACCCGGCATGCAGGTTACGCCGAACCGGATCGCGATGGCGCCCGATCAGCGCTCCGTCAACGGCGTTGCCAATAGCAGCTCGCAGGAAGCACGTCGATGAGCCTGCCACGCTTCTTTATCAATCGCCCGATCTTTGCGATCGTTCTTTCCGCCCTCATGCTGATCGCCGGTGCGATAGCGCTATTCCGACTCTCGTTGAGCGAATACCCGTCCATCACCCCACCGACCGTGCAGGTGACCGCTAGCTATCCGGGCGCGAACCCGCAGGTGATCGCCGAGACAGTGGCCTCCCCGCTCGAGCAATCGATCAACGGCGTCGAGGGCATGCTCTATATGAGCTCGCAGGCTGCGACCGACGGCAGGATGACGCTCACCGTCACGTTCGCTCAAGGCACCGATGCGGACATCGCCCAGATTCAAGTGCAGAATCGCGTGTCGCGCGCCCTGCCGCGGCTGCCCGAAGAGGTTCAACGCATTGGCGTCGTCACCCAAAAGACCTCGCCCGACATCCTGATGGTGGTGCATCTTGTATCGCCCGGCAAGCGGTACGATCCGCTCTACATCTCCAACTACGCGACCCTCCAGATTCGCGACACGCTCGCCCGACTGCCAGGGATCGGCGATGTCGTCGTATGGGGCGCCGGCGAATACGCCATGCGCGTATGGCTGGACCCCGCCAAGGTCGCTGCACGCGGTCTGACGGCTGGCGATGTCGTCACCGCAATTCGCGAACAAAACGTCCAGGTCGCAGCCGGTTCGGTCGGCCAACAGCCTTCGGAGGCTGCCAGCTATCAGGTTACGGTCAGTACGCTGGGGCGACTGTCCAGCGAAGAACAATTCGGCGAGATCGTGATCAAGACCGGCGATGACGGGCAGATCGTACGTCTGCGCGATGTTGCGCGGGTTGGCCTCGGTGCTGATGCCTACGCGTTACGAAGCCTGCTCAACGGTGATCCGGCCGTTGCCATGCAGATCATTCAACGACCAGGTGCAAATGCACTGGACGTCTCGAACGCGGTGCACGCCGAGATGGAGCGGTTGCGGCGGGATTTTCCGGAAGGCCTGGAGTACCGGATCGCTTACGATCCAACCGTCTTCGTGCGCGCGTCCCTGGCCGCCGTCATGATGACGTTGCTCGAAGCGATCGTTCTCGTCGTCGTCGTCGTCGTCCTGTTCCTGCAGACGTGGCGCGCTTCCATCATTCCGTTGGTGGCCGTGCCCGTATCGCTCGTCGGCACGCTTGCGGTGATGTATCTTTTGGGTTTTTCGCTGAACACTTTATCGCTGTTCGGCCTGGTTCTTTCGATCGGAATCGTCGTCGATGACGCCATCGTTGTCGTCGAGAATGTCGAACGGCATATCGGTCTTGGCGAAACGCCGAAGGAAGCGGCCCGCAAGGCGATGGATGAGGTGACTGCGCCGATCATCGCGATCACTTCCGTTCTGGCTGCAGTGTTCATTCCGTCTGCATTTCTGTCGGGCCTTATGGGCGAGTTCTACCGCCAGTTCGCAGTCACGATTGCGATCTCGACGGTTCTTTCGGCGATCAACTCCCTGACGCTTTCGCCGGCGCTGGCAGGCATGCTCTTGAAATCGCACCACTCAGGATCAAACCGCGACTGGCTTACCCGCGGCATCGATTTCGCGCTCGGCTGGTTTTTCCGTCTGTTCAATCGCTTCTTCGACAGGGCATCGAGCGCCTATGTCGGCGCGGCACGCGGCGCCATCCGCATCAGCGGCGTAATCCTGATACTCTATGCAGCACTTGTTGGAATGACGTGGGTGGGATTCCAGAGCATCCCGACCGGTTTCGTGCCTGCTCAGGACAAATACTATCTCGTCGGCATTGCCCAACTGCCGTCCGGGGCGTCGCTCGATCGGACGGAGGCTGTCGTCAAAGAGATGTCCAGGATCGCGGCAGCGGAACCGGGCGTCGAAAGCATCGTGGCCTTTCCGGGCCTGTCCGTGAACGGCTTCGTCAACCTGCCAAATGCAGCCGTCGTCTTCGCGATGCTCGATCCATTCGAGCAGCGCAAGGATCCGTCTCTCTCGGCCAATGCGATCGCTGGCCGGCTGATGGGCAAGTACAGCCAGATCCCTGACGGCTTCGTCGGCATTTTCCCGCCGCCGCCGGTTCCGGGGCTCGGAACGATCGGTGGCTTCAAGCTCCAGATCGAGGATCGCGCCGGCGCAGGCCTTGAGGCCCTTGCCAAGGCGCAGGGCGAGATCATGGCGAAAGCTTCGAACGCGCCGGAGCTTGCCGGCATGATGGCGAGCTTCCAGATGAACGCGCCACAGGTTCAGGTCGAACTCGATCGGGTCAAGGCCAAGGCGCAAGGCGTTCCGCTGACGGCGATCTTCGAGACATTGCAGGTTAATCTGGGTTCCTTCTACGCAAACGATTTTAACCGTTTCGGTCGCACCTATCGCGTGATCGCCCAGGCGGAGGAGCGATTCCGCGCACAAATAGACGATATTGCGCGCCTGAAGGTTCGAAATGCCTCGGGCGAGATGGTCCCCCTGGCGGCTCTTGCAACTGTTGTTACCAGTTCAGGACCAGATCGGGTGATGCACTACAATGGCTATCCCTCGGTCGACATCACAGGAGGTCCGGCACCGGGTTATTCGTCCGGGCAAGCGACAGCGGCAATTGAGCGGATCGTCGTTGAGACGCTGCCAGACGGTATGATGTTCGAGTGGACTGATCTGACCTTCCAGGAGAAACAGGCTGGGAACACGGCCATGATCGTTTTTCCGCTCGCAGTCTTGCTCGCGTTCTTGATTCTCGCGGCGCAATACAACAGCTGGTCATTGCCCTTCACCGTCCTCCTCATCGCGCCGTTGGCGTTGCTGTCTGCCATCATCGGCGTCTGGCTCTCCAACGGAGATAACAACATCTTCACCCAGATCGCCTTTGTCGTGTTGGTCGGTCTCGCGGCCAAGAATGCGATCCTGATTGTGGAGTTCGCCTACAAAGAGGAGAAGGATGGCCGCGAGCCACTTGCCGCGGTGCTCGAATCCGCGCGACTGCGTCTGAGGCCAATTCTGATGACGTCGCTCGCATTCATCGCTGGTGTTGTGCCACTGGTCATCGCAACGGGAGCCGGTGCAGAGATGCGCCATGCGATGGGCATCGCCGTGTTCGCCGGCATGGTTGGCGTGACCTTCTTCGGGTTGATCCTGACGCCCGTCTTTTATGTCGTCATCCGACGGCTGGTCCTGCGGCGAGAAACCAATTCCGGGGCTAGCCGATTGACGCCAGTCGAAGGGGGGCCGCTGGGCTAACGCGCAGGGGCAGGATCCGAACAGTCCCAGCCCCCAGACACATCATGCCGTGAGCGTTCAAGCGTCCATCCCGGTTCTGGACCTTGTCGGGACGTGGTCAGGTCTCATCTCAGCGCGGTTTCCGCGCAAGTGCGTCTGGGAGAGTTCGGGAAGGGTGATGCGCTGGGGACGGAGATGAAGCTCCGCCCCCTAAGATATCGCTATTACGCGGCGCTGACAGTGGCGGGGTAGCCCGCCACTTCAAGTGCTTGTGTGAAAACGGCGTCGTCAGAGGCGGCGTCGATGGTTACGGTCTTGGTATTGAGATCAATACCGACCTTAGCGCCCGCGTCGACGCTCTGAATTGCCTTGGTGACGGCCCCGGCGCAGTGGCCGCAGGTCATGTCGGGTAGGTTCAACGTCAGCATTCGAAACTCCTAAATTGGCATCGGCACAAGCGCCGTCTCTTGAGGCTGCAGGTTCCTGCCAGTGGAACGTCAAGCAGGTTTTTCCATAGCCTTAAGTTTGCGCCGACCGGATCCGACCAAAGACTGCATACAAAACAATAGCTTGAGTGGCCACAGAGTTTTCTGCCATCGCTATTGACCTTCCCGTTACTGGAAGCATTAGCCTCTGCTCAACTCATTCGAGCAAGGACTGAAACGATGAACGCCGCACCGCAAGCCAGATCCGCAGTTGCCAGACAGATCTTCCCGATCGAGGGCATGACCTGCGCATCCTGTGTGCGCCGCGTCGAAGGCGCCATCACCAAGGTGCCGGGCGTGACGGCGGCGGCCGTCAACCTCGCCACGGAAAGCGCCGAAGTCACCTACAGCGGCGCCGTCGATTCCGGCGAGATCATCGCCGCTATCCGCGGCGCCGGCTACGACGTCCCGGTCGAGAGAATTGAAGTCGACATCGAGGGCATGACCTGCGCGTCGTGTGTGAACCGTGTCGAAAAGACCATCGCCGCCGTTCCAGGCGTAAAATCGGTCTCTGTCAATCTCGCCACCGAACGCGCGACCGTCGAGCTGCTCGCGGGTTCCACGCCACGCACGGCGATCGACGCCGCCATCCGCAAAGCAGGTTACGAGCCGCGCCGCAGCGACGACGCGGAGGCCGGAGGCAACAGTCGCGAGGACGCCCGCAACCGCGAATTCTCCCACCTGAAGCGCGATCTTGCTATCGCTGCAGTGCTTACGCTGCCGATCTTCGTTCTGGAAATGGGCGCGCACGCCTACCCGCCGCTGCATCACTGGTTGATGTCACATTTTGACGATCAGCCTCGCTACATCGCCTTCTTTGTCCTCGCGACCATCGTCCAGTTCGGCCCCGGCCTACGCTTCTACAAGAAGGGCGTGCCGGCACTGCTGCGCCTCGCCCCGGACATGAACTCACTGGTCGTGCTGGGCTCGACCGCGGCCTGGGCATATTCCGTCGTCGCGACCTTCGCGCCGGGCGTACTGCCGGAAGGTACGGCCAATGTCTATTACGAGGCCTCGGCGGTCATCATCACGCTGATCCTGCTCGGCCGCGTGCTGGAAGCCAAGGCCAAGGGCCGCACCAGTGAAGCGATCAAACGGTTGATGAGCTTGCAGGCCAAGTCCGCCCGCGTCGAGCGCGACGGTCATTTCGTTGAAATCATGCTCGATAAGGTGGTCGCTGGTGATGTCGTCCAGGTGCGGCCGGGCGACAAATTGCCGGTCGATGGTGTCGTCGTGTCGGGCTCCTCGTTCGTGGACGAGTCGATGATCTCGGGCGAGCCGATCCCGGTCGGCAAGCACGAAGGCGCCGAGGTCGTCGGCGGCACGATCAACAAGACCGGCAGCTTCACCTATCGCGCGACCAAGGTCGGCGCCGACTCACTGCTTTCCCAGATCATCCGCATGGTGGAATCCGCACAAGGTTCGAAGCTGCCGATCCAGGCAGTCGTCGACAAGGTGACGGCTTGGTTCGTACCGGCCGTCATGGCCGCTGCCGCGATCACCTTCGTGGTCTGGCTGTTCTTGGGTCCTGAACCAGCCGTCACCTTCGCGCTGGTCAATGCGGTCGCAGTGCTGATCATCGCGTGCCCCTGCGCTATGGGGCTCGCCACCCCGACCTCGATCATGGTCGGCACCGGCCGCGCCGCCGAACTCGGCGTGCTGTTCCGCAATGGCGATGCACTGCAATCCCTGAAGTCCACGCAGGTCATCGCCTTCGACAAGACCGGCACGCTCACGGCCGGCAGGCCGGTGATGACCGATCTCGACGTCATCGGCGATTTCAAGCGTGCGAAGGTTCTGGCACTCGTTGCTTCGGTCGAGGCTCAGTCCGAACACCCGGTTGCAGCGGCCATCGCAACTGCCGCCAAGGATGAAGGCTGTTCATTGGTTGAGGTCACCGCCTTCGAAGCCGAACCCGGTTTCGGTGTCAGCGCACAAGTTGGTCAGCACCAGGTTGCTGTGGGCGCCGACCGCTACATGGCTAAGCTGGGCATTGCGGTCGACAGCTTCGCCGACACCGCAAGCCGCATGGGCAAGCAGGCCAAGACGCCGCTCTATGCCGCAATCGACGGCAAGCTCGCTGCTGTGATCGCGGTTTCCGATCCGATCAAGCGCTCGACCCCGCAAGCCATTCGAGCACTGCATGCGATGGGTTTGAAGGTCGCGATGATCACCGGCGACAACCGCCGAACCGCAGAAGCGATTGCGGCCCAACTCGGCATCGACGAGATCGTTGCCGAAGTGCTGCCCAACGGCAAGGTCGACGCAATCAAGCGGCTGCGGGACGGCAGCCGAACTGTCACCTTCGTCGGCGACGGCATCAACGATGCGCCGGCCCTCGCCGAGGCTGACGTCGGCGTCGCGATCGGCACCGGCACCGACGTTGCGATCGAGAGCGCCGATGTGGTGTTGATGTCAGGCGATCTGCTCGGTGTCGCCAATGCGATCGCGCTGTCGAAGGCGACGATCCGCAACATCCAGCAGAACCTGTTCTGGGCCTTCGCCTATAACGCAGCCCTGATCCCGGTTGCGGCCGGCGCCCTCTATCCCGTCAGCGGCACCCTGCTGTCGCCGATGCTGGCGGCCGGGGCGATGGCGCTGTCGAGTGTCTTCGTCCTCGGCAACGCAATGCGCCTGAAGCGCTTCCGGGCACCCGTCCGCGAAACTGGCGACATCGCTGCGGTTTCACTGGCTCCAGCCGAATGAGCGCATCCGGTCCGGAAATCATTCTGGCGGCCCTTTCCCGCCCATGAAGGCACTTGAGCTTCCAGTAACTGGAAACATTATATATTGTCCGTACACGCCAGGGAGAACGAGATGAACATTGGCGCCGCATCAGAAAAGTCCGGATTGCCGGCCAAGACCATTCGCTATTACGAGGATATCGGCCTGCTGACGGCTGACCGCGCCAGCAATGGCTATCGCGACTATTCGATAGCTGACGTGCATCGCATGCGCTTCATCCAACGCTCGCGCCACCTCGGCTTTTCGGTCGAGGAATGCCGGCAATTGCTTTCGCTCTATCACGACAAAGAGCGCGAGAGCGCCGACGTAAAGGCGCTGGCCGAGGCAAAGCTGGCCGAGATCGACCGCAAGCTGGTGGAGCTCACCGAGTTGCGCGACACCCTTCGCCATCTTGTCCGCAACTGCCACGGCGATAGCCGCCCTGACTGCCCGATCCTCGACGGACTATCGCGATCCGACCACACGCAGTGATGATGTTTGCGGACAATCGAACGACCAGCGAGATGAGTTCGGTTCGCTCGTTGTCGGCCCTCGTGGCTTGAGCAATTGCAGACCCACCGGCTTTCGAAAATCAGCTTTGGATTAGCCACGTCCAAGTTGTTCGCGACCATCATCATCACGCGCTGGTATCGGAGCCTCCCCCATCGTTGCCCGGTATCAGCCCCGGCCAATAAAACGCATCGCTGGTCGGGCGGGCGCCAAAGATGGCCTGTCCGACCCGCACCACGTTTGCGCCCTCCTCGATGGCGACCTCGAAATCACCCGACATGCCCATCGAGAGCTGCGTCAGGCCGGGGTGGATCGGGACGGCTCGGTCGCGCAGATCGCGTAGCAGCCGGAAGCAGGCGCGCACGCGCTCGGTATCGGCGCTGAAGATCGCCAGCGTCATCAGACCGCGCGGCTTGAGCCTTGGAAATTCGGCCAGACGTTCAATGAAGGCAATGACATCGTCGGGATGCAGCCCGTATTTGCTGGCCTCGCCCGAGGTGTTGACCTGCACGAACACGTCGAGGTCCCGGCCTTCCGCCTGCAAGCGACGGTTCAGCTCGTCGGCGAGCCGCAAGCTGTCCAGCGCATGGAATTCGGAGGCGAAGCGGACCAGATACTTCACCTTGTTGGTCTGCAGGTGGCCGATAATGCTCCAGCGGATTGGCAGATCGCCGAGGCTGGCGTATTTGTCGCGGGCCTCCTGGAGCTTGTTTTCTGCAAAGTCAGTAATGCCGGCGTCGTAGGCGAGCCGCAGCACACGGGCCGGAACCGTTTTGGTGACAGGTAGCAGGCGCACGTCATTTACGTTCCGGCCGCAGCGATCACAGGCGGCGGCGATGCGCTCCAAAACCGTTTTCAGGTTTGCGGCAAAGGAAGTGGTGGGATCGCGGCCGAAGCGCTCAATCTCGTCCGGCGCGAGTTCAACGGCGGCAGGGATATTCATCGCAGTCCCGCCTTTCGATCAGTAAGGCAATGGAAAGCGCGCGACGAGCTGGCGTACGCGCGCGTTGATCCCTTGCCGATCCGCATCGAGCGTTCCGGCGCGGACGGCTTGGAGCGTATCGAGAATGAGCGTGGCGATCTCACGATACTCGTCCACGCCAAATCCACGCGACGTGCCTGCGGCCGTCCCGACGCGGATGCCGGACGTCACCATCGGCTTTTCCGGATCGTTCGGGACCGCATTCTTGTTGAGCGTGATGCCGACCGACTCCAGCGCCTTCTCTGCGACATTGCCGGTGATGCCGAACGGGCGCAGATCAACCACCGCCAAATGGCAATCGGTGCCGCCGGAGGTGATCGTCAAGCCGCCATCGGTCAGCGCCTGCGCCAATACGCGGCAATTCTCGACCACGGCCTGCGCATAGGTCTTGAATGACGGTTGCAGCGCTTCGCCGAACGCCACCGCCTTCGCGGCGATGACATGCATCAGCGGACCGCCCTGAAGGCCGGGGAACAGCGCGGAATTGATCTTCTTCGCCAGCTCCGCGTCGTTAGTGAGAACAAAACCGCCGCGCGGCCCGCGCAGCGTCTTATGCGTAGTCGAGGTGACGACATCGGCGAAAGGAACCGGCGACGGATACACGCCGCCAGCCACCAGCCCGGCGAAATGCGCCATATCGACCATCAGGATCGCACCGACCTCGTCGGCGATCTTGCGGAAGCGCGCAAAGTCCAGGATACGCGGATAGGCTGAGCCTCCGGCTATCAGCAGCTTCGGCCGATGCCGGCGGGCCAGATCAGCGACCTGATCCATGTCGATGAGATGGGTTTTGGGGTCGACGCCATAGCTGACGACATTGAACCAGCGGCCGGACATATTAACCGGCGCGCCATGGGTCAGGTGTCCGCCGGCCTTCAGATCCAGGCCGAGAATCGTGTCGCCCGGCGTGAGCAGCGCGAGAAACACCGCCTGATTGGCCTGGCTGCCCGAATGCGGCTGGACATTGGCGTAAGCGCTGCCGAACAGCTGGTTCACGCGCGCGATCGCCAGATCCTCGACCACATCCACATTGACGCAGCCGCCATAGTAGCGGCGGTGCGGATAGCCTTCGGCGTATTTGTTGGTAAGCACCGAGCCCTGCGCGTCGAGCACCGCCTGGCTGACGAAATTCTCCGAGGCGATCAGTTCGATGGACTCGCGCTGGCGGATTCTCTCGTTGGAGATCGCAACAGCAACGGCGGCGTCGGCAGCGGACAAGCCGGCAGCGCTCACGCCTGAGTTCCCGATGTTCTGAACTGCCTGCAGCGCGGCCGATGTGCTCATTGCCGATCTCCTTCAAGATGCTGATGGTTGTTCGCCGTCACGCAGCGTTCGCGCGGCATTGTCCGTCAGCACCTAACATGAAGGTGGTCTGCTTCTCCCCTCCACTTCTAACGAGTTATCCAGACCATTAGATTCGACGAGACCCACGTCCGGCTACGGCTTCATCACCGCCCGAAGCGCATTCGCCAGTTTCTTGACGGCCATCTCGATTTCCAGGGGCGTGTAGGCCGCAAAGCCCACCAGGAAGCCGGCCTTGCCATCGCCGCCCGCATGCAGCGCCGACAGTCCAAGAAGATCGATTCCGACACGTCGCGCCGCTTCGATCGCGACGCGCTCCGAAACAGCGCAGCTCAATAGGCAGGGCATTTGCAGCCCGCCGCTAGGCACGCGCGGCTCGACGAAATCCGACAGATGTTTGCTGACGAGGCGCGCTAGCACGTCGAGGCGTTCGGCGTAGACGCCGCGCATGGTGCGAACATGTGCGCCGAAATGTCCGCCCTCCATGAAGCGCGCCAGCGTCAATTGCGCCATCGGCGCCGTATGGCCGTCCAGCAGCGTGCGCGCCACCGTCATCGGTTTGACCAGCTGCGGCGGCAACACGACGTAGCCAATCCGCAAACCCGGAAACAGCGATTTGGTGAAGGTGCCGATATAGATGGTGCGGTCATGCGGATCGAGACCCTGCACGCAGGCGGTCGGCTTGCCCGCGTAGTGGAACTCGCTGTCGTAATCGTCTTCGATGATCCACGCCTGATGCCGGGTCGCCCATTCGATCAGCGCCAGCCGGCGGTCCAGCGTCAGCGTCGCTCCGGTCGGAAACTGGTGGGACGGCGTCAAGAACACCGCTTTGGCCCTGCGCGGTTCGGCGGTGATCTGATCGACGACAATGCCCTGCCGGTCGACACGGATCGGCACGCATTCCAACCCGGCTGCATCGAATGCCTTGCGCGCACCGTAATAAGCAGGGTCTTCGATGAAGATCCGCTCTCCGGGATCGAGCAGCATGTTGGCGCACAGCGACATCGCCTGCTGCGAACTGGTCAGCACCAAAACGCGGTCAGCGGTGGCGCGCGCGCCGCGCTCCAGATTGACATAGTCGGCGATGGCGCGGCGCAGCGGTTCGGTCCCCTGCGGATTGCCATGAAGCAGCGTTTGCACGCCGACTTCTTTCCGAACCTGCCGCTCCAGACGTTCCCAGAGCTGAAGCGGAAAGGTTCGGGTTTCCGGCACGCCATGGGCGAAGGGCCGCGGCGAAAGCATCTCGCGAACGCCGCCGCTGTGGAACATGGCGGCTCCGCGCTTGCTGAGATTTGGCGCCTGATTGCGCGACAGCGCGTCCCGCTGCGACAGCCGGCGACCGGGCGTGAACTCGGTCATTTCCGCGACGAAGCTGCCGCTTCCCACGCGCCTGTCGATGAAGCCTTCGGCATGAAGCTGGGCATAGGCCGCTTCGATCGTGTCGCGCGACACGCCCAGCGATTTCGCGAGTACGCGTGACGCGGGCAGCGGCTTGCCCGGGCCAAGGGCGCCGTCGACGATCAGCTGCCGGATTGCCCGTTGAATCCGCGCATGAAGCGGCATCGCCGCATGGGCGGGATGGGCGATCCATGCCTTTACGGATTCAAGTTGCGAATGCTTGAACAAATGGTCTGTCTCTATCGCTCAAAGTGGATGGGCATGTCAGGCCATTGATGGACTAGATGTCAATGCCCTTCAGGAGACCTTTCAGGATCATGTCGTCCGATTCCTCGCATTCAGCCATCCGCCTGAACGATCTCGCCCATCCCATTGTCGCGGGTCTGATCTCCGTCATCGTTAATTACGGCGGCACGTTCATCCTGGTGTTTCAGGCCGCGAAGGTCGCGGGCCTCAGCCCTGAACTGACGGCCTCCTGGGTCTGGTCGGTGTCGATCGGCGTAGGTTTGACCGGGCTCTTCCTGAGCTGGCGCTATCGCGAGCCGGTGATCACGGCCTGGTCCACTCCGGCAGCGGCGTTTCTGGTCACAGCACTTGCGACGACGCCCTATGCGGAGGCGGTCGGCGCTTACATGATCTCGGCGGCGGCCTTCGTCGCGCTCGGCATGTCGGGCTCTTTCGAGAAGGTGATCCGCCTGATTCCGCCCGGCATCGCCGCGGGCCTTCTCGCCGGCATCCTGCTGCAGTTCGGCATCGGCGCTTTCGGCGGCGCAAGTGTCGATCCGCTGCTGGTCGGCTTGCTGATCGTCGCCTATGTGGCGCTGAAGCGTTTCTCCGCAAGATACGCCGTGGTCGGTATTCTTGTTATCGGGCTTGCCGTCCTGCTGACGCAAGGTCGCCTCGACCTGTCGGGGCTGAAGCTGGAATTCGCAGCTCCGGTCTTCACCGCTCCGGAGTTCTCGCTGAACGCGCTCCTCTCCGTCGCTCTGCCGCTGTTCCTGATTACGTTGACCGGCCAATACATGCCGGGAATGCTGGTGTTGCGGAACGATGGATTCAAGACGAGCGCCAATCCGATCGTGACCGTGACGGGTCTCGGCTCGCTGATCATGGCTCCGTTCGGCTCCCATGCCTTCAACATCGCGGCCATCACCGCAGCGATCGCTACAGGCAAGGAAGCCCACGAGGATCCCTCCAAACGCTGGATTGCCGGCATCGCGGCGGGTTGCTTCTACGTGCTCGTCGGCGTGTTCGGCGTGACACTGGCCGCGGTGTTCATGGCGTTTCCCGCGACCTTCATCACCACCCTCGCCGGCCTGGCGCTGCTTGGCACCATCGGCGGCAGCCTTGCCGCGGCGATGGCCGACCCGACCTCCCGCGAGGCGGCGCTGATCACCTTCCTTGCGTCGGCCGCCAATATCAAGCTGCTCGGCATCGGCGGAGCGTTCTGGGGCCTGCTGATCGGCCTCTTCGCCTACCTCGTCCTCAACGGTCGCCCGCCGCGCCGCGAGCGCACCGACCTGTCCGTGAGCGAAGGAGCTACGAAATGAAACCTCGGACGTTGCCGATGACGACCTCCGTCATCTCGATCCAGAGCCAAGTCGTGCATGGGCATGTCGGCAACAGCGCCGCCGTGCTGCCTATGCAGGCGCACGGGCTGAACGTGGCGGCGGTGCCGACGACGCTGCTCTCCAACCCGCCAGGCTTCGCAACCATGCGCGGCCGGGTGTTGGAGCCCGAACTTGTCGGCGATCTGTTGCGAGGCGTCGAGGAACGCGGCCTGCTCGAGACCAGCCGCTATATCGTCTCCGGCTATCTCGGCTCGCGCGCCAATGGCGAAGTGGTCGCAGCCTTCATCAAACGGGCGCGGCAGATCAATCCGGCCATCACCTATATCTGCGATCCGGTGATGGGAGACGCCCATCTCGGGGTGTTCGTCGCCGATCAGGTCGTCGAATGCCTGTGCGCCGAGTTGGTCCCGCTGGCCGACCTCTTGACGCCCAACCAGTTCGAAATCGGGCTGATTGGGGGCCGTCAGCTATCGACATGGGACGAACTCGAGACGGCGGCGCTGCAGATCCAGGCAGCGCGCGGCGCCCGGCTGGTCGTCACCAGTTGCAAGCTTAGCGATACGCCGGAAGGCACGCTGGAGAACATCGTGTTCGAGGACAAGTCGAGTACGCGGCTGACATCGCCGCGCCTGCCGATGGCGCCGGTCGGAACAGGCGATCTCTACACCGGCCTGCTGACTGCCAAGCTCGCGCGCGGCGCCACCTTGGTCGAGGCCGCGCGCCAAGCCGCCGCCACCGTGCTTCAAGTTCTGGGACAGACCATGGCGGCCGACGAACACGAAATGCAACTCGCCAGCGTCATCGATACGCTTGGCCCCGCCTGCAAGGAGCCTTCGCAATGACCATGTATAACTATCGGGACTTCTTCACCAGCGAACTGGCGCAATTGCACCAAGAAGGGCGCTATCGCGTCTTCGCCGATCTTGAACGGGAAGCCCACAGCGGCATTCGTGCATTCGATCATCGGGCCGGCAGGCGTATTACGATCTGGTGTTCCAACGACTATCTGTCGATGGGCGTTCACCCGGAGGTCATTGCCGCGGCGCGTGTGGCCTTGGACCAATATGGCGCGGGCGCCGGCGGCACGCGCAACATCTCCGGCACCAGTCACGAACATGTCCTGCTCGAGCGTGAGCTTGCCGACCTGCACGGCAAGCAATCCGCTTTGCTGTTCACATCGGGCTATGTCGCCAACGACGCCGCGCTTTCATCGCTCGGCCGCTTGTTGCCCGGATGCGTGATATTTTCCGACGCGCTGAACCATGCCTCGATGATCGAAGGCATTCGTCGATCGGGCGCGGAAAAACGCGTGTTCGCGCATAACGACTGGCGCGACCTCGAACGGCAGCTCGCCTCGGTCAGCACATCGCGGCCTAAGCTGATCTGCTTCGAGAGCTGCTATTCGATGGATGGCGACTTCGCGCCGATGGCAGCGATCTGCGATCTCGCCGAGGAGCACAATGCGTTCACCTATGTCGATGAGGTCCATGCCGTCGGGCTTTACGGCGCGCGTGGGGCCGGCATCGCCGAGCGCGATGGCCTTCTTGACCGCATCGATATGTTTCAGGGGACGCTCAGCAAGGGCTTCGGTTCGATCGGAGGCTACATCGCCGGCAGCCGAGATGCGGTCGATTTCGTTCGCAGCTTTGCGCCCGGCTTCATTTTCAGCACCGCGCTGCCTCCGTCCGTCGTCGCCGGGATTCGCGCAGCCCTGCGCCATCTGAAGGAAGACGGATCGTCCCGGCTGATGCTTGCCATGCGGACGGCATCGCTGAAGGCGAAGATGTTGGCCAATGATATCCCGGTGCTGCCGAGCCCCAGCCACATCCTGCCGGTGATGATCGGCGATGCGACGCTGGCAAAGGCGATTACCGACCAATTGATGGCCGAATTCGGCATCTACATTCAACCGGTCAACTACCCGACCGTGCCGCGCGGCACCGAGCGGCTGCGCATTACGCCGACCCCACTGCATACCGACGAGGACGAGAACGCCCTTGTCGCGGCGCTGGTCGCGATACGCCGGCAATCTTCGCGCTGGCGGGAATTGGCGCAGGCGACGCAACCGGACAGCGCCGTCCCCATTGTGGAGGGCATGACATGACCAATGCACTGCTTCCGGTGTACCAGCCGGCGTCCATGCTGTTCGACCATGGCGAAGGCGCGTGGCTGACGACAGTCAGCGGCGAACGCTATCTCGATTTCGGCGCAGGCATCGCCGTCAATGTGCTTGGCTACTCCCATCCGCATCTGATCGAGGCGCTGGAACGGCAAGGCCGCAAGCTGTGGCACCTGTCCAATGTCTATCGGATCGCCGAAACCGAGCGGCTGGCCGAACGCCTGACCGCCGCCTGTTTCGCCGACATTGCATTCTTTGCGAACTCCGGGGCCGAGGCCAATGAATGCGCCATCAAGATCGCGCGCCGGCACCACGACGCTCATGGCGATCCGCGGCGCTGGCGCATCATCACCTTTGAGGGCGCGTTTCACGGACGAACGCTGGCGACAATGGCCGCTGGCGGAAACCGTAAATATCTCGACGGCTTTGGCCCCACAGTCGATGCCTTCGATCAGTGCCCGCTCGAAGACATCGAGGCTGTCCGCGCCCGCATCGGGCCGCACACCGCCGCGATCATGATCGAGCCCATTCAGGGTGAAGGCGGACTCAGGCCAGTGAGCCACAGCTTCCTGCGCCAGCTCCGCGCGCTTTGCGACGCGCACGGCCTTCTTCTGATCTTCGACGAAATACAATGCGGCATGGGTCGTACCGGCTATCTGTTCGCGCATCAGGAATCCGGCGTCGTCCCCGACATCATGAGTCTCGCCAAGGGACTCGGCGGCGGCTTCCCGATCGGCGCGTGCCTTGCCACCCGCAACGCAGCTTTCGGCATGACGCCCGGCTCGCATGGCTCGACCTTCGGCGGCAATCCGCTTGCCGGGGCCGTCGCCAACGCAGTGCTCGACGTCGTGATGGATGATGCGCTGCTCGGGGAAATCCGGCGCAAGGGCGCCTTGCTTTTTGGGCTGTTGCAGGCCCTGGCCGGGCGCTATCCGGATAGCATTGTCGAGCTGCGCGGCCGTGGCCTGATGCTCGGCATCAAAACCACGCTGCCATCGCCGCAAGTGGTCGAGGCGCTGCGCGCGCAGGCAAAGGTGCTGACCATTGCGGCCGGCGACAATGTAATCCGGGTGCTACCACCGCTGATCGTCACCGACGAGGAGATCCACCTGTTCGCCGAGCGCTGCGACGAGACCCTTGCGCATCTCTTCAAGCGCGCGGCCTAGCAGGCATCACAATCCGGCCCCGTGGCGGAGTGGATACGCAAAGGACTGCAAATCCTTGCAGCGCTGGTTCGAATCCAGCGCGGGGCCTCCACACCATCGCAGCGCCGCCGCTTCCTGCGGCAGGAGGCATCCCTCCACGGACGCCGTCTCTCAACGGGGCGAGCCCCGCATTGCGGACCGCCCACAATAAACGCCGCAAAAGATCGACACGATCGATTGACCGATTTCGGCTGCCATCTAGAATACTCGCCTGTCACGGTCTTTCGAGTCGTATCTGCACGCGATCCGAGAGCTAAGAGGGAAGCCGGTGCAAAGCCGGCGCTGCCCCCGCAACTGTCAGCGGCGAGCTGCGGTCCGATAGTCGCCACTGGGTCCATTGGGCCCGGGAAGGCAGGACCGACGCTAAAACCCGCAAGCCAGGAGACCTGCCGCGACAGTCGCAATCGTCCCTGGGCGGGGTGTCCCGGTGGGTCGCATGACAGCCGTCGCGGTCCTTATGGCCACAGCGCTGCGCGCGTCTCCGCTCGGCCCCTGCCCCAGCAACCCCGGGGTCTTGGGTGATGTCGTTCAAAACCAACACTGCTTGCGCCGCGCGTCACGCGGCACCGCCGGCATCGACTGCGGGCGTCTGGTCAGGTCAGGCGCCACAGGCGCTGATCACCGATGGCCGCGCCGATCATGCCTGCACCGCCATGCGCGGCAACGCGCTCGATCGGGATTTTCCGAGGTGAAGTCCCATCATTCGCATCGGGTCGCTTCAAGCCCGCGCGCTGCCGCGCCCATTGAACAGCACCACGATCTAGTAGCGTCCGCAGCAATAGCGCGGACGCCGCGCGGTGATCACACGCCCCCGCTGACGGCTTCGTTCGATCACGCAGGTTCTTGCGCGTCGTCGTCCGCGCAAGGTCTCGGCGTTGCAGCGTCGATAGCAGCGGAAGCAACGCCAGGCTCGCGGCAGCGGAAGTGGCGGGTGCGCGGATGGCGACTGCAATTTCATGTGCTACGCGCCATGGAGATGTTGCTGCGGATCGCGGTGGTGCGCGAGCGGCCTCGCCCAAGCGAGCTGCGATCCGCTGCCGCGCTTCCGCTCAGCCAGCAAAGCGACGATCCATGGCGCCGTCAGCTCAGCATCGGTCATGGCTGCTCCGGCCCGGATTTAGCGACGCCTTCGATCAACGCCATCAATATGGGAGATGATCAGCCGCAACAGAGCGAGGGCATCGCGGTCGGCGTGGTCGGTCATGGTCACGCGATCGCCCCGCTCGTTCACCGTCTGGTCGAACTCGGCGTTCGCGTGCACGCCACCGCCGATACCATCGATGACTATGTCGCGCTCCGCAGCGCGGGCGCGATCCCCCATCGCTTCGAGGACATGCCAGCGGTCGCGGCCAAGGTCGATCTGCTGATTTCGACCAGCTTCGCGCGGCATCTCGGCGCCACCGTGGTGGCCCGGCTGCCGGAATCGGCAATCATCATCGATCTTGCAGGCCCACCCGGCAGCGTCGATTTCGAGACCTCGCGGCGGCTCGGCCGTCACCCGATCTGGGCGCCCGCCATCGAAGGCAATCTCGAGGCAAGCTGGTCGCTCATCGCAGCGGAGATCGAGGCGATGGCGGCCGATAACGGGCGGCAGCGGCGTTGTTCCAAGTGAACAATCAGTAGAGTCCGAAACTCATGGCGGGTTACGCACAGCGCTAACCCGCCTTAGGCTGCAACGCGTAGCACCAACCAACCATGAAAAAGCCCACCGATTGGTTGGGCTTCTTCGTGCATCATCGGTCGTAGCCATCAGCAGGAAGGATCACTCCCATTCGATGGTCAACAGGCTTGAGTTCGCATTGTAATTATTGGCTTTCTACCCTCGCTCCAAACCCATACCAACTGCGATACCACCAAGCTAAGGAGACGGGATACTTGGATTCTACATGGCGGTCCTTCCCGCCATAAACGTACGCGCATCATAAACGAGCTTCGAGAGAAAGCGCCCCTCCCCGACACCGACTAGCCACTGTTCTGGCTCTGCGGAGCGGAGAGGTCGGCGAAGAATTCCGACGCGGGCTTAACCCCGGAAACAAGCAGCCGGTCGCGGGCGCGGGTGCAAGCGACGTAGAACAGATTGCGCTCGGTGTCGTGAACCTCGTCGAGTTCCGATTCATCGGCGACGGTCTCGATGCGCTCCTGCAAGGGCAATACGTCGTCGTCGCAAGCCATGACGGCGACGGCCTTGTATTCGAGGCCCTTGGCAAGGTGCATGGTGCCAATGGCAACCCGGCCCTGCGGCTGCTCAAGCCGTTCGGAGAGTTCCAACTGCGTGTGAGCAGCGCCTTTCACGGCGGCGCGCGCCCTGGCAAGCTGGTCATTGGCGCGCACGAATATGCCGATCTCGGCCGGGGCGATTCCGTCGGCCACGGCCTGCTTGATCCAGTCGGCCACGCCCTGGATCTCGCGGTCGGCATCAGCGAAGATCTGAATTTCCGGGTCTGGACCGTTGAACACGGACACAGTGCCGCGCCGATCCTGCTCGTTCCCGTCAACGTCCTGCACGATCTTGGGCAGAAGCCGGTCGGCGGCCTGCCTGATCTGGTGCGAGGTTCGGTAGTTGACCTTAAGGGTGCGCGACCGCCCACGAATATCGACGCCCAGCGCCTTCCACGAAAACGGCTCCTGAAAGATTCGCTGGCCGAGGTCGCCGGCGAAGAAGAGCGCGTCGGGACCGTTCGGCGTAATGGCGGCGAGCATCCGCAGTTCAGGCACACCAAGGTCTTGAGCTTCGTCGATCACGGCATGGGTGAAAGGCTTGTCGGCCCGCTGCGTAAAATGCGCGGTGACATTCCCGAAGATGGAAGGCCAACTGAGAAGCCCTTGCGTCTCGACTAGCTGCCTCGCTCGCACAAACACGGGCCAGAGCTTTTCGCGCTGCTTCGTACCGAGGCGATTCTTGCGGCCCAGCCGGGGAACGGCCTGATAAGCGTCGAGGCTGTCCAACTGCCACGCATCGACGACATTCAACCATTCGGAAGCAAGAAATCGCGGGGTGAAGCTGGTCAGGGACGCTTCGCCAGCCGCCGCCTTGAGCGCCCCGCGAATTTGATCCTCAGTCGCCGCCCTCGGGTGGCACCCGAATGCCAGCGTGAACAATTCGTGTGCGACGCCCTTGAAGGGCAGCACGGTCACGCGGGGGACGATGCTTTTATCCTCGCCAGTGAGGATGCGCAGCTTGCCTTCAAGCGCATTGGCAAGCGGCAGAGAAAAGGTCGTGAGCAAGAGCCGCGCTTGCGGGTGCTGGCGTAGGATGTTCGCGGCGCGATGCAAGGCAACGACGGTCTTGCCCGTGCCCGCCGACCCTGAAACCCGCGCGGGGCCGCTGAACGATTGCTCAACCACCTGCCGCTGCGAGGGGTGGAGGAACACCGTCCATTGATCCCAGGGGAAATCGAGCGCGCGTTTGAGTTCTTCAACATCCTCCATGACGCGGAAGCGCCGCTGGGCATCGGGATGCTCGAAGGGGCTGACCGCCTCCGGCGCGGTGACGGCCGGTATTTGAGGCTTCGCCCCGGTAGCAAGATCGAGCAGCGCTTCCCCTGCTTCGCGCGGCAGATGCTCGGCAAGATCGAAGATCGTCTCTTCCGTGGCGGCCTTTACGTCGGCAAGCCAATCGACAGGAACGCCGTAGGTGAGAAGTTCATCGTCCGTGATGCCTGGAAACAACGGCGGAAGGACTATGCGGACCGGCGCTGTGGGCTGCTCCACCTCCACGGGCTTGTGGACGACGATCTCTTGAACGCGCTCGCGCACCTCCACGATCTGCGCCGCACCTGTGGTGGGATGGGTTTCGATGCGGCGACGCTCGGCCCACGTATAGGCGTCGTCGTGATGAGCGACATAGCAGATCAGGAAGCTGCTCTCGGTCTTGTGGACGATCAGGCGAATGTCGCGGTTGACACGCATACACCAGAAATTTTGGTCTTTGGACTTGTCGATGCGGTGAAATTGAAGCCCTAGCGCGGTGGGGTTCATCTGCAAATCGAAGACGGTTTCCTTCACCGCCTTCTGTTCCTGTGCAGAGAGGCGACGCAACGCGGTCTGGAAGCTGTCAGCGATGCAGAAGATCATTCAGCCTTGATCCTTCATGTTCTTCCAAAGATCGCGGATCATTTCGGGCGTCTCCGGCCCAAGGTTTTCATCGTCTCTCCACTGGAGATACTGCTCGACGGAATCGCCAAAGCGGCCACCCTGTCGATTGTGTACCGGCTCAGCCGCAGCAATTAGAATCGCTTCAATATGATTTAGGACATCACCAATCTCGGGGTGAGTTGCAGATTTCTCCGCTTTTAGCTGGCCGCTACCAAGTACCGATCGGACGCCGAACCATGAAATCTTGGTCCAACGCTCCGATACGAAATCCTCTCGGTGCTGCTTCAGCCGATCAAACAATCGCTGGTCGTTCTTTCCGCCTGCCTGTCCCACATAGACCAAGCGAAAATTGTCGTCATACAAGCAATAAACACCCTGTTGCTCTCTAAAATCAATCGGATGGCTTTTCTTAGCGCCAGTTCTGACGCCCTTTAGATGACCAGCATTGCTGCCAGCACCAAAATGTATCCAAGCTCGTCGCCAAAATAGCCCGTAGTTCTGAATGAGCATGGCTACACCGCGAACACCTTCATCACCTCGTCGCCGAAGTGATTGATGACCTTGACCGCGAAGCGGCCCGTGTCAGGGCGTGGAAACGGGCGCGACTTGTCCCGGTAGAGGGTCGCCCAGGCATCCTCGTCGATCTCCACCTTTAAGGCAGTCTTGAGGGATTTGTAGGGATCGTTCGCGCCCATGAAATAGGCGTGGCGGACGAAGAAGCTTTCCTCGTTATAATCCGTGTCGATGAACCAAGCGGCGATGTCGTCCTTGCCACTGGCGCGGACTTCGCCGGTCTTGGGGTCGAACACATCGACGCCCAAGACCTCGACGACGATCTCGCCGCCCGCGTTGAATTCCCACTTGATGTCCGGCTCGCCGAACACGACGAACAGATTGCCCGCGCCCGTGTTCTTGAGTTCGTCGGACATGTGCAGTTCGGGGTTCATCTTGGCCTTGAGGATCGGCAGCGGGCCGAGCTTGTTCAGTTCCGAGGTATGCGCCTCGAAATTGAAGCCGCATGCGATCAGCGCGTCGAAGCGCGCGTCCAGCGCCTCGCGCGCGGCGGCGGTCAGGTCGGCGCGACTGACCGTACCGAATTCCGGGCCGATGAAGATCGCGGCGCGTCTTTCGCTCTCGCCCTCCATGAAGCGGCCCTCAGCGGCTATCCAGGTACCGGGCCAGCCGGTGATGGACGTGAAGGTGATGCGGTCGGCTTTCTTCGCCTGCTGGACACCCGAGGTTTCAAGGTGCTCCAGAATCATCGTCGTGAAGTCGTTGAGTTCGTCGGTACCCCTGGGAAGCTTACGTTTGCGCTTACCCTCGGCGGCGTCGATCTCGTCGATCAGCTCGATTTCGCTGGACGGCACGACGCGGTGGGGCGAGAGGCTTTCCACCGTGAACGGCCCCGCGACGCGGATGCGGGATTTATCCTCATAGGGCCGGTCGTAGAGAAGTTCGACATCGGCCTTCTTGGCAATCGACTCGTCGATCTTCTTCTGGCGAGTGATGCGCAGCTCCCACCATTGCGCGTGCAAGTCCTTGGCGCGGCTTTCGCCTATACGGACTTGATAGTTCTCGGTTGTCACAACAGCGACGCCAACGGACTTCGCGCCCACGTCCAGACCGACAGTCTTCTTAACGGCTTTCTCTGGCTCTGGAAAATCGCGCGGGATTTCCCATTCTTCCCATTTCTTACCGAGCGCAGTGTTCAATTCGCGGCGCAACACTTCCAGCTTCGCCTGATATTCGTCCCAGATAACGTCGATCTCGGCGTTGTTGGCGATGACGCCTGATGTAACATAGGTTGCGCGATCATAAACAAAACCTTGGCGAATATCGCCATGCATCACACCATCGACGGGCGGCTTGCCAGTTAACTCCGCTTCTTTCAAGCGGCCTTCCTTGCTGTCGGTGAGAAGGTAGTAGGGATATTTTGCGCCCATGACCCGCGCACGGGCGAGTGCCAGAGCCACGCGCGACGTGTCGATAGTTATCCAGCGGCGAGCCCATTGCTCTGCGACCGTTGCTGTCGTGCCTGAGCCACAGGTGGGATCAAGCACAAGGTCGCCAGGATCAGTGGTCATGAGGATGCAGCGTTCCACAAGCCGCTCATTTGTCTGGACGATGTAGATCGGATTGGATGCCCCTCCAAAGCCATCCCACCAGTTGGATAGCTGCTTGAAGGGAAAATCTTCTAAGTATCTTTTGTAGTCGAGGGCGGATTTGGAACGGATCAGGCGATCCGCTGCAGCGATTCGTTCCATACCTGTTAGTTCGCTAGATTCCTTCAAGGAAGTATGTCGCCAGCAATTTCCCCGTGGCGGAAAGATACTATCACCATGCCATTGCACAGGTGCATCTTGCCGCGCCCTTGAACCGCCATTTGTGATTGGCCATGGCCTGAACAGTCTGCCGTCTGGGAACATTTGTGAGACTAGGCGCGGCGCGGCCCGGAAATCTATCCTATCTCCATTTTCGTTGGAGAAATCTTTCAAGTTTATGACGTTGCCATCTGGTAATTCCAGGCGAGAAAACTCGTCTATCGTGTCGGAATCTGGAGGTCGCCTCTCGAATAGAGAACGAAACTTCAGTTTGCCAGAACCTCTCTCTGATCGCCCATACCAAAGAATGTAATCGTTGACAGGATCAAGAAATGACCCTTTCTGCGCTCCCTTCTTCTTAACAAGCAACTCAGCGATGCAATTGTCTTCCCCAAAAACCTCATCCATCAGCGCCCGCACGCGATGCACATTCTCATCGCCGATCTGCACGAAAATGCTGCCGCTCTCGGTCAGCAAATCCCGCATCGCGGTGAGACGATCGCGCAGATAGGTGAGATAGGAATGGATGCCGTCCTTCCACGTATCGCGGAAGGCTCGCACCTGCTCCGGCTCGCGGGAGATTTCCTCGATCCTGCCGTCCTTCACGTCGCGGGAGCGTGTTGAAACCTGCCAGTTGGAATTGAATTTGATTCCGTAAGGCGGGTCGAAATAGATGCACTGCACCTGGCCGCGCAGGCCCTCGCGCTCGGCAAGGCTCGCCATCACCTGCAAGCTGTCACCGAGGATGAAGCGATTCGACCAGTTCTGGTCGTGCTGGTAGAATTCGGTCTTGGCCTCGGGGTCGATGCCGTTGAAGTCGTGGAACAGGTCGGCGATGTCGCTTTCAGCCTCACGCTTAGCCTTGGTGCGGCGGGTCAGGTCGTCGATAATCGCTTTGGGGTGAATCTTCTCCTGAATGTAGAGCGGCGGTGCGGTGACAACGAGGTCCGACCAGTCCTGTTGATCCTTGCCGCGCCATGTGAGCTGGGCATCGGATATGTCGATATACCCGCTCTCCGCTGCCTTCTTGATCTGCTCCGGCGTCAGGCGGATTCGCGCGCCTCTCCAGACAAGCTGCGGATCAAGGTCTGCATCGCGGGGACGGGTTTCTCCCTGGGCAATGGGATAGCGGCGCGGATAGACGACGGGCGCGAAGGGGGCGATTTCCTCCGCCCGCTGCGCGGCGGACTGAAGCTCGGCGGTCGGGATGTTCTTGCGCTTCGCCTCTGTGTGCGTCAGCGTTTCGACCTGCTTGTTTACTTTCGGTGCCCTCGCCATTATTCGCCCCCTTTGTCGTTTTTGTCGTTTGAGCCGCGACGGTCGTCGAAAAGGTCGGGCGTTTCCGATTCCACAAAATGAACCGTGCTTTGAAGCGCTTGAATTTCTTGATCGCTCATGGGGTTTGAGAGTTGGCGTCCATTGTAGGAGAGGACGCGAAAAACCTTCACATGTGATGGTTTTGTTGCTCCCGCCGGGTAGGCCCATTGAACACGCATGTTGTCGCGGATCGTCGGCTTCAAATCAGCATCACGTTGTTCAACACGATTCCAGAAATTCTCATCTTCTATTGAAAATGAAATGTCCTGGTGCTTGCCGGTAGCTGCTTGCCAGTTGCGGCCGTCGCGCTTCCAATTCGGCGAATTGACGACAATATCGACCGTTTCAAAGCTCAGATCGCTGGGTTTGACAGGGTCATCGGTAGGCGGATCGGGAAGTTGGGTGATCCGTCTCGGGAAATCACTACGCTTAATGGAAAAGTTGGACGACCTATCAAAGGTGATGCCTTTCACCTCGGGATTGTCGATACAGCCCTTGAAAACACGATTCCGCCCCTGGAAGGCCGCCCGAAACTTCTCCGGCGTGATGCCAATTTCTTTCAGGCGTTCTGTGTCGATTCTGAGAAAGCTTATCA
>Ga0335397_10000059_pt1 | contig 109737 bp, 94 predicted proteins | sample MAT04_FD_205740 | JGI IMG/M metagenome (GOLD analysis project Ga0335397, IMG submission 205740) | Freshwater microbial communities from Lake Fryxell liftoff mats and glacier meltwater in Antarctica - MAT-04 (spades assembly) (version 2) ...
CTTCTTGAGAGATTCCGTGCACATCGTTTACCCAGAAACTCCAGCATTCATGCGGGTTCTGAGGGTTTCGCAGGGCCGACTACTTAAAGCTGGCCAACTGGCCAAAGCTGGGTGGAAAGCACACAGCCGTCTTTGAGTGTGTTCGCCAAGCCTGGTGCGACCGGCAGGAATCGAACCTGCGACGTGGCCTTCGGAGGGCCGCATGATATCCACTTCACCACGGTCGCCTGTGTGGGAGCGGCATTCTAGCGCCCGGGGTCTGCGCACTGGCCGGGCGCCATGGCGGCACGAAGTGGGCCTTTATACTTTGCGGTTTTCCGCCTGCCTTCAGCCTCCATGGCGCCGCCCATGGCTCCGCATCACCCGCGCTTGCAGGCGGCACGCCTTTTCGAGGACTTCATGAGCGAACCGCAGCACACTTCCGCGCCCCAGGATGGTTACCACGACATGCCTCACGAAGGCCCGATCAAGACGCCCAAGCAGCTGATTGCAGCGGTGCTGGCGTCGTTCATCGTGCCGACCATCGCGATCATCCTGCTGGTCAACTACGTGGACTTCGGCAACAAGTCCGGTGCCGGCAGCGACGGCCTGCAGGCCGAAGCGGTGGCCAAGCGGCTGCAGCGGGTGGGTTCGGTGGAAATTCGCGACGCGTCCGCCCCGGCCGTGCTGCGCACCGGCGAGCAAGTCTATGCCGCCCAGTGTTCGGCCTGCCACGCTGCAGGCGCAGCAGGCGCCCCGAAGTTCGGTGACGCGGGCCTGTGGGCACCGCGCATCAAGACCGGCTATGAGTCGTTGCTGAATTCGGCCCTCAAGGGCAAGGGCGCGATGGGCGCCCAGGGTGGTGGTGACTACAGCGACTTCGAAATCGGCCGTGCGGTGGTCTATCTGGCCAACAACAGTGGCGGCAAGCTCGAAGAGCCGAAAGCGCCTGCTGTTGCGGCTTCAGCCGCTGCCAGCGCGCCAAACTGATTCGCCCGCAGGGCCGTCCGCAGATCCGTCCGCAGATCCGCACCGCTGTGAAAAAAGGCCGCCTGAGGGCGGCCTTTTGCTGGGCGACAGAACCCCCTTTGCATCCGCCGTCCATGGGGCAGCGTACAGAGCCGGGTGATGAAGCGCCTACCTTTGCGCCGCGCCCGGCGCGGGTTTGAGCTGAAAAGCAAACTGCTGCGGCATCTGCGCCCACCGCATCTCTGCGGGCTGCCAGGTGCCGAGGTCCACGGCCTGCGCCGCAATGCCCATGTCCATGGTGTGCACCAGGCCGAGACCGATGTCGGTGGCCAGGAAGAGGCGGCCGTTTTCGTCGAGCCAGCTGGCCTTCACCGCTGCGGGCAGGCCGGTGTGGCTGTGCACGGTGAAGTGCCCGCCAGCTGCCTCTTCCACTCGCTCCACACGCCACACCCAGGGCGCCGCTTCCAGTTCCACATACACCCGCTGCGGCCCGTTCTGGAAATACCAGGCGCCGGCTTCGTCGTGGCCGTAGTTGCGCTGGATGAAGGCCAGGAGCTTGTCGTGTTCGATGCGGCTGCCCTTGACCTGCGGGAACGGGCCGCGGTGCTGGATGCGGTCGTCGCGCATGTACCAGTCGCCACGCGCGTCCAGCGCCAGCCAGCCGTAGCAGTGCGGCACGTTGGGCCACTTCAGCAGCGCGGCCTTGACGATGTCATCCATGGGGCAGAAGGTACGCGATCAAGCGCGGATGTGGAAGCACGATCAGGCGCGGATGTGGAAGCACGATCACGCGCGGTTATGGATATGGAAGCACGATCAGGCGTGCTGTGCCAACCAGTCCGCCACCGCCCGCGGCATCGTCAGCACGTCGGACGGATAACGGCCCTGCGGAAAGCCGACATGCCCACCCTGCGCCGGCCGCCACAGCGTGACGTGGCGGCCCACGTCGCCCGCGCGGGGCAGGCTGGCGGCGGGCACGAAAGGGTCGTTGCCGGCATTGAGCACGAGCGCGGGGATGCGGATCTGCGCCAGGTGCGGCTTGGCCGACGCGCGGGCCCAGTAGTCGGGCGTGTCCTTGTAGCCGTGCAGCGGCGCGGTGAAGACGTTGTCGAATTCGAAGAGTGTGCGCGCTCCGGTCAGTTTGTCGGCATTGAAGAGCCCCGGGTGCTGCTGCAGCTTGGCCAGCGCCTTGGGCTTCATGGTGGCCAGGAACATGCGCGAATAGACGAGCCAGTTGAAGCCCTGGTCGATGGCCCTGCCCGACGCCGCCAGGTCGATGGGCGAACACACCGCCGCCACGCTGGCAGCGGTGGCGGCGGCGCTTTCACCGGCCTCCTGCGCCCAGCGCAAGAGCGCGTTGCCACCCAGAGACACACCCACCGCCAGCAGCGGCGCGCTGCGGGTCGCACGCAGGCGCCGCAGGATCCAGCCGATCTCTTCAAAGTCACCCGAATGGTAGGCGCGTGGCCCGCGGTTCAGTTCTCCGCTGCAGCCGCGAAAGTGCGGCACGCTGAAGGCCCAGCCGCGCTCTCTTGCAATGCTGGCAAAGGCCTGTGCGTACTGGCTCTGGCTGCTGCCTTCAAGGCCATGGAACAGCACCAGGTGGTGGGCTGCAGCCGCGTCCTGCGGCAGCAGGTGGTCCACATCGATGAAGTCGCCGTCGGGCGTGTCCCAGCGTTCACGCGTGAAGCGCAGCACCGCACCCAGGTGGCGGCGTGACTGCGTCGCGGCCCAGATGGTCTGCAGGTTGCCACCCGGCAACCACGCCGGTGCGCGGTAGCCCTGCACCGCTATTGCAGCGCGGCCGGTGGAACGGGCAAGTGGCGCGCCATGCCATCAAGCCTTCAACGGAAGACCACGCACTTGTGGCCGTTGACCAGCACACGGTGTTCGACATGCCAGCGCACGGCGCGGGCCAGCACCATGCACTCGATGTCGCGGCCCACTGCCGTGAAGTCTTCGGCCGAGAGCGTGTGGTCCACGCGCTGCACGTCCTGTTCGATGATCGGGCCTTCATCCAGGTCGGCAGTCACGTAATGCGCGGTGGCACCGATCAACTTGACACCGCGCGCGTGGGCCTGGAAGTAGGGCCGCGCGCCCTTGAAACTGGGCAGGAAGCTGTGGTGGATGTTGATGGCGCGGCCGGCCAGCGCGTGGCAGAAGTCGCTGCTCAGGATTTGCATGTAGCGCGCCAGCACGACGAGGTCGATGCGCTCGTGCTCGATCAGTGCCTGCACCTGCAGTTCTTGCGCGCGCTTGGTCTCTGTGCTGCTGCCACCCTTCAGCGGCAGGTGGTGGAACGGGATGGCGTAGCTGCCCGCCAGGTCGGCAAAGGCCGGGTGGTTGGACACGATGCCCGCCACGTCCACCGGCAACGAGCCGCTCCGCCAGCGAAAGAGCAGGTCGTTGAGGCAGTGGCCATGCTGGCTCACCATCAACAGCACGCGCGGCCGCATGGCCAGGGCGTGGAACTGCACGTCCATGCCGAACTGCTCCCCGGTATGCTGGAACAATGCGTCCAGGGTGCCCGCGCTTGCCAACTGCGGCGGCGCCTGGAAGTGCACCCGCATGAAGAAGAGACCCGTGGCGTCGTCGCCATCGAGGTCACCGAACTGCTGCGAATCGATGATGTTGCAGCCGGCCTGGTACAGCAGGCCCGAAACCGCGTGCACGATGCCCTTGGCGTCGGGGCAGGCCAGCGTGAGTACAAACTGGTGTTCAAGAGACATCGCCGAGATTGTAGGGACCGAACATGATCAACAAAGTGGACGAACAGGACTGGCCGCAGCGCAGCCGCGAGCTGGCCCATCTGCTGGCACGTGCCGGCATGGGTGACCGCGCCTGTTTTGCGCTGCTCTACGAACGCACCAGCGGCCACCTGCTGGCCGTGGTGCTGCGCATCCAGCGCAACCGCGCGCTGGCCGAAGACCTGCTGCAAGAGGTGTACATCTCGGTCTGGAAGGCCTCCGGCAGCTTTGACGCCGCCCGCAGCCAGCCGCTGACCTGGCTGACGCACATCGCGCGCAATCGCGCCATCGACAGCCTGCGCCGCGCGCAGACCCAGCCGCAACTGGAAAGCACCACGCGCGACGACGATGACGAGCGCCCCGATGCGTCGGAGGCGCAAGCCGACAGCGCCCCCGGCCCGCTGGAACTGCTGGGGCTGGCGAGCCAGAAACGCGAACTGTCGGCCTGCATGGAGCGCCTGACGGCGCCGCAGCGTCAAAGCGTGGCGCTGGCCTTCTTCGACGGCCTGTCGCACGCCGAAGTGGCGGCGCAACTGCGTGAACCGCTGGGCACCGTGAAGAGCTGGGTGCGGCGCGCGCTGGCCACGCTGAAGGGCTGCCTGGACCGCGCCGCGGTCAAGGACGAACAAAACAAGCAGAAGGCCACCTGATGGACTACGCGGACCCAAAGCTGGCCGATTCACTCGCTGCCACCTATGTCGCCGGCACCTTGCGCGGCCCCGCAAGGCGGCGCTTCGAATCGCTGCTGCCCAGCCACCCGGCGCTGCAAGGTGCAGTGCAAGACTGGCAAGGCCGGTTGATGCCGCTCACCAGCGCGCTCAAGCCCGATGCCCCGTCGGCCGCGGTCTGGCAGCGCATCGAAGCCGCACTGTGGCCCGCAGCTGCCGTGCAACCTTGGTGGCAGAAGCTGTCCCTGTGGCGCAGCCTCTCGGGAGCGGCATTGGCCGCCGTCGTCGGCCTGGCGGTGCTGGTGTCCACACCACCGCCCGCCCAGGCGCCGGTGGTGGTGGTGCTGCAGAGCCTGCCCGGCCAGGGCGGTCAACCCGGCCTGGCCGGTGGCGTGGTGGCCAGCTTCAGCGGCGACGGCCGTGCCCTGGTAGCGCGACCGTTGATGCCGGTGTCCCTGGAGACGGACCGCGTGCTGGAGCTGTGGTGGGCCAAGGCCGAAGGGCCGCCCAAGTCGCTGGGCCTGATCAAGGCCGACGGCACCACGGTGTTGTCGCGCGGGCAGCTGCCGGGTGGGCTGAAAGGCAGTGGCCTGGACCACATGGCGGTCAGCATCGAACCCCCTGGCGGCTCACCCACGGGCAAGCCCACCGGGCCGGTGGTCTATTACGGCAAGGTCCAGCTTTGACGGGCTGGCTTTGACGGGCTGCTGCAGCGGCTGCAGCCTCGGCAATCGCCGGCGGCTGACGGCGCGTGATGCCACGCAATGTCGAATTGCGCCCCAGCTGCCCTCACGGTGAAGCCTTCGCTGTCCGCCGTGGTCGCCGGCTTTGTCGCCGTGCTGGTGGGCTTCACCAGTTCCGTCGTCATCGTCTTCCAGGCCGCTGCCGCCTTGGGAGCCACGCCGGCGCAGACCGCGTCGTGGATCTGGGCGCTGGGCCTGGGCATGGGCCTGACCAGCCTGGGCCTGAGCGTCTGGTACCGCCAGCCGGTGCTGACCGCCTGGTCCACACCCGGTGCGGCGCTGCTGGTGACGGCCGGTGCCGGCGTGCCGATGGCCGAGGCCATTGGCGCCTTCATGCTCTGCGCGCTGCTGATGACGCTGGCCGGTGCCACGGGCTGGTTTGCGCGCGTGATGGACCGCATCCCTCAAGCCCTGGCCGCCGCGTTGCTGGCGGGCGTGCTGGCGCGGTTTGCCTTTGACGCCTTTGCGTCGATGCAGCGTGAATTCACGCTGGTGGCGCTGATGTTTGCGGCCTACCTGCTGGGCCGGCGCTGGTGGCAGCGCTACGCCGTGCCGGCGGTGCTGGGGGTGGGTCTGGTGGTGGTGGCCATCAAGGGCCAGTTGCACTTTGGCAGCGTGGACTGGGCCTTCACCGTGCCCGTCTTCACCGCGCCGCGTTTCAGCCTGGCCGCCACCATCGGCATCGCGCTGCCGCTCTTTGTGGTGACGATGGCGTCGCAGAACCTGCCCGGCGTGGCGGCGCAGCGTGCAGCGGGGTACGACACGCCGGTGTCTCCCGTCATCACCACCACGGGACTGGCCACGCTGCTGCTGGCGCCTTTTGGCGCCTATGCGCTCAACCTGGCGGCCATCACCGCCGCCATCTGCATGGGGCGCGAAGCGCATGAAGACCCACGCCAGCGCTGGCAGGCCAGCGCCGCGGCGGGTGTGTTCTACGTCATCGTCGGTTTGCTGGGCGGCGCGGTGGTAGGCCTGATCGCCGCCTTTCCCAAAGAGCTGGTGCTGGCTGTGGCCGGCCTGGCGCTGCTGGGCACCATCGGCAGCGGCTTGTCGGTGGCGATGAAGGACGACAGCCAGCGCGAGGCCGCGCTGATCACCTTCGTCGTCACCGCCAGCGGCCTCACGCTGTGGGGCGTGGGCGCGGCGTTCTGGGGCGTGGTGGCGGGTGCGCTGGCGCTGGCGGTGCAACGCAGGGGCTAAGGTCCTCACTTCTCGGCGTCACCTTACTATCGAACGTCGTATTGATGGCTACGTGTCCTCAAGGGGCTTCGAATTGCCGGAGAAGTGGCGCGCCAGGCTGACCCAGGCCGGCAGCGCCACGGTGACGGTGCGCATCGAGGAAGAAGTGCAAGCCGCGCCCGCCGACGAGTTCGTCACTGATGACCCGCTGTTTGGGATGTGGCGCGACCGCGAGGACATGGCCGATGTGGCCGGCTATGTGCGCATGCTGCGCGCCTCGCGGATCAACGACGATGGCTCGCGGCGCGGCGACGCTTGATGTCGGCCACGCTGATCGACACCGATGTGCTGATGTGGTTCACGCGTGGGCCTGCAGGTGCGGCGCAGAGGTTGCATGCGCTGCCCGCCTGGCGCATCTCGGCGGTGACTGACTTCGGGGCTGTCGCCGGGCACGCTGACGCTGGCGGCGGACTTCGACCAGCAGGCTGACGGCGCGCTGGACATCGAGCTCGAAAGCGCGGCGAGTTTCGACGCGCTGGTGGTCAGCGGCAGCGTCGCGCTGGCCGGCACGCTGACGGTCGCGCCCTTCGGCGGCTACACGCCGACCGTGGGCGACAGCTTCGTGATGCTGCGTTCGAGCGGCGCGCTGTCAGGCACCTTCGACGGCGCGCCGCCGCTGCTGGGATTAGGCCCGGGCGTGGCCTTCGACGTGCGCTGCAACTGCAGCCTGCACCCCGTGACGCTGGCGGGCACTGCGGTGCCCGAGCCCGATGCGCGCTGGCTGCTGTTGGGGAGCACCGACAAGCCCAGGGCTTGCCCCCTGGGCGCAGGAGGTGATACCCGGCGAGACCGGTTTCTCGCGCGTTGCAGCCGACGACCTTCTGCCGCCCACGCTCCTAGTCTTACTGTGTCACAAGCGTAGTCTTGCGTTTACGCGCAGGCAACACGGGCATCGTGGGAGTGTCGTGAGCAAGGCTGCGGCTATACGCAGCCGCAAGGTTGTGGTGGACGACGGGACGTGGCGCTGCGTGCGCTGGGCTTCCGCGAGGTTTGTAATGCGTGGGTAGGGCTGGTTCTTGGCGTTGAGCGGCGTTTTTTTTGCCGACACCGTCGGGGTGTCGCAGTTGCTGGGCCATCAAGAACCCGTAGGCGGCGATGCTCAGGCTGGCGTGGTGGTGGAAGCCACGCCAGCCTCGGCCCTCGTAGTGCCCAAGCCCCAGTTCCTGCTTGAGGTCTTGGTAGTCACGCTCGATGCGCCAGCGCATCTTGGCCTCGAACACCATGCGCTGCAGCGGCACGTCCACGGGCAAGGTGGACAGCCAATACTTCATCGGTTCAAGATGGCCTTCGGGCCACTCGATCAGTGCCCACTGTTCTGCGCGCAATTCGGTGCGCTGGTGGTCCCGGTGTGCCGCACGCACCCGAACCCGGGCAAAGCGCGATCTCAGCGTGAAGTTCGTGCCTTCGCGCCACTCGACGGCCTGCCACTTCTCGGGCGCCAGCGCAAACGCCAAGTCCTTCATCGTCCGCGGGCGCTGCTTTGCGGTGTCGCCCAGGCGCTGCCGTGTGGGCACGTTGCCCCGACCGCTGCAGGGCTGGGGCGGCAGCGGCGCGTGCCCTGGTGGCCATACCGTCACTTGGCCAGTCACGCCCACCACGTAGACCAGGCCCAGCTCGCTGAGCCGCTCTCGGAAGGCCGTATCCACGCCGTAGCCCGCATCGGCCAGCAGGCAGTGCTTGGGTGCCCCTTGATCCAGCAGGCGCTCGATCTGCGCCAGTGCGATGGCCGGCTTCGTCGCGAAGGCCGCTTCTTTGGGAACACCGGCCTTGTGGCGCCGTGGCTCGTCATCGGCCCATTCCTTGGGCAGGTACAACTGCCAGGCCACCGGCAGGCTGCCGGCCTGGCTGGCCAACGTCACGCTCACTGCCACCTGGCAGTTGTCCTGCTTGCCCAGCATGCCGCAATACTGCCGGGCCACGCCCACCGAGTGCACTCCTTGCTTGGAAAAACCAGTGTCGTCAATGATCCACCAGCCGCCGTCGCTGAAGTCCATCGCCGGTACGACCCACTGGGCCACCCGCAACAGCATCTGATCGTCGGACCAAGCAGCATCGGCCACGAAGTGGTGTAGCGATTGGTGTCGCGACCGAGTGGCCGTGGGCGCCAAGTGCGCTGCCATCGGCTCCACACTCTTGCGCTTGAGCGGCGCCATCAAGCCGGTGCAATACCCTCGCAACCCGGCGTGTCGGTCCGCATGCCCAAGGCCTTCACTCAAGTGCGACATGTACCGCTCGAACTCCCGCAACTCTTCCATCAAGACTCACCTCTTGCTTGAAGAAGTGCGCATAATGCCTTGATTTTATTAACACAGTAAGACTAGGCCTTAGGCTAGCGCTGGCGCCCGTTCGCGGATGCCACAGCCGCTGCCGTCCACCGTCACCACCGCCCCGTCGGGCACCATCTGCCAGCCGGCCTCGCTTTCACACAGCGGTTCACTGGCGATGATGGTGCCGCTCTTGCAGCGGCGCAGGTACAGCGTGGGCGGCTTGCCGTCGCTGGCGATGCGGAAGGCATGCAGCCTTTCGCCGTCCGCCAGCACGGCGGCAAAACGCAGCGGGGCTTCAATGGCACGTTCGCGCATCAGCGCCATCGTGTCGTCCAGCACCGACAGCATCGCCTCGTCCGCCGACATGCCCCCTTCGATGCGGGCCAGCGCCAGCAGGAAGAGCAGTTCGGAATCGGTCGCGCCGCGCCTTTCTGCGTACATCGCGTCCGGCAACCAGGACTCCAGCGCACGCCGCAACGCGCCGTAACCGCCGATCTGGCCGTTGTGCATGAAGAGCCATTTGCCGTGGCGGAAGGGGTGGCAGTTCTGACGCGCAATGCCGCCCGCCGTGGCGGCGCGCACGTGGGCGAAGAACAGGCGCGATGACAAGGTTTGCGACAGCGCGAGCAAGTTGTCGTCGCTCCAGGCCGGCATCACTTCGCGATAGACGCCGGGCTCCGCGCGGTCACCGTACCAGCCGATGCCGAAGCCGTCGCCGTTGGTCACCGCCTTGGCCTGGTCGGCGCGCAAGGACTGGCGCATCAGCGAGTGTTGGGGTTTGGCGATCAACTCTTCGAGGAAGAGCGGTTCACCGAGGTAGGCAGCTAAACGGCACATGAAGGGCACATGGGAGCTTTCGGGATTGTCCCATCATCGGCACGCTGTGGGCCCACCTGAAGCCCGTGCTGCGGCCGCGCGTGCCTTGTGCCACAGTGGCGGCCCGTTTGAGGAGGCCTGCACCGTGAAACTGCTCTTTGTCACCGACCCGCTGGAGTCCTTCAAGACCTACAAGGATTCCACCTTCACGATGATGCGTGAGGCCGCCAGCCGTGGCCACACGCTCCTGGCCTGTGAACCCAAGGACCTGCGCTGGCAGCGGGGCGAACCCGTCACCGGCTTTGTGCGCGACATCACGCTCACCGGCCGCAGCGGTGAAGGAGTGCACGACTGGTTCACGGCCGCACAGCAGGCGCCCGAAGAACGCCCGCAGCCGCTGTGCGAAGTGGGCGCCGTGCTGATGCGCAAGGACCCGCCCTTCGACCCCGAATACTTCTACGCCACGCACCTGCTGAGCCAGGCCGAACGCGAAGGCGCGCGGGTCTTCAACAAGGCTTCTGCCCTGCGCGAACACCCGGAAAAACTGGCGATCCTGGAGTTCCCGCAGTTCATCGGCCCCACGCTCGTGACGCGCGACGAAGGCGACGTCAAGAAGTTTCACGCCGAGCACAAGGACATCATCCTGAAGCCGCTGGACGGCATGGGCGGCATGGGCATCTTCCGCGTCGGGCCCGACGGTTTGAACCTGGGCAGCATCGTCGAAACGCTCAACCACGGCGGCGCGCAGACGCTGATGGTGCAGAAGTACCTGCCCGAGATCACCCAGGGCGACAAGCGTGTGCTCGTCATCGGCGGCGAGCCGGTACCCTTTGCGCTGGCGCGCATCCCGCAGGGCAGTGAAATCCGCGGCAACCTGGCCGTGGGCGGCAAGGGCGTGGCGCAGCCGCTGTCGGGTCGCGACCGGGAGATCGCAGAGACGCTCGGGCCGATCCTCGCCGCGCGGGGCCTGCTGCTGGTGGGCCTGGACATCATTGGCGACAGCCTGACCGAGATCAACGTTACCAGCCCGACAGGGTTTGCAGAGATCACCCAGCAGGCGGGGTTCGATGTCGCCAAGCGCTTCATCGATGCACTGGAAGCTGCGGTCAGCCGCGCTGCGCCATGACCCTGGCGGAACTCATCGACGCCGGCGCGGCCTTTGACGCCGAATACGCCGGTGGCCTGTCCAACCACCGGCCAATGACGCTCCTGGCGTTGGCGCGGCTGGGCGCCCCTGAAGCGCGTTTGAACGCCTTTGCGCAGCGCTACTCGCAACGCCTGCAGCCCGCGCCAGCGCCCGCACCCTGGCCAGCCGGCGACGCCTGGGCTTCACGCCTGGGCGAGCGCGAATCCTGGCCCGCCTACCGCGACCTGTTCGGCGAATGGCTGCTGCACGAACATTCCAGCGACGTGCTGCGCCAGGCCTTGCCGCGTCTGATGCAGGGCTGCGGCGCGGCTGCTTTCCACGGCCTCATCCGCACCGCGTATGCGCTGCAGGCGGCGCGCCGGCAGGAACTGGCAGACGCACTGGCTTACTGGGCCTGCCGCTGGCTGGACCTGGGCGCGTCGCTCGGTGCCGGCGCGGTGGACGATGCCGAAGCCGTGCTGCGCCAGTTGCGCGCCGTGCCCAGCAGCGCCGACCTCATCTTTCAGCGCATGCAAGCCGCCGCCCAGACGCCCCACTTCAAGACCACCGTGGCGCGGCTGCGCGTGCACGAAGGCACGCTGCCGCAACTGGCGGCGCTGGCCGCACAAGCGCACGCCGCCACCGGCAATTTCACGGCGCTGCACCTGGTCACGAGCGCGCATGCCATGCGGCTCCTGATGCCATTCGTCGACGAGCCCGAGCACGCGCTGCACGCCTACTGGCGGGCTTTTGCAGCGGCGGTTTGTGGGGCGGGTCTGCGCCCTGCAGCCGCACCACCCGCGCTGCCATGGCCCACTTTGGTGGCGGCCGCCGTGGCGAGTGAAGAGGACCACTTGATCAAGCTCGTGGACAGCTGCCGCGAAGAGCACCAAGCCTATGGTGGCAAGGGCGCCTGGCAGCAGGCGGCCACGCGCGCCGTGCTGAACGCAGGCCATTGAGCCCTGGCCTGACAATGCAGGCATGGCTCTCTTAACCCTTGCCGACGCGCACCTCGCGTACGGCCATGTCCCCTTGCTCGATGGCGCCGCGTTGGCGCTCGAAACCGGCGAACGCATCGCGCTGATCGGGCGCAACGGCGCCGGCAAATCGTCGCTGCTGAAAATCCTGGCCGGGCTTGAAAAACCCGACGACGGCGTGCTGCAACTGCAGACCGGCCTGCGCCGTGTCTATGTGGCGCAGGAACCCGAATTCACGGCTGGCGCGACGGTCTTCGACGCCGTGTCCGACGGTGTGGCCGAAGCGCGCGAGCTGCGAGAACGTTTCGAACGCCACGACCCGGCCGACGACATGGATGCGGTGCAGACGCGCCTGGAAGCGCTGGACGGCTGGACCTGGGAGCAGCGCGTGGACCAGGCCCTGCAGCGGTTGGCGCTGGACCCTGCCGCCAAGGTGGAAGACCTGTCGGGCGGCACCAAGAAGCGCGTCGCGCTGGCGCGTGCGCTGGTGGCCGCGCCGGATTTGCTGCTGCTGGACGAACCCACCAACCACCTCGACATCGACGCCATCGAATGGCTGCAGGAACTGCTGGTGTCGTGGCGTGGCGCACTCGTCTTCGTCTCGCACGACCGCGCTTTCATCGACGCCGTGGCCACGCGCATCCTCGAACTCGACCGCGGGCAACTGCGCAGTTATCCCGGAAGCTTCAAGACCTTTGAGACCACCAAGGCGCGTGAACTGGAAGACGAAGGTCTGGCCAATGCGCGCGCCGAAAAACTGCTGGCGCAGGAAGAGGTGTGGGTGCGCAAGGGCGTGGAAGCGCGGCGCACGCGCAGTGTCGGGCGTGTGCAGCGGCTGGTGAAATTGCGCGAACAGCGGGCGTCGCGGCGCGATCAACTCGGCCAGGTGCGGCTGGAACTGGACGCCGGCCTGCCCCCCGGCAAGATCGTCGCCGAGTTGAAAAACGTCGGCATGCGCTTCGGTGAAATGGAGCTCATCAAGGACTTCACGGCCACCATCCTGCGCGGCGACAAGGTCGGCCTCATCGGCCCGAACGGCAGCGGCAAGACGACGCTGCTGAAGCTGATCCTGGGTGAACTGCAGCCCACCAGCGGCAGCGTGCGCCAGGGCACGCGGCTGCAGGTGGCGTACTTCGATCAGATGCGCGCCGCGCTGGACCTGGACGCCACGCTGGTGGACACCATCAGCCCGGGCAGCGAATGGATCGAACTGGGCCAGGAACCGAAGATTACGCGCAAGCACGTGATGAGTTACCTGACCGACTTCCTGTTCTCGCCCGAGCGCGCGCACTCACCCGTGCGCACGCTCAGCGGTGGCGAGCGCAACCGTGTGCTGCTGGCGCGCCTTTTTGCGCTGCCGGCCAATGTGCTGGTGCTGGACGAGCCCACCAACGACCTCGACATCGACACGCTGGAATTGCTGGAAGAACTGCTGCAGTCCTACAGCGGCACCGTTTTCCTGGTCAGCCACGACCGGCGCTTCCTGGACAACGTGGCCACCAGCACGATCGCCTGGGAAGGCGACCCCACCTTTGGCGGACGGACGGGCTTGTGGCGCGAATACGAAGGCGGCTATGAGGACTGGAAGATCCAGCGCGCGCGCGGCCGTGTAGCCGCCGCTTCAGCCACCAACCTGCCACCGGCGGCAAAGGCTTCCGGCCCTGCCAGGTCGGTACCCGCCAAAGCCAAGCTCAGCTACAAGGAACAGCGTGAACTGGACGCGCTGCCGGCGCGCATCGAAGCGCTGGAGTCCGAACAAAAACTGCTGCATGAACAGCTGGCCAGCCCTGCGCTGTACACGCAGTCTTCGGCCCGGGCGAATGACCTGCACGCCCGCAACGAAGCCATTGATGCAGAACTGATGGCGGCGCTGGAACGCTGGGAAGTGCTGGGTTCGCGCTGAAGGGCTGAAGCGGTGAAGGGCTGAAGGGCTGAAGCGCTGAAGCGCTGAAATGCCGCCCGGCAAGGCTCAGCTTGTGCCGTCAACGCGACCCATCGGCGCGCCCGGCCGCCGCCGGGTGCGCTCGGGTGACAATGAGCCCGGCCTGCAGGTACAGGCCATTCAGCAACCGCATCGCCCTTTCGCGGTCCAGGCCCGGCCAGTGGCTGATCTCGTGCAGGGGCGTACTTTGGCTGCGCAGGCGCGCCATCACCGACGCCAGCGGCGCGCCCATCGACAGCGACGACAGGTCAGTGCCGGGCGCTATCCGGTAGGCCACCGGCCCGGCAATTTCTGGCAGCAGTTCAGCGCGCGAACCGTGCAATGCCAGCGCCCACAGCACCATGGCCAGCGGCGCCAGGTGCGATTTGTCGGTGAGCTCGCCGCTGGCGGCCACGGGCTCCACATGCAGCACCTTGAGCGTGGACCAGCGCAGCAGCCCCCACTGCGACAGCGGCAGCGGTGCGTGCACCAGCCTTTCGACAGGCATCACGGTCAGCGGCAGCACGATGTCTTCATGCTGCAACAGCAAACGCAAGGGTCGCGCGTGGCGCACGGCAGCAGCCACGACCTCCAGCACCTCCAGTCCGTTGTGGTTGGCCTGGGCTTCAAAGCGCTGCAGGTCCAGCAGCAGCGAACGGTCGAGCGTGGAATTCAGCGTGCTGCTGGGGGCGCTGTCACTGCCAGCACCAACGGGCACTGCGGTGCGCATGCGGCGCTGGAAGTCGCTGACACGCGGCAACGCCGTGTCGAAGCTGGGCAGAGAGGAGTCGAAGGAGTTCGCCACACGGGTATTGGACGCGTGGCGGAGACCTGTCCTGCCGCGGGCGCCGTTTCAATGGTTTCAGGATGTGCGCCGCTTCAAGTTGCCGCGGGAGAGTTTGTGTGGGGCGCTACCCGCCCCGCAGCCTCTGCAACAGTTGCCAGAACCGCGCGTCCTGCGTGGTCGCGAAGTTGATGCGCATCAGCGACGTCGGCCGCGGCGTGGCGTGGAAGAGGGTGCCCGGGGCGATCAGCCAGCCTTCGTCCAGCAGCACCTGCGCCAGCGCTTCGGTGTCGGTGCCCACATCCACCCAACCGAAGAGGCCTGCCGGCGGGCTGACGAATTGGCAGCCTGCCGCCTGTGCCAGCCGCACCGTGCGGGCGCGGGCGGCATCCAGGCGCGCCACCACACGCTCGGCGTGGCGGCGCAGCTGGCCTTGGGACAGGCACAGCGCCACTGCTTCTTCCAACGGCCCGGCCGTGGTCAGTGACGTGAGCAGTTTGGTGTCGATCAGGCGCTCGGCCAGCGCCGGTGCGGCGGCCACAAAACCCACGCGCCACTGCGGCGTGAGGATCTTGGAAAAGCCCGAGACATAAACGGTGCGCTTCAGCCCGTCCAGTTGCGCCAGGCGCGTGGAGTGGGCGGGCGCGAGCCAGCTGTAGGTGTCGTCTTCGACGATAGTCAGCTCATGCGCCTCGGCCAGCTTCAGCACCTGGTGCGCCACGGCCGGCGTCAGCGAGTGGCCGGTGGGGTTGTGCAGCACCGACACCGTCACGTACAGGCGCGGCTTGTGGGCGCGCAGCAGCGCTTCCATCACCGCCAGATCAGGCCCATCGTCGCCGCGCGGCACGGGCAGGATGCGCATGCCCAGGCGGGTGAGGCGCGCGTATTCCACCGCCCAGCCGGGCTCGTCCACCAGCACCGCGTCACCGGGCTGCAGCAGCGTGCGGCTGACGAGATCCAGCGCATGCGTGGCGCCGACAGTGGTGACGATCTGCGTCACTGCTGCCGGCACGCCCAGGTCGGCCAGGCGCTGCACCAGCGCCTGGCGCAGCGGCCCGTTGCCGGCGGGGTCGCCATAACGCAGCCAGGATTCAGGCGTTTGGCACACCTTGCGCAAGGCGCGTTGCAGCAGCTGTGCGTCGAGCCAGCTTTCGGGCAGCGTGCCCATGGCGGGCGCTGGCAGGCCGCCCTGGGCCTGGAACATGCTGCGGATGAGGGCCGTGGCGTCCACCGGTGCTGGCAGCGCGCCGCCCGGCGCGCGCTGGCGGTTGATTTCGGTGCGCATGGGCACGGCGCCGCGGACGAAGAAGCCGCGCTGCGGCCGGGCCTGCACCAGGCCGCGCGCCTGCAGCAGGTCGTAGGCGCCCACCACCGTGCTGGGGCTGACGCCATGGTGTTCTGCACAGTCGCGCACCGACGGCAGCCGCGAGCCAGGCGCGAGCAGGCGCTGCTGGATGCGGTCTGCGAAGCGGCCCGCCAGCTGCTCGGCCAGGCTGGCGGCGGCGCTGCGGGTGAAGCTTGACGTCCTGACGACTGGCTGTGTGGCTGGCATGGCAAGTACAGATTGCGATTGTGTTCAGCGAAGTGTATTGCTTCTGTGCTGTTGATCTCACCTAGACTGACGCCATGCCCATGCCCATGCCCATGCCGATGTCCGAGCTGGCCGCCTTGCTGGTCTTCGCCACCGCCATGGCCTTCACGCCCGGGCCCAACACCACGCTGGCCGCTGCGCTGGCGGCCAACCACGGCCTGCGCCACACCATGCGCTTTGTGCTGGGCGTGCCGGTGGGCTGGGGGTTGCTGCTGCTGGGCTGCGCGCTGGGCCTGGGCGCTGTGCTGCAGGCGCAGCCCGCACTGCGTGGCCTGCTGAAGTGGGGCGGCCTGGCCTACATGCTGTGGCTGGCGTGGAAGCTGGCCCAGGCTTCGACACTGTCAAACGCCGACCCAGCGCGTTTTGATGTCGGCTTCATCAAGGGCGTGGCATTGCAGTTCCTCAACATCAAGGCCTGGATGAGCGCGTTGCTGATCACCGCCGGCTGGGTCACCGTGGCCGAACCGCTGTGGCCGCGCCTCGCCTTCGTGCTGCCGATCATGATGGCCTATGGCCTGGCCAGCAATTTCACCTACGCCCTGATCGGCTCGGCGCTGCGCGGCTGGCTGGCGCAGGGCAATCGTTTGCGCTGGTTCAACCGCCTGCTGTCGGCCGTGCTGGTGGCGACTGCGGCATGGATGGCTTATCTGTGACCAGCGCCACCAAGGGTTTCGCATTCGGCGCACTGGGCGTCCTGATCTTCGCCATGACCCTGCCGATGACGCGCCTGGCCGTGGGCGCCGCGGCCGACCCGCAGCTGCCGCCCGCCTTCGTCACCGCCGGCCGCGCCGCGCTGGCCGGCGTGTTGAGCGTGCTGTACCTGCTGGCGGTGCGCGCACCCTGGCCGGCGCGGCGCCATCTGCCGGCATTGGCGGTCAGCGCGCTGGGCACGGTGGTGGGCTTCCCGATGAGCCTGGCGCTGGCGCTGCGGCAGGTGGACGCGATGCACGCGGCGGTGGTCACCGGGCTGATGCCACTGTCCACCGCCGTCATCGCCGCCTTCGTCTTCCGCCAGCGGCCGTCGCGGGGTTTCTGGGCCTGCGCGCTGGCGGGTTGTGGGCTGGTGCTGGCATTCGCCGGCTGGCAGGGCGGCGGTGCGCTGTCGGCGGGTGACGGCTGGTTGCTGCTGGCTGTCTTGTTCACCGGCATCGGCTATGTGGCGGGGGCCAAGGTGGCGGCCGAGATGCCGGCGCCGCAGGTCATCTGCTGGGTGCTGGTGCTGTCGCTGCCCTTCACCTTGCCGCTGGCGTTGTGGTGGTGGCCAGAGGCGCCGGTGCGCGGCTCGGCGTGGGTGGGCTTCCTGTACGTGTCGCTGTTTTCGATGTGGCTCGGCTTCTTTGCCTGGTACCGTGGCCTGGCCTTGGGCGGTGTGGTGCGGGTGAGCCAAGTGCAGCTGCTGCAGCCCTTTCTGGCGCTGCTGTTTGCGGTGCCGGTGCTGGGTGAAAAACTGGACGCGCTGACGCTGGTGTTTTCGCTGGCGGTGATTGCGGTGGTGTTCATCGGCAAGCGCATGCCGGTGGCCCCGACGCCGAAAATAGTCTGATGCAAACCTGATGCAAACCTGATGCGAACGCTCGGCATCCTTGGCGGCATGAGCTGGGAAAGCACCGCCGTCTATTACCGCCTGCTCAACCAAGGCGTGGCACGGCGCCGGGGCGGCCTGCATAGCGCAGCGCTGCTGCTGCACAGCGTGGACTTCGCGCCCATCGCCGCGCTGCAAGCCGTCGGCGATTGGGATCAAGCCGCAGACCTGTTGTCGCAGGCTGCGCTAGGCCTGCAGCGAGCCGGCGCGCAAGGGCTGCTGCTGGCCACCAACACCATGCATCTTGTGGCCGACCGCATCGAAGCCGCATGCGGCTTGCCGCTGCTGCACATCGCCGATGCCACGGGCGCGGCGCTGCAAGCGGCGGGCCTGCAGCGTGTGGCTCTGCTGGGCACATGCTTCACGATGGAAGACGAGCGCATCGTGCGGGCCCGCCTGCAGCAGCGCTTTGGCCTGGATGTGCAAGTGCCAGACGCTGAAGACCGCACGTCGATGCACCGCGTAATCTATGAAGAACTGTGCCGTGGCTTGGTGAATGCCGACTCGCGCGACGCCGTGGTGGCGATGATCGACCGCCAGCACCAACAGGGCGCGCAGGCGGTGATCCTGGGCTGCACCGAGATCGGGCTGCTGATCGACGCCGCCTGCAGCCCCTTGCCCGTCTTCGACACCACCGTGTTGCATGCTGCGGCCGCCGTGGACTGGATGCTGGAACTTGAAGGAAACACACGATGACGATGCACTGGCAGATGGCGCGCCGCGCCGAGCGGCTCAACCCGTCCACGATCCGCGAGATCCTGAAGATCACCGAAAGGCCGGGCATCATCAGCCTGGCCGGTGGCCTGCCATCGGCCGACACCTTCCCGGTGCAGGCCATGCGCGACGCCACCGCCGCGGTGCTGCGCGACACCCCGCGTGAAGCCCTGCAGTACGCGGCCAGCGAAGGCTTCGCGCCGCTGCGCGAATGGGTGGCCGCAGAGCTGTGCGGCCAGGGCCTGGAAGTGGACGCCGAGCAGGTCATCATCACCACCGGTTCGCAGCAGGGGCTGGACCTGGTGGGCAAGGTGCTCATCGACCCCGGCAGCACGGTGGCCGTGGAGTCGCCCACCTACCTGGGCGCACTGCAGGCCTTCGCACCCTACGAACCTGAATTCGTGGCCATCGAGGGCGACGACGACGGCCCGCTGCCCGCAGCGCTGGACGCAGCGCGTGGTTCGCGCTTCGTCTATCTGCTGCCCAACTACCAGAACCCCACCGGCCGCTGCGTGCCGGCGGCGCGGCGCCTGGCGCTGGTGGCCAAGGCGCGCGAACTGGGCCTGCCGATCGTCGAAGACAACCCCTACGGCGACCTCTGGTTCGACGAGCCACCGCCACCGCCGCTGTCGGCGTCAGCAGGCGACGCAGCCATCTACCTCGGCTCGTTTTCCAAGGTGCTGGCCCCCGGCCTGCGCCTGGGCTACCTGGTGGCGCCGAAGCCGCTGTACCCTAAGCTGTTGCAGGCCAAGCAGGCGGCCGACCTGCACACGCCCGGCTTCAACCAGCGCGTGGTGTTCGAGGTCATCAAGAACGGCTTCCTGCTTGAGCACGTGCCCACCATCCGCGCGCGCTACAAGGCGCAGCGCGATGCGATGCGCGCGGCGCTGGAACGGTTCATGCCGTCGGGCTGCCACTGGACGGCGCCCGTCGGCGGCATGTTCTTCTGGATCGAATGCCCCGCGCACATCGACACCACCGCGCTCTTGCCCAAGGCCGTCGAGGCCGGCATGGCCTACGTGCCGGGCAGCACCTTCTACCCCCACGGCGGACATGCCAACACGCTGCGCCTGAGCTTTGTCACCGTGCCGCCCGAGCGCATCGCGCAAGGCGTGGCGACCCTGGCCAAAGTCCTGGCTGCGGCCTGAAAGAGGAATACCGCCATGCAACGACGCTTCCACCAACTCGACGTCTTCAGCGCCGTGGCGCTGAAGGGCAACCCGCTGGCCGTCGTGCATGCCGCCGAAGGCATGACCGACGACACGATGGCCGCCTTCGCGCGCTGGACCAATCTGTCGGAAACCACCTTCCTGCTGCCACCCCGAGACGCTGCCGCCGACTACCGTGTGCGCATCTTCACGCCCGGTGGCGAGCTGCCCTTTGCCGGCCACCCTACGCTGGGCAGTTGCCACGCCTGGCTGGCGGCGGGCGGGGCGCCAAAGAGCCCCGGCATGGTGGTGCAGGAATGTGGTGTCGGCCTGGTGCGCATCCGGCGCAGCGGGGACGGTGGCAACAGCAGTGGCAACAGCAGTGGCCGTCTCGCCTTCGCAGCGCCACCGCTGCGGCGCAGCGGGCCGCTGGAGCCCGAGCTGCTAACCCGCATCATCAGCGGCCTGGGTCTGAACGCCAGCGACGTGCTGCAGCATCAGTGGGCCGACAACGGCCCGGGCTGGAGCGCGCTGATGCTGAAGAGTGCAGAACAGGTGCTGGCGGTGAAGCCCGACTGGTCCGTGCTGGGCGATGTGAAGCTGGGCCTCGTGGGTGCGCAGCCGGCCGGCCACGACACACAATTCGAGGTGCGCGCCTTCGTGCCCGGCCCGCCCGCCTACGAAGACCCGGTCACCGGCAGCCTGAACGCCGGGCTTGCACAATGGCTCATCGGCGCCGGCCTGGCGCCCGCGGCCTACGTCGCCGCGCAAGGCGCGGCACTGGGGCGCGCCGGCAGAGTATTTGTGAGCCAGGAGGGCAGCGACGTGTGGATCGGCGGTGATGTGGTGGTGTGCGTGGAAGGCACGGTCAGCTTGTGAGTGTCGTTCTCGACCACATGGTGGTGGCCGCTGCGTCGCTGGAACAAGGCGTGGCCTGGTGCGAAGCCACGCTGGGCGTGACCCCGGGGCCGGGCGGCAAACACCCGCTGATGGGCACGCACAACCGGCTGATGAAGATCAGCACGGCCGCCTACCCGGACTGCTTCCTGGAGATCATCGCCATCGACCCTGCGGCATCCCCACCGGGGCGCGCGCGCTGGTTCGGGCTCGACGACGCCGTGCTTCAGCGCAGCCTGGCCGAAACACCCCGCCTGCTGCACGTCGTGGCACGGTCCGGCATGCTCGACATGCACCGCTGGGGCCTGATCACCGTCGGCATGAAACCCGGTGAGCCGGTGGCCGCCAGCCGCGACACGCCCGACGGCCTGCTGCAGTGGGACATCCTGGTGCGTGAGGACGGCCAGTTGAACTGCGGCGGCGCGCTGCCGACGCTGATGCAGTGGAAGGGCACCCACCCGGCCGGTCGCATGGCCGATTCGGGCCTGACCTTGAAGTCGCTGACGCTGCATGGCGTGCCGCCGCGCGCCCGCGACGTGCTGCGCCTGCGCGGCGTGCAAGTGCTGGCCGAACCCGGCCCGACACTCGTCGCCACCTTCGCCACACCAGTGGGCGACGTGACCTTGAAGAGCATGGAAGTCGAAAGCGCGCCATGACCGAAGAGCTCTTCCGCGAAGACGCCACGCTGCTGCGGTGCGAAGCCACCGTGCTGTCCGTGGATGAGAGCGGCATCGTGCTCGACCGCACCGTCTTCTACCCACTCGGCGGCGGCCAGGCCGGCGACACCGGCACGCTGACCACGGCCAATGGCGCGGTGCTGGTCGTGGCGGACACCCGCAAGCACAAGGAGCAGCTGGGCGCCATCGTGCATGTGCCTGTGCCTATGCCTGTGCCTGTGCTTGCAACCGACGCCGACGTGTCCGCGTTCGCGCCCGGCACGAAGGTCGTGGCGGCGGTGGACGCGGCGCGGCGGATGGCGCACCGCCGCTTTCACACCGCTACGCACCTGCTGTGCGCGCTCATTCCCCACCCGGTGGACGGCTGCTCCATCACCGCGGGTTATGCGCGGCTGGACTTTCACATGAGCGAGCCGCTCGACAAGGAACAGCTCACTGCCGGCATCGCGCGGCTGGTGGCCGAGGCGCATGCGGTGAGCCACCGCTGGATCAGCGAAGCCGAACTGGACGCCAACCCGGGCCTGGTGCGCAGCATGAGCGTGCAGCCGCCGCGCGGCTTGGGCCGCATCCGCGTGCTGGAGATCGAGGGCGTGGACCTGCAGCCCTGTGGCGGCACACACGTGGCCAACACGGCGGAAGTGGGCGCTGTGGTGGTGACGAAGATCGAGAAAAAGTCGGCCATGACACGCCGCGTGGTGCTGGGCTTTGCGGCGCCTGCCTGAACAGGCCCGTTACACGCCCCGCGCGCGATCGGCCTTGAACTGCGGCCGAAAGGCTTCGAAGCGCCCTTCATCCAGCGCCTGCCGCACCTCACGCATCAGGTTCACGTAGTAGTGCAGGTTGTGGATGCTGGCCAGCATGGGGCCCAGCATTTCGCCGCAGCGGTCCAGGTGGTGCAGATACGCGCGGCTGAAGCCTTGGCCGCAGGTGTGGCAGCTGCAGCTCTCGTCCAGTGGGCGCATGTCCTCGCGGTGGCGGGCGTTGCGGATCTTCAGGTCGCCAAAGCGCGTGAAGAGGTGGCCGTTGCGCGCGTTGCGGGTGGGCATGACGCAGTCGAACATGTCCACCCCTTGCGCCACACCTTCCACCAGGTCTTCGGGCGTGCCCACGCCCATCAGATAGCGCGGTTTGTGCGCCGGCAGACGGTGCGGCGTGTGCGCCATGATGCGCAGCATCTCGTCCTTCGGCTCGCCGACGCTGACACCGCCGACGGCGTAACCCGGCAGGTCGAGTGCCACCAGCGCGTCGAGCGAGGCTTCACGCAAGCCTTCAAACATGCCGCCTTGCACGATGCCGAAAAGCGCGTTCGGATTCTCCAGGCGCTGGAATTCGTCGCGGCTGCGCACGGCCCAGCGCAGGCTCAGTTCCATCGACTTGCGTGCATCGGCCTCGGTGGTCAGCACACCCTTCGTTTCATACGGCGTGCACTCGTCGAACTGCATCACGATGTCGGCATTGAGCACGGTCTGGATCTGCATGCTCACCTCTGGCGTGAGGAAGAGCTTGTCGCCATTGACCGGCGACGCGAACTTCACGCCCTCTTCGCTGATCTTGCGCATCTCGCCAAGGCTCCAGACCTGAAAGCCCCCGCTGTCGGTCAGCATCGGCTTGGGCCAACGCTCAAAGCCGTGCAGGCCGCCGAAGGTGCGCAACACGTCCAACCCCGGCCGCATCCACAGGTGAAAGGTGTTGCCCAGGATGATCTGCGCGCCCATGTCTTGCAACGACTGCGGCATCACGCCCTTGACGGTGCCGTAGGTGCCCACGGGCATGAAAACCGGGGTTTCGACGACGCCGTGGTTCAGCGTCAAGCGGCCGCGGCGGGCGTGGCCTTCGGTGGTGAGCAGGTCAAACTTCAGCATGGGCGGCATTGTCGCCGCCGGCCTGGGCGGCCTTCGTCAGGCCGCGGCGCGTTGCAGCAACATCGCATCGCCATAGCTGAAGAATCGGTAGCGCGACTCCACCGCGTGGCGGTACAGCGCCATCACCTGCGCGTGGCCGGCGAAGGCACTCACCAGCATCATCAGCGTGCTCTTGGGCAGGTGGAAGTTGGTGACGAGAACGTCCACCACCTGGAAGCGGAAACCCGGGGTGATGAAGATGTCGGTGTCGCCGGTCTGCGGCAGCAGCACGCCGCTGCGCGCGGCGCTTTCCAATGCGCGCAGCGTCGTGGTGCCGACGGCCACTACACGCCCGCCGCGGGCGCGCGTGGCGTTGACGGCCGCCACCGTGGCTGCGCTCACGTCGAACCATTCGCTGTGCATGCGGTGGTCGGCCAGACGCTCGGTGCGCACGGGCTGGAATGTGCCTGCGCCGACGTGCAGCGTGACCATGGCGCGCTGCACACCGCGCGCGGCCAGCGCCGCCAGCAAGGGCTCGTCGAAATGCAGCGCCGCCGTGGGCGCCGCCACGGCGCCGGGTTGCGCGGCAAACACGGTCTGGTAGCGCGCGGCGTCTTCGGCGGTGTCGTCGTGCGTGATGTAGGGCGGCAACGGCACGTGGCCATGGCGTTCCAGCAAGGTCAGCGGGTCTTGCGGAAAACGCAGGTGGAAGAGCGCGCCTTCTGGCCCTGCGCGGCCCAGCACTTCTGCATCGAATGCGTCATCGAAGCGCACCAGGCTGCCCGCGCGCGGTGACTTGCTGGCACGCAGGTGCGCCCACACTTCATGGCCCGGCAACACCCTTTCGATGAGCGCCTCGACAGAGCCGCCGGTGGGCTTTTCACCCAGCAACCGCGCCTTGATGACACGCGTGTCGTTGCAGACCAGCAGGTCACCGGGCTGCAGCAGCGCAGGCAGGTCGCGGAAGACACGGTCCACCGGCAGTGCGCCGCGGCCGTCCAGCAAGCGCGACGCGCTGCGCTCGGGCGTCGGGTGCTGCGCAATCAGCTCGGGCGGCAGTGTGAAATCAAAGTCCGCAAGACCGTAATCGCGTGGCGGCGCTGGGTTCATGGCTCTGGATGGGTGGGCGGCGGGCTGGCAAGGTCAAAATTGTTCCATGCCCGCACCCCCCGCGCCAGACCCGGCCGCCAAAGCCCCAAGCGAAAAATTGTCGGGGCCGGCGCGCGCGCTGCACAAGCTTGGCCTGGTGCGCGACATCGACCTGGCGCTGCACCTGCCGCTGCGCCATGAAGACGAAACGAAGCTGCGGCCCATTGCCAGCCTGCGCGACGGCATCAGCGCGCAGGTGCAGGGCACAGTGCTGGAATGCCGCGTCGAAACCCGGTCGCGGCGCCAGCTGCTGGTGCGTCTGGCGGACGGGAGTGGCGAGCTGCTGCTGCGGCTGCTGCACTTTTACCCAAGCAACCAGAAGACGCTGGCGGTGGGCAACCTGGTGCGGGTGCGCGGCGATGTGCGCGTGGGTTTTCTGGGCCGCGAGATGGTGCACCCCGAATTCCGCGCCGTCAGCGCCGAAACACCCTTGCCCACCGCGCTGACGCCGATCTACCCCAGCACCGCGCAGCTGCCGCAGGCCTACCTGCGCAAAGTGGTGGCATCGGCGCTGTCGCGCGCGCCCTTGCAGGAGCTGTTGCCTGCCGACGTGGTGCCCGCGGGCCTGCCGCCGCTGCGCGACGCCCTGCTGCTGCTGCACCACCCCGGCCCCGAAGCGCCCATCGACATGCAGGAAGACCGCAGCCACCCGGCCTGGCAGCGGCTGAAGTTTGAAGAGCTGCTGGCGCAGCAGCTAGCGCAGTCGCAAGCCCAGGCCGCGCGCGCCCGGCTGGCCGCACCGGCGCTGCGGGTGCAAGTGCGAGCGCAATCGCAAGGCATGGGCGACCAGCTGCTGGCTGCGTTGCCCTTCAAGCTGACGGCCGCGCAGCAGCGTGTGGTGGCCGAGATTGCGCTCGACATGGCGCGGCCGCAGCCCATGCACCGTCTGCTGCAAGGTGACGTCGGATCCGGCAAGACGGTGGTGGCCGCACTGGCCGCCACGACCGCCATGGATGCGGGCTGGCAGTGCGCGCTGATGGCGCCCACCGAGATCCTGGCCGAGCAGCACTTTCGCAAGCTGGTGGTGTGGTTGCAGCCGCTGGGCATCACGGTGGCGTGGCTCACCGGCAGCCGCAAGGGCAAGGGCCGCACCGCCATGCTGGCGCAGGTGGCGTCGGGCGAAGCGCTGCTGGTGGTGGGCACCCACGCGGTGATCCAGCGCGAGGTGGTGTTTGCGAAGCTGGGCCTCGCGGTCGTCGATGAACAGCACCGCTTCGGCGTCGCGCAGCGGCTGGCCCTGCGCGAAAAGTTGCAAGAGCAGCGGCTGGAGCCGCACCTCTTGATGATGAGCGCCACGCCGATCCCGCGCACATTGGCGATGAGTTACTTTGCCGACCTGGACGTCAGCACCATCGATGAGCTGCCGCCCGGCCGCACGCCCATCGTCACCAAGCTCTTTGCCGACGGCAAGCGCGACGCGGTGGTTGAACGGGTGCGCGACGAAGTGGCGCGCGGCCGGCAGGTGTACTGGGTGTGCCCGCTGGTGGAAGAGAGTGAACACCTGGACTTGCAGAACGCCACGGCGACACATGCTGAACTCAGCGCCGCGCTCGGCAACGACGCCGTCGGCCTCGTCCACGGCCGCATGAAGGCGACCGAGAAAGCTGCCGTGATGCAGCGCTTCACGGGCGGAGAACTCAAGCTGCTGGTGGCCACCACCGTCATCGAGGTCGGCGTCGATGTGCCCAACGCCAGCCTGATGGTCATCGAACACGCGGAGCGTTTCGGCCTGGCGCAGCTGCACCAGTTGCGCGGCCGCGTCGGCCGCGGCGCTGTGGCCAGCGTGTGTGTGCTGCTCTACACCGCGCCGCTGTCGCCCACCGGCAAGGCCAGGCTGAAAGCGATGGCGGAGACGAACGACGGCTTCGAGATCGCGCGCCGCGACCTCGACATCCGCGGCCCCGGCGAATTCATGGGCGCGCGCCAGAGCGGCGACGCGCTCTTGCGCTTTGCCGACCTGGGCGCCGACAGCGCATTGCTGGAACAGGCCCGCGCGGTGGCGCCGCGACTGCTGGCGCAGAACCCGCGCGTGGCGCAGCTGCATGTGGACCGCTGGCTGGGCGGCAAGGCGGAGTTTCTGAAGGCCTGATCGACGCGCTAGCTGCCGAAGTGCATCTGGTACTTGGCGCCGTCCGAGAACAGGCACACCCCGGTGCCGATGCCGGGCCCGGTGATGAGGTATTCACACTGCGCGTTGACCCCTTTGCCGCCAAAGCCGTTGGCAATGCCACGCTGGCCGCTGAAGTGGCGCTGGCCTGCCGGGCTGCTGCCCAGCACCTCCTGGTGCAGGCGGCCAAACGCCGCGTAGCCGTTGTCCACGCGCGTGGCTTCGCCTTGCAGCGTGTCGCCCAGGTAGCTGATGGTGAAGGTGCCACGGCCGCTGTGCGGGTCCACCACCACCGCCGTCAACAGACCGGCCTTGTTGGCCTGCACGTTCAGCGGGTACAGGCGCGCGGTCAGCACGGCCGGCTGCGGCGCGGCGGGGGGCGGCTGCAGCACGGTGACGGTCGAATGCTGCGATGGATACGGATAGGGCTGCCCAGTGCGCGGATCGACCGGCACCACCACGCAGGCGCCGAGGGCTACAACGGCCAGCGTCACGGTGGCCAAAGACAAGCGTCGACTCATACAAGACCTTCAAGGCACGGCACATGCCGCCAGCGCAGCTTGAAGGCAGAGCCGCGCCTCGGCTACACCCCCGAGTGGCGGTGGCCTGTGGCGGTACCGCGGGTCTCGCGCGACGGGCCTCAGGACGGTGAGGGCGGCTAAAACTCGCAAGACTTGGCCACAATCACGCCATGACCCTGACCGAGCTCAAGTACATCGTCGCGGTGGCGCGTGAAAAACACTTCGGCCGCGCCGCAGAGGCCTGCTTCGTGTCGCAGCCGACCTTGTCGGTGGCCGTGAAGAAGCTCGAAGACGAACTCGAAGTGAAACTCTTCGAACGCGGCGCCAACGAGGTGAGCGTCACGCCGCTGGGTGAGCAGATCGTGCGCCAGGCGCAGCAGGTCATCGAGCAGGCGGCCGCCATCAAGGAAATCGCCAAGCTCGGCAAGGACCCCGTGTCGGGCCCGCTGCGGTTGGGCGTGATCTACACCATCGGCCCGTACCTGCTGCCGGACTTGGTGCGCCAAGCCATCGAACGCGTGCCGCAGATGCCGCTGATGCTGCAGGAGAACTTCACGGCCAAGCTGCTGGACATGCTGCGCCTGGGTGAGCTGGACTGCGCGATCCTGGCCGAGCCCTTCCCCGACACCGGCCTGGCCGTGGCGCCGCTGTACGACGAACCCTTCCTGGCCGCGGTGCCGGCCACCCACCCTTTTGCCAAGCGCAAGAGCGTGACGGCCGAGCAGCTCAAGAACGAAACCCTGCTGCTGCTGGGCACCGGCCACTGCTTCCGCGATCACGTGCTGGAGGTCTGCCCCGAATACGCGCGTTTTGCCACCAACGCTGAGGGCATCCGCAAGAGCTTTGAGGGCAGTTCGCTGGAGACCATCAAGTACATGGTGGCCTCGGGCATGGGCGTGACGGTGGTGCCGGGCTTGAGCGTGCCGGCGCAGACCCAGCCGCACATCAAGTACATCAAGTTCGCGGCGCCCGTGCCTACACGGCGCGTGGTGCTGGCATGGCGCCGCACCTTCCCGCGCTATGAGGCCATTGCGGCGCTGCGCAACTGCATCTATGCCTGCGCGCTGCCGGGTGTGACGCGGTTGACCGGCTGAGCTCGGCGGTGTTTGGCGGCGGTGTTTGGCGACGGTGTTTGGCGGCAGTCTATGGTGAAGACAGCGCCGCTGGCTATCACGCCCTTCGGGGCAATTGCTTTGACCGGCAGCGGGCTGCTTCCTACAATTGCCTTCCGTTGCAACCCATTCAGCGAGGCGACAACCATGTCAACCGAAGCAAAGTGCCCGTTCTCCGCCGGCGCCTTGGCGATAGCGCCTGGCGATAGAGTGGTGGCACACCTCTGGCGGTTTAAGCAAGCTGCTGGTCGACACCTACACGCTGTACCTCACGACCCACAACTTCCACTGGAACGTGACGGGGCCGATGTTCAACACCCTGCACTTGATGTTCATGGGCCAGTACACCGAACTCTGGAACGCGGTGGACCCGGTGGCAGAACGCATCCGGTCGCTGGGCCACCCCGCGCCGGGCAGCTACGCACAGTTTGGCAAGCTCAGTTCAATACCCGACGCGCCGGTGGCGCCGCCCAAGGCGCTGGAGATGGTGCGCATCCTGGTTGAAGGGCACGAAGCCGTGGCCCGCACCGCGCGCAGCATCTTCCCGCTGGCCGACAAGGCCGGCGATGAACCCACGGCCGACCTGCTGGCTCAGCGCCTGACGGTGCACGAGCAAACGGCGTGGATGCTGCGGTCGCTGCTGGAAACCTGACTGGCTGGGCAACAGCTTCGCCACGGCCCTCACCTTTCAAAGTGGCAAGTCGTAGCGGATGAAGCCCTTGTTGACAGCGACGCGGTCGTACAGCGCACGTGCTGTCGTGTTGCCATGGTGGGTCAGCCAGAACAGGCGCGCCGCGCCGCGCTGCCGGCTGGCGGCCGCCACGGCGTCGATCAGCGCCGCGCCCGCGCCACTGCCGCGCGCGGCCTCAGCGACAAAGAGATCCTGCAGGTAGCAGACCTCGTCGGCCCAAGTGCTGGCGTGGAAGAGTGCGTGCACGATGCCGACCATCGCGTCGCCCCGCCATGCGGCCAGGCCGACGAACCGCGGGTCGTGCAGCAGGCGCTGCCAGGCGGCGTCGTATTCGGCGTCGCTGGTTTCGGTCTCGTAGAAAAGTTTGTAGCCGCGGGCCAGGGGCTCCCAGGCGGCGCGGTCGCTGGCTTGCAGGGCCCTGATGTCGATCTTCATGGCGCCTCCCGCAGGGCTTGCATCGCTGCGCCCAAGGCGGCTTCGCCGCGCTCGGCCAAGCCCGCTTCGGTGCCCAGCCGATCGGCCGTGCCGCGGTTCTGGCCGAGCTTGAACTTGCCCACCAGTTCTTGAATAGGCACTTCGATCATCACGATGGCGCCGAGCATCGTCTCGATGTAGCCGGCCGGCGCGTCGGCCATCGCCCAGGGCGCGCGCTGACCCGCTTCGTGTTGGCTGGTGAGCGCGTGCACCACGGCGCGCATGGCCTCCGGCGTGTCGTGCACCTGCAGCGGCCCGCGGGCCTGCACGGTGCTGTAGTTCCAGGTCGGCACGACCTTGCCGTGCTCCTGCTTGCTGGCATACCAGCCCGGGCTGATGTAGCCCTGCGCGCCCTGGAACACCACCAGCGCCTGCGTGGCGGCCAGCGTTTCACGCCACACCGGGTTGGCGCGCGCCACATGGCCGATGAGCGTGCCGTTGGCACCGCGTGCGGGCTGCAGCAGAAAGGGAATCGGGTTGGCCACCACGCCGCGGCTGTCGTGGGTGATGAGCAGGCCGAGCGGGTGGGCGGCGATGAACGCGTGCAACCTTTCAGGCCGTGTTTCCTCGAAGTGTTTGGGCAGGTACACGGGCAGGCCTTCAGACGGAAAGGGGCAGCTCGACACGCACTTCACTGCGCACGGAATTGGCGATGTAGCACTCTTCGTGTGCCGCGTGGTGCAGACGCGCGACTTCTGCCGCGTCGGGTTGTTTGTCGCCGGCAAAGGCGATGCGCGGGCGCAGCGTCACCAGGCTCATCCACGGCTTGCCCTGGGCGTTGTCCGTCATCACGCCGACGGCGTCGTCGCAGTAGTCGTCCACCAGCCAGCCGGCGCGGGCGGCAATGTCCAGAAACCACAGCATGTGGCAGCTGGAAAGGGCGGCGACGAAGGCCTCTTCGGGGTCCACCGCAGCCACCACCGACAAGGGCGCGCGCACCGACAGCGGCGACGACGAGCCCGGCACCGTGACGCCGCCGTCAAAGTGCCATTCGTGGCCGCGGCTGTAGCGCTTGTCGGTGAAGGCGGCGCCCTGGCGCTGCCAGTGAACCTGGGCGGTGTACTCGTGCATGGCAGGAAGCCTCTGTGAAACCGGACTGGGGACCGACAGCATAAACACGTCGCACCACGATAATTGCCGATTGCCCGCCCAAGGGCCCCCAGGCTGTGCCATGTCCCTCGACCCCCTCCCCCAACCCCTTACCCGCCGCGACGCTGAAGTGCGGCGCCGCCGCACCTTTGCCATCATCAGCCACCCGGATGCCGGCAAGACCACGCTGACCGAAAAGCTGCTGCTCTTTTCTGGCGCGATCCAGATCGCCGGCAGCGTGAAGGCGCGCAAGGCGACGCGCCACGCCACATCGGACTGGATGGAGATTGAAAAGCAGCGCGGCATTTCGGTGGCGTCCAGCGTGATGCAGATGGAGTACCGCGACTGCGTCATCAACCTGCTGGACACCCCCGGCCACCAGGACTTCAGCGAAGACACCTACCGCGTGCTGACGGCAGTCGATGCAGCGCTGATGGTGATTGACGCCGCGAACGGTGTCGAGCCGCAGACGCGGCGCCTGCTGCAGGTCTGCCGCGCGCGCAACACACCCATCCTGACCTTCGTCAACAAGATGGACCGCGAGGTGAAAGACCCGCTCGTGCTGATGGACGAGATCGAGCGCGAACTCGGCATGGAAGTCGTGCCTTTCACCTGGCCTGTCGGCATGGGCAAGGCCTTCCACGGTGTGATGGACCTGCGTGAAAAACAGATGCGCGTGTTCAGCCCTGGCGAAGACCGCAAGGGTTCCGAGGACGAGATCCTGAGTGGCCTGCACAACCCCGCCTATGCCGAGCGCTTTGGCATGCAGTACGAACAGGCCGAAGGCGAAATTGAACTGCTGACCGACGCCGCACCGCCCTTCGACATGGCGGCCTTCCGCGCCGGCAAACAGACGCCGATGTTCTTCGGCTCGGCCGTCAACAACTTTGGCGTGCGCGAGGTGCTGGACGCACTCGTGGACCTGGCACCGGCCCCCGGCGAACGCGCTGCCATCCAGCGCATCGTGCAGCCCGATGAGCCCAAGTTCACCGGCGTCGTCTTCAAGATCCAGGCCAACATGGACCCGGCGCACCGCGACCGCATCGCCTTCCTGCGCGTGGCCAGCGGCCACTTTGAACGTGGCATGCGGCTGAAGGTCAGCCGATCGGGCAAGGAGATGCGGCCGAACACGGTGGTGAGCTTTTTGAGCCAGCGCCGCGAACTGCTGGATGAAGCCTTTGCCGGCGACATCATCGGCATCCCCAACCACGGTGTGCTGCAGTTGGGCGACACGCTGACCGAAGGTGAGAACCTGCAGTTCACTGGCCTGCCCTTCTTCGCGCCAGAGATGTTCCGCAGCGTCGAAGTGGCCGACCCGCTGCGCACCAAGCAGCTGCGCGCCGGCCTCACCCAACTGGGTGAGGAAGGTGCAATCCAGGTCTTCCGCCCGGTCTCTGGCAGCGTGCTGCTGCTGGGTGCGGTGGGGCAGCTGCAGTTCGAGGTGGTGGCGCACCGGCTGGAACACGAATACGGCTGCAAGGCGCGCATCCTGCCGGCGCGCTACAACGTGGCGCGCTGGGTCACCTGCGACCTGCCCGAAGGCCCGGCGGCCAGTGAACGCGAGTTGCAGCGCTTCATCGACGGCAACGCCCACCGCGTGGCGCTGGATGCGGTGGATGCGCCCACGGTGCTGCTGGAATACGCCGGTGAGCTGCGTGCGATGCAGGAGAACTGGCCCAAGATCAAGTTCCACGCGCTGCGGGAGCATGCAGGGCTGGTGTTCCAGAAGCAGCTGGACGGTTGAGAGACATCCCGCGCTCGATGCGGCAACCACGCACGGGGGGACAGGCTCGTCGTCATACAGTAATATCGACGGTAATATTTGGAGTCTGTCATGACCATGACCGTCAAACTCGACACCCTGATGGAACAGCAACTGCGTCAACGCAGCGCCGCCCTGGGCCGGCCGGCGGGCGACATCATCCGCGAAGCATTGCAAGACTGGCTCGCACAGAAAACTGACACCGCGCCTTCGGCTTTTGAGCTCGGCCGTGGCCTCTTCGGCCGCCACAGCGGCCCGCGGGATCTGGCCGGCAGCCGCAAGCGGGCCGTGGCCGATGCATGGGTCGACAAACACGCGCAACGTGGCTAACCCGGCGTGGTGACCCGCAGGGCCACACCACTCAGCGCAGCCGAGCCTTCACCGCGATTAACCGTCGTCGGCCGGGTGCTGGTGGACAGCGGCCCGCTGATCGCGCTCTTCAACGCCGCCGACCGTTGGCATGCGCCCGTGCTGCAGTGGCTGCAGGCGCACCCACAGGCGCAGCTCATCAGCACCTGGCCGGTGGCGACCGAAGTGTGCGCACTGCTGGCGCGCCGCATCGCCAATGAAGCTGCGCTCGACTTCCTGCGCTGGGCGCAGCGCGGCGCCTTGGCCTTCGACCGTGCGGAGGACAGTTCACTGCCTGAAATGCTGCGCATCAGCGAGCGTCTTGCAGACCTGCCTTTTGACCTGGCCGACGCATCCATCGCCGAAGCGGCGGCGCGGCTGAAGCTGAAGCACTTCCTGAGCATCGACGCCGACTTCGATGTCTATCGCGACCGCACTGGCAAGCCGCTTGTGAACCTGCTGAAACTGTAGCCCGCGGCTGCGGATAATCCGCCCGATGCAGGCCGGCACATCCCCCACCCCGCAGCCCAGCCGCCTGGCGCTGTACCTCGACCTCATCCGCTGGAACCGCCCCGCCGGATGGCTGCTGCTGCTGTGGCCCACGCTCAGCGCGCTGTGGATCGCGGCCGACGGCTGGCCAGGTTGGCATCTGCTGACCGTCTTCGTGCTCGGCACCATCCTCATGCGCAGCGCCGGCTGCTGCATCAACGACGTGGCCGACAAGGAATTTGACCAGCACGTCAAACGCACCGCGCAGCGGCCGGTGACACGCGGTGCGGTGTCGGTGCGTGACGCGCTTCTGCTGGGCGCCGTGCTGGCGCTGGCGGCCTTTGGCCTGGTGCTGACGACCAGCGCGCCGGCCGTCCTGCTGAGCTTTGCCGCGCTGGCCGTGACCCTGCTCTACCCCTACGCCAAACGCGTGCTCAGCATGCCGCAGGCTGTGCTGGGAGTGGCTTTCAGCTTCGGCATCCCGATGGCCTTTGCGGCTGCGCAGGGCGGCACCGACTGGAGCCTGGCCGCCATCCGCGCCGCCGTGCCACTGCAGGCCTGGCTGCTGCTGCTGGCCAACCTGTTCTGGGTGCTGGCCTACGACACCGAATACGCCATGGTGGACCGCGACGATGACTTGCGCATCGGCATGAAGACCTCGGCCATCACGCTCGGGCGCTTTGACGTGACCGCCGTGATGCTGTTCTACGCCGTGCACCTGGTGGGGTGGGCGCTGATGGGCCGTGCGCTCGGGCTGGGTGGCTTCTTCCTGACGGGTGTGGCGGCGGCGGCGGCGCAGGCGCTGTGGCACTTCACGCTCATCCGCACCCGCCAGCGCGAGGGGTGCTTCAAGGCCTTCCGCCTGAACCACTGGCTGGGCTTTGCAGTGTTTGCAGGCGTGGCGGCAGACCTGGCGCTGCGTTAAGGTCACATCTTTTCGTCGGAGCCTCTCATGAAAATCACCCGCATCTTCACCCTGGCCGCCGCAATCGCGCTGGCGGCCAGCGGCGCCCAGGCGCAGCAGTTCTTCCGCATCGGCACCGGCGGCACCGCCGGCACCTACTACCCCGTGGGCGGCATGATCGCCAATGCCGTCAGCCAGCCGGGCAAGATCGTCGTCACCGCGCAGGCCAGCAACGGCAGCGTGGCCAACGTCAACGGCATTGCCGGTGGCGCCATGGAAAGCGGCTTTTCACAGTCCGACGTCGCCACCTGGGCGCAGAAGGGCACGGGCCTGTACGAAGGCAAACCCAACGTGCCGGGCCTGCGCCTGATCGCCAACCTGTACCCCGAAAGTGTGCACGTGGTGGTGAAGAAGGGCAGTGGCATCAAGAGCGTGGCCGATCTCAAGGGCAAACGCGTGGCGCTGGACGAACCGGGCTCGGGCACGCTGGTCAACGCACGCGCCATCCTGGCCGCGTATGGCCTCAAAGAGTCGGACATCAAGCCCGAATACATCAAGCCCAACCAGGCCGGCGACAAGATGAAAGACGGCTCGCTGGACGCCTTTTTCTTCACCGGCGGCGCACCCGCGGGCGCGATTGCTGAATTGGCCTCCGCCGGCAGCGGCATCGAGCTGCTGCCCATCGAGGGCGCACAGGCCGACGCACTGCGCAAGAGCAGCCCCTTCTTCAGCACCGACACCATCGCCGCCGAGACCTACAAGGGCGTGGGCGCCGTGCAGACGCTGGCCGTGGGCGCGCAGTGGGTCACCAGTGACAAGGCCGACATGAACACGGTCTATGAAATCACCAAGGCCCTCTTCGGCGCTGCCGCGCAGCAGCAGCTGGGCGCCGGCCACGCCAAGGGCAAGTTCATCACCAAGGAAAATGCGGTGAAGAGCGCGGGCATCCCCTTCCACCCGGGGGCCGAAAAGTTCTATCGGGAAGTTGGCTTGATGAAGTAAAACGGCGCACGTCTGATGCGCTCGGGGCGGCCTTTCGGCTGCCCTTTTTTCATCGTTGACCGGTCCAATTCATGACGACAGTCCTGCCCGACGACAAGACCCTGCTCGCCCTGGAGCAGAAGTTCGACCCCGAGATGCGCTTCCGCCCGCTCACCGCGGGCGCAGCCACGGTGGTGGGCGCGCTGCTGATCGTGTTGTCGCTCTTCCACTACTACACCGCCGGCTTCGGCCTTTTGCAGGAAGTGACGCACCGCGGTGTGCACCTGGCCTTCGTGCTGGGCCTGATCTTCCTGGTCTTTCCGCACCGCCACGCGCTGCTTGAGAAAGCCGCTGAACACAAGCTCACGCACCCCGGCAATGTGCCCTGGTTCGACTGGCTGCTGGCCGCCGCCGTGGCCGCGTCGGTGCTCTACATCCCGTACATCTTCGAGGACCTGACCTTCCGCGTCGGCAACCCGCTGACGCTGGACGTGGTGATGGGCAGCGTCCTCATCGTTGCGCTCCTGGAAGCCACGCGCCGCAGCATGGGCTGGCCGCTGCCGATCATCGCCATCGGCTTCATGGTCTATGCGTTGACGGGGCCGGTGTTTCCGGGACTGCTCAAACACGCCGGGGCAAGTTGGAGCCAGCTCATCAACCACCAGTACCTGACGAGCCAGGGTGTCTATGGCGTGGCGGTGGGCGTGGTGGCCACCTACGTTTTCCACTTCGTGCTCTTCGGCGTGCTGGCCACGCGCATCGGCCTGGGGCAGCTGTTCCTGGATGTTGCCAGCAGCATCGCCGGGCGCTATGCGGGCGGGCCGGCAAAGGTGAGTGTCTTCGGCTCGGCGATGTTCGGCATGCTGTCCGGCAGCAGCGTGGCCAACGCGGTGACGGTGGGCTCACTCACCATCCCGGCGATGATCCGCGTCGGCTACAAGCGCGAATTTGCGGCCGCCGTGGAAGCGGCCTCCAGCACGGGTGGGCAGATCACACCGCCGGTGCTGGGCGCAGCGGCTTTCCTGATGATCGAATTCCTGTCGGTGCCCTACCAGACCATCGTCATCGCCGCCGCCGTGCCGGCCTTCATGCACTTCTTCGGTGTCTTCATGCAGGTGCACTTCGAGGCCAAACGCTTCGGCCTGCGCGGACTGACGGAAGAAGAGATGCCCAAGCTGCGCCTGAGCTTCAAAGAGCGCTGGCCGACGCTGATCCCACTCTTTCTGTTGATCGCCGTGCTCGCGACCGGCCGCACGCCGTACCTGGCGGCGTTCACCGGCATCACGTCCTGCGCCATCGTCGGCCTGTGCACGCGCACGCGCGACAACACGGCCGCGCACTGGGCCTTGCTGGCGCTGCTGCATGCAGCGTTGCTGGTGATCGTGTTTGGTGGCATCGAAAGCACGCAGCTCAAGCTGGCGATCTTCGGTGTCGCATTCGTCGCCACACCGCTGCTGCTGAAGGCACTGAAGCTGCAAGGCCGCATCGGCACGCCGGCCCTGGTGGAAGCCTTCAGCACGGGCGCCAAGTACGCGTTGGCCGTGGGCGCTGCAGCGGCCACCGTGGGCCTGGTGATCGGCGTCGTCACGCTCACGGGCGTGGGCTTCAAGCTCAGCAGCATCATCACCGGCGCGGCGCAGGCGGTGTCTGGCGGCGTGGGCACGCTGCTGCCGGCCGAGTGGGTCAACCTCAAATCGCTCACGCTGCTGGTGGCGCTGATCATGACCGGCCTCGTGTGCATCCTGCTGGGCTGCGGCATCCCCACCACGGCCAACTACATCATCATGGTCACGGTCGCGGCGCCCACACTCGTGGGCCTGGGCGTGGAGCCGCTGGTGGCGCACTTCTTCGTCTTCTATTACGGCGTGCTGGCCGACATCACACCGCCCGTGGCGCTGGCCGCCTATGCGGCCGCAGGCATGGCCGGCAGCGACCCGTTCAAGACCGGCAACATGGCGTTCCGCCTGGGCATGGCCAAGGTGCTGGTGCCCTTTGTCTTCGTCTTTTCGCCGGCGCTGTTGATCGTGGCCAAGGGCTTCACGGGTTATGACTTTGCGGTCACCTTCATCGGCTGCGTGCTCGGCATCACCTTGCTGGCGGCCACGCTGAGCAAGTACTTCCTGGTGGAGATGACCCGGGCTGAGCAGGCGCTGTGCCTGCTGGCCGCGCTGCTGATGATTGCGCCGGGCCTGGCGCCCACGCTCATCGGCCTGGCGCTGGCAGTGCCGATGGTGCTGCGGCATGTGGTGGCGCACAGGCGGCTGAAGGTCACCACCGCATGAAGTGGCAGCCACAATTCCTGGTTGCCTTCCTGATCGGGTTCACGATGACAGCTCACTCTCAGAACTCGGCACCGACACCGTCGCAGACCCTGCACGCCCTCTTCGCCAGCGAATGGGAACGGGGCCTGAAAGACAGCCCCGAAAGCGCCAGCTACCAGGGCGACACGCGCTACGACGACCGCTGGACCGACATGAGCCTGTCGGCCATCGCATCGCGCGAAGCCGCCGACCGCCACGCGCTGCAGCAGCTGCGCGCCATCCCGCGCGCGCAGCTTTCCGCCGCCGACCAGCTGCACTTCGACACCTTCGAGTGGAACCTGCAACTGGCCGTGCAGCGCCAGGCCTTCAAGGAACACCTGCAGCCCATCGGTCACCAGGGCGGCGTGCAAACGGCCGACAGCATCACGCAGACGATGCCCTTCGCCACCACGGCGCAGTACCGCCAGTACCTGGCCCGCATGGCGGCGCTGCCCGCGGCGGTGGACCAGAGCATCGTGTTGCTGCAGGCAGGGCTGAAGTCCGGCAGCCTGCCGCCGCGGGTGTTGATGAACCGGGTGCCGGCGCAGATCAAGGCGCAGATCGTCGATGACGCGGCGCTGAGCCCCTACTACGCACCGTTCAAGAAATTCCCCACCGCCGTGCCCGAGGCTGACCGCCAGGCACTGGCCGCCGAGGCGCGCACGCTCATCACCGACCGCGTGCTGCCGGCCTACCGCAAGCTGCAAACCGTGTTCGTCAACGACTACCTGCCGCGCACGCGCGACACCATCGCTGCCACCGCCTTGCCCGATGGCGCAGCGTACTACGACATGCTGGTGAAGAGCTTCACCACCACTGACCTCACGGCGCGCGAGATCCACGACATCGGCCTGAAGGAAGTGGCGCGGCTGCAGTTGGCCATGGAAAAGTTGAAGGCCGAAACCGGCTTCAGCGGCAGCATGGAGGCCTTCTTCACCTTCCTGCGCACCGACCCGCGCTTCTTCAAGAAAACACCCGAGGAGCTGCTGGCCGCGTACCAGGTGGTGGCCAAACGCATCGACCCCGAGCTCGTCAAGATCAGCAAGGTGATCCCGCGCCTGCCCTACGGCGTGAAGGCCATTCCCGACAGCATCGCGCCCGACACCACCACCGCCTATTACCAGGGTGGGGCGCTCGACGGTCCGAACACCCAGGCCCGGCCCGGGTACTACGCCGTCAACCTCTACAAGCCCGAGACGCGGCCGACCTGGGAAATGATGGCGCTGAGCCTGCACGAAGCCGTGCCCGGCCACCACTTTCAATTTGCGCGCGCGCTGGAATTGCCCGACATGCCGATGTTCCGCAAGACCGCCTACTTCGTGGCCTATGGCGAAGGCTGGGCGCTGTACGCGGAACAGCTGGGTTATGACATGGGCCTGTACGACGACCCGTATGACCGTTTCGGCCAGCTGACCTACGAGATGTGGCGCGCCGTGCGCCTGGTGGTGGACACCGGCATGCACGCCTTCGGCTGGAGCCGGCAGCGGGCCATCGACTACTTCAAGGCCCACACCGCCAAGACCGAGCAGGACATCGTCAACGAAGTGGACCGCTACATCGCCTGGCCCGGGCAGGCGCTGGCCTACAAGATCGGGCAGCTGCGCATATCGGCATTGCGGGCCGACGCCGAACGTGAGCTGGGTGCTAAGTTCGACCTGCGCGACTTCAACGACGCGGTGCTGGACACCGGCTCGGTGCCGCTGGCGGCGCTTGAAAAGCGCATGGCGGCGTGGCTGGCCGAACGCCGGATGCGTTGATTGCCACGGCCCTGACAATCCCCTCACCCTAGCCCAAGGCAACGTCCATGGACACGAACACGCCCCCCGCCCCCATGCCCGACCGACTGTCCACCGACCCGAAGAGCCCGCACCACATTGCAGCCGTGTTCGAGCGTGACATCGGCATCCGCCTGAACGGCAAGGACCGCAGCGACGTGGCCGAATACTGCATCAGCGAAGGCTGGGTCAAGGTGCCCGCCGGCAAGGCGGTGGACCGCAAGGGCCACCCGCTGCTCATCAAGCTCAAGGGCCAGGTCGAAGCCTTCTACCGCTGAAGTCCGCAGGCCGCCGGTTGTGCGCCAGCGCACAGACCTTGCGCGCCGCGCGGGGCTACAAGGGTGGCGCTCATTTTCGACTTTGCGCAGGGCAGCGCCGCACCTGGAGACAACACTTTGAACTTGCACCTGGGCTTGACGCCCATCCTGTCGCTGCTGGCAGGCATCCTGATCCTGGTGATGCCGCGGCTGCTGAACTACATCGTGGCGATCTACCTCATCGTCATCGGCCTGGTCGGCCTCTTTGGCGCTGGCGGCATGCGGCTTTGACTCCCAGCTAAGTGCGGCCCAGTTCGGCCGCGCGGTCACGCGCCGCGTGCAACGCCTTCACGAATGCCGCCTTCACCCCCGCCGCGTCCAAGGCCGTGATGGCCGCGTGCGTGGTGCCGCCCTTGGAAGTGACCTGCTCGCGAAGGGCGGTGGGTGACAGCGGGCTCTGCATCGCCAGCGCCGCTGCGCCGACAAAGGTGCTCTGCGCCAACAAGCGGCCCTGCTCGGGCGGCAGGCCCATCTCGGACGCGGCCTGCACCATCGCTTCCAGGAAGTAGAAGACATAGGCCGGGCCGGACCCCGACAGCGCGGTGACCGCGTCCAGGTCGTCTTCCTGCGCCACCCACACGGACGCGCCGGTGGGTGCGAACAGCGCTTCGATATCGGCACGCGCAGCCGCATCCACCGCAGGCCGCGCATAGAGCCCCGCAATGCCCTGGCCGATGAGCGCCGGCGTATTGGGCATGGCGCGCACCACACGTTCACTGCCGCTGGCCCGCACGATGGCGTCGCTGCGAATGCCGGCCATCACGCTCAGCTGCAGCGCCTGCGCGATGTGCGGTGCGCAGGGCAGCGCGGCTTCGGCAAAGAGCTGCGGCTTGACCGCCCACACCACCGTGCTGGCCGTGGCCAAGCGGGCATCGGCGGCGGCTTGGGCTTGCACGCCAAAGGCCTGCGCCAACCGTTGACGTTGAGCCTCGAAAGGCTCAACGACCACGACTTGGTCGGCCGGCAAGCCTGCGCTCAGCAGGCCACCGATCAACGCCGACGCCATGTTGCCGCCGCCAATGAAGGCAACTATTTGTGCTTGTTTCATGCGCCGAAGTTTAGGTCGGCTCGCCCGAGCCCTCACGTATGCCATTCGTCCCAGGCGCGCGCCGCCACCGGCTGGCCCCAGAGGTCGATCTGCACCGGCGTGCCACCGTGCACCGCCAGCGCCGCTGCGCCGCGCACATAACCCAGGCCCACACACGCGCCGGCCTTGGGGCTGTACCCCACCGAGCTGAGTTCACCCACTGTGTGGCCGCCGATGGCGATCGCTTCGCCGCCCCAGGCATAGACCGCCGGATCATCGAAGACGAAGCTCAGCAGCTTCTTCTTCAGCGGCTGGCCCTGCGCGCGTTGCAACGCACCCTGGCCGATGAAAGGCGTGGGCTTGTCGAGCTTGACGGCGAACATCAAATTGGCTTCGAAGGGTGTCTCGTCGGGCCCCAGTTCATGGCCCCAGGCGCGGCGGCCGGCTTCAATGCGCAGTGCATCCAGGGCGTAGTAGCCGGCGTTCTGCAGTCCTGAGTTGAAACCCATGTCCGCACCGGCTTCCTGCAGCGCCAGGTGGACGTGGCGCGCCATCTCTACCGGCACATGCAGCTCGTAGCCGGGGCCGCCGACATAGCTCATGCGCGCGGCGCGCACGCGGGCGTGGCCGAGGTCGATCTCTTTCGTGTGGGCGAACCTCAGGCCCGCGGGCGACAGGTCGTCGGGGCTCACGCGGGCCAGCAGATCGCGCGCCTTCGGGCCCATCAGCGACAGCAAGCTCCACATCGTGCTGACGTCGGTCAGCAGCGCGTGTTCGTGTGCGCCGATGTGGCGGTTGATCCAGTCTGCATCGCGCACCGGCTGCGCCGAGCCGGTGACGATGAGGAAGCGCTCGTTCAGGCGTTCGGGCGGCAGACGCATCAAGGTCAGGTCGCTCTCGAAGCCACCGCGTTCGTTGAGCATGGCCGTATAGACCATGCGGCCAGGCGCAACATCGACTTCGTTGGCGCACAACCGCTGCAACACCGCCAGCGCGTCGCGGCCTTGCAGCAGCAGCTTGCCGAAGCTGCTCTGGTCGTACAGCGCCACCGCTTCACGCGTGGCGCGCTGTTCTTCGATCATCCAGGGCAGCCAGCCCGGCCGGCCCAGGCCGTGCGCCGGGCGCGGCGTGTGGGGCGTGCCCGGCGGGCGAAAGTAGTTGGCCCGCTCCCAGCCGTTCTTGCTGCCGAACTCAGCCCCTTGCGCGGCCAGCAGGTCGTGCAACGGGCTCGTGCGCAGCGGCCGGCCGGTCTGCAGTTCCTGCCGGGGCCAGCGCATGGCGTAGTGAAGGCCCAGGGTTTCGCCGGTGCGTTCAGCCAGCGCCTTGCGGTTGGCGGTGAAGGGCGCAAAGCGGCGGATGTCGACGTCCCACAGGTCGCCCGGCGCTTCGCCGCCCAGCACCCATTCGGCCATCAAGCGGCCGGCGCCGCCGCTGTTGGCAATGCCGGCGGAGTTGAAACCGGCGCAGACGAAGTAACCTCTCAGTTCAGGTGCTTCACCGAGGATGAAATTGCCATCGGGCGTGAAGCTCTCAGGCCCGTTGAGCAGCATCTTCACCGGCGCCGTTTCCAGGCACGGCGTGCGGTGAATGGCGTTTTTCATCAGCGGCTCGAACTGTTCCCAGTCTTCATCCAGCAGCTGGAACTGGAAGGTGCTGGGAATGGGCTCCATGCGCCAGGGCTTGGCCACCGGCTCGAAGCCGCCCATCAAAAGACCGCCGACCTCTTCCTTGTAGTAGATGAAACCGTCGGGGTCGCGCATCACCGGCAGCATGGGGTGCACACCGTGGATGCGGTCGGTGACGATGTAGAAGTGCTCGGCCGGGTACAGCGGCACGTTGACGCCGGCCAGCACGCCAAACTGGCGCGCCCATTGGCCGGCGCAGTTGATGAGGATGTCGCAGCGCAGCTCCTGCATGTCGTCGCCATCCGCCGTGCGCACGCCGGTGACGCGGCCGTGCTCGGTGATGACGCCGGTGACCTCCACCCCTTCCACCATCCGCACGCCACGGTTGCGCGCGCCCTTGGCCAGGCTCATGCACAAGTCGGCCGGGTTGGCCTTGCCGTCGCCAGGGAACCAGAGTGCACCATGCAGGTCGTCGGTGCGCATGACGGGGTAGAGATCGCCGGCTTCCTTGGGCGTGATGAGCTGCACCTCGACGCCGAAGCCGCGCGCCAGCGCCGCCTGTTTCTGCAGCACCAACCAGCGCTCGGGCGTGGCGGCGACGTTGACGCTGCCACATGGCTTCCAGCCTGTGGCCAAGCCGGTCTCGGCTTCGAGCGTGCGGTAGAGATCGATGCCGTATCGGCTCATGCTCGTCATCGTGCGGTTGGGCCGCATCTGGCCCACCAGCCCGGCGGCGTGCCAGGTGGTGCCACAGGTCAGCTTGCCCTGCTCCAGCAGCAGCACATCGCGCTCTCCCTGCAGCGCCAGGTGGTACGCGGTGGAGCAGCCTGCAATGCCACCGCCGACGATGACGATGCGGGCTTGGGTGGGAAGGGCTGGTCTGGTCATCACCGCCTCCGAATTCAGACTTTGACAATGCCAAGGCTGATGAGGCTGCGCGCACTGTCCAGGATGCTCTGCTCCACCGGCCGTGTGGCCCACCCCAGCACGGCCTTGGCGTGCGAGGCGTCCTGGTTGCGCACGTTGCCCAGTTCGCCCACCACCGCCTTGGCCAAGGGGTTGAAGTGCGCGGCGATGCGCACCAGCCAGTCGGGCACGTTGCGGGTGGTGACCTTGCATGCGCCTTGGCCCGGTGCATGACCCAGCTCAGTGCGCAGCAGGTCGGCGATCTCGCGCAGTTTCATAAAGCGGCCCGAGGCAATGAAACGTTCACCGGCCATGTTCGGCGCCTTCAGCGCACGCACGTGCAGGTCGGCCACGTCGCGCACGTCGACGATGCCAAAACCGATGTCGGGGGTGGCGCCCATGCTGCCGTCGAGCAGCTTCTTCACGATGACGAGCGACGCCGAATAGTCGCGGCTCCACACCGGGCCCAGCACAACCGACGGGTTGATGCTGCAGTACTCGATGCTGCCGCCTTCCTGGGCCACCCAGTCGCGCGCAGCGCGCTCGGCCACGGTCTTGCTCTGGATGTAAGGCGAGTTGCCGGGCTTGCGGAGGTCGGTCCAGTCGGCTTCGGTGAAGTGGTGCACGCCACGGCCACGGCCGTAGGACACGGCGGCGACCGACGAGGTCATGACGAAACGCTTCACGCCCGCCGCCTTGGCCGCGCGCAGCGCACGCAGGGCGCCGTCGCGTGCGGGCACGATCAGCTCGTTGGCGTCCTTGGGGACGCCCGCCGGCAGTGGCGACGCGACGTGCGCGACATGGCTGCAACCCGCCATCGCATCAGCCCAGCCTTCGTCGGCATTCAGGTCGGCGGCAAAGAACTTGAGCCGGCTGTTGTCCACCGCCAGCAGTTCGCGCACCGCCGCTTCCTTGGTCAGGCTGCGCACGGTGGTGTGCACCACCCAGCCTTCCGTCACCAACTGGCGGATGAGGAAGCCGGCGATGTAGCCGCTGCCCCCTGAAACGAGCACGGTGTCTGCGCTGTCAGCCATGGACGGAGCCTGCTTTCTTGAGCGGTCTGGGGTGGCGCGATTCTGCGTGTCTTCAGGCCAGGCGCAACAGCATGACCCCCAGCACCACCACTCCCGTGCCCAGTGCGCGCTGCAGCCCGAACTTCTCCTTCAGCAGCCAGGTGCCCAGAAGCGCCGCGAACAGCACGCTGGTTTCGCGCAACGCGGCCACGCTGGCGACAGGTGCCTTGGTCATCGCCCACAGCGCGATGGCATAACTGCCTATCGATGCGGCACCACCCAGTGCTGCCAAGGGCCAGCGGCCGCGCGCATACTGCACGATCTGCCGCCTTTGTGCGGGGCTGCGGCGCAGCCACACCAGCAGCGGGTAGGGCAGGCCGTCGAGCACGAAGAGGATCATCACGTAACGCATCGCGCTGCCGCCGGCCGCCACTTCGGCACGCACACCCAGGCCGTCCACCACCGTGTAGATGGCGATGATGCCGGCATTGGCGAAAGCAAACACCAGCGCCTTGCGGTGGTGCAAAGCCTGGCCCGGGTGCGCCAGGCCCACCAGCGCCACACCCACGGTGATGGCGACGGTGCCGAACCAGGCCGCTGCGCTGGGCGCCTCACCGATCAAGGAGCCGCTGGCCAGCGCCACCAGCAGCGGCGCGAAGCCACGCATGATGGGGTAGGTCATGCCCAGTTCGCCGTGTTGGTAGGCGCCGGCCAGCGCGATGTAGTACGCAATGTGGATCAGCAGCGACGCCGCGATGTACGGCGCCGCTTCAGGCCGCGGCAGGCCCACCCACAGCAGCAGTGGCAGCGCCACCCACGCGCCCAGGAAGTGCACGAGCGCGGTGTCCACCGTCTTGTCGCCGGCGGACTTGACGAGTGCGTTCCAGCTCGCATGCAAGGCCGCACCGCACAGCACGGCCAGCACGATGGGCCAGGTCAGCGACAGGGCCGGTGCCAATGCCGTCGTCACCGTCAAAGTCAATGTCAAACCAGCGCACAGCGCAAGGCACGCGCCAGGAAGTGCGACAACGGCGGTGTGCCGGCCCCTTCCACCTTGGCCAAGTCGTCCCACTGCCGCAGCTGCACCGCGCCGCCGGCGCCCGGCCTGGCGATGAATACGGCCGCCTGCTCGGCCGTGAAGACACCGCCTTGCAGCACGAGGCTGCGTTTTGAGTCGGCCGACAGCGCCGCCTCGTAACCTGCGTGCGTGGCGCAGAGGTAGCGCTTGGCGTCCACGTGCAGCGCGATGGCGCCCAGCACACGATCGCTGAAGAAGCCGCGCAGGAAAGGCAGCGCGGCGTACTGGTGCAGGTCGTCCACACCGCGCAGCGTGGGCGTGGCGCCCAGTTCATGCAGCAGGTGGCCCAGGTCATGCAGCAGGCAGGCCGTCACCAGTTCATCGTCGGCGTCAGCTGCATCAGCGCGCGCGGCGGTCTGCAGCGCGTGTTCAAGTTGCGTCACGGGCTCGCCGCTGTACTGCTCGGCACCGCGGCGTTCAAAGAGCAGGCGGATGTCGTCCAGGCTCAACATGCGAGGTTGGAGCGCTTAGCGCGCGCCTTCGTCCAGGTCCGCCATCCTAGAGTTTCGGATGCGCGTGGCCGCCAGCACGCCGGCCGATTCGAGGATCGGGTACGCGATCGAGCAGATGTGCGAGTTGATGCGCTTGAGCTCACCGATCAGGTCCAGGTGCAGCGAACTGGTCTCGATGCTCTGCGGCGTGTTGTCCTGCAGGCGGCCGATGTGGTTGGCGGCGTATTCGAGTTCCAGTTCGCGAAAGCGTGCCTTTTCTTCCAGCAGCTTTTGCGCGTCACGCACATTGCCGCCCAGGAACACGCTCATGCCCAGGCGCAGGTTGCTCAGCAGCCGTTCGTGCAGGTGGCAGATCTCGGCCATGCCGGCGTCGGAGAAGCGGCGGTTCTTGCGGATCTTCTTGTCTTCCACATCCTGCAGCGCGCGTTCGATGGCGTCACCGATCTGCTCCATGTTGATGGTGAAGGACACGATGTCGGTCCAGCGCCGGCTCTCGCGTTCCGACAGCGCTTCACGCGAGATCTGCGTCAGGTAGAACTTGATGGCCGAATAGAGCTCGTCCACTGTGTCGTCCATTTCCCGCAGGCGTTTGGCGAGGTCGAGGTCGTTGTCGCGCAGCACCTTCACCAGGCCGCGCAGCATCGTCTCCACCACGTCGGCCTGGTGCAGCGCTTCGCGTGCGGCGCAGCTGATGGCCAGTGACGGCGTCGCCAGCGCCACCGGGTCCAGATGGCGCGGGCGCTGGTTATCAAGGCTGGACTCAGCCTTGGGCAGCAGGCGGTCCACCAGCCGCGCCATGGGGCCGGTGAAGGCCAGGAAGGTCAGCGCCAAGAGGCCGTTGAAGGCGACGTGAAACATCACCACCTGCTGCTGGGGGTCGCCCCCGTAGCGGTGCAGTTGCTCCAGCGCCGGGCCCAGCAGGGGGATGGCCAGCAGCGCGCCAGTGGCCTTGAACAGAAGGTTGCCCAGCGGCAGGCGCCGCAAGGCCGCGCTGCCCTTGGCGGTGACGATCATCCCGAGCACGCCGCTGCCCACGTTGGCACCCAGCACCAGACCGAGCGCCACGCCCACCGGCAGCAGCCCTTCCGACGCCAGCGTGGCCGTCAGCAGCACGATGGCCAGGCTCGAGTAGCTCAGCACCGTGAGCAGCGCGCCCACCACGATGTCTAGCAGCACTTCCTGCGGCAGCGCCAGCAGCAGCGCACGCACCTCGGGCGACGCCGTCAACGGCCGCGTGGCAGCCACGATGAGCTGCAGCGCCAGCGTGATGAGGCCCAGGCCGATGAACACACGCCCGATGCGCCCCACGCCCGAGTTCTGGCGCGAGATGAACATCACCACGCCGACAAAGATGAGCAGCGGCGACAGCCACGACAGGTCGAAGGCGTACACCGCCACCATCAGCGCGGTGCCGACATCGGCCCCCAGCATCACCGCCAGGCCCGCGGCCGTGCCGACGAGGCCGGTGCCGACGAATGACGCGGCGATCAGACACGTTGCCGTGCTGCTTTGCACCAGGCTCGTCACGCCCAGGCCGGCCAACGCGGCGGCGAAGCGGTTTCTGACGCTGCGCGCCAGCACGTGGCGCAGGTTCTCGCCAAAGACACGCAGCATGCCGGTGCGAACGATGTGCGTGCCCCAGACCAGCAGGGCGATCGCCGCGAGCAGGTTGAGCAGGTGGATCAAGTCACGTGCCCCCCGCCACGGCGTACCGCGTCGGCACCCCCAAGGGTGCGCGCCCGGCTTGGGGCTGCCCGGCGCATGGGCGAATCCCTCCGTGTCAGGCCCACGGCACCGAGTAAGTCTTGAGATTGGTGTAGCTCTTCATCGCTTCCTGCACGCCTTCCTTGTACCCCAGGCCTGAATCCTTGATGCCGCCAAAAGGCGTCAACTCCAGACGGTATCCCGGGACCTCGCGCACATTCACGGTGCCGACGTGAAGTTCCTTCACGAAGCGCGCAATGGTGTCGGCGCGATTGGTGCATAACGCCGAGCTCAAGCCGTAGGCGGTGCCGTTGCTGATGTGAATGGCTTCGTCGATGCTGGCAAAGCCGATGATGGGCGACACCGGGCCGAAGGTTTCTTCACGCACCACGGTCATGCCGGGCAACACGCGGTCGATGACGGTGGGCGCATAGAGCGCACCGTCACGCTGGTGGCCCGCCAGCAGCCGCGCGCCTTGTGCAACGGCTTCATTCACCCGCGCTTCGAAGAGCCGCGCCGCGGCTTCGTCGATGACGGTGCCCATGTCCACCGTCGGGTCCGCCGGGTTGCCATGCTTCCAGGCGCGCGTCTTGTCCACCACCAGGTCGGTGAAGCGCTGGCGCACGCTGTCGTGCACCAGCATCCGCTTCACCGCCGTGCAACGCTGGCCCGAGTTCTTGTACGAGCCCTGCACCGCCAGCGTGCTGGCCTCGTCGAGGTCGGCGTCGTCCATCACGATGATCGGGTCGTTGCCACCGAGTTCGAGCACGATGCGGCGGTAGCCCGCCTTCGCCGCGATGTACTTGCCAATGGTCACGCCGCCGGTGAAAGTGACCAGGTCCACGGCCGGGTTCGTCAGCATCTCGTCGGCAATCTCGCGCGGGTCGCCGGTGATGACAGACAGCATCTCGGGTGGCAGTCCGGCTTCATACAGCAGGTCGGCAAAACACAGCGCCGACAGCGGCACCTTTTCACTGGGCTTGAGCACCATGCGGTTGTTGGTGGCCACTGCCGGCACCACCTTGTGCGCCACCTGGTTCATGGGGTGGTTGAAGGGCGTGATGGCGGTAATGACGCCCAAGAGCGACTCGCGCAGCGTGTGCACACGGCGCGGCTTGCCGTGCGGCGTGATGTCGCAAGAGAAGCTCTGGCCGTCGTCGCGCAGGCATTCGTTGGCGCCGAACATCAGCACGTCGGCCACCCGGCCTGCTTCGTAGCGGGTGTCCTTCAGGCACAGGCCTGACTCGGCGCTGATGAGCGCGGCGATGGCCTCTGTGCGTTCACGCACCAGCGAGGCGGCACGGTTGAGGATGTGGCTGCGCTCGAAGCGCGACAACCTGGGCTGGAAGGCGTGGGCTGACGCGTAGGCCCGCTGCACCTCGGCCAGCGTGGCCTTGGGCACGGTGCCCACGACTTCACGTGTGAAGGGGTTGCGCACGGTGATGCAGCGGTCGCCACCGCGGTCGTCGGCACCCACCTTCTGGCCGGCGATGCGCAGGGCTTCAACGCGCATGATGGCGACCATTCAAACTCATTGCGCGCGGTTCAGCGCCAGGTCGAAGGCGTCGAAGTTGCGCCAGCGGCGCTGGGCTTCGAGGTTCGTGACAGGCCGGTTGATGATCAGCGGCACACGCTGTTCCGACACGCCGCCGTGGCTGCGCAGCGGCACTTCCAGCGCGCTCAGGTCGTGGCGCGACTCGGACGTGCCGATGACGGTGAAACGCTCGGACACCACCACCAGGTCGCCAATCCGGTCGGCCGGCAGTTCATAGGCCACAGCCGCTTCGGCGCGCGTCAGCACCCGTTCCACGCCGCGCAGCGATTCGATGCGTTTGGCGACATCGGCCACCGCACCTGGCACTGAAGCGCCAGGCAGATAGACGGTGGCGTAGGAACCCAGCGCGCCGTGATGCACCACGTAGGGGTCGGTGATGGGCAGGATGGTGCGTGCCACGCCCGCGCCCAGCCAGGCGTCGAGCTGGTCCTGCAGGTAGATGACGTCGGGCGTGCCGTCCATCCACACCTTGGCGTTCATGCCGTGGTCTGCCGTGAGCGCGATGACGCAGCCCATCTCGTCGAGCGCACCCAGGTAGCCGTCCATCATGGCGTAGAAGGCGTTGGCGCCGGCCGTGCCGGGCGCGTGTTTGTGCTGGATGTAGTCGGTGGTGGACAGGTACATCACATCGGGGCGCTGATCCACCGGGCGGCGCATCAGTGCCACGCCAGCGGCGAAGACGAACTCCGACAGGTCAGCGCTGTAGACGCTGGGCAGGGGCTTGCCCACCATCTGCAGCACGCCGGTGATGCCGTTGTCCTGCTGCGTGAGCTGGTCTGCTTTCTCGGCTGAGAAACAGATGCCGCCGTTGCTGAGGTCCATGCCCTTGCCCAGCAGCAGGCGCAGTTTGTCCTTGGCGGTGATGACGGCGCAGCGCTGCCCGGCGCCCGACAACGCCGCCAGGATGGTGGGCGCGCGCAGCCACTTCGGGTCATTCATCATGACCTCGGTGCCGCTCTCCACGTCGTAGAGGAAGTTGCCGCAGATGCCGTGCACGCTGGGCGGCGCGCCGGTGACGATGCTCAGGTTGTTGGGGTTGGTGAAGGTGGGCACCACGCAGTCGGCGATCAGCGCCGTGCCGTCGCTCAGCGTGCGCTTCAACCAGGGCGTGTGGCCGCCGGCCACGGCTTGCGCCAGATAGTCGGGTTCGCAGCCGTCCACGCACACCACCACGGTAGGCTGGCGCGGAAGGGCGTAGCGGCGGCCGTTGACATCAAGCATGGGTCACTTTCTTGCGGGGGGCGAACAGGGTGGCACTGGGTGGATTCGCCGGCTTTGCCACGTGGGCGCCCGCGTGGTGGCGCGTGTTGTTGAGTTGCGTGCGCTGCTTGCTGTCCAGCACATGCTGGCGCATGGCGCGGCCGGCGGCGTCGGCGTCGCCGCTGGCAATCGCCTTGACGATGGCGCGGTGCTCGCTGGCCGACAGCGGCAGCATCGCCGAATCGGCCAGGTTCATGCGCCTGAAGAGCGACAGCTCGTTGATGAGGCGCCGATACAGTGCGGTCAGCTTGCGGTTGCCGGCAAAGGCGACGAGCGTGTCGTGGAAGTCCAGGTTCAGCAGGTGGTAGCTGTCGGCGTCGCCCGCCTTCACGGCGCGTTCCATCGCGTCCACCCTGGCACGCACCTGGCGCAGTTGTTCGGGGGTGATGTGCAAGGCCAACTGGCGGCCCACCGCTTCGTCCATCATCGCGCGCAGGTCGAAGATTTCTTCGGCTTCATCCAGCGGGATCTGGCGGACGAAGACGCCGCGGTTCTTTTCCTGCCGCACCAGGCCCGCCTCTTCCAGCATGCGGAAGGCCTCGCGCACGGGGCCGCGCGACACGCCCAGGGCGTCGGCCAGCGCGGCTTCGTTGAGCTTGTCGCCGGGCACCAGTTCGCCTTGCACGATGCGGCGTTCGATCTCCTGCTGCACCACCGAGGTGAGCGAACTGGACTGCAGCAGCGCGATGGTGGGGGCTGCCGACGCGGACGCAGCGGCAGCACTGGCGGTGGGCACGGTCCTCATGGGGTCCTCATGGCGGCGCATTGGAGCGCCAGGATTGCAGATTGTCAACAATAGGCAAAATACCGTTGACACGCCAGCAAGGCCAGGACTAGATTGGCTGTGCACCCTGACTCTGACGCTGGCCTGTTCCGTGCATGGCCCGTTTGTCGTCAGTCACAACCAAGACACGTTGCCGCCAGACACTGGACGGTTTGCTGCCACAGCCCACCCCGAGGAGGATTCCCCCATGCGTTCTTGCGCACCCTTGCAGATCATGGCGGCCAGCGTGCTGCTGGCCTTTTCGCTGGGCGCTGCTGCCCAAGGCAAGACCACGCTGCTCGTCTATACGGCGCTGGAGACCGACCAGCTCAAGGCCTACCAGGAAGGCTTCAACAAGCAGTACGCCGACATCGAGCTGAAGTGGGTGCGCGACAGCACCGGCGTCATCACCGCCAAGCTGCTGGCCGAGAAGGGCAACCCGCAGGCCGACGTGGTGATGGGCGTAGCCGCGTCGAGCCTGGCGCTGCTGGACAAGAACGGCATGCTCGAGCCCTACCGGCCGCTGAATGCCGACGCCATCATGAGCCAGTACATCGACAAGAAAAAGGTGCCGGCCTGGTTTGGCATGAACGTGTGGGGCGCCACGCTGTGCTTCAACACGGTGGAAGCGGCGAAGAAGGGCATCCCCAAGCCCGAAACCTGGAAGGACCTGCTCAAGCCCATCTACAAGGGGCAGATCGTGATGCCCAACCCGGCCAGTTCGGGCACCGGCTTTTTCGACGTCACGGCCTGGCTCACGCTGTGGGGCGACCAGAACGGCAAGGGCGGCGGCTGGAAGTACATGGACGGCCTGCACGAGAACATCGCGCAGTACACGCACAGCGGCAGCAAGCCCTGCAACATGGCTTCTGCCGGCGAATACGTGGTCGGCATCAGCTTCGAATACCGCGCCAATGCCAACAAGGCCAAGGGTGCGCCGATCGACCTTGTCTTCCCCAAGGAAGGCCTGGGCTGGGACCTGGAAGCCTTTGCCATCCACAAGGGCACGAAGAAGCTGGATGCGGCCAAGAAACTGGCCGACTGGGCCAGCAGCAAGGACGCCATGCTGCTGTACGGCAAGAACTTCGCCATCACCGCGCAGCCGGGCGTGGCCACGCCGCTGGCCAATGTGCCCAAGGACTACGAAGCGCGGCTCGTGAAGATGGACTTCACGTGGGCGGCTGAAAACCGCGAGCGCATCCTGGCCGAATGGAACAAGCGCTACGCCGCAAAGAGCGAACCGAAGAAGTGACGGTGGGGGCGCAGGCTCCTTACCTGCGGCTGGCCGGCATCCGCAAGGACTTCGGCAGCTTCAGCGCCTTGAAGGGCATCGACCTCGACATCGCGCAGGGCGAATTCGTCTGCTTCCTGGGCCCCAGCGGCTGCGGCAAGACAACACTGCTTCGCATCATTGCGGGGCTGGAAGTACAGACTGCGGGCCGGATTGAACTGGCCGGGCGCGACATCTCGGTGCTGCCGCCGGCCGAACGCGACTACGGCATCGTGTTCCAGTCCTACGCGCTGTTCCCGAACCTGAACGTGGCCGAGAACGTGGCCTATGGCCTCGTCAACCGCAAGGTGCCGCGCCGTGCCGTGGCCAAGCGTGTGGAAGAGCTGCTGGCCCTGGTGGGCCTGCCGGGCAGCCAGGCCAAGTACCCATCGCAGTTGTCAGGCGGGCAGCAACAGCGCATTGCGCTGGCGCGTGCGCTGGCGACGAAGCCGGGCCTGCTGCTGCTGGACGAGCCGCTGTCGGCGCTGGACGCCATCGTGCGCGTCAAGCTGCGCAGTGAAATCCGCAGCCTGCAGCGCACCCTGGGCGTGACCACCGTCATGGTCACGCACGACCAGGAAGAAGCCTTTGCGGTGGCCGACCGCATCGTCGTCATGAACCAGGGCTGCATTGAACAGGTGGGCAGCGCGCTGCAGGTGTACCGCGACCCGGCGACGCTCTTCGTGGCCGACTTCGTGGGCCGCATCAACGCGCTGCCGGCCACGCTGCAAGGCGGCGGCTTGCGCGTGGGCGCACAGGTCTTTGACTGCGAACACACGTCGCTGGCTGGCCACGCCGAAGGCCGCGAACTGCGTGTCTATCTGCGGCCCGAAGACGTGCTGGCGCGGCCTATCGCAGCGGGTGATGCCAACGTCTTTGAAGCGCAGATCGACAAGATCGACTTCATGGGCCCGTACTGCCTGGTGCGCGTGCACAGCGACGCGCTGGGTGCGCAGGCGCTGACGGTGTACCTGTCGCTGAACTACCTGGCCGAAGCGCAACTGGCCGTCGGCAGCCGCCTGCCACTGCGCCTGCTGCCAGACCGCATGCGCGTGTTTGCATGACAGCCGCCGCGCTGCAGCCCGCCCCGGTGCGGCAGCGGGTGTCCTTCAGCGAGCGCAGCGCGCACGCCGCGCTGCTGCTGGTGGCGCTGGCGCTGCTGGTCTTTCTGGCCGCGCCGCTGGTGGCCATCCTGCAGAAGTCGGTGCAGGACAGCGACGGCAGCTTCGTCGCGCTGGCCAACTTCATCGCCTATGCACAAACACCGGCGCTGCTGCAGAGCCTGTGGAACAGCGTCTGGGTCAGCGCCGCCGTCACCGCCGTCACAGTGCCCACGGCCTTCGTCTTTGCCTATGCGCTCACGCGCAGCTGCATGCCGGCCAAGGGCCTGGCGCGCACGTTGACGCTGGTGCCGCTGCTGGCGCCGTCGCTGCTGTCGGCCATCTCGCTGATCTACTGGTTTGGCAACCAGGGCGTGCTGAAGGGCGCCATGCAGGCCATCGGCGTGGAGCAGATCTACGGCGCGCCGGGCATTGTGCTGGCCGAGATCTTCTCGACCTTCCCGCACGCGCTGATGATCCTGGTCACCGCGCTGTCCGCCGCCGACGCGCGGCTGTACGAAGCGGCCGACGCCATGGGCACGACGGCGGCGCGCAAGTTCTTCACCATCACGCTGCCGGGTGCCAAGTACGGGCTCATCAGCTCGGCTCTGGTGGTGTTCACGCTGGTCGCAACCGACTTCGGCATCCCCAAGGTCATTGGCGGCAACTTCAACGTGCTGGCCACCGACGTCTTCAAGCTCGTCATCGGCCAGCAGGACTTCCAGAAGGGCGCCGTCGTCGCGCTGTTGCTGCTGGCGCCCGCGGTGCTGACCTTTGCCGTGGACCACTGGGTCAGCAGAAAGCAGACGGCCATGCTCACCGCGCGCGCCGTGCCGTATTCGCCCAAACGCGCGCCGCTCTTCGACGGCCTGATGACGCTGTACTGCGGCGCGGTGTGTGTGTTGATCCTGGCCATGCTGGGCATGGCGCTGTTTGCATCCTTCGCCACCTTCTGGCCGTACAACCTGCAGCCGAGCCTGAAGCACTACACGATGGGCCTCATCGACGCCGAGGTGGACACCGCCTTCTTCAACAGCCTGCGCATGGCGGCGGGCACCGCTGTGTTCGGCACGCTGCTGGTGTTTGCCGGCGCCTACCTGATGGAAAAGACGCAGGGCTTCAGAACCGTGCGCAGCGCCGTGCGCCTGCTGGCGCTGCTGCCAATGGCGGTGCCGGGGCTGGTGCTGGGCCTGGGCTACATCTTCTTCTTCAACGCCATCGACAACCCGCTCAACGGCCTGTACCAGACGCTGACCCTGCTGACCGTCTGCACCGTGGTGCACTTCTACACCACGGGCCACCTGACGGCGGTGACGGCGCTGAAGGCGCTGGACCCGGAATTCGAAGCCGTGTCGGCGTCGATGAAGGTGCCCTTCTACAAGACCTTCTGGCGCGTCACGCTGCCCATCTGCACGCCGGCGCTGGTGGACATTGCACGCTACTTCTTCATCAACGCGATGACGACGATCTCCGCCGTCGTGTTCCTGTATTCGCCTGAAACCAAGGTCGCTTCAATCGCGATCCTGAACCTCGACGAAGCGGGTGAGATCGGCGCCGCAGCCGCGTGTGCGATCCTGATCGCCGCCGCAAACACGGTGGCGACGGGCCTCTTCATGGCGTTGTCGTGGTGGGTGGACCGCCGCACCCAGGCCTGGAAAAAACCTTGAGGACGACACCATGGACCGCGACCCCATCCTGCTGACCCCCGGCCCGCTGACCACCACGCTGCGCACCAAGCTGGCGATGCTGAAGGACTGGGGCAGTTGGGACACCGACTTCATCGCCGTCACCGCCAGCGTGCGCCAGCGGCTGCTGGCCATCATCGATGGCCACGACACCCACACCGTGGTGCCCCTGCAAGGCAGCGGCACCTTCAGCGTGGAAGCGGCTGTCGCCACCGTCGTGCCCCACGATGGCCACGTGCTGGTGCTGGACAACGGCGCCTACTGCAAGCGCGCCGCGCAGCTGACGAAGCTGATGGGCCGCCGCGCCACCGTGGTGCCGCAGGCCGAGCAAGAACCGGTGTCGCCGGCCGTGCTGGACGCGCAGCTGCAGGCCGACCCGTCGATCACGCACGTCGTGCTCATCCACTGCGAAACCGGCACTGGCGTGCTCAACCCGCTGGCTGATGTGGCCACGGTGTGCCAGCGCCACGGCAAGGGCCTGATTGTCGACGCCATGAGCAGCTTCGGCGCATTGCCCATCAGCGCCCGCGACATGCACTTCGACGCGCTGGTGGCCGCCAGTGGCAAGTGCCTGGAAGGGGTGCCCGGCATGGGCTTCGTCTTCCTGCGCAAGGCCGTCATCGAAGGCTGCGCGGGCCACAGCCAGAGCCTGGCGATGGACCTCTTCGACCAGTGGCAATACATGGAAAAGACCGGCCAGTGGCGCTTCACGCCGCCCACGCATGTGCTGGTGGCGCTGCGGGAAGCCATTGCGCAGTATGAAGAAGAAGGCGGCCGTGCCGCACGCCTGGCGCGTTATGCCGGCAACTGCCAGACGTTGGTGGACGGCCTGGCCGCGCTGGGCTTCCGGCCCTTCCTGCGGCCTGCGGTGCAGGCGCCCATCATCGTCACCTTCCACGCCCCGGCCCACCCGGCCTACGAATTCCGCCCTTTTTATGAAGCCGTCAAGGCGCGCGGCTTCATCCTGTATCCGGGCAAACTGACGCAGGTGGAAACCTTCCGCGTCGGCTGCATCGGCGCCATTGGCCCCCATGAAATGCGGCAGGCCGTGGCCGCAGCAGGGGATGCGCTGCGCGAGATGGGCATTCCTGATGGATCACCCGCGCTCTGACCGGAGACACTGAATGCCCAGCAAGAAGAACACATTGCCGCAAGAACACCCCGCCGTCACCGCCGTGCGAAAGAGCGGCGCCGGCAAGGTCAAGGTCGCAGTGAGCGACATCGACGGCGTGCTGCGCGGCAAGTACCTGCACAAGGACAAGTTCTTCGGCGCCGCCGAGCCCTATCCACAAGGCGGCTTCGGCTTCTGCGACGTCGTCTTTGGCTGGGATTCTTCCGACCAGTGTTACGACAACGCGCAGGTCACCGGCTGGCAGCACGGCTTCCCCGACGCGCTGGCGCGGCTGGACCTGGACACCGCGCGCCACGTGCCCTGGGACGGCAACGTGCCTTTCTTCCTTGGCGAGTTTGTCAATGCCGACGGCACGCCCTACGCGGTGTGCCCGCGGCAGACGCTCAAGCGGGTGCTGAAGCGCGCCGACAAGCTCGGCCTGCAAGTCATGACAGGGATGGAATTCGAGTGGTTCAACTTCTGCGAAACACCGCAGAGCTGGGCCGCCAAGAAGGGCGTCGGACCCGAGCCCATCACCCCGGGCATGTTCGGCTATTCCCTGCTGCGCATGGCGGACAGGCGCGACTTCTTCAACGCGCTGATGGACGACATGGCGGCCTTCGGCGTGCCCATCGAAGGCCTGCACACCGAGACCGGGCCCGGCGTCTATGAAGTGGCCATCGCCTTCAGCACGGCGCTGGAACAGGCCGACCGCGCCATCCTCTTCAAGACCGGCGCACGCGAAATCGGCAAGCAGCACGGCGTCATGCCCAGTTTCATGGCGAAGTGGAACGCAGCGCTGCCGGGGTGTTCGGGCCACATCCACCAGAGTTTGAGTGATGGGAGTGCAGGCGGCAAAGGCAATCTCTTCTACGACGCCAAGAGCCCGCGCAAGATGAGCACTCTCTTCGAGAGTTATCTCGCCGGCCAGGTGGCCTGCCTGATGGACTTTGCGCCCATGTTCTGGCCCACCGTCAACAGCTACAAGCGCCTGGTGGACGGCTTCTGGGCCCCCGTCAAACCGACATGGGGGCTGGACAACCGCACGGCCAGCTTCCGTGTCATCGCCGGCTCCCCCAAAGCCACGCGCCTGGAAACCCGCTGCCCCGGCGCCGACGTGAACCCGTACCTGGCGATGGCCGCCGTCATCGCCGCCGGCCTGCACGGCGTGGAGAAGGGTTTGAAGCTGACGGCACCGCCCATCACCGGCACCAACCAGGGCGCAGAACACATCCCGCGCGCGCCGCGTTCGCTGATTGAAACCACGCGCAACTTCCAGAAGTCCGACATCGCGCGCGACTTCCTGGGCGACACCTTCGTGGACCACTTCGCGGCCACGCGCGAATGGGAACACCGGCAGTGGCAGGACGCGGTGACGGACTGGGAATTGAAGCGCTACTTCGAGATCATCTGAGCGCAAGGCTCAGGGCCGCGCCCTCAGCGCCGGCGCAGGAAGGCCAGCCCCGTCAAGCCGGCGAGCAGCATCAGCGAGGTGGAAGCCTCGGGCACTGCGGACACACCGAAATCGAAGTTGTAGGCAGCCGTGCCGGTGGCGGTTTCCTGAATCCAGAAGGCGTAGCTGCCCGCTGGCAATGACCCGATGAAGCCGATAGCCAAAGGCCCGGCGCCGATGGACGGCAGGATGTCGGTGCCCATGTCGTTTTCGTTGTAGTGCCACCAGCCCAGCAAGCCCGTGGCGCTGCCGCCGGTGGGGTTGACGGTGACCTGCGTGCCCGCCTGCACGCCGATGAAGCCCAGGCCCGACGGCCCGAGGAAGGTGGTGCCCGGCAGCATGGTCACGAAGTCCAGCCGCCAGCCTGTCGGCAGCGTGAAGACGAAGTAGTCGCGGTCCACCACGCCTGCAGCGCTGCGCCCGGTGGTGCCGGTGACGGTGTTGGAGCCCAGGCCCAGCGTCACGCCCGTGGGGCCGGTGCCGACGTTGGCCAGATCCCCCGAAACCGACTCATCCCAGGCGGTGGCGGCGTGCGCGCCGGTCGTGACGCCAGAGAGAGCACCGGCGGCGACCAGCGCGCAAAGCAACAGACGAGACGGACGGAAGACGGCCATGGACTTTTCCCCCTGAATGGATGTAGTGTGGCAATGAAGCCCGGGCCATCGTATGCCATTGCCTGGCCGCCTTACAAGCTGACAGGGGCCGGTGGCCGCCGGAACCCCCTCAAACCAGCGGCGGCGCCCTGCCGTCCCACGCCGCCTGAATGTCGCGCCGCGACGCGGTGGCTTGCAAGAACTGTTCGCGTTCGCCGGGGTCGGGCAACGATGCCGCCTGCGCCATCAGGCCGCCATGGGCAGCCGCCAGGGTGGCGGCGGCGCGCGGGTCTTGCAGCAGCGCCAGCACCAGGGTGCAGGCGATGGCCGCCTCGGCTTCGTCCTGGTGCCAGCCGCCGCGGCCGGCCACGGCAGCCAGCACGGCCTCGACGCCCGCAAGCGCCGCAGCGCTGTCGCCGGAGCGCTGCAAGGCACACGCCACGCCAGCCTCGTAGGCCAGCGAATCTGCGGGCTCGCCATTGGCCAGGAGGCCCGCTTGCGCCAGGCGCCCATGGTGGATGGCCTGCTGCCACAGGCCGAGCCGGTTGCAGGCCTCGAAAGCGGCACCGTGGCCGGTGGCCTGGATGTAGCGGTCGCCATCCTTCTGCGCCCTGCCGATGCCGTCGATGGCGTGGTCGAGCGCCGCCTGCGGTTGCCCCAGTTCGGTCAGCACACCGGCCAGGTTGCAGCGCCCTTGGGCGCCGATCTGCTGGTGCCCGATGGCGTCACACAGCTGCAGCAGTTGCAAGAGCTGGTCACGCGCAGCGGCCAGCTGCCCGCGGTACTGCGCCGCCAGCGACAGGTTGAGCATGGCGATGGCTGCGCCATAGCGGCTGCCGATGCGCTGGTACACGGCCAGTGCCTGTTCGCCGCTGGAGATAGCCTGAGGCAGGCGCTTTTCGGCCATGTAGCCCACGCTCAGGTTGTTGAGCACGGAGGCTTCGGTGTAGGTGTCGCCGTGGGCGCGCGCCAGGCGCAGGGCGGCCTGGGCGTGGGCACGGGCTTCTTCGTGGCGGCCCTGGCGCCCCAGCGCCATGATCAGCGTGTTGTGGGTCTTGGCCGCTTCCAGCGGGGCCAGCGCCTCGGCCGCGGCCAGGCGCAGCAGCCCCAGCCGATGGGCGTCTTCGTAGTCGCCATTCATGCACAGGCGGTGCATCCGGCTCTGGGCGGCCATGAGGCGCAGCACATCGTCGTCAAGCGCTTCGGCCTGGGCTTCCAGGGCGGCGATGGCCTTTTCATGTTCGCCCGCATCGCCACGGCGAGACCATACGTTGGCCCGCACCCGCAGCAGGGCGAATCGGCGCTGCGGGTGGCTGCCCGTGTCCAGCGCCAACGCACGGTCGGCGTGCGCCAGCGCTGCGCTGTCGGCATGGCGCGAGACGGCTTCCTGCGCAGCCAACGCCCAGTGTTCTGCGGCGCGGTCGGGGATGCCGGCGCGCTCAAAGTGTTCGGCGATCAGGCCCGCAAACTCCGCGCCGCGCCCGGTGCTGCGCGCTTCCAGCCACAGCGCCGCGCGTTCGTGCTGCTCCCGTTTGTCGCGCCTGAGCACGGTGCCGTAGGTGACTTCGTGCAGCAGGTGGTGGCGAAAGGCAAATTCCTGCGCATCCCCAAAAGCGCTCTGTGCATGCGGCAGGGCCAATGCACGTTGGCATAGCGCCTGCAGTTCGGTGGGCGCGCGTGCATCCAGCGACGCCAGGGCGTCGTCCCAGAACACGGCTCCCACCACGCTGGCCTGCTGCAGCGCACGCCGCTGCGGCGCCAGCAGCGCGTCCAGCCGGGCCTGCAGCACACCCACCAGCGTGGTGGGCACCTGCAGTTGCTGCAGCCCGCTGCCGGCCAGCTGCCAGGGCATGGTGGTGGTGACCAGCACGCCCTGGTCCACCAGCATCTGCAGCAGCGCCTCCATGTAGAAGGGGTTGCCGTCGGTGCGTTCGATCAGCAACTGCTGCAGCAGCAATGCGTCCGCGTGCGGCGCCAGGGGCTGCAACAGCGGCTGCAACAGCGGCTGCAACAGCGGCTGCAACAGCGAACGGGCCAGCGCCTGCCGGTCATCGGCGCCCAGCGGCTGCAGGGCCAGCTGCCGATGCGCAGGCCACGCGGCGCCCCAGGCCGGCCGCCGGTCCAGCAGCTCGGGCCGGGCAGCGCACAGCAGCAGCAGTGGCAGCGGATGAGCCGGGTCCAGCTTGGCGCTGGCCAGGTGTTCGATGGCGTCGAGCGAGCCGTCGTCGGCCCAGTGCAGGTCGTCCAGCACCAGCACCAGCAGGGCCGGCGGCTGCAGCGGCGCGCACAGTAGCCGCAGGTATTCGACCCAAGCGTGGAAAGCCCGCGCCCGCAGCTGTTTGCCGTCTTGCAGGATGCCGGCGATGAAGGGGCTGGCGCGGTAGTCCAGGCCGATCAGCTGGCCCAACAAGGCGGTCTGCTCTTGCGCACGCTCACCAAACAGCGTCGCCAGGCCAGCGGCCAGCTTGGCTTGCGCGACGTCCAGGGGGTCGCTGTCCTGGACGTCGAAACGCCGAAACAGCAGGTCGCGGATCACGCCATACGGCTGGTGCAGGCCCTGCGGGTGCGCGCTGGCGTGCAGCAGGGTGGTGGACGGGTCCGCGGCGAGCAGCGCGGCTTCGAATTCGGCCACCAGCCGCGTCTTGCCCAGGCCGGCTTCGCCGATCAGGGTGACGCCCTGTGGCAACCGCGCGCCGCGCACGGCCACCAGCGCTGCGTGCATCTGCAGCAAGTCAGCGTCGCGGCCGACGAGCTCAGCGGTGGCGCCGTCCAGTCCGCGCCGCACCGCCTGCGCGCTGCGCGGACGCTCGCGCTCGACCCGGTAGGTGAGCATCGGCGTGTCGATGCCCTTGATGCGGATGGCCTGCGCTTCCTGCACGTCAAAACGGCCCTGCACCAGCCTGTAGGTGTCCACGCTGACCCGCAAAGTACCTGGCGCCGCGCTCTGCTCCATGCGCGCGGCGATGTTGACGGCGCTGCCGCGTATGGTGCCCTCGGCGTCCACCCCGCCGCCCAGCAGCACCGGGCCCGAATGGATGCCCACCCGGACGTCGAAACCGCTGTGGCCGTGCGCCGCCTGCACCGCCTGGCCGACGCGCTGCCCATCGGCCAGCAGCGCCAGGCCGCAGCGCACCGCGCGCTCGGCGTCGTCTTCATGGACCTCACCGGCACCGAAGCCCGCCAGCAGGTTGTCACCCGCGTACTGCAGCACGCGCCCACCGTGCGCCTGCACGATGATCGAGAAGCCCGCCAGCGCGCCGTCCATCACGGCATGGATCTCTTCCGGGTCCAGGCGTTGGCCCAGTGAGGTGGAACCCACCACGTCCAGGAACAGGATGCTGACGAGCCGCAGCGCCTGCGCCGGCTCGGCGTCGGCAGCGGCTGCAATTCCTTCCGGCGCGGACTGCAAAGACTGCAGCTGCGCCTGCAAGCCGGCCACTGCCGCGTCAACAACGGCGTCGCCCAGCAAGGCGCGCTGCGCCTCCAACGCCGCCACCGCGGCTTGCAGCGCCTGCGCATTGCTCACTGAAGTGCCTTCGTGCTGCGCACGCCGGTATTCGCCCTTGGGGCGGCCCGGCGGGCTCATGGCTTGGGCTTGCGCTTGCGCAATTCCAGCTGCACCAGGTCGGGCCGGTCCGAGATGATGCCGTCGACGTTCATGTCCAGCAGCTTGTTCATCATGGCCGGCTCGTTCACCGTCCACGGGATCACGCTGAGGCCCAGCGACCGCGCTTCGGCGCGCAGGGCCGGCGTCAGGAAGGTCTGGTTCGGCGCCCAGATTCTGCCGCCGGCCGCGTGCACGGCCTTGGGCACGCTGCCGCCGTGCCGGGCGGGGTCAAAGCCGGCCAACCAGGGTGACGAACCGCCGCCGTCGGCGCGGGCCAGGGTGCGCGGCGACGTCAGGTACATGGTGCGGATTTCGGGCGCTTCTTTCTGCACCACCTGGAGCGTGCGCCAGTCGAAGGACTGGACCATCGTGCGCGTCTGCATGCCGCCCTGGCGGATTTCGGCGATCACGCGGCGGGCAAACTCTTCGGGCGGCAACGTCGCGGCCGGATCCAGCGGTGACAGCTTGGTTTCGCAGTCGAAACCGATCTCGGTGTTGCCGGACTTGCGCACCAGCTCAAAGAGGTCCGACAGGCGCGGCACGCGCGTGCCGTCCACGGGCTGCTGCTCGGGGAAGCCCTTGGCATATTCGGTACCCGGCTTCAGCCGGCCGACGTCATAACGCTGCAGTTCGGCGAAGGTGAGCTCGGCGATGGCCGGGCCGCGGCTTTGCAGCCACTGGCCATCAGGCCCGCGCGTGGTGTCGGGGTTCAGCCACAGGTCGTGGTGAATTACCACCACGCCGTCGCGGGTGATGGCCATGTCGCACTCGATTGTGTTCACGCCCAGGTCCAGCGCCTTCTGGAAGGCCGGCAGCGTGTTCTCGGGCAACAGGCCGCGCGCGCCCCGGTGGCCTTGCAGGTCAAAGGCGTGCGCTGCGGTTGCCATGGCGGCTGCGGTGATCAACACGCAGGCTGCCGCGCAGCACGCCCTGCGAAGGCTGGTTTTGTGGCTGGTTTCGTGGCTGGTCCTGGGGGTCACCATGGGATGTCTCCTGCTTGGGATTCGGATCGCAGCGGAGAATAGTTTGTTTGCACCTCCATCGGCTCACGTCCTGCACCACCCCACCATGAGCAACGCCATCACCCGCTTCGCCTTCCCGACCCCCATCCACTTCGGCGCTGGTGCGCGCAAGCTGGTGGCCGCGCACCTGCTGGAGCAGGGCATCCGGCGCCCGCTCGTCGTCACCGACCGTGCCCTCGCCGCCCTGCCCGTGATGGCCGAATTCCGGTCGCACCTGCCCGGCCTGGAGGTCGCCGTCTTCGACGGTGTCTTCGGCAACCCCACCTGCGCGCAGGCCATGGCCGGCGCTGCGGCGTACAAGGCGCACCAGGCCGACGCCGTCATCGGCTTCGGCGGCGGCGCGGCGCTGGACGTTGCCAAGATCGTGGGCCTGATGGCCGTGCACGACGGCGATGTGCTGCAGTACGTGTGGGACCACCCGCAGGCGCGGCCCATCGTCAACGCGCTGCCCTACTTCGTCGCGCTGCCCACGACATCCGGCACCGGCAGTGAGGTCGGCCGCAGTGCGGTCGTGTCGGAGAACGACAGCCACGTCAAGCGCACCATCTTCAGCGCCAGCATCCTGGCCAAGGCCGTGTTTGCCGACCCCGAGCTCACGCTGGCCCTGCCCGCGCCCATCACCGCGGCCACCGGCATGGACGCGCTCACACACAACATCGAGAGTTATCTCTCGCCCGCCTACCACCCGCTGTGCGACGGCATTGCGCTCGAAGGGCTGCGCATCGGCGCCCGCGCACTGGCAACCGCCGTGGCCGAGCCGGGCAACCTGCAGGCGCGCAGCGACATGATGATGAGCAGCCTGATGGGCGCCATCGCCTTTCAGAAAGACCTGGGCGGCGTGCATGCCTGCGCGCATGCGCTGGGTGCCGTCTGCGACATGCACCACGGCCTGGCCAACGCGCTGATGATCGACACCGTGCTGGCCTGGAATTTCGACGCCGTGCCGGCGAAGTTCGACGAGCTGGCGCATGCAGCGGGCGTGGCCGGCGGCGGTGGGGCTTTTGTGCCCTGGCTGAAGGCGCTGAAGGCGCAGATCGGCATCACCGGCGGCCTGGCCGCGCGCGGCGTCACGCGCGACCACCTGCCGCGCCTGGTGCCGTTGGCCGCCACCGACTTCACCAGCCTGACCAACCCGCGCCCGGCCACGGCTGCCGACTACGAGCGCCTCTTTCTGCAAGCGATGTGAACCCATGAGCACGCTGTCCATCCACAACCCCGCCACCGGCGAACACATCACCACGCTGGCGGCCGACACTGCCGCCAGCGTTGCCAGTAAGGCAGCAGCCGCGCGCGCCGCGCAGCCGGCCTGGGCCGCATTGCCGATGGCCGATCGCCTGGACGTGATGCGCCGGTTCCGCGCCGGCCTGGTGGCCGAGATCGACACCCTGGCCACCACGCTGACGCGGGAGACCGGCAAGCCGATCACGCTGTCCCGCAACGAGATCAACGGCCTGCTGCCGCGCATCGACTTCTTCCTGGAGCAGGCCGAGCCGTCCACCGCCGACGAGCATGTGTTCAGTGGCGGCGGCACCGACGAGCAGATCAGCCACATCCCGCTGGGCGTGGTGGCCAACATCTCGGCCTGGAACTACCCCTACTTCGTCGGCTGCAACGTCATCCTGCCGGCGCTGCTGACCGGCAACGCGCTGCTCTACAAACCCAGCGAATACGCGGCACTGACGGGCCAGCACATCACGCGCCTGCTGCATGCGGCCGGTGTGCCGGTCGATGTGATGGCCTGTCTCATCGGTGCTGGCGACGTGGGCGCGGCGCTGCTCGATCAGCGCATCGACGGCCTCTTTTTCACCGGCAGCCACGCCACCGGCCAGCGCATTGCCCAGACACTCGCGCCGTTTCTCGTCAAGCTGCAGTTGGAGCTGGGCGGCAAGGACCCCACCTATGTGCGCGCGGATGCCGACATCAAGGCCGCCGCAGAAAGCCTGGCCGATGGCGCCATGTACAACACGGGGCAGGGCTGCTGTTCGGTGGAGCGCATCTACGTGCACGAGAGCATCCACGATGCCTTCGTTGCGCACCTGGTCGCCACCGTCGCCAGCTTCAAGATGGGCGACCCGATGGCTGCCGACAGCTACATCGGCGCCATCACCCGCGCGCCGCAGTTGGCGGTGCTCGAAGCCCAGGTCGCCGACGCCATGGCCAAGGGCGCGACGCTGCACGGCGGCGGCAAGCGCCGGCCTGGCCCGGGCCAGTGGTTCGAGCCGGCGGTGCTAACCAACGTGAACCACAGCATGGCGCTGATGCGCGAAGAGAGCTTCGGCCCTGTTGTCGGCATCCAGAAGGTCAGCAACGACGACGAGGCCGTGGCGCTGATGAACGACACGCGCTACGGCCTGACGGCGGGCGTGTTCACCAAGGACGAAGCCGCGGCCCGCGCGCTGCTGTCGCGCGTCAACGCCGGCACGGTCTACTGGAACTGTTGCGACCGCGTGAGCCCGCGCCTGCCGTGGTCCGGCTACGGCGATTCCGGCCTGGGCCTGACCCTGTCCACACATGGCATCCAGACCTTCACGCGGCCCAAGGCCTGGCATCTTCGTTCCCCTTGAAACTGGTCTGCTTCGACCTGGACCACACGCTGCTGGACGGCGACAGCGACGTGCTGTGGTGCGACTTCCTGATGGACCGCGGCGTGCTGGACCGTGACAGCTTTGCAGTGCGCAATGCCGCGATGGAACGCGACTACCAGGCCGGCACGGTCAGCGTGGCCGCCTTCAGTGCCTTCTACATTGGCACGCTGGCCGGCCGCACGGCCGCGCAGTGGGAGCCGCAGCGCAGGGCCTTTTTGCAAGACGTGGTGGCGCCACGCATCGGCGTGCGTGCTCGCGCCCTGGTGCGCGAGCAGCAAGCCAGCGGCGCGCTGGTGTTGCTGACCACCGCCACCAACCGCTTCATCACCGAGCTCACGGCGATGGACCTGGGCATCGAGCATTTGATCGCCACCGACTGCGAGACGGACAGCCAAGGCCACTTCACCGGCGGTGCAGCAGGCACGCTCAACATGCGCGAAGGCAAGGTCACGCGGCTGCAGGCCTGGTTGGCCGAGCGCGGACTGCAGCTGGACGGCTGTGACAGCTGGGCCTACAGCGATTCCATCAACGACCTGCCGCTGCTCAGCGCCGTGCGGCATGCCGTGGCCGTGCACCCCGATGAACGCCTGGCTGCAGAGGCCGCACGACGCGGCTGGCCGCTGTTGATGCTGCACCGCTGAAGCACCGCGTCATGTGGGTCGCCGACAGGCCCCATGCAAAGCCGGCATGGCGTTCGGTGACAAATCCAGCGCACCCGCGCCTACAGTGCGCGTCTGTTCACCAGGACCCGCCATGAACGAACCCCTTTCTTTCGTCCACCCCACGGCCAACAGCCCCTGGGGCACCTACCTCAGCCAGGTCGACCGCGTCGTGCCCTACCTGGGCCATCTGGCGCGCTGGTCGGAAACGCTGAAGCGCCCCAAGCGCACGCTGATCGTGGACGTGCCCATCGAGATGGACAACGGCGACGTGGCGCACTTCGAGGGCTATCGCGTGCAGCACAACCTGAGCCGTGGCCCGGGCAAGGGCGGCGTGCGCTTCCACCCCGATGTGACGCTCGAAGAAGTCATGGCGCTGTCCGCCTGGATGACAGTCAAGTGCGCCGCCGTCAACCTGCCGTATGGCGGTGCCAAGGGCGGCATCCGCGTCGACCCGAAGGCGTTGTCGATCAAGGAACTGGAGCGCATGACACGCCGCTACACCAGCGAGATCGGCATCATCATCGGCCCGCAGCGCGACATCCCCGCGCCCGACGTCAATACCAACGGCCAGATCATGGCCTGGATGATGGACACCTACTCGATGAACACCGGCACCACCGCCACCGGCGTGGTCACCGGCAAGCCCATCCACCTGGGCGGCTCGCTCGGGCGCGTGAAGGCCACTGGCCGCGGCGTCTTCGTCACCGGCCGTGAAGCGGCGCGTCGCCTGGGCCTGGACCTCAACGGCGCGCGCATTGCCGTGCAGGGTTACGGCAACGTGGGCTCTTCTGCGGCTGAGCTGTTCGCGCAAGCTGGCGGCATCGTCGTGGCGGCGCAGGACCACACCGGCACCATCTTCAACAACAAGGGCTTCGACATCGCCGACCTGGCGGCGCACGTGAAGATTCACGGCGGCGTCGGCGGCTTCAAGGGCGCCGAAGCGATGGACGGCGAGTCCTTCTGGGACGTGGCCTGCGACATCCTGATCCCGGCCGCGCTGGAAGGCCAGATCAGCGCCGCACGCGCCCAGCGCATCAAGGCCCGGCTGGTGCTGGAAGGCGCCAACGGCCCCACCGTGCCGGTGGCCGACGACATCCTGGCCGAACGCGGCGTGCTGGTCGTGCCCGATGTCATCTGCAACGCCGGCGGCGTGACGGTGAGCTACTTCGAATGGGTGCAGGACTTCAGCAGCTTCTTCTGGACCGAGGACGAGATCAACGTGCGCCTGGACAAGATCATGGTCGACGCGCTGAAGAAGATCTGGGACACCGCCGACCGCCACAAGATCACGCTGCGCACAGCCACCTTTGCGGTGGCCTGCGAGCGCATCCTGATCGCGCGGGAGGAGCGGGGGTTGTACCCGTGAGCTCCTCCCTGGCTTCGCTATCTGTGCAAGAACGTCGTCAGTTCAGGTTGATGCCCGGCACCTGAACGGGCGCGCTGGTAGCCGACGTGCCAGCGCCAAGCTCGCCGAAGCTGTTGGATCCGTAACCCCACACGGTGCCATCGGCCAGACGCACCAGCACCGACGAGAAGCCGCCTGCGGCTTCCACCACGTTGGCAAGGCCAGCCACCGCCTGCGGCGTGGAGCCGGAGTTCCAGCGCCAGAGCTGGCCGTCACGGCCCACCGCCAGGAAGCCATTGCCGGTGACCGCGATGCGTGTGACCACGGGCAACCCGGCCACCGCTGTGGGGCCGCCGCTGCCTGCCTCCGGGAACGACATCACCCCGCCTGCCGTGGTGAGTGCGATGCAGCCGAAGCCGTTGCAGGCCGCCGACGCCACACCGCTGATGGCGCTGGCCTGCGACACTGCCGACTGCCAGTTTCCGGCGCCCAGCGACGTGATGCTGACGCGCCAGACGCTCCCATCTGCGGCAATCGCGGTCGGGGCACCAGCATGCCGCCGCCCAAGGCAACGATGCTGGGCAGCCCAGCCACTTGGCGCGCCGCCTGACTCAGGCCACCCGCGATGGCGGTGGCCGTTCCCGGCATGTGCCAGACGGAGCCATCGTTGCGACGCGCCAGTGCGAAGCTGTTGCCGGTGCCGGTGACGATGTGCGTGACGCCGCCGGGCCAACCGCCCGTTGCGGGGGAACTCACGTCGGTGCCAATGGTCGCCGCGTCACCGCCGATGATGGTGGTGCCCGGAAACTTGCGGCCCCAGCCACGCACCAGCCCATCTCCGCCAGCGGCCAACGACTCGAACAAGCCCGCAGCCACGGCCACTGCGGTGGTCGCGACCTGGCGCGCATTCGTGCCCGCGATCACAGCACCGGTGCCCAATTGCCCGGCGGCGTTGGAGCCCCAGGCAATCACACTGCCGTCGGCCCGCAAGGCCACCACATGGTTGCTGCCAAAGGCAAGGCGCGCCTTGCCCGAGGCCTCCACTGCGGCCTGAACGGTGAGTGCCACGTTTGCACTGGTGACACTGCCCGCCCCGTTGCTGACCACGACGCTGAATAGCAAGCCGTTGTCGGCCGTCGTGGTCGGCGGCGTCGTGTAGCTGGTGGCCGTGGCGCCAGCAATGGCATTGCCGTTGCGCCGCCACTGAAAGGCCAGCGGCGCGCCGCCGGTGGCAGTGACGGTGAAGCTGGCCGTCTGTCCCGCCGTCACCGTCACCGTCTGCGGCTCCGCCGTGATCTGGGGTGCCACCGGCAACGCGCTCACGAGCAGTGTTGCTGCATTGCTGGTGACGCCGCCAGCGGCGTTGGTCACCCGCACCGTGAACACGGCGCCAGTGTCGGCCAGCACGGTGCTGGCCAGGTTGAGCATGGCAGCCGTGGCGCCAGCCACTGCAGTGCCATTGCGCAGCCACTGGTACGCCAGCGGTGCCGACCCGGTGGCCGCGACGCTGAAGCTGGCACCCTGGCCTTCGGTGACCGACTGGCCCTGGGGTTGTGTCGTGATGCCCGGCGGCGCTGCCGCCACCGTCAGCGCCGCGGCACTGCTGGTGAGGTTGCCGGCAGCGTTGGAAACGCGCACCGAGAAGGTCGCGCCGTTGTCCACCAGCGCCGCTGCAGCCAGGCTGTAGCTGCTGCCGGTAGCGCCTGCAACGGCCACGCCGTTGCGCAGCCATTGGAAGCCCAGCGGTGCCGAGCCGGCAGCCACAACGCGGAAGGTGGCGGCCTGGCCGTCGGCCACACCGGCTGACGCCGGTGCACTGGTGACGGTGGGCGCCACGGCGCGCACGGTGAGTGCCGCGTCCGCGCTGGTCACCGCACCGGCACCGTTGGCCACCACGACGCGGTAGACCGCGCCGTTGTCCGCCAAGGTCACCGACGCCAGCGCCAAGGCGGCCGATCCCGCACCCGCGATGTCCACACCGTTGCGCTGCCAGCGATAGCTGAGTGCATCGCCGCTGGCGGTCACGCTGAAGCTGGCAGCCGTGCCGTCGTCGGCACTCGCGGCCGCCGGCTGGCTGCTGATCTGCGGCGGCGCTGCCTGATCGTTGTCGTGCCAGCAACCGGCCAGTACCAGACACAACATCAATGCCAGGCTGTTCAACACCCTGGCGAAAGTCCCCAAGGGCCGGCCGGCCCGAATTCCAGCTGCAAGGCTTGTCATGATTCCCCCCTTGATTCCTGCGTGATAACCGGCAGCGACACGCCGCCCGCAGCCGCGTTTGTAGGAAACACCGGGTTACTGCAGGGTTCCCGCCTGGTGTCGAGTTGGCGCAGCGCCTGAGCGATGGCCAGGTTGAGCGGCACTTCGTCGCGGTAGCTTCGCCGCCAGCGCGGTTCGAGCGACTCGGCCACCGCGTCCACCCACTGCGCCGCGCGCCGAACCAAGCCGGCGGCGCGGGCGGGGTCGCCACTGTGCTCGGCCACCCGGGCGCATACCAGCCAGACCTCGGGCAGGCTGCCGTCCATCGGGAACAACTCGGCAGACTGCCCGGTGATCCAGTCGGCTGCCCGCGCGGCGCCGTCCTCATCGGTGGGCAGCAGCAGTTCGGCTTCGCGCAGGCGCGCATGCAGCGCCACGCCGTCCAGGCCCGTGGCCTGGGCAAACTGCAGCACTTCGCGCGTCAGCTGCAGCGCACGCGCTGCAGGCGCGCAGCGGCTCAGTTCCAGCTTCAAACTGGCCAAGTGCTTGGGGTCGGTGTGGCCATCAAGACCGCTCAGTTCCTGTTCCAGGCCAGGCGCCAGGTCGGCGGCATCCGCAGGTCTGCGCAAGCGCGCAAGGCGGGCACGCAAGACGACACGGCGGCAACCGACCACGAGGTGACCGTCGCCAGGCACTGGCGCGCTCTGGAGCAAAAGCTCCGCCCGATGCCATTGCCCCAGCAGCAGCCACAGCGAGGCGAGGTGGTTGCACCCCACGGCGTGAACCATGGGCCCTATCGCCTGCAGCTTGGGCAGGGCCTGCTCCAACAGGCGCATTGCCTCGGTGTAGCGGCCGCTCAGCATGGCCATGGCGGCGTCTGCCATGTCGTTCATGACCTGGTGTGGCCCTTCTGGCGCACCCACATGCTCGCGCAGGACGCGCAGCGCACGCGCCTCGGACCAGGCGCGCTCGGCGTGGCCCCGCAGCAGGTGCGTGGCCGCCAGGTGGTGGCGCGAGCTCATGACTTCGGCCAGGTCCCCGGCCTCACCGGCCAGCTGCACCGCCGTCGCCAGGGCTTCGGCGCATTCGGCCAGGCGGTTGGCTTGGTTCAAGGCATAGGCCCGCGCGGCCTCCAGTTCATAGCGCTGGCGTGGGGTGCCCAGCCGTTCCACCTGATGACGCGTGGCTTCCAGCACTTGCACGGCCTGCTCGGCCCGGCCGAGTTGGGATAGCGACAGCGCACGAACCCGATGCGCATCAAGCGCCAGCGCGGGCTGGCCTTGGGTCTGGGCCAGGCCGACGACGGCTTCAGCCTCTTCCAGCGCCTGGGACCAGTGGCCGGCGAAACAGTGGGCCACCGCACTGGCGCACAGCACGCTGAGCTTCTGCTCGGCATGCAGGGGCTCTTGCAGCAGCCTGTCCCCTGGGCGTGGCAGTCAACGCCACGCTGCCACAGACACAGGGCGTCGCCCAGGCGCCCAGCGCTGCGCGCGCGCGCCGCAGCCTGGGCAAAACTGTCGGCGGCGTTCGCCCAGCGTTGTGCGGCACGCCAGTGCTCGGCCAGACGCGCCGGTTCGCTGCCACCGGCAGCCAGCACCTCGGCGATGGCGGCATGCACATGGCGGGCGATGGTCTCGGGAACGGCACGGTTCACGGCATCCAGCACCAGGTCATGCGCGAAGCGTTCACCCGCAAGCACCTGCGCCTGCTGCAGCTCCAGCCACGCCTCCACCAGCTCCAGTGCCGGCTTGTGCAGCACGGTCTCCGCCAGGCTGATCGAGAAGTCAACGCCGGCCAGGGCCGCCACACGGGCCAAGGCCAGCGCGGTTTGCGACAGCGCGCGCAACCGGCGCTCGATGAGCACACCCACGGTGGTGGGTTGCGGCAGCGCGCCCGGGCCGGTGCCGCCGGCCAACACCAGGTCCTTCCGCGTCTCCAGCAGGAACAACGGATTGCCCCCGGTGTGCCGCAGCAGCGGGGCCGCCAGCGCCGCCGCGTCCAGGCCTGGCAGCGCCAGACTGGTCACCAGCGCCGCAATGCCGGCTTCATCCAGCGGCAGCAGCGACTCCACCTGCAGACTCTGCCCTTCTTCCAGGGCGCCGCGCAGGGCCTGCGCAGCGGCGCCTTCGCCCGGGCGCTGCGCCAGCGCCCAGCGGAACGCTTGCAGGCGTTCGCTGCCCATCAGCGTCTGCATCAGCTCCAGGCTGGCATCGTCGGCAAAGTGCGTGTCGTCCACGATGCCGCAGTCCAGGCCCTGCGCCTGCGCCTGCTCGACCAGCCACTCGACCGCGCGTTGCAGCAGCAGCCGTTGGCCTTCCACAGCAGGAGCCGGTGCCAGGCCCAAGTCGGGCAGCACACGCGACAGTTCGCGCCGCATGGATGGATCCGGTGGCACCTGCATACGTTCGCACAGAGCCAACAGCCAACGCGACAACAGCGCGAAGGGCACGGCGGCGTCGCCTGGGCGCGCTTGTGCCTTTACGGCGCCGGGGTGCGCTGTCGCGAACTCCGCCAACATGCGGCTCTTGCCCATGCCGGCTTCGCCCAGCAGCAACAGCACGCGACCGGACTGCCAGGCCGCGTGCAAGCGTCGCAGTTCAGCCGCCCGGCCCACCATGCGCGGCGGCCGCATCAAGCTCGCAGGCACCGGGATGCGCCGCGCCACGGCTCCGATGTCAACGGCCGACGATTCCACCGCGGAGCGCAGCGCCAAGGTCTCCGCATCGGGACGGGCGCCGAGTTCGTCTTTCAGATCGCGCTCCAACCGCTCGAAAGCGCCGAGGGCGGCCGCGCGGTCACCCCGCAGGTAATGCAGGCGCATCAGGTGGCGGCCGGTGTGCTCCGACAGCGGCTCGTCACGCGCCAGCGCTTCGGCCAGGGGCAGCGCCTCGGCCAGGGCGCCACGGTTGGCCAAGGCATGCGCGGCCTGGGCGGTGGTCTCGCGCCAGCGTTGCCGGCGCGCATCGCGCTGGAGCCGCAGCCAGTCGGCGAACACGGGGCAGTCGTCATAGGCCAGCGACGCCAGCAGCGGCGCTTCGTCAGCGCCAGCCACGGGGTCGAGCGCGGCGTCGCACTGCAACTCAGGCAACAGCAGGACCACATCGGCGGCCTGCAACGGCTCCTGGCCCGTTTTGCGCCGCAGTCGAAAGATGCGTTGGCGCAGATCGAGGTCGGCGGTCTTCTGCGGCACATCGGGCCAGAGCCAGCCGGCCAGCGTGTCGCGCGAGGTGCCGCCCTGCAGCGCCAGAATAGCCAGCCAAGCCGCATCCCTGCGCTCCAGGGGCCAAGGAGCGGCGTCGTTGGCGGCCTCGAGCCGAGGCGGCCCGATCAAGCGCAGAACAAGCATGGTGCCAGCATAGAGCTAACGATGACCCTGGACGGCGGCGGCGCTTTGTCTGCGCTGACAAGACACACAAGCCGCAGCGTAGCGCCGCTGGGTTACCGCTGGGTTGCTGCAGGGTTGGCGCTGTGTTGGCGCTGTGTTGGCGCAGATCGCAGCGGACCACAGCACGCTCGCCACGACGACATTGCAGACAACGGACGCAGACAACGGACGGGGCGGCGCCCTACACTGATGCTTCAAGCCTCATTTCGGAGCCGCACGATGGCCTCGCCTGCACTGAAGCTCTCCCTGTACGACTTCCTGGCCTGGGAGAACGCCCAGGTCACCCGCCACGAGTTCTACCGTGGCGAGGTGTTTGCCATGGTGGGCGCGCGCCGGGTGCATGGTTTGGTGGGGCTGAACTTGGCCAGTGCGCTCAAGCACCACCTCAAGGGCACACGCTGTCGCGCCTTTGCCGAGGCCATGAAGGTGCAGTTGGCCAACGACGCCATCTTCTACCCCGACGTGTTTGTCACCTGCGACGAGCAGGATTTGAAGACCGACATGGTCTTCCGCCAACCCAAGCTGATCGTGGAAGTTCTCTCCGACAGCACCCAGGCCTATGACCGCGGACTGAAATTCGCCGCCTACCGGCAGATCGACAGCCTGCAGGAGTACGTGCTGGTGGACCCCGACTCGCGTCGCGTCGAGGTCTTTCGCCGCAACGAGCGCGGCAACTTCGAGTTGATCGACCAGACCGGCGCGGCCGAGTTGGTGCTGGACAGCGTGGGCCTGCAGCTGGCGATGGCCGAGGTCTTTGATGGCATCGAGGGTGATGAGGGCAAGGCTGTCGCTGCCGCTTGAGCGCGCCAAGCCAGTCAGGGAGACAGCGGCGCCAACTTGGCCACAATGTCGGCATGAACAAACCTGCCAACCCCTTCGCCGCCCACAACCCCTACGGAGCCACGTCTGGCGTGCCGTCTGCACAGGCCGCTCCAGCTGGCGCAACCAGCGCCGAACTCGTCTACGACGTCACCGAAGCCGACATCCAGACCCGCGTGCTGGAGCGATCGCTCCAGGTGCCCGTGCTGCTGGACTGCTGGGCACCCTGGTGCGGGCCCTGCAAGTCGCTCGGGCCGATTCTTGAGAAGCTGGCGCAGGAGTACGGCGGCGCCTTCGAGCTGGCCAAGATCAACACCGACGAAGCGCCCAACATCAGCGCCGCGTTGCGCATCAAGAGCATCCCGCTGGTGGTGCTGTTCATCGGCGGCCAGCCGGTGGACCAGTTCACCGGGGCGCTGCCGGCAGGCCAGATCCGCGCCTTCCTGGACAAACACCTGCAGCCGCCGGGCGACCCGATGGAAGAGATCCGCGCCGAGGCAGCGCAGGCCGAACCCGCCGACGCCGAAGCGCTGCTGCAAGAAGCCCTGCAGATGGTGCCGGCGCACCCCGATGCCACGGCCGACTTGGCCGAGCGCTTCATTGCCCGCGACGCGCTGGGAGAGGCCACCGAGCTGCTGGACACCGTGCCGGCCGAAGCCCGTGGCGACCGCGACGCGGCACTGCGCAAGCGCCTGGCCCTGCTGGCCAACCGTCCGGCCGGCGACCCCGTGGCGCTGGCCGCGCGCATTGCAGCCAACAGCAAGGACTTCGAGGCCCGCTTTGCGCTGGCCGCGCTCCAGGCCTACAGCGGCGAGTGGACCGCCGCCTTCGACCAGCTGCTGGAGGTGGTCATGCGCGACAAGGCCGAAGGCAAGCCAGACCGCGAGAAAGCGCGCCAGCAGCTGATCGAGTGGTTCACCGCCTGCCCGGATGCGGAGGCGGTGAGCCGGGGGCGACGGTACCTGGGGATGTACCTGAACTAGTCCAGCCTGATCCCGCGCTTGGCGATCAACGCCGACCAGCGTTCCGCTTCGCCCTTCACGTAGGCCGCAAACTCGGCCGAGCCACGCGGCTGCACGTCGGCGCCGGCGTCAGCGAACTTGGTTCTGACATCGGCGTTGGCCAGCACCTTCTTCAACTCAGCAGCCAGCCGCTCGACAATGCTGCGCGGAATGCCGGCTGGCCCCACCAGGCCCTGGAAGCCGACTGCCTCCATGCCGCCCAGCCCCTGCTCGCGCACGGTGGCCACATCGGGCAGGTTGGCGTCGCGCCTGGGTCCGGTGACGGCCAGGGCTTTCAGGCGCCCACCCTTGATCTGCGGCAGCAGCACGGTCCCGGCGTCGATGAGCAGATGGGTCTGGCCGCCGATGAGATCGGTCACCGCCGGCGCGCTGCCTTTGTAGGGCACGTGCAGCAGGTCGATGCCGGCCACGGCGTTGAGCAGTTCGCCATTGAGGTGGGTCGACGCGCCCGGGCCGCCGCTGGCGAAGTTGGCCTTGCCGGGATTGGCTTTGGCCCACTCGACAAAACCCTTCAGATCCTTGGCCGGATGATCGGTGCGCGTGGCAGCGATGTAGCCGGTCTCGGCGATCTGGCCGATGTAGGTGAACTGCTTCACCGGGTCATAGGGCATCTTGGCCTGCAAGTAGGGCGCGATGGCAAAAGGCCCCGTGTTGGCCACCAGCAGCGTGTAGCCGTCTGGCACCGCGCGGGTCACTTCGGTGGCGGCGATCACGCCACCGGCACCGGCCTTGTAGTCAATGACCAACGGCTGGCCCAATGCTTCTTCCAGCCCGGTCTGGATGGTGCGCGCCGTGAAGTCGATGCCGCCACCGGGCGGGAAGCCGACGATCAAGCGGATCGGCTTGTTCGGGTAGGCGCCCTGAGCGCGCGCGGCCCAGGGCGCCACAGCGACGATCGTGGCGGTGTGCAGCAGGGTTCGGCGTTGCATCGGCTGTCTCCTCGAATCAAGGCGCCGATCTTAGGTCGCTTCATTCAATGTCCAGCGGCGGCCGCCATTGCGCCAGCGGCATCAGTCGCCAGCTTCCCGCCAGCGTGCCCACAACCAGCGCCGTGGCTCCGATGGCCCACACGACACCCAACTGCGGCCAGAACGCGCCGTCGTAAGCGTCAAACAGGCTGGCGCGAAAAGCGCTGACGACCCAGGTCAGTGGCAGGTAGGGATGCATGGCCTGGAAGGCATCGTCGCTAAGCTGGATGGGCAGCAGCGCGCCAGCGGCAGACACCTGCACGATGAGCAACAGCACCGCCACCACCTTGCCCAGGTCGCCCATGAGCCGGACCAGCGCAAACACCAGCAGCAGAAAGGTCAGCGACGCGCTGGCCAGGGTCAGCGCAAACGTGCCTGGGTGCGGCACCGGCACATGCAGCACGCCCACCAGCATGGCCAGCATGACCAGCGCCTGCAGCAGCACGGCCGCCGCCGGCAGCGCCAGCTTGCCTGCGACCTGCGCCGTGCGCGGCAGGCCGGCCAGCGGCTCGGGGATGCGCCTGAAGTGCACGAGAAAGGCCGCCATCACTGCGCCCACCCACAGCGCCAGCGGCACGAAGTTGGGTGTCAGCGCGGTGCCGTTGTTGGGCACCGGGGCCACGATCTCGACGACAGGTTCTACCGACAGCGCAAGGCCTTGCGCGCTGCCGCCCGGCCCGTCAACTGCCAGCGGCAGGCTGCGGCGCAACAGTTCCAGGCCGGTGTCCAGGCGGCCGGCGCCGTCGGTCAGTTTGCCCAGGCCGCCCTGCAGCGTGTCGTTGCCCGCAGCGAGCTGGCGCACGCCGGTCTGCAGCGTGTCGCTGCCACGCGCCAGTTCGCGGGCGCCGTCGACAAAACTGTCCAGCCGTGCCTCGTCGGGCAGGCGCGCCGCCAGCATCGACGCCGCGTTGCCGGCGCGTTGTGTGCCTTCGGTCAACGCCGACACGGCTTCATCCACACGTTGGGTGGCGGCGTTCAAGCGCTGGCTGCCGTCGCGCGCGGCCTCCAGGCCGCTGACGAGTTGGCGCGTGCCGTCTTCCAGCGGCGCCAGGCGTTCGAGCAGGCGGCCGCCGAAGATGGGCACTTCATCGGCCGCGGTGTGAAACTGGCCCAGCCCTGCGTCCAACTGGCGGCTGCCTGCGGCCAGCGTTTCCAGGCCGCGGCTCAGTTCACGCTGGCCTTCGCTCAACTGGCGTGTGCCCAGGCGCAGGCTCACCAGGTCGGCGTCGGGCGGGCGGCGTGACTCCAGGCCTCGCAGCAGCGGACCGACCTGGCGCAAGCCGCCGGCCAGTTGGGGCGCGGCCTCGGCCAACTGCGCGGCGCCACCCCGCAACCGCAGCGCCGAGTCCGCCGCGCTGCGGCTGCCGGCGGTGAGCTGGGTGCTGCCGTCGCGCGCCTTGCGCAGGCCGGCATTGAGTTCGACAGAACCCTGGTGCAGGTCCGCCAGCGCGCTGCGCAGACTGTCCAGATTGCGCTGCGAGCCGGCCGCCGTGCTGAGCACCAGTTCCCACCGTGCTTCGTTCAGCATCGTGTTCACGCGCTGCGCCACTTCGGGTGCAAAGCGGCGCGCAAAGCCGGCGCTGCTGTAGTTGTTGCCCTCGGAGGTGTAGATGGTGAGCTTGGCCGCCCCCGCCGCCTCACCCGGCACGGCACGGCGGCTGAAGTCAGCCGGCACTTCCAGCATGAAGGCCAGTTCGCCCTGGCGCACGCGGCGCCGCGCCTCGGCCGGGTCGGTGTAGCGCTGATAGGCAAACTGGCCATGCTTTTCGATCGCCGCCAGCGCCTCGGCGCCCAGGTTCAGGTCGCGGCCCCGGTAACTGGCGCCGGTATCCAGGTTGACCAGGCCCGCTGGCAGCGCGCGGGTATGCGCGCCTGGATCCCACATGCCCCAGAGGTAGATCAACGCATAGAGCGCGGGCACGAACAGCAGGCCGACGGCGGCGGCTGCCAGCTTGGGGTGCCGCTGCAGCAGCAACCACTCATAGCGCCAGACTTCGCGCGCCGCTTGCCACCAGCCCATGTGTGCCTTCCCCGCCTGGACGCATCACGCGCGAGAACCGCGCCGGGTCATTGTGCGGCGCAGCGGGTTTCAGTGCAGGCCGGCCAGCAACTCGGCGTTGCCGCCGGCTGCGGCCGTGTTGATGGTGACCGTCTGCTCGGCGCAGAAGCGGTAAAGGTAGTGCGGGCCGCCGGCCTTGGGGCCGGTGCCGCTCAAGCCTTCACCGCCGAAAGGCTGCACGCCCACCACCGCGCCGATCATGTTGCGGTTGACATAGACATTGCCGATGCGCGCGGCGTCGGCCATGCGCTGCGCGCGGCTGTCGATGCGCGTCTGCACGCCCAGCGTCAGGCCGTAGCCCAGCGCGTTGATCTGGCGCATCACCTCCATCACATCACCCCCCCAGCGCACGACGTGCAGCACGGGGCCGAAGATTTCGGCCTTCAGATCACTGATGCGTGCGATCTCGAAGGCCACGGGCGGCACCAGGCGCGGGAAGGTTGACGTGACGCTCGTCTCGCCCAGCAGCGTGGCCTCGGCCCGCAGGCGCTGCACGTGGGCGCTGATGCCGGCAAAAGCTTCGTCGTCAATGACGGGGCCGACATCGGTGGCCAGCAGCGCCGGGTCGCCGACGTTCAACTCTTTCAGCGCGCCACGCAGCATCTCGATCACGCCGTCGGCGATGGCCTCGTGCACACACAGCAGGCGCAGCGCGCTGCAGCGCTGGCCAGCGCTGCGGAAAGCGCTTTGCACGACGGCGTCGATGACCTGTTCGGGCAGCGCCGTGCTGTCCACCACCATCGCGTTCAGGCCGCCTGTCTCGGCGATCAGCGGCACGATCGGTCCGTCCTTGGCCGCCAGCGTGCGGTTGATGAGCCGCGCCACCGGCGTGCTGCCGGTGAAACACACGCCCGCCGTGTGCGGGTGCGCCACCAAGGCCGCGCCGACGGTTTCGCCCATGCCGTGCAGCAACGCGACGGCGTCCACCGGCACGCCCACCTCATGCAGCAGGGCGACAAAACGCTGCGCCACCAGCGGCGTCTGCTCGGCCGGCTTGGCAGCCACGGTGTTGCCGGCGACCAAGGCGGCCACGACCTGGCCGGCAAAGATGGCGAGCGGGAAGTTCCACGGGCTGATGCAGACGAAGACACCACGGCCGTGCAGGCGCAAGACGTTGCTTTCGCCGGTGGGGCCGGGCAGCTGTTGATCGTTCAAACGGGCTTCGGCCTGGTCGGCGTAGTAACGGCAGAAGTCCACCGCCTCGCGCACCTCAGCGATGCAGTCCCCGAGCGTCTTGTGCGCTTCCTTGACCAGCAGGCCGCAGTATTCGGGCAGGCGCGCGTCCAGCAGGTCGCCGGCCTTGCGCAGCAGCGCAGCGCGCTCTGTCAGCGGGCGCGCGCTCCAGGCGTCGAAGCCGGCGTGCAGGCGCTGCAGGGTGGCCTGGACTTCATCGGTGTCGGCCATCGGCAGGGGGCTGCTGCGCGTGGCCGCCACGGCTTCGTCCAGCGGCCCACGCATGGCGTTGCAGGCGAGGTCGGCGCCGGTGGAATTGCGTCTTCCTTCACCGTACAACGCCACTGGCGAGGGCAGCGCGGGTGCGGTCGATGCGGCCAGCGGCGACGCCAGCAACACCTCGGCGCTGACAGCCTCGTCGGCCAGCTGATGCACGAAGGATGAATTGGCGCCGTTTTCCAGCAGCCGCCGCACCAGGTAGGCCAGCAGGTCGCGGTGTTCGCCCACCGGGGCATAAACGCGGCAGGGCACCGAAGCATCCTTCAGCACTTCGCGATAGACACCTTCGCCCATGCCATGCAGGCGCTGCAGTTCGAACTTCGCGCCGGTCTTGCGGGCGAGCTGCAGGATGGCGGCGATGGTGCCGGCGTTGTGGGTTGCAAACTGCGGGTAGATGACCTCGTGGTGGCGCACCAGCGCGGCGGCACAGGCGAGGTAGCTGATGTCGGTGTGGTGTTTGTGCGTGTACACCGGATAACCCGGCAGGCCGGCTTCCTGCGCGCGCTTGACCTCACCGTCCCAGTAAGCGCCTTTCACCAGCCGCACCATGAAACGCAGGCCGTGCAGGCGCGCAATGCGCGCCACTTCGTCCACCACCTGCAGCGACCGCGTCTGGTAGGCCTGCACCGCCAGCCCGAAGCCTTGCCACTGCGGGTGGTTCTGGGCGATGTGGGCGGCCAGGGTGTCCAGCAGGTCCAGTGACAGCTCGAGGCGGTCACTCTCTTCGGCGTCGATGGTGAGGTTGATGTTGGCGACCGCAGCCTGGTCCACCAGGCTGCGCACACGCGGCAGCAGTTCGGCATTGACACGTTCGCGCTGCGCGTCTTCATAGCGCGAGAAGAGTGCGCTCAACTTGATCGATATGCCGTCGGCCACCATCGGCGACGCAGCGACACGCTCCGCAGCAATGGCGGTGATGGCGTTGCGGTAGCTCGCCAGATACCGTGCTGCATCCGACTCGGTGCGCGCGCCCTCACCCAGCATGTCGTAGCTGAAGCGCAGCTGGCTCATGGCCTTGCGCTGACCGGCGGCTTCGCCCATCGCTTCGGTGATCGTTCGGCCCAGCACAAACTGCCGGCCCAGCAGCTGGATGGCGCGCACGGTGGCCGCCACCACCGTGCGCGCGCCCAGGCGCTGCAGCAGGCCGGGCGGATTTTCAGATTCGGGCAGGAACTTCTTCGACAGCGAGATGGCGCTGGCGCTGATCTGCGCCAGCATCTTGTGCGGGCTGCCTTCGGCGGCTGCGCCGTCAAAGCCACCGCGGCCCAGTTGGTCGGCCGTCAGCGCGATGGCGGTTTCAGCGTCCGGCACACGAAGCAGCGCTTCAGCCAGGCGCATCAAGGCCAGGCCCTCGGCGCTGCTGATGGGGTATTCGCGCAGCAGCGATTCCATGGCCCAGAAGGGCGCGGGCTGGTCGCGCACCGCCTGCACCCAGGGCCGGCCGGCGGCGACGACCGCAGGCCAGTCCAGCGCGCCCTGAACGGCGGCCAGGGCCTCGCTGACGGCGGCGGTTTCAGGGCGATAGGGGAAGGGCAAGCGGGCTGCAGTCATGGCGGCGCTTCAGTGTGCGGTGTCGGGAAACGCAGCTTAGGTCCGGCCAGGCCGAAGCGGATTCGGAAAATGCGGCGACTGCCGGAGAATCATCCACCATGGAACCTGACCCCACCCATGACCACCACCATGAAAACAGCCTGCCGCGTGGCGACCGCGGCCTCGACAAGATCGACCGCCGCATCCTGCGGGTGCTGCAGGCCGACGGCCGCATCAGCAACCTGAAGCTGGCCGAGGAAGTGCACCTGTCGCCCACCGCCGTGCTCGAACGCGTGAAGCGCCTGCATCGCGAAAACTACATCCTGGGCTACGAGGCCAAGCTGAACCCGGTGAAGCTGGGCGCGGGTTTGCTGGTGTTTGTCGAAATCCTGCTCGACCGCACGGTGCACGACGTGATGGACACCTTCAAGGCAGCCGTGCAGGTGCGCCCCGAGATCCTGGAAGCACACCTGGTGGCGGGAGGCTTCGACTACCTGTTGAAGACGCGCGTGGCCGACATGGCCGCCTACCGCGAATTCATCGGCAGCGTGATCTGGACGCTGCCCGGCGTGCGCGAGACGCGCACCTATGCGGTGATGGAGGAGGTCAAGAACAGCAGCCTGCTGCCGGTGTAGCAGCCTGCGGGCGGTGGCGGCGCAACCCGTCTGCTTGCCGCCGGCAGCTCGGCGCTCAATGCAAAGGCACGCGGCGCGCCACCAGCCACGCCCCGGCGGCTTCTTCCGACAGTGGCGTGGACAGGTGGAAGCCCTGGCCCAGTTCGCAGCCCAGTTCGCGCAGTTGCTCCACCTGGTCGGCGGTCTCGATGCCCTCGGCCACCACCGCCTTGCGCAGCGTGCTGCCCAATTGCACGATGGCCGCGACCACCGCGGCGTCGGCAGAATTGCGCCTGAGCCGGTGCACGAAGGAGCGGTCGATCTTCAGGCTGTCGATGGGCAGGCGGCTCAGGTGGCTCAAGCTCGAATAGCCGGTGCCGAAGTCGTCCACCGCCAGGCGCACGCCCAGCTTGCGCAAGGCCGACAGCGTGTCCACCGCGCTGGCGATGCTCGACATCAGGATGTCCTCGGTCAGCTCCAGCGTCAGGTGTTCGGGCCGCAGGCCCGCTTCGACGATGGCGCGGCTGACACGTGCCACCAGCGCCGGGTGCGTCAGGTCATGCGATGAGAGGTTGATGCTCATCGTCAGCTCAGCCAGTTCTGGGCTCGACTGCTGCCACTGGCGCAGCTGGCGGCAGGCGCAGTGCAGCACGAAGTCGCTCACTTGCAGCATCAGCCCGGTTTCTTCGGCGATGGGCAGGAAGGACGTGGGCTGCAGCGTGTCGCCGCTGGGGTGCGGCCAGCGCACCAGTGCTTCAAAGCCGGTCAGCACGTTGCCGGCCGGGCCCAGTTTGAAGAGCGGCTGGTACACCACTGTCAACTCACCCTTGTCGATGGCCTGGCGCAGCTCGCCTTCCAGCCGCAACCGCGCCGACACGGCCGTGTGCAGGCCTTCGTCAAATACTGCAAAGCGCGCCTTGCCTTCGTTCTTGGCCTTGTACATGGCGGTGTCGGCGTCGCGCAGCACGTCTTCGGCGCTGTCGTAGGCGAAGGCGCTGAAGGTGATGCCCACGCTGGCGCTGGCGGTCAGCTCATGCCCGGCCACCAGGAAGGGCCGGCGCAAGGCTTCCATCAGGCGTTCAGCCAGCACGATCACGTCGCGTTCGTGTTCGATGTGTTCGGCCAGGATGGCAAATTCGTCGCCGCCCAGCCGCGCCACGGTGTCGCCCGGGCGCAGCTTCTCCTGCAGCCGCCGCGCCAGGTGCTGCAGCAGCTCGTCGCCAATGTTGTGCCCCAGGCTGTCGTTGACGAGCTTGAAGCGGTCAAAGTCCAGGAACATCACCGCCCAGACGTGCTGCGGGTCGGCCTTGGTGCGAGAGACTGCGCCGGCCAGGCATTCCAGGAAGCGGCGCCGGTTGGGCAGGCCGGTGAGGGCGTCGTGAAAGGCCATGTGCGCCAGACCGGCTTCGGCGCTGCGGCGCGCGCTGACGTCCTGTGCTTGCAGGATCAGGCACGGGGTTTCAGCGTCGGGCTCGGTGAAGAAGCTGCAGTGCAGCGCCAGCCAGACGGTGCTGCCGTCCGCGCGGCGGCAGCGCAGCTCAGCGGCAAAGGCTTCGAATTCGCTGCCGCTGCCGCTGCCGCTAGCGCTGCCGTCGTGCTGCGCCAGGCCGAGCTGGCGTTCCATGCCCATGCGGTCTTCTGGCGCCACCAGCGACTGGAAGGTGCTGGATGCCAGCGTGCCTTCATCGCGCCCAAGCAGCGCGCACAGGGCCGGGTTGGCTTGCAGGATGCGGCCGTCAAAAGCCAGCAGCGCCATGCCGATGGACGCGTGCGTGAAGGCGCTGTGAAAGCGCCTTTCGCTGGCCCGCAGTTCACGCAGGTGGCGGTCTGCGGACTGCGCCTCGCGCGTGGCCATGCTGGCTTCACGCGCGGCCACGTCTGCGCTGGCTTCACGCACCCGTTCAGCCGCTTCCTGTTGCTTGAAGTAGAAGTGAAGCGTCAGCAGCAGCAAGGCCAGCAGCGGCACCATCACCAGAAGCGCGGCTACGCCCTGCTGCTGGTAGACCAGGAACAGCAGCGTCGCCAGGGTGGCGCTGCCGGCATAGGCCAGGCCCACCCAGCGGAAAACACTGATGAGCGCGGCCGACTGCAGGAAGGGCTCGCCGCGCTTCAACTGCAGCACACCCGACACCAGCACCGCGTTGATCAGGAAGTACAGCGCCGATGCAGCCATGGCCGCCGCCAGCAGCACTGCCGCACCGGCCAGCCCGCGCGCGGCCGCTGCGGCCAGCGCCGCCTGCATCAGGAAGCCTGCCGCCAGCATGGCCAGCACCGCCGAAGCGGGGCTGAAGAGCCGGCTGGTCCAGCGCCGGGACGTGCGGTACGAACCCATGAAGGCTTCCACCGCCGCCACCACCGCGGCGGCAGCCGGCCCCAGCATGAGCAGGACCAGGAAGATGAAGATTTCGCCCGCGGCGTAACTGTTCCTGGTGCCCGGCACACGCACCGGAAAGAGGCCCGCGGCAATGGCCAGCGCCGCTGCCGCAGCGACCTGCAGCCCTGCCAACCAGCCCATGGCAGCCAGTTGGATGCCACTCCACACGAGCGCCAGGCCACCGGCCGCCGCACCCAGCCACCAGGCCAAGGTGGCCCGGCGGTTGTAATCGGGCATCAGCGCGCCATGCAGGCGACGCCAGACGGAACGCGGAAAAGATCCGGCCCCGCGGGCCGGCGGCGGCACGGCATTCATCGGGGCGCGCGCCGCCAGGGCGCGTGGGGGCACATCTTCAGTGGATGGTCATCGCGTGTTGGGTCTGCGACCAGGCAGCCCCCGGCAGCGGGATGTCGGGCAGCAGGCTTTGCAGCAGCAAGGATACGTCCGCCGCCGCCTTGGGACGTGCCAACAAATACCCTTGTCCGAGCCCGCAGCCCATATCCTGGAGCTGCTTGAGCTGCACATCGGTCTCGATGCCCTCGGCCACCACGGTCTTGCCGAGCGAGCTGCCGAGCAGCACGATGGAGCGCACCACCGCGGCTTCGTTGGAGCCGGCTTCCAGCCGGCTGACGAAGGACCGGTCGATCTTCAGACAGTCGATGGGCAGCGTAGAGAGGTGGCTGAGCGACGAATAGCCGGTGCCAAAGTCGTCGATGGCCAACGTCACGCCCATGCGTCGCAGCTCGCTCAGGAAGGGCAGGGCTCCTTCCAGGCGCGACATCAGGATGTCCTCGGTGAGCTCGATGCAAAGGTGCTCGGGCTTGAGCCCCGCTTCGACGATGGCCCGTGTCACGCGCGCCACGAAGGCCGGGTGAGAGATGTCGTGGCCCGAGACGTTGACGTTCATCGTCAGCGTCGCCCAGAGCGGGTCGGACTGCTGCCATTCGCGCAGCTGGCGGCAGGCGCAGTGCAGCACGAAGTCCGTCAACTTGACCATCAGCCCGGCCTCTTCCGCGATCGGCAGAAAGGCCCCGGGGGCGATGGTGCCGTCCCGAGGGTGCTGCCAGCGCACGAGGGCTTCAAAGCCGGCCAGGCGGCCGGGCTCAGTGCCGACCAGCTCAAACACCGGCTGGTAGGCCACCGACAGGCGGCCGTCGTCGATGGCGTGGCGCAGGTCGCCTTCCAGCCGCAGGCGGTTGGCCACTTCGGTGTGCAGGCTGGCGTCAAAGAGCGCATAACGCGCCTTGCCGGCGCCCTTGGCCTTGTACATGGCGGTGTCGGCGTCGCGCAGCACGTCTTCGGGGCTGGTGTAGCCCAGCGCGCTGAAGGTGATGCCGATGCTGGCGCTGGTCATCAGTTCGGTGCCCGCCACCAGGAAGGGGCGGCGCAGGGCTTCCATCAGCCGTTCGGCCAGACCGACCACGCTGCGTTCGTGTTCGACGTGGCGCACCAGCACGCCAAATTCGTCGCCGCCCAGGCGCGCCACGGTGTCGTGCGGTCGCAGGCTGCCCTGGATGCGCTGCGACACCTGGACCAGGAATTCGTCGCCCGCGCTGTGGCCGAGGCTGTCGTTGATGAGCTTGAAGCGGTCGAAGTCCAGGAACATCACGGCGTAGGCGTGGTGCGGGTCCGCGCTGGCGTTGAGCTGCGCCACGGCCTGGCCCAGCAGTTCGTGGAAACGGCGGCGGTTGGGCAGCCCGGTCAGGCTGTCGTGGAAGGCCAGGTGGTGCAGGCCTTCTTCGGCGTTGCGGCGTGCCGTGATGTCCTGCACCTGCAGGATCAGGCAAGGTGCGCTGGCGCCGGGTTCACTGAAGAAGCTGCAGTGCGAGGCCACCCAGACCGCGCTGCCGTCGCGGTGCAGGCAGCGCAATTCAAGCGCGAAGCCCTCGATTTCATGGTCGCTGACGAGGCCCAGCTGCTCGTCCAGGCGCGCGCGGTCGGCTGCCAGCACGATGCTCTGGAAGGGTTCGTGCACCAGCTCTTCGTCGCGTCGGCCCACCAGCGCCCGCATCGCGTGGTTGGCCTGCAGGATGCGGCCGTCAAAGGCCAGCAGCGCCATGCCGATGGAGGCATGCGTGAAGGCGCTGTGGAATCGCCGCTCACTGGCTTCAAGCTCACCGACGTGGCGCTGCGCCAGATCGCGTTCACGTTCGGCCGCATCGACGCTGGCCAGGCGCACTGCCTCGGCCGCTTCCTGCTGGCGGAAGAAATAATGCAAGGTGGCCAGCATCATCGCCAGCAGCGGCACCATGGCCATCAGCACGCCAATGCCCGACTGCAGGAAGACGAGGTACAGCAGTGCGGCCACCGCCGCACTGCCCGCGAAAGCAATACCGACCCAGCCGAACATGCCGAAGATGTCCGAAGCCAGCAGGTGTTCGTTGCGCTTGAGGCGTGCGACGGCCGTCACCAGCAGCGTGTTGATGACGAAGTAGCCCAACGCAAACACCATCGTCGCCACGATCAGGCCACCGGCCGAACCCGCAACTGCGTCCAGCACCACCTGCAGCAAAGAGCCGGCGCTGAACATCGCCAGCGCTGCCATCGCCGGGCTGGCGATGCGGCTTGTCCAGCGCCTGGAGGTGCGGAACGAACCGACCCCGGCTTCGCCCGCCGCCGCCAGCGCGGCCGCGCCGGCACCGTGGATCAGCAGCAGCAGGAAGATGAAGATCTCGCCCGCCGCGAAAGAGTTCTTTGACCGCGGGATGCGCACCGGAAAGACGCCCGCCAGCATGGCAATGAAGGCGCCTGCCGCCACCTGCAGCCAGGCCTGGGGCGGCTGCACAGCCACCAGCCAGACGGACACGAACAGCGTCGCCACACCGAGCGCCACCACCGTCCACCAGTAGACCGTGGCCTTGACGTTGTAGTCAGGCATCAACCCGGCGTGAAGCCGCCGCCACCAAGGCGGGTTCATCACGGGCTGTGCAGTGCCTGAAGGCTGGGTCATGAACGCGGCATGGGCGGGAAAGGCTGTACGGGACTATCGGCAGCTTTAGCGCCTGACTTGAGCGGGTTCCCTGCGGCCGGTAGCCGGCCCTGCTTGCGCACGTGCAACGCCAATGCGGCGTCGGCGCGGCACTGTCGCCGCACGTGCAGTCTTCACGCCAACTTGTTCATATCCTGTGCCCGCGCACCAAAGATTGCGCTGCCGACACGCACCAGCGTGCTGCCCTCGAGCACGGCCGCTTCCAGGTCCGCGCTCATGCCCATCGACAGCGTGTCAAGCGCCAATCCCGCGCCCCGCAGGCTGTCAAACAGACCCCGCAGCACGCGGTGCGGGCGGCGCTGGGCTTCAAGGTCAATCGCAGGTTCGGGGATGCTCATCAGGCCCCGCAGCTGCACCCGCCCAGGCGGCAGCGCGGCCACCGCCTGCGCCAGGGCCGGCACCTCGGCGGGCGGCACACCGCCCTTGCTGGCTTCGCCGCTGACGTTGACCTGCAGGCACAGCATCAACGGCGGCAGCCCTGCCGGGCGCTGTTCGGCCAGGCGCTGGGCGATCTTCAACCGGTCCACCGTGTGCACCCAGTCGAAAGCCTCGGCGACCGCGCGGGTCTTGTTGCTTTGCAGCGGGCCGATCAGATGCCATTGCAGCTGCGGTCTTAGAGCTGCCAGTTCGTCGATCTTGGCCAGCGCTTCCTGCACGTAGTTCTCGCCGAAGGCCTGCTGACCCGCAGCCAGCGCCTGGCGCACGGCATCCGCGCCGCAGGTCTTGCTGACGGCCAACAACGTGACGCTGTTGGCAGGGCGAGCCGCCCCGCCACAGGCCGCCGCGATGCGCCGCTTCACTTCTTGCAGGTTGCTTCCGATGCTGCCCATAATCCCTTGAGCTTAAAGCGCCGGCGCCACCGGCCACGCACCCACCCATGGACATCACCCAGCTGTTGGCCTTTTCGGTCAAGAACAAGGCTTCCGACCTGCACCTCTCGGCCGGCCTGCCGCCGATGATCCGGGTGCACGGCGACGTGCGGCGCATCAACGTCGAAGCGCTGGACCACAAGATGGTGCACGCCATGGTGTACGACATCATGAACGACGCCCAGCGCAAGCACTACGAAGACACGCTGGAGTGCGACTTCTCTTTCGAGATCCAGGGCCTGGCGCGATTCCGCGTCAATGCGTTCAATCAAAACAGAGGCGCCGGCGCGGTCTTCCGCACCATTCCCAGCAAGATCCTGTCGCTGGAGCAACTGGGCACGCCGAAAGTGTTTGCCGAACTCTCTCTGCGCCCGCGTGGGATGGTGCTGGTGACGGGGCCCACGGGCTCGGGCAAGAGCACCACGCTGGCCGCGATGGTCAACCACCTGAACGAAAACGAATACGGCCACGTGCTGACGGTGGAAGACCCGATCGAATTTGTGCACGAGAGCAAGAAGTGTTTAATCAATCAACGGGAAGTCGGCCCGCACACGCTGAGCTTCAACAACGCCCTGCGTTCTGCACTGCGTGAAGACCCCGACTGCATCCTGGTGGGCGAATTGCGCGACCTGGAAACCATCCGCCTGGCGCTGACCGCCGCCGAAACCGGCCACCTGGTGTTCGGCACGCTGCACACCAGCAGCGCAGCCAAGACCGTGGACCGCGTGGTCGACGTGTTCCCCGCGGCTGAAAAGGAAATGGTGCGCGCAATGTTGTCCGAGTCACTCGTCGCGGTGATCTCGCAGACGCTGTGCAAGCTGAAGGACGGCAGCGGCCGCGTCGCCGCGCACGAGATCATGCTGGGCACCAGCGCCATCAAGAACCTGATCCGCGAAAACAAGATCGCGCAGATGTACTCCAGCATCCAGACCGGCCAGAACATCGGCATGCAGACGCTGGACCAGAACCTGTCAGACCTGGTGCGGCGCAACCTGGTGTCGCCCGCTGAAGCGCGGTCGAAGGCCAAGATCCCCGAAAACTTCCCCGGATGAACTGCAGGTAACCCACATGGAACGCGACCAGGCATCCAAATTCGTCAACGACCTGCTGCGGCTGATGGTCAGCCGCAACGGGTCCGACCTTTTCCTTACCGCCGACTTTCCGCCCGCCATCAAGGTGGACGGCAAGGTCACCAAGGTCAGCCCGCAGCCACTCACCGGCCAGCACACGCTGGCACTGGCGCGTGCCGTGATGAACGACAAACAGGGTGCCGACTTCGAGCGCACCAAGGAATGCAACTTCGCCATCAGCCCGGTGGGCGTGGGGCGCTTCCGCGTCAACGCATTCATCCAACAGGGCATGGTGGGGCTGGTCTTCCGCACGATTCCAGCCACGCTGCCCACCATCGACGGCCTGGGCCTGCCGGTGGTGCTGAAAGAAGTCAGCCTGACCAAACGTGGCCTGGTGATCTTCGTCGGCGCCACGGGCTCGGGCAAGAGCACGTCGCTGGCGGCCATCGTCGACCACCGCAATGAACATTCCTTCGGCCACATCATCACCGTCGAAGACCCGGTGGAGTTTGTGCACGCCCACAAGAACTGCATCATCACCCAGCGTGAATTGGGCATCGATACCGACAGCTGGGAAGCGGCGCTGAAGAACACGCTGCGGCAGGCGCCCGATGTCATCCTGATGGGCGAAATCCGCGACCGCGAGACGATGGATCACGCCATCGCCTTCGCCGAAACCGGCCACCTGTGCCTGGCCACGCTGCACGCCAACAGCTCCAACCAGGCGCTGGACCGCATCATCAACTTCTTCCCTGAAGAGCGGCGCCAGCAGTTGCTGATGGACCTGTCACTCAACCTCAAGGCGCTCGTCAGCCAGCGCCTGCTGCCGCGCGAACAGGGCCGCGGCCGCGTGGCGGCGGTGGAAATCCTGCTCAACACGCCGCTGGTGGGCGACCTGATCTTCAAGGGCGAAATCGCCGAGATCAAGGAACTGATGAAACGCAGCCGTGAGCTCGGCATGCAGACTTTCGACCAGAGCCTCTTCGACCTCTACGAAGCCCGCCACGTCACCTACGACGATGCACTGCGCAATGCCGATTCAGTGAACGACCTGCGGCTGCAGATCAAGCTGCAGAGCGCGCGCGCGCGCAACACCGACCTGGCTGCGGGCACCGAACACATGAAGGTCGTCTGAAAGCCTGAGCGGCGGCTTCATGGCAGCATGCGGGGATGAACACACCCCGTACTTACGCTTCGATTGAACCGCGCCGCATCGCCTTCCTGGGCCTCGGCGTCATGGGCCACCCGATGGCCGGCCACCTGGCACGCGCCGGGCATCACGTCACCGTTTTCAACCGCACCGCGGCCAAGGCGGCGGCGTGGGTGGCGGAGTTCGGGAGCATAGGCGGGGGCAAGACTGCCGCGACACCCGCTGAAGCCGCCGCAGACTCCGACATCGTCTTCGCCTGCGTCGGCAACGACGCCGATCTGCGCAGCGTCACGCTGGGCGATGGCGGTGCTTTCGCCGGCATGAAGGCAGGCGCCATCTTCGTGGACCACACCACCGCGTCGGCAGAAATCGCGCGTGAACTCAGCGCCGCGGCGTTGACGCGGGGCCTTCACTTCATCGACGCCCCGGTCTCCGGCGGCCAGGCCGGCGCCGTCAACGGCGCACTGACGGTCATGTGTGGTGGCGCGCAAGTGCCCTTCGACGCGATGCAGCCGGTGGCGCTGGCGTTTGCCCGCGCCGTCACGCTGCTGGGCGACAGCGGGTCGGGCCAGCTCGCCAAGATGGTCAACCAGATCGCCATCGCCGGCTTGTTGCAGGGCCTGGCCGAGGCCGTGGCCTTCGGCCAGCGCGCGGGGCTGAACATGCCGCAGGTGCTGGACGTCATCGGCAAGGGCGCGGCGCAGAGCTGGCAGCTCGACAACCGCGGCAAGACGATGGTCGAAGGCCGCTTCGACTTCGGTTTTGCGGTGGACTGGATGCGCAAGGACCTGGGCCTGGTGCTGGACGAAGCGCGGCGCAATGGCGCCCAGCTGCCGGTCACGGCGCTGGTGGACCAGTTTTATGCCGACGTGCAGGCGCTGGGCGGGCAGCGCTGGGACACGTCGAGCCTGGTCAAGCGGCTCTGACCGAAGCTGACCGAAGCTGACCCAAGCGGTCAGGACCGGCCGGGCGCGCCTATTTGGTCGAAGGCGCTGCCGTGCTGATCGGGGCGGCACTGCTGCCGCCTTGGCCGGCGAGGTCCTTCTCGCTGACCACCTCGAACACCCTCACCACCTTTTCAACGCCACTCACTTGGCTGGCCAGCTCGGCGCCGCGGTTGGCTTCGCGCTCGGTCACGCGGCCCATCAGGTAGATGACGCGGCGTTCGGCCACCACCTTGTAGGCGTTGGCCTGCACGTCCTTGGCGTCCAACAGCGTGGCCTTGACCTTGGTGCTGAGCACGCTGTCGGCCGACCGCGAACTGAAGGCGCTGTTGGGGGCGACGACGACTTCATTGAACACGCCGCGCACACCCTCCACCCTGGCAGCAGCCTGTTCCACCGCCACACGTTCTGCGGCGCCCGGCACTTCACCGGTGAGCAGCACTTGGCGGTTGTAACTGGTGACGCTGACCTGGCCCAGCGTGGCCAGTTCGCGGATGCGCGACGCGGCGCGCAGCTCGATGCCTTCGTCGTCGATCTGCGTGCCCGTGGTGCGACGGTCAGAGGCCACCATGCCGGTGCCCAGCATGGCGCCGCCAACGATGAGCGGCGCACAGGCCGAGAAGGCGGTGGCGAGCGCCAGCGCTGCGGCGAGCCGGGCAAGCCTGGGTGCAAGTCGGTGGTTGTTCATTTTTCCTGGTCTCCCATCAATTGAAAGTCGACGGCGTCGCACAGGCAGTGCAACACCAGCAGTTGAATCTCGGCCACACGCGCGCCGCGTTCATGCGGCACCGCCACCAGCACGTCGGTCTCGGCCAACAACTCGCCAAAGGCCGCTGCACCCTGGCCGGCCAGGACGACGATCGTCATGTCCTTGGCCTGCGCGGCGGAGATGACGGCTGTGCTGTCGCTGTCGGCGTCGTCGATGAACAGCAGCACGTCGCCGGGCAGGCCCAGCGCGCGCACTTCCTGCGCCGCCTGAGCCGTGGGCGTGCCCAGCGTCAAGGCCGCCAGCGGCGGGCGGACACGCTCGAAGCGGCCGGTGAACAGGCGCGCCAGGTGCGGCGCCAGTGCGGCGCCGGCACCGCTGCCGCACACCAGCACCTTGCCGCCGCCGGTGATGGCCGCCAGCAAGGCCGCAGCCGCTTCGGCCACCGGGCGCGCCATGGTTTCAGCGCAGCGGTACTGGAGGTCCGCACTGTCGAAGAATTGCTGCTGGATGCGCTGTTCAAGCATGGTCACGGACTATATGACGGCGAATCTGCGGCCCAGTTCCCAAGATGCTTCATGCGCCATCGAAGGCCGCCTGCAGCCACTGCACATCCGCACCGTCGATGGCGAGCACATCAAAGCGGCAGGGCGGCGGCGAGGCATAGCGCAGCAGAAAGTTCTGCGCCGCAAAGACCAGGCTGCGCTGCTTGGTGGCCGTGACACTCGCTGCAGCGCCGCCGTGGCTGGCGCCGCGGCGCGAACGCACTTCGACAAAGACCAGCGTGCCGTCGGCGGCGCGCATCACAAGGTCGATCTCGCCACCGCGCGCGTGCGGGCCGCGAGCGACCCGATAATTGCGCAGCACCAGGGCCAGGCCGCGCTGCAGCAACCACTGCAGCGCCTCGTCTTCCGCCACCGCCCCGGGTTTTGCTGCAGTCACCTGTGCACCTGTGCCTTGAACATCGACCCCACCTTACTCCAGCGCGCCGCGCTTGACGCTGCCGGTGCGCAGAGCTTTCTGCCCGGCACACTCTACGTCGTGGCCACACCCATCGGCAACCTGGCCGACATCACGCTGCGCGCGGTGCACGTGCTGGGGCGCGTGGATGCGGTGGCATGTGAAGACACGCGCGTCGGCGCACAGTTGCTGCGCCACCTGGGCCTGAAGAAGCCGCTATTGGCGCTGCACGCACACAACGAACGCGAAGCCGCCGCCGGCGTGCTGCAGCGGCTGGCGGCCGGTGAGTCGGTGGCCTGCATCAGCGACGCCGGCACGCCGGCCGTCAGCGACCCCGGCGCGGTGCTGGTGGCACTGGCCGCTGCCGCCGGCCACACCGTCGTGCCGCTGCCGGGGCCCAGCAGCGCGCTGGCCGCACTCAGCGCGGCGGGCGACATCCAAGGCACCCAGGGCCGGGGCTTCACCTTCATCGGCTTCCTGCCCGCCAAAGGTGCAGAGCGGCAGGCGGCGCTGGATGCCACCGCGGCGGACGCGCGCACGCAGATCCTCTTCGAAGCGCCGCACCGCATCAGCGCGCTGCTGGCGGCGCTGGCCAGCGCCGCGCCGCAGCGCCGCGTCACGCTGTGCCGTGAACTGACGAAGCAGTTCGAAACCATCGTCACCCGCCCCGCCACTGAACTGCCGGCCTGGCAGGCCGAAGACCCAAACCGCGAACGTGGCGAATTTGTGCTGGTGCTGCATGCGCTGCCATCCGCAGCAGCGGGCGACGAAGACCTGCCCACTGCCACGCTGCACACTTTGCGCACGCTGCTGCGCGACCTGCCGCTGAAGCAGGCGGTGACGCTAACGGCAGAATTGACTGGTGCACCGCGCAACCTGCTGTACACGCGGGCCTTGTCTGAACGCAGGGAGCCGGATGCCGATTGACCGCGCCCGGCAACGCCTGCAAGCCCATGCCGCTACGCTGTCGCCCGCCGTGCGCGGCTTGCTGTGGGCGGCAGCCAGCGGCGCCATCTTCTGCGTGCTGAACGCCACGATGCGCAGCCTGGCGCAGCAGTTGCACCCGCTGCAAACGCAGTTCCTGCGCTACCTGTTCGGCTTTCTCGTGTTGCTGCCGTTGCTGTGGCGCTCGGGCCTCGCGGCATACATGCCCAACAGCCCGGGAGGCCAGTTCGCACGTGGCGCCGTGCACACCGTCGGCCTCGTGTTGTGGTTCATGGCGCTGCCGCACCTGCCGCTGGCGGACACCACGGCCATCGGTTTCACGGGGCCACTTTTCATCATGATGGGCGCGGCCTGGTTCCTGCGAGAACCCATGCACTGGGAACGCTGGGCGGCCACCGCCATCGGCTTCTGTGGCGTGCTGATCGTGCTGGGGCCGAAGCTGGGTTGGGGGTCGCCCGCCAGCGGCGGCGGCTACCACCTGCTGATGCTGTCATCGGCACCGGTGTTTGCAGCCTCTTTCCTCATCACCAAGGTGCTCACGCGCACCGAAACCACCGGCGTCATCGTCTTCTGGCAGGCGCTGTCGGTCACGGTGCTGAGCCTGCCGATGGCGCTGTGGTTCTGGCAGTGGCCCTCGGGCCCGCAGTGGCTGGGCTTCGTGTTCTGCGGCGTGCTGGGCAGCAGTGGCCACTATTGCCTGACGCGCAGCTTCCGCGCTGCCGACATCTCGTCCACGCAGTCGGTGAAATTCCTGGATCTGGTGTGGTCGGCCGCGCTGGGCTTCCTGCTCTTTGCCGACGTGCCCGCGCAGACCACCTTGCTGGGCGGCGTGGTGATCTGCGCGGCCACGCTCTGGGTCGCCCGGCGTGAACAGCAGCGCGAGGTTTCCCGTGCGGGCACGCGCAGCGCTACGGTCCCCACCAGCCCCGAGCTTTAGCCCGGCGACGCGCCAGTGACGGTGCGCGACCCTGCAGGCGCCATGCGCTTTTGCGCGTCATGCTTCTGTCGGCGGATGTCATGGCTGGCGTGGTTCTGCATGTGGTGCAGGCGCTTGCGTTCCTGCGCCGTCAGGGTGCCGTCGGCCTTGGCCTTGTTTTCAGCGCGGTTGATGGCGCCCTGCTCACGGTCCAGCCGGCGCGTTTCAAGCTGGTTGAGCTGGCCCGACGCCACGCCCTGGTCGATGCGCTGTTCCTGACGCGCCTGGCGGGCGTCGATGCCCGGGGTCGCGGCAGGGTTGGCGGCGGTGGCGTGGGTGGCGTGGGTGGCGGGTGCCGCAGTCTGAGCGAAGACGCCGCTGCTGGCCGCCGCCAGGCTCAGCAGGCTGAGTGCGAATGTTTGGCGGATGTTCATTTCAGTGTCCTTTTTTTGGTTGGATGGAACGACGGCATTGCCGCGTGTGAACAACGCCGGCCTCGCCGCCCGCGCGCACGCCGCAAGGTGAACTTCCGGTAAAGATTTGCGAAGGACCACCCAAGGCCTTCGTTCGCGCAGTGCTGGAGGTGACTCCTACAATCTGCCTCCCTTTTGCTCGTACAGGGCCGCCTTGATGATTTCCCGCGAACCCACCCTCGAACGCCTGGCCATTGCGCAGCAGCTGATGCTGGAGCCCTTCGGCCTGTCCGAAGCCACGCTCTCGCAAGCGCTGGCGCTCATCGGAGAACACCGCGTCGATGATGCCGACCTCTATTTCCAGACCACGCGCCACGAAGGCTGGAGCCTGGAAGAAGGCATCGTCAAGAGCGGCAGTTTCAGCATCGACCAGGGTGTGGGCGTGCGCGCCGTGGCTGGCGAGAAAACGGCTTTCGCCTATTCCGACGACCTGAGCGTCGAGTCCTTGATGGACGCCGCACGCACCGTGCGCACCATCGCCGCCGCCGGCCAGAACAAGCGCGTGAAGATCGCCCGCGCCCCGACGATGGCGAAGAGCCGCGTGCTCTACGCGCCCACCGACCCCATCGGCACGCTGAACAGCGCGCAGAAGGTGGCGCTCTTGGAAAAGGTCGAGAAGCTGGCGCGTGCCAAGGACCCGCGCGTGGCGCAGGTGATGGCCAGCGTCGGCGCTGAATACGACGTCGTGCTGGTGGCCCGCGCCGACGGCACCCGCGCCGCCGACGTGCGGCCGCTGGTGCGCCTGAACGTCACCGTCATCGCCGAGCAGACGGTGGGCGGCGAGGTGCGGCGCGAAACCGGCTCGGGCGGCGGTGGTGGCCGCTTCGGCCTGGGCTACTTCACCGACAGCGTGATCGAGGAATACGTCAGCCACGCCGTTGCGGCGGCGTTGACCAACCTGGACAGCCGTGCGGTGGCTGCCGGCGAGATGACGGTCGTGCTCGGCCCCGGCTGGCCCGGCGTGCTGTTGCACGAAGCCGTGGGCCACGGCCTGGAAGGCGACTTCAACCGCAAGGGTTCATCGACCTTCGCCGGCCGCGTCGGCCAGCGCGTGGCGGCCAAGGGCGTGACGGTGCTGGACGACGGCACGCTGCCCGACCGGCGCGGTTCGCTGAACGTGGACGACGAAGGCCATGCCACGCAGCGCAACGTGCTGATCGAAGACGGCATCCTGCGCGGCTACATGCAAGACAGCCTGAACGCACGCCTGTCTGGCGTCAAACCCACCGGCAACGGCCGCCGCGAAAGTTACGCCAGCCTGCCGATGCCGCGCATGACCAACACCTACATGCTGGCCGGCACGCGCACCAAGGAAGAGATCGTCGCCAGCATCAAGCGTGGCGTCTATGCCACCAACTTCGGCGGTGGGCAGGTGGACATCACCAGCGGCAAGTTCGTCTTCAGCGCGAGTGAAGCCTTCTGGGTCGAAAACGGCAAGGTGCTCTACCCGGTAAAGGGCGCGACGCTGATTGGCAACGGGCCCGAAGCCATGAACCGCGTCAGCATGATCGGGAATGACTTGCAACTCGACAGCGGCGTCGGCGTCTGCGGCAAGGAAGGTCAGAGCGTGCCGGTGGGCGTGGGGCAGCCGACGCTGCGCATCGACAGGCTCACGGTGGGCGGCACCGCTTGAAGCAGCACTTGAAGCAGCACTTGAAGCAGCACTTGAAGCAGCACTTGCGATGAAGGACGTGGTCGCCTTCGAGGACATCGAAGAGGCTGCGCTGCGCCTGGCCGGCCAGGTGCTGGACACGCCGTGTGTCGAGAGCAAGACACTCGGACAGATCGTCGGCGCGCAGGTCTTCCTGAAGTTCGAGAACCTGCAGTTCACGGCGTCCTTCAAGGAACGCGGTGCGCTCAACAAGCTGGCGACGCTGATCGAGTCGGGGGTGCCGATCAAGGGTGTGATTGCCGCATCAGCCGGCAACCACGCCCAAGGCGTCGCGCACCACGCACAGCGCCTGGGCCTGCGCGCCGTGATCGTGATGCCGCAGCACACGCCCACCGTGAAGGTCGAACGCACACGCGGCTTCGGTGCCGAGGTGGTGCTGCATGGCGAAAGCTTCGACCAGGCGCGCGACAAGGCGCTGCAGATGGCCGGCGAACAAGGCCTGACCTTCGTCCACCCCTTCGACGACGCGGCGGTGATTGCCGGCCAGGGCACCATCGGCATCGAGATGCTGAAGGCGCAGCCGGACCTGAACACACTCGTCATCGCCATCGGTGGCGGTGGCCTCATCAGCGGCATCGCGACCGCAGTGCGCAAGCTCAAGCCCGGCATGCAGATCATCGGCGTGCAGACCGCGCGCTTCCCGGCGATGGTCAACACCATCAAGGGCACGGCGCACCCCCAAGGGGCCAGCACCATCGCCGAGGGCATTGCGGTCGGGCAACCGGGGCTGATCACACGCGAGATCGTGCGCGAACTCGTGGACGACATCGTGCTGGTGGATGAAGGCGACATCGAACAGGCCATCGTGATGCTGCTCGAGATCGAAAAGACACTCGTCGAAGGCGCAGGCGCTGCCGGCCTGGCGGCGCTGCTGAAAGACCCGGCGCGTTTTGCCGGCAAGAAGATCGGCCTCGTGCTGTGTGGCGGCAACATCGACCCGCTGCTGCTGGCCGCCATTCTTGAACGCGGCATGGTGCGCGCAGGGCGCCTGGCACGCATCCGCGTCGCCGCGCGCGACACACCCGGCGTGCTGGCGCGCATCACCACCATCGTTGCCGAGGCCGGCGCCAACATCGACGAAGTGCACCACCAGCGCGCGTTTTCCACGCTGTCGGTGCAGAGCGTGGAAGTGGAACTGGTGCTGCAGACGCGCAACCGCGCGCATGTGCAGGACGTGGTGGCGCGGCTTGCGGCGGCGGGGTTCGAGGCCACCAGCGGCTGATCCCCGGCTGATCCCCGGCTGATCAGCAGCTGCAAGCACAGGCCTCCACAGGGCTCGAACGCGTGTAGGACACGGCTGCTACCGCGCAGGCCCAAGCGCGTGTCCAATCGGGATCCACTTACTCTCACTTGCATCGCACGGGCGCCCACCTGTGGCGAGCGTGCCAGTGAGAGTCTGGCTAACGAATGAGGTGAACGGATGGACAAGTCAATGATCAAGGGCATCGCCGTCGGCGGCATCGCCATGGTGGTGCTGGGCGCGGGCGCGGTGACGGGCTACAAGGCGATGGCGAAGCCGCAGTTTGCCGATGTTGTCGCGGCGAAAGAGGTCTTCGAAACCGTGGTCACGCCGCGCGAAAAATGCGAAACCGTTCAGGTGCAGCACCAGGCGCCCGTGAAGGACGAAAAGCGCGTTGCCGGCAGCGTGGTCGGCGGCATTGCCGGCGGCCTGCTGGGCAGCACCATCGGCGGTGGCGACGGCAAGAAGCTGGCCACCGTGGCCGGCGCTGTGGCGGGGGGTTATGCCGGCAACCGCGTGCAGAAGAACCTGCAGGAAAAGGACACCACCACGACGTCCGAGCAGCGCTGCAGGACCGTGAGTGAAAAGTCTCAGAAGCTCGTCGGCTACGACGTCAGTTATCGCCTGGATGGCAAGACCGGCGTCGTGCGGATGTCGTCGAAGCCAGGCCCGACCTTGCCGGTGAAGAACGGACAAGTGGTGACGACGCCCAGCACCGACAGCAAGGGGTAGTGCAGCGACGGCGGTACGGCGGCATCAGGCCGGCCTTGCAGCGGCCGCAGATTGGCGAATAGCGCGGCGAACAGCGCGGCGAATAGCGCGGGTTCTTAGGCTTTCTTCAGGATGTGGTGCGGCACCACGCTGGGCAGAATCGTGGTTTGCAGCCAACCTGCTTCGCCATCGCCATGCCGTCCACGCCTATCGCTTCCCTGACTCTCACGCTGTGCCTTGCCGCAGGCGCCGCTCAAGCCGGTGAGCTGTACTCCAACATCGGCATCCCGGGCGTCATGCTGGGTTATTCGCAGCCGCTGGGCCCGTTGTTCGGGGTGCGCGCGGACTACGCCACGGTCGGCAATGTCAAGGACCGCCGCACCGAAGACGGCATCGACTACGACAGCAAGCTGAAGCTCAATCGCGCCGCGTTGCTGGCGGACTGGTTTCCTTTTGCCGGCAGCTTCCGCCTGACCGGCGGCATCACCAGCAATCAGTACAAGCTGGACCTGCTGGCCACGGGTGCTGGCGGCTCGCTGACGATCGGCAACACGCGCTACACCACCACGGCCAACGACCAGTTTCGCGTGCAGGTGAAATTCCCGTCCCGCACACCCTACTTCGGCGTTGGCTGGGGCCACGGCATGGGCAGCGGCATGCGCTTTTCTTTCGACGTCGGCGCCAAATTCGGCAAGGCGACGGTGTCGTACGCGCTCTCGGGCCCGGTGACGCAGCAGGTGTCGCAGGCCGACATCGACGCCGAATTGAAGGAGCTGCGCGACGGCGTGGGCAAGGTGCGGGCGGTGCCGCAAGTCACTTTTGGGCTGGGCTACAGCTTCTGATACATTCGCGGCCATGCGTTCTGCAGCGTCTTACTTTACGTATTTTTGGTTCTCGCACCGCTTGGCGGCTGGAGAGGCAAACGCGTAGGTCAGACACACGCACCGCACCCCAGACAACCGCCGGCAACCCCGGCGGTTTTTTGTTGCCTGTGAAGGATGAATCCCATGAGCCCCAAGCCCGCGCACTCCGCGAACCCCACCGACGAACGTCTGGCGCTGTCCGAAAAGACGAGCCAGACCGACGACCAGCGCATCAAGGACGTGACGCCGCTGCCGCCGCCCGAGCACCTCATTCGCTTTTTCCCCATCGCTGGCACGCCGGTGGAAACGCTGATCAAGGAGACGCGCCAGGGCATCCGCGACATCATCGGTGGGCAGGACGACCGGCTGCTGGTGATCATCGGCCCCTGCTCCATCCACGACCCGGCGGCGGCGCTGGAATACGCGCGCAAGTTGAAGCCGCTGCGCGACAGGCTCGGTGGTGAACTGGAAGTGGTGATGCGCGTGTACTTCGAGAAGCCTCGCACCACCGTCGGCTGGAAGGGCCTCATCAACGACCCCTACCTGGACGAGAGCTACCGCATCCACGAAGGCCTGCGCATTGCGCGGCAACTGCTGGTGGACATCAACCGGCTGGGCGTGCCGGCGGGCAGCGAATTCCTGGACGTGATCAGCCCGCAGTACATCGGCGACCTCATCGCCTGGGGCGCCATCGGCGCGCGCACCACCGAATCGCAGGTGCACCGTGAGCTGGCCAGCGGCCTGAGCGCACCGGTGGGCTTCAAGAACGGGACCGACGGCAACATCAAAATTGCCACCGACGCCATTCAAGCCGCCGCGCGGCCGCACCACTTCCTGTCGGTGCACAAGAACGGCCAGGTGGCTATCGTGCAGACCAAGGGCAACAAGGACTGCCACGTCATTCTGCGTGGCGGCAAGGCGCCGAACTACGACGCCGCCAGTGTGGCCGCAGCCTGCAAGGAGATCGAGGCCGCCAAGCTCGACTGCAAGCTCATGATCGACGCCAGCCATGCCAACAGCAGCAAGCAGCACCAGCGTCAAATGGCGGTGATGCGTGATGTCGGCGCGCAGATCGCCGCCGGCAATCGCTGCATCTTCGGCGTGATGGTCGAAAGCCACCTGCAGGACGGCGCGCAGAAATTCAGCCCCGGCAAGGACGACCCGGCGAAGCTCGAATACGGCAAGAGCATCACCGATGCCTGCATCGGCTGGGACGATTCTGTGGCGCTGCTGGAAGGGCTGGCGGCTGCCGTGAAGCGGCGGCGCGCGGCTTGATTCGGGCCGTGCGGCCCAGGCAACTCAAGCCGGCTCGCCGGCCAGCCAGCGCGTTTCGCGGCGGGCGCCAGTGCCTGCTGCCGTGACGACGCCGCGGCCCATCAAATCAGCCTGCGCGCGGCGAGCGCGCGCCACAAACCCGCTGCGCAGGTCGCGTCCCGCAGCCGAATCTTCAAAAGGCGCCTGCGCCAACCGCACCAGCAGCACCCACGCGCGCACGCCTTCGACGGCGTCGCGCGGGTCGCGCACGGCCTGCATCTCTTGCAGCCTTTCAATGGCAGCTTCGGCCGCTGCCGCAGCAGCGCCCAGCTGTCCCCTCGCAGCGGCCACGTGTGCGCAGGCGATGTGGATGTTGGCTTCGAGTTCAGCGTCCAACGCACCCGTCGGGTCGCGCAGCCGCAGCGGGCCGTCGCGCATCCAGCCCCGCAGGCGCAGCGTCAGGCCTTCGGCACGTTCGGTCTGTCCCAGGCGCACCAGGCACAGCGCCATCAGAGTGTCCATCCAGGCATAGTTCCAGTGGCGCTTGCCCATCAGGTCGTTGTCGGGCAGCGGCGGCAGCAAGCGATGCGCCTCGTCGTACAGCAGGGCAGCGCCGGCCTCGTCGCCGCGGTGCAGGCCGATGTCGATCACGGTCTGCAAGGTGGCGATGTAAACCCGCAGCAGATGTTCGTCACCCAGGTTTTCGCGTCGTGCAGCTTCGGCCAGCGCCAGCGCCGGCACCAGGACCGCAGCGGCCTCGTCGTACAGGCCCGCCGCACGCTGCGTGATGGCGACGCGGATGCTGGCTGGGCCGAAGTCGCTGGCGCGCAAGGCTTCGCCACCCGGCAGTGCCATGGCGTGCTCCAGCACCTGTAAGGCGTCGTGCTCGGCCGCGACGGCGTCCAGCAAGCGGCCGTCGATGGCCACGTACCCGGCGTGCAGGCGCATCACGTAGCCGCGCATGCGCAACGCACGCAGGTGCGTGGGCGCCCAGGCCACCAGGCGTTCGCTGCAGCGCAGGGCGCGCTCGATGTGGCCACGCGCAGCGTCCAGCGTGCGCAGGCCGTGGAAGCGCACGATCGGGTAGGTGTGGTCGGCAAGCTGCGCGAGCACGGCGCATTCCTGGCTGCGCCAGCGCATGTCTTCGGGCGCCAGCGCGGCGGCACGTGCGGCGTGCACGGCTGCACGCTCGATGCTGGCCAGCGCATCCGGGGCCCGGCGCAGCGTGCGCATGACCGCAAAGCGCCCTTCCAGCACACCGGCCATGGCGCCGTGCCAGGCCGCACTGTCCTGCTGGCGCGGGGCCAGCGGCTCCAGCACCTTCAGTGCGTTGTCGTACTGCGCCAACGCGCCCGGCACGTTGCCCAGGTTGTTGGTGAACTCGTGCCCTTCCAGCCGCGCCAGGCGCGACAGCGCCATGCCGAGTTCGATGCGCTCCGCATCGCTGAGCTGGCCAAAGCCGGCCTGCCGCTCCAGCGACTGCGCGGCGGCGTGCACCAGCTGGCGCCGGCCTTCGATGAGGCCGTGCTCCAGCGCGTCGTTGACGTCGAAGACCATGCTGTTGGCCAGCTTGCGCAATTCCCCCAGGTGGCGCGTGGCGTCGTCGCGTGAACGGGCTGCTTCGTCGCGGGCCACCTGCGCACGCTGCGCCTGCACCAGGGCCAGCACCAGGCCGGCACCCAGGCCCAGCGCGCCCAGGGCCAGGGCAACACGGCCTTGCAGCAGCGTCGCCAGCAGACCCGTGAGCAAACCGAGGCCACCCAAGGTGGCAGCCACCGCTGCCGCGCGGTGCCGGCCCAGCCACTTTGACAACACGTAGCCCGGGCTGGCGGCGCGCGCGCTGACGGGGCGGCCTTCCAGGTAGGCGTGGATGTCGGCTGCCAGCGCATCCACGCTGGCGTAGCGCTCGGCGGGCTGCTTGGCCAGCGCCTTGAGCAGGATGTTGTCGAGGTCGCCTTCGAGCTTCTTGCGCGTGGCCAGCCAATGCGGGTCCACCGCCTCACTCGCCGACAGGCGGCTGGGCCGCGTCGGCTCGTCTTCGAGCACGCTGCGCGCGGCCTCAGCCGCCGTGGTGGCGCGGCGGCCGGTGGGGCGCGTGCCGGTGAGCATCTGGTACAGCAGCACGCCCAGGCTGTAGATGTCGGTGGCGGTGGTCACCGGTTCGCCGCGAATCTGCTCGGGGCTGGCGTAGTTGGGCGTGTACGGGCGCTGGCCGGCCACCGTGGTGTCGCCCTGCGCGTGTTCGAGCGGGTCCAGCGCCTTGGCGATGCCAAAGTCCAGCAGCTTGACCTGGCCTTCGTTGTCCACCAGCACATTGCCGGGTTTGAGGTCACGGTGCACCAGCAGGCAGCGGTGCGCGTGGGCCACCGCATCGGCCAGCTGCAGAAAGAGCTGCAGGCGCGCAGGCAGCGTCAGCCCGCGCACCACGGCGTCGATGGGCTGGCCATCGACGTACTCCAGCACGAAGTAGGGCAGCCCCTGCTCGCTGGCGCCGGCGTCCAGCAAGCGCGCGATGTGCGGGTGGCTCAGCCGCGCCAGGGCCTGGCGTTCCTGCGCAAAACGTTGCAGCACGGCCGCGCTGTCCATGCCGCGCTTGAGCAGCTTGACCGCCGCGCGGCCTTCGTACTGGCCGTCGGCGCGGCGCGCTTCAAAGACCTCGCCCATGCCGCCGCTGCCGACGGGGCGCACGATCTCCCACGCACCCAGGCGTTGGCCGACACGGGCGGCCTGGCTGGCGAGTGAATCTGCCGATAAGTCGCCCAGTGAGCCCGCCAATGCCAACGACGCCGAGCCGTCCATGAAACCCGGCGTGCCGGGGTTGCTGGTGCTGCCGGCCGCGTGGTGCTGCAGCAGCGAACGCAATTCGGCCCGGGTGTCGCTGTCGCAGTCCGCGCTGCCGACAAAGGCATCCCGCTCTGCATCCGGCAGATCCAGCGCCTGTTCAAACAGGGCCTTGACCCGCAGCCAGGGCGGCTTGGTGGGCGTCATTCAGCGTGCCTGCGCGCGGGCGGTGGGTTGGGATGGGTTGGGAGGGAAGACCCGTCGGGTCTTCAGCGCTCGGCCTTCATGCGCGCCACCAGCATGCTACCGGCTGCACCCAGGCCGGCGCCGACCACGTCCTTGTAGCGCACCGGGTCGGCCACCACTTCAAGCTCTTTGCTGCTGCTGCTGTCCTTGCCGCCAATGGCCAGGCGCAGCAGGCCCACGGCCACCGCGCCGGCCACGTCACCGGCGGTGGTGGCCTTCTCGCGCACCTCGGCAAAAGCGGCCGTGTCGAGCGACAGCGTGTGCTTCATCGTCACCGTGCTGCGCATCGGGCCCGACTGCACGCCCATCATCACGTTGTCCACGCTCGGGAAAGCCTTGCCCGAAGCCGACGCGGTGCCTGACAAGCGGCCGAAGAAGCCCTTGTTGTCGTCGCTGAGCTGCACGAAATTCACGCGCATGCGGACTTCGATCAGGCTGGCGTCGAGGTCGGTGGACAGCTGGATCGTGTCGCCGATGGCGCCCACCGCCGCAAAGCCGCTGCCCATGCTGGAGATCGCGCCGAAGACGCTGCGCCCGCTGGCGCTGTTGCCGCTGCCCATCTTGGCAAAACCGTAGATGCCCAGGCCCGGGGGCGACATCATCATCGTGGTGTCGCTCTTGATGGGCGCCGGGCTGCCACTGGCCACCAGCTTCTTGTAGGTGGGCGCGGCCGCGAACTGGCTGGCTTCGATCACCTCCACACCGCTGGCCTTGAGTTCGGCCAGAAACTGCGTGTACAGCGCGTCGGTGATGGCCTGGAATTCAGGCTCGCCCACGCCCAGCAGCTTGTAGTACAGCGACGACGATGCACGCCCCGCAGAGCCAAAGCCTGAGGTCTGGGCGTTGACGTTGTCGGCCACGATGAACTCCACCGCGAACACCGGCACCGCCACGCGCTTGATGCCCTTGAGCGCCTTGTTGTCGGCAACCGTGAAGCCCTTGTCGGCTGCACTGGCCGCGCTGAAGCTGGCGTCCACGGCGAGTGGCGTGGTCTCGTCCTTGGCATGGCTGGCCAGCGGGGTGAAGAGCAGGCCGGCCGAGAGAAGGGCGGCGGTGATTTTGCGCAGTGACGTGCGCAGTGACGTGCGCAGTGACGTGCGAACTGACGTGCGAAGTGACGTGCGAAGTGAGAGCTGTTGCATGGTGCGTGAACCCGGTAAGCGTGCAATCGAGAGAACAAGACGTCGGGCCAGTGGGCGTTCAGGGGCCCTTGGCCACGACAGTGCCGTTGAAGGTGACGTTGCGTGCCGCCGTGCCCAGCGCCCCGCCGCGCAGCACGGCATTGGTGAAAGTGACCGTCCGCCCGTCGGCCGCCACCGTGACGCCGGTGCACGCCGGGACGCCGATACCGGCGCCGTTGTCGAAGCAGCTCAGCACCTGCGTGGCGATGCCCACCGTGGCCTGCGCCCGCACGACGCGGCCGCCCACCACGTCCACCGTCACCAGGCTCAGGCCGGCCTGCGCCGCCGTACCCAGCACGTTGAAGGTCAGCGTGCGTGTGCTGTTGAGCGACTCGATGTTGCTGGCCACGGGCGTGAAGCCGCCGCTGTCGTTGGTGCTGAGGCTGCCGCTGGTGCGGCTGAAGTCCACCGTGCCGTTGACGACGATGCCGCCGCTGAGCGGCGTGTTGGCGAAGGTGACGCGCGTGCCAGTACCGTCGGCCACGGTGATGTTGCAGGCCGTGGAGCAGATCGAGACCGTGGCTGGCGGCAGCACCCGGACGGCGTCGAAGGGCGCGCTGCCGGTCTGGGTCAGCGACAGCGTCGAGCCGTCGGACAGGCGCAAGGCGATCGAACGCCGCGTGGTCCCGCCCCCGGCATCGATGGTGCTGTCGATGCTGGTCAGAACCTGGACGCTGCTGCCGCCCACCGTGAGGTTGCTGCTGCTGCCACCGGGCAGGTCGGCCAGGGTCCAGGCGGCACCGGGCGCGTCGCCCACCAAGCTGCCGTTGAGCCTGAGCGCACCACCCATCGGCGCGTTGGCGAAAGCCACCGTCACCGGGTGCGTGGCGCCGCTGGCGGGGGTGACTGTCACGCCGCAGTTGGTGGCGCAGAACCCGCTGGTGCGTGAGGCCGCATCGAAGTACGCGGCACTGATGGCGCCGGTGGACGACACGGTAACGGTCACATCCACCTGGGTCGAGGACGACAGGGGGGCGCTGAAGAAGTGGTAGCTGGTGCTGCCGTCGCTCTTCAACCCCACCTCGAAGCCGTCGGCCCGCGGCGTGAGGCTGGTGGCCGCGCTGGGTGCAGTGGCGCCGGTCACGGTCAGCGTGCCGCTGGCGCTGGGTGAACCCGGGGTGCCGCCGCCCCCACCGCCCGCAGGCGGCGGCGCCGCTGCGGTGGCATAGGCCACCGCCAGCGTGGAAGGCGTCGTGGTGGCCAGGATGCTGGCCAGCGTGCTGCCGTTGGCCACCATCTGCGAAATCACCGTCAGCGCGGTGCCGTAGCTGTTGATGCCGCTGCCAAAGGTGGGCAGCAGGGTGCTGATGTTGAGTGTCGCGGGCAGGTTGAATGTGCTCAGCAGTTGCGCTGCGGCGGCGGCGTAGGACGTGGCGTCCAGCGTGCCGCTGGCACCTGCGCTGGTGCGCGCGGCGTTGAAAGCCAGCGTGGTCAGCGGCGTGAGCATCGTGGTCACGGCTGCGCCATTGGCAGTGGCCAGGCTGACCAGCGGTGAGCCTGCCGGCACGTTGACGCGGGCGCCGCTGACTTCGTCGGTGTAGCTGCCGCCGGTGGCTTCCACCCACAGCGGACCGCTGCCGGCGGGCACGGCAAAGCTGTAGTTGCCTGTGGCGTCGGTGGTGGTGCAACTGCCCAGGGCGGTGCCGCGCGCATTGGCCACCACGGTGTAGGCGCAAACCTGCGCGCCCGACACGGGACCCTTGACGACGGCACCGGTGACCGTGGTGCTGACGGCCGGCGGCGGCGGACTGGCGACGGGCGGGGCCGGGGCATCATCGCCCCCGCCGCAGCCGGGCAAGGCCAGGGCGGCCGTGAGTGCAGTGAGAGCCTGCAGTGTGCGCAGATGTGTGCTCACAGCGTGCCTGGCGTGGGGGGCGGTGCACAGCATGGAGTCCGTCCTTGGGGTTGGGTCGCAGACGGGCGAAGCGCAGCCGTCCTTGATGGTTAGCGCAAGGCAGACGGTGCAAAAGGATCAAGGCCGACCAAAAATCCACGCCAGCGGCGGCGCTGCCGCAGGGCAAGCCGGTGCCAGGCCGGGCGCGGCCCACACAATCCGTGACATGGACCGCCCCAACGCCATCGGCCCCCTGGCCGGCAACATCACCCACTGGCTGCAGCAACTGGACGACGGTCAAGGCGCGACGGTCAATGAGCTCTTTGCCGCGCTCTACGGAGAGCTCAAGCGCAACGCGAAGAGCCAGATGCGCAAAGAGTACGCGGGTCACACGCTGAGCGCCACGGCGCTGACGCACGAGGCCTGGTTCCGCCTCACCGAACAGACACGCACGCAGTGGGAAAGCCGCAGCCACTTCCTGGGCATGGCGTCGATCATGATGCGGCGCATCCTGGTCAACCACGCCATTGCCAAGCAGGCCATCAAACGTGACGTGCCGCTGGTGTCGTTGACGCTGACCGAAGCGCAGCAGGTGGCCGGCGGCGCCGGCGCCGAGGTGGTGAAGGTGCACGACGCGCTGTTGGCTTTCGAAGCCGTGGACTCGCGCGCGGCCAAGGTGGTGGAACTGAAGTTCTTCGGCGGGCTGGAGAACGAAGAAATCGCCGAATTGATGGGGCTGAGCGTGGCGACGGTCAAGCGCGACTGGTCACTGGCCCGCGCCTGGCTGCACCGGGCGCTGAGCGGCTGAACGGCTGAACCGCTGAACAGGCTCAGCGCGCGACCAGCGCTTTCACGGGCTCGATCCAGGGCCGCAGCGACGGCGGCGGCCCGCCGGCAGGCAACGGCTGCTGCCACAGCGCCTGCGCCTGCGCCGCCAGCGTGGCTGCAGCACCGGCATCGCCCAGCGCCACGCCGGCCAAAGCCTGCTCGCCCAGCGCCTGCGCGAGCAGCCAGCGACGCGTCACGTTGTCGTCGTCGGGTGCGCCCGGCTGCATCAAGGCAGCGGCTTCTTGAGCCATCGCCAGCGCGCGGCGCGGCTGTTCGCTGCGCCAGGCACGGGCGGCCCAGACCAGCGCTTCCGCGCGGGCGCGGGCTGCGCCGAAACGCTTGCCGTCGTCGGTTGGCACAAGCGTTGGCACAAGCAACAGCACCGCATCGGCCTGTGCACGCGCAGCAGCTGTCTCGCCGGCCGCCAGCAGCAGCGGCACCCGCCCTGCTTCCAGCGCCTGGATGCGCAGGGCGCCGGCCTGGTTGCCGGCGTCTGCCGCCACCGCCGTGCGTGCCAATTGCAGCGCCTCGTCCAGCGACTGCCGCGCGGCCATGTGCTGGCCCTGCGCCGACAACGCGCGCGCCAGGTTGCCGCGTGAGATCGACCGCTGGTAGCGGAAGTCCATGTCGTCAGGGTACTTGGCGGCCATCTGGTCGCGGATGCCCACCTGCTGCCCAAAGAGGATGACCGCCTCATCGGCCTTGCCTGACAGCATTCGGCACTGCGCCTGTTCACCCAATGTGAAGGCCAGGCTGTCGGGCGCATAGTTGTTGCCGGGGTCGGCGGCCAGGGTCGCCTCGGCCGCGGCGCGCGCCCGGTCTGCCGCCGCGCAGGCATCGGCCCAACGGCCCAATGCCGCGTAGGCCAGGCTGCTGCCCAGGATGCGCGCGTGCACGCCGTGCAGGCTGATGGCGCTTGCCAGCGCCCAGTTGTCCTTGGGGGAACGCGCCAGGGCGCGCTGCAGGATCGGCAGGCCTTCCAGCAGTGCCGCTTCGGCCTGCGCCATGCGGCCGCTGCGTTGCCACAGTTCGCCCTGGCTGACGTGGATGTTGATGGCCAGGCCGAGCGCTTCCAAGGACATCTGCGGCAGGTCCACATAACGCCGTGTCAGCGCCAGTGCCTTGCTCAGGTTGTCCTGCGCCAGGTCGTGTTCGCCCGTGTTGATGGAGCTGTCCACACCCTGCAGCCGGCTGATGCGGTAGTAGGTGCCCGCGAGTTCGTAGGCCAGGTTCGGGTCACTGGCGCTGTCCTTGTCCAGGCTGTCGAGGAAGGCCGCTGCATCCACCAGCAGCGACTGCCGCGCCTTCGTGGCGCCGGGCAGGTTTTCGATCTGGTCGTGGTACTTGAAAACCTGCTGATTGGCCAGTTGGCGCAACTGGTTGAAGCGCTGCTGCGCGATGTCGCGCTGCGCGTCGGCCACGCGCCTTTGTGAATCCGCCACCTCGGCCTGCCACAGCGCCAGGCCGGCGCCGCCCACCACCGCCACCAGCGCCAATGCGGCGGCGGCCACGGCTGTGCGGTTGCGCTGCACGAAGCGCTGCAGCAGGTAGCCGGCACTGGGCGGCCGCGCGCTCACCGGGTAACCCTGCAGGTGGGCCTGGACGTCGGCTGACATTGCATCGACGCTGACATAACGTTGCGCCACCGGCTTGGCCAGCGCCTTGAGCAGGATGTTGTCGAGGTCGCCCTGCAGCCGCTTGCGCGTTGCCAGCCAGGCGCTGTCGTGCGGCGTGGATGGGGCCAGGTCGCTGGGTTTTGTCGGCTCGTCTTCCAGCACCGCACGCGCCGCTTCCATCGGCGTGCTGGCGCCGCGGCCGTAGGGCCGCTGCCCCGTCAGCATGACGTAGAGCAGCACGCCCAGGCTGTAGATGTCGGTGGCGGTGCTGACGGGTTCGCCGCGCACCTGTTCGGGGCTGGCGTAATGCGGGGTGTAGGGGCGTTCGCCGGCGGCCGTGAGGCCCGCGCTCTGGGCGTCCACGCCTTCCAGCGGGTCGATGGCCTTGGCGATGCCAAAGTCCAGCAGCTTGACGTTGCCCTCTGCCGTCACCAGCACGTTGCCGGGTTTCAAGTCGCGGTGCACCAGCAGGTTGCGGTGCGCATGCGCCACGGCGTCCGCCAGTTGCAGGAAGAGCTTCAGCCGCGCGTCCAGCGCCAACCCTTCGCAAGCCCTGTCGATGGGCCGGCCCTGAACGTGTTCCATCACGAAGTAAGGCAGGCCGTCGGCCGTGCGGCCGGCGTCGATGAGGTGCGCGATGTGCGGGTGCTGCAGCCGCGCCAGCGCCTGCTGTTCCAGCGCAAAACGCGCCAGCACGGCCACGCTGTCCATGCCGCGCTTGAGCACCTTCACCGCCACCTGGCCGCTGTAGGCGCCGTCGGCGCGCTGCGCCAGCCAGACGTCCCCCATGCCGCCGGCACCCAGGCGCTGGCTCAGCTGCCACGGGCCCAGGCGCTGGCCTTCGCGGCCGGGGTCGGGTGGGCTGGACAGGGCGGCAGGTTGCGACAGGAAGCCTTCGCTGTCCTGCGGAATCTCGTAGGCCAGCAGCGAGCGCACCTCGGCCACCACCGCGGCTTCATGCGACAGGCTGGCCAGCAATTCGGCACGCTCGGCCGGGCCCAACGCCAGGGCGCGCTCGAAGAGGGCGCGCACAGCGCCCCAGGGCGGTGGGGTCATGGGGTGGGATTCATCAGGGCTTGCAAGGAGACGCAGCGAAGTGCTGCCTAAAGGCTCAACAGTGTCAACAGTGTCAACAGCGTATCGCAATGCCGCGGCATGGCAGCGCTTGGGCAAGGGACAATCAGCGCCTTCATGAACGCCGCCGATCCTTCCGAAGTCACGCTCTGGCTGACGCAGCTGTCAGACGCCAATCCGCAGGCTTCGTCGCAGTTGTCATCGCAACTCTTTGCGATGCTCTACGACGAACTGCGGCGCATGGCGCGAAACCACCTGCGGCGCGAAAACCCGGGCCACACGCTCAGTGCCACGGGCCTGGCCCACGAGGCCTGGTTTCGCATGGCCGACCAGACGCGCACGCAATGGCGCAACCGCAACCACTTCCTGGCCGTGGCCAGCACAATGATGCGGCGCATCCTCGTCAACCACGAGCTCGCCCGCCGCGCCGACAAGCGCGATGTGGAACTGGTGCCGGTCACGCTCAGCGGCC
>Ga0335397_10000060_pt1 | contig 109402 bp, 124 predicted proteins | sample MAT04_FD_205740 | JGI IMG/M metagenome (GOLD analysis project Ga0335397, IMG submission 205740) | Freshwater microbial communities from Lake Fryxell liftoff mats and glacier meltwater in Antarctica - MAT-04 (spades assembly) (version 2) ...
CAACGCGAGCCGGTCGCCGTGGTGACGCACAACCGGGTCACCGGCTATTTCGTGTCGGCCCGCGACTATGACGAATATCAGCGCCTCAAGGCGACGGCTCCTAGCGCCCTGGCGGTCGAGGAGCTGGACGGCGCGACGTTGAAGGCGCTGGCGGCATCACGGATGGATTCTCGCCACGATCATCTCAATGCGCTGATGGATTGAGGGCTTGTCGCTTCCTACCCCGGAACCGGGCCTGGTCATTCCCTATGCCTATCTGTGGCGGCACGAACATCGCAAAGGGCAGGAGGAAGGCCGCAAGGTCCGCCCCAGCGTCATAGTGCTGGCGGTCCAAAGCCCCAAGGGCGGTGCCCCGCGTGTGACGGTCGCACCGATCACCCACACCCCGCCAGCGAAAGACGGGGAAGCGATTGAACTGCCGCCCCGCGTCAAACAGGCGCTCGGCCTCGATGACGATCGATCCTGGATCGTGCTGGATGAAGTGAACCAGTTCGCCTGGCCCGGCTATGACATCCGGCCTGTGCCTGGGAGCAAGGATCGCTTCGCCTACGGCTTCATCCCGCCCAAGCTCTACGATACCGTCATCGGCCGCATATTGGAGTTGGCCGCTGCGCGGCGCGTTGCCGAGATATCGCGCGACTGAAAAATCGGTGTCAAAACCGAACGGTTCTGACACCGGACGGAGCGGCTGCCTTTTCGACGTTTCGACGCCGAAAGCGGACCGAGCGTAAGCCACCAGTTCCGACATGCCAGTCCTGTAACTGCCCAATCCCCAAACGCGGGTCACGCAGCGCTAATCCATCCCCGACCGCAGAGCCGCGCCGCTCGCAAAGGGTGCGACGGCGACGAGGACGAGGCTCGCGGCGGCGAGCAGCTTGAGCGAGCCCGCGCCGCCGCCCCCCACGTCGCTGGCTCCGAAGATCAGGATCGGCAGCGCCAGCGGCAGGACGATCAGACCGCTCAGCGCGCCGCCGCCGCGCAGCCCCGCGGTCAGACTGGCGGCGACCAGTGCCAGCGCGGCAAGCCCCGGCGTGCCGAGCAGCAGGCCGAGCGCCGTCCGCCCCAGCCGCGCGCCGTCCAGCCCGAGCAGCACGCCCGCGACCGGCAGCGCCAGCAGCAGCGGCAGCGCGAAGCCCAGCCAGTGCGCGATCATTCGTGCCACCGCGACCATCTCCAGCGCGATGCCGCGCGCGACGAGCTGGTCGAACGTCCCGTCGGCGCGGTCGGCGGCGACCAGGGTTTCCACCGGCAGCAGCGCCGCCAGCAGCGCCGCGACCCAGACGATGCCGGGCGCGATCCGGGCCAGCAACCGCGCGTCGGGGCCGACCGCGAACGGGAACAGCGCGCCGACGATGACGAAGAACACCACCGGCACCGCCAGCGCCGACGGGCGCTTCAAGGCCAGCGCCAGATCGCGGCGGATCAGCGTCCAGATCACAGGGCCAGCCGCTGCGGCGCGTCGAGCCCGATGTCGCCGTGAGTGGCGACGACCACCAGCCCGCCGCCCGCCCGGTGCGCCGCGATGGCGCGCGCCAGCAACCCGACCGACGCGCTATCCAGCCCGACCGCCGGTTCGTCGAGCAGCCACAGCGGCGCGCCCGAGGCATGGACCCGCGCCAGCGCCGCCCGCCGCCGCTGCCCGCTCGACAGCACCTCGACCGGCAGGTCGGCGAGTTTGCTCAGCTCGAACGCCGCCAGTGCCGCCGGTACCGCGTCCCCGCGCCCGTCCAGTCTCGCCCAATAGCCAAGCTCGCCGGCCAGCGTGTTGCCTGGCTTCAACGTCGCGTCCGCGCCCAGCCAGCCGATGCCGAACGGGTTATCGAGCCGGCCGCCAGCGGCGCGCAGCAGCCCGGCGAGGATGCGCAGCAGGCTCGACTTGCCCGCGCCGTTGCGCCCCTCGACCTGCAGCGCGCCGCCGTCCGCCAGCGTGAAGCCGACGCCTTCGAACACCGCGCGGCCGCCGCGCACGCAGGCCAGGCCCTCGACGATCAGTTGCGGTGCCACACCCATGACGCTGTCTTAGCCGTCGCGCTGGCGCATGCCAGCCCGGCGATGCTAGGAGGCGCGGATGGCCGACGCCCGCCCCCTGCCCGCCGCCGTCCGGCTGGCGCTCGACTACGTCCCGCTGCTGGCCTTCTTCGCGGCGTTCAAGCTTGCCGACATCTTCGTCGCCACCGCGGTGTTCATGGTGGCGATCGTCATCGCCATCGGGGTGTCGCTATGGCGGACGCGCAAGGTATCGCCGATGCAGATCGTCACCGGCGTCGTGGTGCTCGGCTTCGGCGGCTTCACGTTGTGGCTGGGCGATCCGGAGTTCATCAAGCTGAAGCCGACGATCATCTATGCCATCTTCGCCGCCGTGCTGCTGTTCGGCATCGCCACCGGCCGGCCGCTGCTGAAGCTGGTGCTGAACGATGCCTTTCCGGCGGTCGACGCGGAGGGCTGGCGCAAGCTGACCCGCAACTGGGCGCTGCTGTTCGTCGGGCTGGCGGTGGCGAACGAGGTAGCGCGGCGCATGCTGACCACCGACCAATGGGTCGACTTCAAGGTCTGGGGCGTCACCGCCGTGACCTTCGTCTTCGCGCTCGCCCAGGCCCCGATCCTGGTCCGCCACGCCGAGGAACCGCCTAAGCCCTAGGGTGGGCGCTCCGATACACGTCGAGCAGTTGCGCCGCATCGACCGCGGTGTAGATCTGCGTCGACGACAGGCTGGCGTGGCCGAGCAGCGCCTGGATCGAACGCAAATCCGCACCGCGTGCCAGCAAATGCGTCGCGAAACTGTGGCGCAGCGCGTGCGGGGTCGCGGTGGCGGGCAGACCGAGCGCTACCCGCGCCGCCGCCATCGACCGGCGCACCAGCTCGGCCTGCAGCGGCCCGCCTCGCGCTCCGCGGAACAGCGCGCCGCCCCGCGGCCACGGGCACAGCTTCAGGTACAATTCCACCGCCTCGCGGACGGCCGGCAGCAGCGGCACGATCCGCGTCTTGGCGCGCTTGCCGGTGACGCTGAGCGTGCTCGCCAGCGGCAGGTCGGCGGCGGTCAGCGCCAGCGCCTCCGAAATCCGCAGGCCCGCGCCGTAGCAGAGCAGCAGCACCGCGGTGTCGCGCGCCGCGATCCACGGCGCGCTCGCCGCGTCGCCGGCATCGTTCGCCAGCGCCAGCGCCGACGCCGGATCGACGGGTCGCGGCACCCGGCGCGGCACCTGCGGGCTCTTCAGCCGCGCAACGCCCTCCCGGCTCAGCCCGTGCGCCCGCGCGCCCCAGGTGAAGAAGCTGCGCAGCGCCGCGACCTCCCGCGCCAGCGAGGCGTTGCCCAGCCCGTCGCCGCGGCGGCGGGCGAGATAGGCGCGGAAATCGGCGACCGACAGGCGGTTCAGCGTCGCCGCGCCGACCGGCCCGCCGGTCTGCAACGCGGTGAAGCCGACGAAATCGTGCAGTGTCGCGGCGTAGGCGCGCAGCGTGTGCGGCGACCGCCGACGCTCGTCCTGCAAATGCGCGACAAAGGCGGCGACCAGCGCGGTGGCGGGGTGGCCACCGTCCGGGATCACACGATGCTCTGCCCGGTCTTGACCCAGTCGGCATCGAACGCCGCAAGGCCGGACGTGGTCAGCGGGTGGTTGGCGAGCGCGCGGATCACGGCGGGCGGCATCGTCGCGACGTCGGCCCCGATCTTGGCGGCCTGCAGCACGTGCACCGGGTGGCGGACGCTGGCGACCAGGATCTCGGTCTTGAAGTCGTAATTGTCGTAGATGATCCGGATATCCTCGATCAGCTGCATGCCGTCATAGCCGATATCGTCGAGCCGCCCGACGAACGGCGAGATGAACGCCGCCCCCGCCTTCGCCGCCAGCAGCGCCTGCGCCGGCGAGAAGCACAAGGTGACGTTGACCATCACGCCGTCGTTGGCGAGCCGGCGGCACGCGGTCAGGCCCGGCATGGTGAGCGGCAGCTTGATGCAAATATTGTCGCCGAGTTTCCGCAGCACGTCCGCCTCGCGCAGCATGCCGTCGGTGTCGGCGGCGACGCATTCGGCCGACACCGGGCCGGGCGTCAGCTGGGCGATCTCGCGGATCACCTCGAGGAACTGCCGCCCCGACTTGTGGATCAGGCTGGGGTTGGTGGTGACCCCGTCCAGCAGGCCCGTTTCGGCGAGGCTGGCGATTTCGGCCGTGTCGGCGGTGTCGACGAAGAACTTCATACGCTCCCCTTAAGCTGCCAGAGCAGGAAGGCAAAGTCCGCCGTCGCACGGGCCTGCGGTGCCGGACCGGGCTGTATCGTTGCATCGCGACCGCCCGCCGCTATAGCTGCGCGCGCTTCGTATCCCTCCGAAAAGGCCCGCCCGTGTCGCAGGACGTCAAGAAATTCCAGAGCGACGACGGCAGCGACCCGAAGCACGTCAAGAAGGTGGTGCTCGCCTTCTCCGGCGGGCTCGACACCTCGGTGATCCTGAAATGGCTGCAGCAGACCTACAACTGCGAGGTCGTCACCTTCACCGCCGATCTCGGCCAGGGCGAGGAGCTGGAGCCGGCGCGGCGCAAGGCCGAGCTGATGGGCGTCAAGCAGATCTTCATCGAGGACCTGCGTGAGGAGTTCGTCCGCGATTACATCTTCCCGATGATGCGCGCCAACGCGCTGTACGAAGGGCAATACCTGCTCGGTACCTCGATCGCGCGGCCGCTGATCGCCAAGAAGCAGATCGAGATCGCGCGGGCGGTGGGGGCGGACGCGGTCAGCCACGGCGCCACCGGCAAGGGCAACGACCAGGTGCGGTTCGAGCTCGGCTATTACGCGCTCAACCCCGACATCCGCATCATTGCGCCGTGGCGGGAGTGGGACCTGACCAGCCGCGAGGCGCTGATCGCCTTCGCCGAAGCGCACCAGATCCCGATCCCGCGTGACAAGCGCGGCGAGTCGCCGTTCTCCACCGACGCCAATATCCTGCACACCTCCAGCGAGGGTAAGGTGCTGGAGGACCCGTGGAACGAGGTGCCGGACTATGTCTACAGCCGCACCGACAACCCGGAGGATGCGCCGGACACGCCCGAGTATATCACGGTCGACTTCGAAGGCGGCGATCCCGTCGCGGTCAACGGCGAGGCGTTCAGCCCGGCGGCGCTGCTGGCGCAGCTCAACGACTATGGCAAGACCCACGGCATCGGCCGCCTCGACCTTGTCGAGAACCGCTTCGTCGGCATGAAGTCGCGTGGGCTTTACGAGACGCCGGGCGGCACCATCCTCCACATCGCCCACCGCGGCATCGAGCAGATCACGCTGGACCGCGGCGCCATGCATCTGAAGGACGAGCTCGCGCCGAAATACGCAGGGCTGATCTACAACGGCTTCTGGTTCTCGCCCGAGCGCGAGATGCTGCAGGCCGCCATCGACCACAGCCAGACGAAAGTCACCGGCACCGTTCGCCTCAAGCTCTACAAGGGGCTGGCGCAGGTGGTCGGGCGCAAGTCGCTGTTCACCCTTTACTCGCCCGGCATCGTGACGTTCGAGGACGACGCCGGCGCCTACAACCAGCGCGACGCGGAAGGGTTCATCAAGCTGAATGCGCTGCGGCTACGCCTGCTCGGCCGGCGCGATCTCTGACCCTGCCCGCCGGCGGCGCTGCCACAGCGCGGTCAGCAGCCGGACGCTGATATCGGCCGCGACGAACAGCGCCAGCGTCGAGGTCAGGTAGCGGTAGCGCAGGATCGGCTGCACCACGACATAGGGCAGCATCAGCACGACGATCGCGACCGCAACATACAGATAGCGCCGGTCGCGCCAGATCAGCAGTGGCAGGCCGGCGAGCGCGACGATCATGAAGGCGGCGGCGAAGACCCGGCGGACACCGATGGCGCCGACGCTCGGCCGCTGCCAGACGTTGAAGAACCACGCCGGCGGCACGACGTACTCGCCGATGTGGCGCAGGAACAGCCGCGCGGTGCCGGCCGGATGGGCCGCGATCCACGCCCGGGTTTCGGCCCCGAGGCGGTCGTAATAGCGCAGTTCGCCGCCCGCCGCCTGCATCGCGGCGAAGGCGCGACCGTTCGGCCGGTCCGGCTGGATCTGGTCGAGGCGCGCCAGATAGGCGGCACCGGTGTCGGGCCGGTCGAGCATCAGGTCGTTGTAGGCGATCGCCAGTTCGAGGCCGCCGTTGCTGCGCGTCCAGATCAGCCGCCCCATCTCGCGCTGATTGCGCAGCGCCCAGGGCAGCGTAAACAGGATAAGGGCCAGCGCGCCGGCGGCACCGATCGCCAGCCATTCGCGCCGGGGCAGCCGCCGCATGGCCAGAACCGCGATCAGGGCAAGGCAGGCCAGGCCGACCGGCGGACTGAACACGAACAGCAGCGCGGCAAGGCCGGTCAGCGGCAACAGCGCGGTCCAGCGCAGGCCCGGCCGCGCGTCGAGGGTCAACGTCCAGTGCAGCGCCGCCAGAATGCCGATCACCCCCAGTGGTGCTTCCCACACCGCCATCTCGCGGGTTTCCAGGTTGAACTGCAGCGGCACCAGCGCCACCAGCGCGAGCCCGCCCAGCGCCGCCGCCAGCGGCGCGCCAAGCCGCCGGAACAAGCGGTAGGCAAGCCAGAACGACAGCGTCACGAAGGCAATGGCGCACAGCGTCAGGATGACTTCGGACTCCGGGCTGCGCACCCCGGCGGCGCGGTAGACCAGCGAGATCAGCCACGGCATGATCGGCGACAGATGCGCCGTCGCGCCGCCGCCCAGGATGAAGGGATTGGCGAAGTCTCCCGTCGTGGCGAGCGAGGTCGCGACGTTGTTCGTTTCGGTAGTCGACGGCTGGAAATAGTCGCCGCCCAGCCAGAGCAGCCGCACCGCCACCGCGGCGACGAGCAAGCCGCCGACTGCGGCCGCCAGCAGCCGCTTCCGCCCCCGTGTCAATCGGTCAGCAATGTCGCGAAGAACCCCGTCACCAGTGCCTGCAAACCCAGTGCGCAGAGCAGCACGGACGGCACGGCGAGGCGCATCGTCGCCTCGACGCTGAGGTCGCCGAAGCTCGCGCCCGCCCAGCTGCCGACCGCGGCGAGAGCCAGCACGATGCCACCGGCGAGCATTGCGGCACCGGCGATGCAGCTGCGGTCGATGGTTGCCCAGCGGCGGGCCAGTTCGGTATTGCGGCTGGTCGGCCAATAGCCCTCGCGGACCCCGAACAGCCGCGCCAGCACCGCCAGGCCCATCAGCTGCGCCCCGATGATCACCCCGGCCGCGGCGAACAGCAATGTCGTGACGCCGAGGCGCACGGTGCCGAGCTGCAGGCTGCCCGGCAGCAGCGCCAGCAACAGCGCCAGGCCCATCCCCGCCAGCGCCAGGCCGGGATAGAAGAACAGCCACTTCGGCGCGAAGGTGAGCAGGAATTTCAAGTGCCGCCAACCGTCGACCCAGCTGCGCAGATGCGGCGGGCGCGAGCGGCCGTCCGGCGACAAGGTGGTCGGCACCTCCGCCAGCCGCAGCCCGGCGAGCTGCGCCTTGACCACCATCTCGGAGGCGAACTCCATGCCGCGCGTCTTGAGCCCCAGGTTGAGGATCGCGGCGCGGTCGAAGGCGCGCAGCCCGCAATGGAAATCGCCGATCGGGGCGCGATAGAGCACGCGGCCGGCAAAGCTCAGCACCGGATTGCCGAGGTAGCGGTGCAGCCGCGGCATCGCACCGGGCGCGATGCCGCCCTTGAAGCGGTTGCCCATGACCAATTGATCGCCGGCGCGCAGCCGCTCGAGGAACGGCATCAGGCCGAGGAAATCATAGCTGTCGTCGGCATCGCCCATTGCCACGAAGCGCCCGCGCGCCGCCGCGATGCCCGCCGCCAGCGCCGCGCCGTAGCCGCGCGTGGGCACCGCCACGACCCGCGCGCCGAGCGCGTTCGCGATGCCGTCGCTGCCGTCCGTCGAGCCATTGTCGGCGATGACCACCTCGCCGGCGACGCCGTGGCGCGCGAAGAACGCCTGCGCCTTGCCGATGCAGACGGCCAGCGTCTCGGCCTCGTTCAGGCACGGCATGACGATCGACAGCTCGACCGAGCCCGCATCGAGTGCGACGACCTCAGACCCTGCTCCAGCGACGATCATTCCGCGGGTGCCCCCCGGAACGATTCGATGCGTGTATCTCAGTCCGGCGTCAAGCCGCGGCGGCGAGGTTGAAGCTTTCGCGGATACCGTCGATGACGAACTGCGCCGCCAGCGCGGCCAGCACGACGCCGAGCAACCGGGTGATCATCGCCTCGATCTTGTGCCCCATCAGCCGCATCAGCGGCCCCGCCGCAAGCAGCGCCGCCAGCGTGATCAGCAGCGTCGCCGCCAGCGCCGCGAGCACCGTCAGCCGCTGCTCCAGCCCCTGCGCCTTGGCCATCAGCAGCATCACCGCGGCAATCGACCCCGGCCCGGCGAGCATCGGGATCGCCATCGGGAAGACGCTGATGTCCTCGGCCTCCAGCGGCTTGCCGTCGGCGTCGCAGTCGCGCGCTACCTCGCCGGCGCGTTCCTCGCGGCGCTTGGTGCGGGTCTCGAACACCATGTCGACGGCGATCAGGAACACCATGATGCCGCCCGCCAGCTTGAACGCCGGAAGCGTGATGCCGAGCGAGGTCAGGAACGCCTTGCCGAACAGCGCGAACAGCAGCAGCACGACCGCCGCGATGGCGCTCGACCGCAGCGCCATCGACCGCCGGTGCGCGCCCGACGTGCCATTGGTCAGCGACGAGAAGATCGGCACGCAGCCCGGCGGATCGAGCACCACGAACAGCGTCACGAACGCCGAGACGAACAGCGGCAGGAGGTCGGCCCCGTTCACAGCGCCGGCGCGTCCAGCCCGGCCCGCGCGTGCGCCGCCAACAGCGTGTTCCTGAGCAGGCAGGCGATGGTCATCGGGCCGACGCCGCCGGGCACCGGCGTGACCGCGCCAACAACCGCCATGGCCTCGGCGAAGTTGACGTCGCCGACCAGCCGGGTCTTGCCGTCCGCGCCCGCGATGCGGTTCATGCCGACGTCGATGACGGTCGCACCGCGCTTCAGCCAGCTGCCGCGCACCAGTTCGGGCACGCCGACCGCCGCCACGACGATGTCGGCACGGGCGACGTGGGCCGCGAGCTCGCGGGTCCGCGAGTGCGCCACGGTGACCGTGCAGCTCGCCTGCACCAGCAGCGCCGCCATCGGCTTGCCGACGATGTTGGAGCGGCCGATGACCAGCGCCTCCAGGCCCGACAGGTCGCCGAGCCGGTCCTGCAGCAGCATCAGGCACCCGGACGGTGTGCACGGCACCAGCCCCGGCAGTCCGCTCGCCAGCCGCCCGGCGTTGACCGGGTGGAACCCGTCGACATCCTTGGCCGGATCGACCGCCGCGATCACCCGCGCCTCGGAAATAGGCTTGGGGCACGGCATCTGCACGAGGATGCCGTCGACCGCATCGTCGGCGTTGAGCGTCGCGACCAGCGCCAGCAGCTCGGCCTCGGGCACGTCGGCGGGCAGCCGGTGCTCGAACGAGGCCATCCCCGCCTCCTTGGTCGCCAGCCCCTTGTTGCGGACATAGACGTGCGAGGCGGGATCATCGCCGACCAGCACGACAGCAAGACCGGGCGCGCGGCCCGTCGCGGCTGCGAACACCGGCACCGCCGCCGCCACCCGCGCCCGCAGCCCGGCGGCGAACGCCCTGCCGTCGATGACGGCGGCTAACGTGTTGCCGTCGATGCTCGCCGTCACGCTCACAGATAGACGGGGACGTTGGCGACGATCAGGTTCTGGATCAGGATGATGATCAGCAGCACCACCATCGGCGACAGGTCGATACCGCCGAAATCGGGCAGGATGCGACGAAGCGGCCGGTACAGCGGCTCCAGCAGGCGCTCCAGCGTCTCGTAAACCGAGCGCACGAAGCGGTTGTGCAGGTTGACGACGTTGAACGCCACCAGCCAGCTGAGGATCGCCTGCACGATCACCGTCCATTTCAGGATGTTGAGCAGCAGCACGACGAACCCGGCGAGCACCGCCAGCGTGTTGTTCATGGGTCTTGCCAATCCTTGGGGCCGCAACGCCGCCCCATCTAGGGAGTGCGCCGGTTGCGCGCAACGACCGCGGGAACCGCGCGAGGGCACCGCTCGCTATGGCCGGGCCACGACAGGAGATTCCCATGCCGTTGACCGCCATCGCCCTCAACTGCACGCTGAAGTCCGGCGGGGGGAAGCCGTCGTCGACCGACAGGATGATCGACGAGGTGCTGGCGGCGCTGGCCGAACACGGTGTCACCGCCGAAACCGTGCGGGTCGTCGACGCGAACCTGCTCCCCGGCGTCGACACCGATATGGGTGACGGCGACGGCTGGCCAGCGCTGCGGGCGAAAATCCTCGCCGCCGACATCCTGCTGTTCGCCTCGCCGATCTGGCTCGGCCACATCAATTCCGTGGCGCAGCGCGTGCTGGAGCGCATGGATGCGTTCTTCTCCGATGCGACGGACGCCGGCGTGCTGCCGCCGTTCGGCAAGGTCGCGGTGGTCGCGACGGTCGGCAACGAGGACGGCGCCCACCACGTCTCGGCGGAGGCCTTCCAGGGCCTCAACGACGTCGGCTTCACCATTCCCGCCGGCGGCCATGTCTATTGGGTCGGCGAGGCGATGCACAAGATCGACTATATCGATCTCGACGGGACGCCGGAGAAGGTCGCCGCGGCGACCAAGACGCTGGCGCGCAACGCCGCGCATCTCGCCACGTTGCTGAAGGGTGCGGCCTATCCGGCGGGTTGACCGCCCGCCGCCCGCAACGCGCACCGGCGGCCCGGCGGCCCGGCATCGCCGTGGGCCAGCGCCGAGACCGTCGGGAAGGCGGGCGTAACCGCGAGCGCATGACGCGCGAAGCACATCCTGCGCCGCCACCTCGCGGCACACGGAGAGCCAGAATGCGCAGCCTGATTCCGATCGCGGCGATCGTCGCAAGCCTGGCCACCGTAACCGCGACGGCGACGGCGATCGACATCGGCCCGGCGGTCGGCGGCACCGCGCCGGTGCTGGCCGCGGTCGATGCCAGTGGCAAGCCGCGCGACCTTGCCAGCGTGGCGGGGCGCAACGGCACGGTGCTGGTGTTCTTCCGCTCGGCGAAATGGTGCCCGTTCTGTCAGCGCCAGCTGATCGAGCTGAACAACGCCGCCGAACCGCTGGCGGCGCGCGGCTACGGGCTCGCGGCGATCAGCTATGATCCACCGCCGGCGCTGGCGAGCTTCGCGGCCAGGCAGGCGATCCGCTACCCGCTGCTGTCCGACGGCGGTTCCCGGATGATCGACGCCTACGGCATCCGCGATTCGCAATATCCGGTCGGCAATTTCGCCCATGGCGTGCCCAGGCCGGCGATCTTCGTGCTCGATACCAGGGGCGTCGTGCGCGGCAAGCTGGCCGAGGACAGCTACCGCAACCGCCCGCCGGTCGCGGCCGTGCTGACGCTGGTCGACGGCCTCAAATAGCGCCGCGCGCCGCCAGCCATTCGCGCACCGGCGGGCCGACGTCGTCGCGGGCCAGTGCCAGCGCGATGTTCGCGGTGATGAAGCCCGCCTTGTCGCCGCAGTCGAAGCGCTCGCCGGTGAAGGTCAGCGCGTGGAACGGCTGCACGCCGATCAGTTCGGCCATCGCGTCGGTCAGCTGGATTTCGCCGCCCGCACCGCGCTTGTGGGCGGCAAGGTGCGTCATGCACTCGGGCTGCAGGATATAGCGCCCGATGGCGGCGAGGCGCGAGGGACTCGTCCCCCGCGCAGGTTTCTCGACCAGTCCTTTGACCTCGGTCACCAACCCATCCACCGTCCCGGGCGAGACGATACCGAACCGGCTGGTGTGCTCCTCGGGCACTTCCAGCACCGCGATGACGTTGCCGCCGAGGCGGCTGTAGGCCTCGTTCATCGCCTTGAGGCACGGCTGCGCGGGCGACCACAGCAGCTCGTCCGGCAGCAGCACCGCGAACGGCTCGCCCGCGGTGATGAAGCGCGCGCACCACACCGCGTGGCCGAGGCCGGCGGGCTCCTGCTGGCGGACATAGGCGATGCGGCCGGGCTCCAGCTGGGTCGTTTCCAGCACCGCGAGTTCGGCGGTCTTGCCCTTGGCCTTCAGGCTGGCGACGAGTTCGCCGGCGACGTCGAAATAATCCTCCAGCGCGGATTTGCCGCGCGCGGTGACAAATACCAGCCGCTCGATGCCGGCCGACAGCGCCTCGTCGACCGCATATTGCAGCAGCGGCTTGTCGACGACGGGCAGCAGTTCCTTGGGCACCGCCTTGGTGGCGGGCAGGAAGCGGGTGCCCTGGCCGCCGACGGGAAAGACGGCGGTGCGGACGGGACGGGGGGTCATCGAGGCTCCTTTATCGAACGGTGGTCAAACCAGCCACGGTGCCCTTGTATCCAGCGCCATCATTTCAGCCGCGCTACGCCGCGCGCTGACCAGCGCCCAGCGGTCGCCGGCGACCATGACTTCCGGCACCAGCGAGCGCGAATTATAGGTCGAGGCCATGGTCGCGCCATAGGCCCCGGCGGTGGTGAAGGCGACGAGGTCGCCCGCCGCGACCGCCGGAATGTCGCGGTCCTCGGCGAAGGTGTCGCCGGTCTCGCAGATCGGTCCGACGACGGTCGCGGTGATGCGGCCAGGCGTCGCGTGGATCGGCACAATACCGTGCCAGGCATTGTACAGCGACGGCCGCAGCAGGTCGTTCATCGCCGCATCGACGACCACGAAAATCCGCGCCATGCCCTGTTTCAGCAGCACGACGCGGGTGACCAGCACGCCGGCATTGCCCGCGATCATCCGGCCCGGCTCGAAGATCAGGCGGACATCCCAGCCCTTGGTCGCGCGCGCCACCATCGCCCCGTAGTCGGCGGGCTCAGGGGGGGGCGGCTGGTCGGAGCGGTAGGGCACGCCGAGGCCGCCACCGAGGTCGATGCGCTCGATGGTGTGGCCCGCCCCGCGCAGCCGCTCGGCCAGCGCCCCGAGGCGGCCGAAGGTCTCCTCCAGAGGTGCGAGATCGTACAACTGGCTGCCGATGTGTGCCGCCACCCCGACCGGGCGCAACGAAGCGTGCGCGGCGGCCTGCGCGAACGCCGCCTCGACGCGCGCCAGCGGGATGCCGAACTTGTTGTCGTCGCCGCCGGTCGAGATCTTGGCGTGGGTCTTGGCATCGACGCCCGGATTGACCCGCACCGCGATGTCGACGACCCGGCCCTTGTCGGCAGCGACCTGCGCCAGCATGCCGATCTCGGCCTCCGACTCGACATTGAACTGCAGGATGCCGGCCTCGACCCCGGCGGCAAGCTCGTGGCCCTGCTTGCCGACGCCCGAGAACACGATGCGCTGCGCCGGGACGCCCGCCGCCAGCGCCCGGGCCAGCTCGCCCGCCGACACCACGTCCGCCCCCGCGCCGCACCGGGCCAGCGTTGCCAGCACCGACAGGTTCGGGTTGGCCTTGCAGGCAAAGGCAACCAGCGGATCGCCGTTGCCCAGGCCCGCGACGGCATCGGCAAACACCCGGTAGTGCCGCTCCAGGGTGGCGGTCGAATAGACATAGAACGGCGTTCCGACCGCGTCGGCGAGCACGCTCAGGTCGATGCCCTCGGCGTGGAGGACGCCGTTCCGTTCCTCGAAATGGTCCATCAGCCGGGTGGCGGCAGGTCGAAGCGGTCGCCCTTGCGCTCCAGCGAACGCCGCAGCGGATCGTCGATCCGGTCCGGGGCGGCCTGCGGCGCCAGCTTCAGCTGCTGCTCCGGCGTCGGCGGCACCAGCGCGTCCGCCGGCCGCGGCGGCACCCGGTCGGGCGACGCCGGCTCCAGCGGCCCCAGCTTGCCGCACGCTCCCAGCAGGAGCAATGCCAGAACTACTACCCGTTTCATAACGTCCGCTCCGCCACCGCGATCGCCTCGCGAACCCGCACCGGCGCGGTGCCGCCCTGGCTCGCCCGGCTGGCCACCGAAGCGTCGATGCTCAGCACCTCGAACACCCGCGCATCGATCCGCGCATCGATCCCCTGCAGCGTCGCCAGCGGCAGCTCCGCCAGCCCGGTCCCCGCGGCCTCGGCGGCGGCGACCGCGCGCCCGGTGATGTGGTGCGCCTCCCGGAACGGCACGCCGCCCTCGCGCACCAGCCAGTCGGCAAGGTCGGTCGCGGTCGAGAACCCGGCCGCCGCCACCTCGCGCATCCGTTCCGGCACGAACACCAGTGTCTCGATCATGCCGGTCATCGCCGCGACCCCCAGCGACAGCAGGTCATACGCCTCGAACACCGGCGGCTTGTCGTCCTGCATATCCTTCGAATACGCCAGCGGCAGGCCCTTCATCGTGCCCGCCAGCGCCACCAGGCAGCCGAGCAAGCGGCCACTATGCCCGCGCACCAGTTCGGCGGCGTCGGGATTGCGCTTCTGCGGCATGATCGAGCTGCCGGTCGAGAAAGCATCGGGCAGCTTGACGAAGCCGTAGGGCTGGCTTGCCCAGATGACGATTTCCTCGGCAAACCGCGACAGATGCAGGCCGCACAGCATCGCGGCGCTCAGGAATTCGAGCGCGAAGTCGCGGTCCGAGACGCTGTCGAGCGAATTTGCCGTCGGCCGGTCGAAGCCAAGCGCCCGCGCCGTCGCGTCGCGGTCGATCGGGAAGCCGGTGCCCGCCAGCGCCGCGCTGCCGAGCGGGCATTCGTTCAGCCGCACGCGGGCATCGGCGAAGCGGCCGCGGTCGCGGCCGATCATCTCGACGTAAGCCATCAGGTGATGCCCGAGCGTCACCGGCTGCGCGATCTGCAGGTGGGTGAAGCCCGGCATGATCGTATCGGCATGCGCCGCCGCCCGCGCCAGCAGTGCCGCCGACAGCCCGCCCAACCCGGCGTCGAGCGCGTCGATGGCGTCGCGCACCCACAGGCGGAAATCGGTGGCAACCTGATCGTTGCGCGACCGCGCGGTGTGCAGCCGGCCGGCGGCCGGTCCGATCAGTTCGGCGAGCCGCGTCTCGACATGCATGTGGATGTCCTCGAGAGTCGCGTCCTCGGGTACGCCATCCGCCTCGTATTCGGCCGCAATAGTGTTGAGCCCGGCCTGGATCGCCGCGACATCGTCTCCCTCGACAATGGCTTGCGCGCCGAGCATCGCGGCATGCGCCTTCGACGCCGCCAGATCCTGCCGCCACAGCCGCTTGTCGAAGGAAATCGAGGCGTTTATGTCGCGCATCACCGCCGCCGGACCGCCGCCGAAGCGACCGCCCCATAGTGAATTGGAACTATCCATGCGCGTCGTTATCGCAATCGTCCTTGGGCTGGCGCTGGCGTCGTGCGGAACCGAGGGCTCGGCTGCCGCGGATAAGGGAAAGGCCGGGGCGTCGCAAGCACCGGGGCCGAAGGTCGATCGCAGCCATGCCGGCAGCATTGCCCCAGGCGTCCGCTTCGAGATGCGCGACGGCTCCAGTGCGACAGTTGCGAACTTCAAGGGCAAACCGGTGCTGGTCAACCTGTGGGCGACCTGGTGCCTGCCCTGCATCATCGAGCTGCCAGCGATCGATGAGATGGCGGCGGACCGGCCTGACCTCGTCGTACTACCGATCAGTGCCGATCTCGGCGGCTGGCGCGCAGTCGACAAGTTCTGGACGACCGGCAAGTTCGAGACGCTGCGGCCACGGCTCGATAAGGCGGGCAATTTCCCGAACACGCTGAAGGCCGCCGGCCTGCCGATGACCATCCTCTACGACGCGCGGGGGCGTGAGGTGTGGCGCATCAACGGCTCCGTCGACTGGGGCCTTGCGGCTTCGCGCGCGCTGTTGCCGCCGGCTCCGGCCAAGCCTAGTCGCGCAACAGCTCGTTGATCGCGGTCTTGGATCGCGTCTGGGCGTCGACGCGCTTGACGATGACGGCGCACGACAGGCCGGGCCCGGGCGAGCCGTCGGGCAACGGCTTGCCGGGCAGGCAACCGGGGACCACCACTGAATAGGCGGGCACGCGGCCGACGAAGACCTCGCCGGTCTCCCGGCAAATGATTTTCGAGCTGGCGGACAGGAAGACGCCCATCGCCAGCACCGAACCGCGTTCCACGACAACGCCTTCGACGACTTCGGAACGCGCGCCGATGAAGCAATCGTCCTCGATGATTGTCGGCCCGGCCTGCAGCGGCTCGAGCACGCCGCCGATACCGACACCTCCTGACAGGTGGACGTTCGCGCCGATTTGGGCGCAGCTGCCGACCGTCACCCAGGTGTCGATCATGGTGTTCGCGCCGACATGCGCGCCGATGTTGACGAAGCTCGGCAACAGCACCACGCCTGGCGCGACATAGGCGCCGTGGCGGACAATCGCGCCGGGTACCGAGCGGAAGCCGGCGGCGCGGTGCTGGTCGGCAAGCCAGCCCTGGAACTTCGACGGCACCCGGTCGAACCACGTCGCGCCGCCGGGTCCGCCGCCGATCAGCGACAGCGGGTGCAGGCGGAAGGACAGCAGCACCGCCTGTTTCAGCCACTGGTTGACCCGCCAGCCGCCCTGCCCGTCGGGCTCGGCGACGCGCAGCGTGCCCTTGTCGAGCCCCTTCAGCGCCGCCTCGACCGCACAGGGCAGCTCGCCTTGGCTGCCCGGGCGGAGGGTGTCGCGCTGCGCCCAACCGGCCTCGATCACCGCCTGCATCATACCGCCTCCAGTTCCGCCACCACGGCCGCCAGCCAGACCCCGAGGTCGCCGATGCGGTAGTCGATATAGTCGCCCGCCGCCGCCGGCCCCTGCTCGCTGCCGTTGTCGATCCACACCGTCGTAATGCCGATCGCCTTTGCCGGCGGCAGGTTGCGCGCCATGTCCTCGACGAACAAAGCCCGCGTCGGATCGATGCCGTGCGCGGCGCACAGCGCGGCATAGGCAGCTGCCGCGGGTTTGGGCTGGTAATCCATCGCGTGCACGTCGTGGATCGCCTCGAAGCTGCCCTCCAGCCCGAGGCGTTCGAGGACGCGGGTCGCATAGGGCAGGTCGGCGTTGGTGAATACGAACTTGCGCCCCGGCAGCCGCTGCAGCGCATCGACCAGCGCGGCGTCGTGCTCGACCACCGACAGGTCGATGTCGTGGACATGCGCCAGGAACTTGTGCGGGTCGACGCCATGCTCGGTCATCAGGCCGCGCAACGTCATGCCGTGGGCGTGGAAGAAACCCTTCTGGACCCGATGCGCCTCGGCCGCATCGACGCCGAGCAGATCCTGGATGAAGCCGCCCATGCGCGCGTCGATCTGCGCAAACAGGTTGCACGATGCCGGATACAGCGTGTTGTCGAGATCGAAGATCCAGCTGTCGATACGGGCGAGCGGGTGCGGCACACGGTTGCTATAGCAGCGCCGCACAGGCGGCCAACCGCTTATCCCCCGAAACGTCCACAACGGGATTTGCAGCCGCGACGGCCATCGGCGAAACAGGCGGGATGATCACCCCTCTGCCGCTGCGAGTCGTTCCCGCCGCTGATACCGCGACGCTGCCGCAGAACCTCGAGGCCGAAGCTGCATTGCTCGGCGCGCTGATGATCGACAACCGGCTGGTCGAAGACGTCATGCTCAAGCTTCGGCCCGAGCACTTCCACGAAGCCCTGCACGGCCGGGTCTACGAGGCGATCCTGCGTCTGTCCGATCGCGGTATGGTGGCGACGCCGGTGACGCTGAAGCCGCTGTTCGACGCCGACACCGCAATGGCAGAGGTTGGCGGTACCGCCTATCTGGCGCGCCTTACCGAACAATCGGGCGCGCTGATCGCGGCGCGGGATTTCGCCCAGCAAATCTACGATCTGGCGCTGCTGCGCGAGATGATCCGGGTCGGCCGCGACATGGCGGCGGGCGCGCTCGACACTGCCGCCGACGTACCGCCGTTGGCGCAGATCGAGGCGGCTGAACTGGCATTGTACAAGGTCGCGGAGCAAGGCGAGGTGGCGGGCGCGGTCAAGACCTTCGCGCAGGCCACTCGCGAGGCGGTCGACATGGCCGACCGCGCGATGAAGTCGGGCGGGCACCTGTCGGGCTACACCACCGGCCTCGATGCGCTCAACGCCAAGATCGGCGGGCTGCACAAGTCCGACCTCGTGATCCTCGCGTCGCGCCCGGCGATGGGCAAGTCGGCGCTGGCTACCAACATCGCCTTTGCCTGCGCGCAGCGGGCGCAGCGGGATGCCGCCGACGGCCTGGATGAAGGCAAACGGAGCGGCACCGGCGTCGCCTTCTTCAGCCTCGAAATGTCGTCGGACCAGCTGGCGACCCGCGTGCTGGCCGAACAGGCCGAGGTCAATTCCGAGAGCCTACGGATGGGCAAGATCCGGCAGGACGAGTTCAACCGCCTCGCCCGGGCGGCGGGCGCGCTCAGCGAGCTGCCTTTCTACATCGACGACACGCCGGCGCTGTCGATCGCGGCGCTCCGCACCCGTGCCCGCCGGTTGAAGCGTCAGCGCGGCGTCGGGCTGATTATCGTCGACTATCTGCAGTTGCTGCAGGGCTCGGCGCGGGCGTCGAACGAGAACCGGGTGCAGGAGATTTCGGAGATCACCCGCGGCCTGAAGACACTCGCCAAGGAACTGCAGGTGCCGGTCCTGGCGCTGTCGCAGCTGAGCCGCGCGGTCGAAAATCGCGAGGACAAGCGGCCGCAGCTCGCCGACCTGCGCGAGAGCGGAACCATCGAACAGGACGCCGATATCGTGCTCTTCATCTACCGCGAGGAATATTACCACGCGATGAAGCAGCCCGACATCGAGGACCGCGAGAAGCACGCCAAATGGGCGGAGCGGGCCGCGGAGCTGCACGGGCTGGCCGAGGTCATCGTCTCGAAGCAGCGCCACGGCTCGACCGGCGTCGTGCGGCTGAACTTCAATGGCGCGACGACCAAGTTCACCGACCGCGCCGACGACGCCTTCCTGCCCGACCGTCACTGATGGCGGATCCGGGCGGCGCGGGGTCCGCGATCCTGACGCCCGAGAACGTGCTCTATACCGCCTACGGCATCGTCGCGATCGGCCTCCTTCTTTTCCTGGTGTTCGGGCTGCGCAGCATCCGCAAGCCGCGGCGGCTGAAGCTGGAGCGGCTATGGGTGATCCCGGCGATCTACGCGATGTTCGCCATCGGGCTGTTCTGGCGGCAGCCGCCGCAAGGGGTGCAATGGCTGTGGGCACTTGGCGCCGCGCTGCTCGGCGGCGGCTTCGGCTGGCTGCGCGGCCGCACGATGCGGATCACGGTCGATCCGGTGACCCACAGCCTGAACCAGCGCCAGTCGCCCGCGGCGCTGGTTCTGATCGCGGTGCTGGTCGGCGGGCGCTACCTGGTTCGCGCGCAATTGGGGATCGACCTGACCCACGCCGGGGCAGGGGTGATCGACGCCTTTGTCGCGTTTGCGGTCGGGCTGCTGTCGATGCAGCGGTTGGAGATGTATTTGCGCGCAAAACGCTTGCTCGACGAAGCGCGGGCGGTGCGGGCGTTGTAGGATTTTGCCTGAACGCCGGTGCACCGCTAAGCCAGGCGGCGATGCCCGCCGCCCTCCGCCTGACCATCGATACCGCCGCGCTCGCCGCCAACTGGCGCTGGTTCGGCGCGTGCGGCGGCGTGCCGGCCGGGGCGGCGGTGAAGGCGGACGCCTATGGGCTGGGCGCGGTGGACTGTGTGGCGACGCTGGCGGCGGCGGGGGCGCGGGACTTCTTCGTGGCGAGCTGGGACGAGGCGGCGGCGCTGGGGATCATGCCGCCGGGCACGCGGCTGGCGGTGCTGCACGGGGTCCAGGACGGCGACGTGGCGCTGCCCGGTATCGTGCCGGTGCTGTCGACGACGGCGCAGGTGGCGCGGTGGCGCGCCGCCGGTGGCGGTGTTTGCGACGTCATGATCGACACCGGCATGAGCCGGCTCGGGCTGAGCGCCGCCGAGGCGGCCGCACTGCCCGGCGATCTCGACATCGATGTCGCGCACAGCCATCTCGCCTGCGCCGACCTGCCCGGCGATCCGATGAACAATCTGCAGCTCGAGCGTTTCACCGCCGTGCTCGCCACCCTGCCCCACCGCCGCGCTGCCCTCGCCAACTCGGCCGGCGTGTGCCTGGGGAGCGGCTTCGCCTTCGACCTGACGCGCCCCGGCATCGGGCTGTACGGGGGCGTCACCCATCCCGCCGCCGCCGGGCAGCTGCGCCAGGTCGCGGTTCTCGAGGCGCGCGTCGTCCAGGTCCGCGACGTCGCGGTCGGGGCCAGCTTCGGCTACGGCGCGACCTGGGTCGCGGCGCGCGACAGCCGTGTCGCGATTCTCAATATCGGCTATGCCGACGGCTACCGCCGCGTCTTTTCCGATATCGGGCAGGCCATCGTCGCAGGCCACCGGTGTCCGGTCATCGGCCGCGTGTCGATGGACCTGACCGGCATCGACGTCACCGGCCACGACATCGCCGAAGGCGACTGGATCGCGCTGGACTTCGATCTGCCTGCGGCCGCCGCCGCCACCGGCATCGCGCAATATGAGTTGCTGACCGGCCTCGGCCACCGCTATCAGCGCCGGCTGCTATGAATTCCCTCGCCGCCCAGGCCGTCCGGCTGCTCGCCACCCTCGGCCATCTGGTCATCGAGGGGCTGGCATCGATCGGCCGCGTCACGCGCTTTGCCGGCCGCGCCATCGGCCTTGCCCTGCTGCCGCCCTATTATCCGGCGCGGCTGCTCGAGCAGATCCTGGTGATCGGCTATTTCTCGCTGCCCGTCGTCGGCATGACCGCGCTGTTCATCGGCTCGGCGCTGGCGCAGCAGATCTTCATCGGCGGCAGCCGCTTCAACGCCGCCTCGACGGTGCCGGCGGTGACGGTGATCGGCATCGTCCGCGAGCTTGGCCCGGTGCTCGGCGGGCTGATGGTGGCGGGCCGCGTCTCCTCGGCGATGGCAGCCGAACTCGGCACGATGCGGGTCACCGAGCAGATCGACGCGCTGGCGACGCTCAGGACCGATCCGTTCCGTTACCTGATCGCGCCGCGCATCGTCGCGGCGGTGCTGACCATGCCGATCCTGGTGCTCGTCGCCAACGCGGTCGGCGTGCTCGGCGGCTTCCTGCTGGCGACCAACAAGCTGGGGTTCAACAGCGGCAATTACCTCGCCACGACGTTGCACTATCTGAAGTTCGAAGATGTCGCGTCGTCGATGGTCAAGGCGACGGTGTTCGGCTTCATCATCGCGCTGATGGGCTGCTACCACGGCTTCCATTCGAGCGGCGGCGCCGCCGGCGTCGGCAAGGCGACGACCAGCGCAGTGGTCAGCGCCTTCATCCTGATCCTGTTGTCCAACCTGATCATCACCGTGATCGTGTTCGGCTCGTGAGCGAAATCCCCAAGATCGCGCTGAAGGGCCTGCGCAAGCGCTTCGGCAACAAGCACGTGCTGAACGGCGTCGACCTCGACGTGTGTGCGGGCGAATCGATGGTTATCATCGGCGGCTCGGGCACCGGCAAGTCGGTGACGATCAAGTGCATCCTCGGCCTGATCCGGCCCGATGCCGGGCGTATCGAGATCGACGGCGTCGACGTGACCGATCTGAAGGGCCGTGCGCTCGCCGCGCATCAGGGGCGCTTCGGCATGCTGTTCCAGGGCGGCGCGCTGTTCGATTCGCTCAGCGTCTGGAAGAACGTGTCGTTCGCACTCGACCAGCGGCAGGGCGGCACGCGCCTGAAGGCCGCCGCCATCGACAATCTCGCCCGTGTCGGCCTCGGCCCCGATGTCGCCGACCTCAGGCCGTCGGAACTGTCAGGCGGCATGCAGAAGCGCGTCGCACTGGCTCGCGCGATCGCGCCGCGGCCGGAAATCATCTTCTTCGACGAACCGACCACCGGGCTCGACCCGATCATGGCCGGCGTTATCGACCATCTGATCGTCGAACTGGTCAAGGACCTGAAGATCACCGCGCTGTCGATCACCCACGATATGGGCAGCGTCCGCAAGATTGCCGACCGCGTCGCCATGCTGAATGAGGGCCGGATCGTCTGGCAAGGGACGCGGCAGGCCATTGACGAGACGGACAATGCCTATGTCTATCAGTTCATCAACGGGCTGGCGGAAGGGCCGATCAAGATGGTGGTTGGCGGGCATTGAGCGGCGCGGCGAACCTGATCGCCTGGCTGAATCTGGCCGCCGCGGGCGACGCGCCGGCGTTCCGCTGCCTGTACGATGCCACGTCGGCAAAACTATTCGGCATCATCCTGCGTATCTTGCATGAACGGGGCGAGGCTGAAGACGTGCTGCAGGAGGTTTACACGACAGTCTGGCGCAAGGCGGCGGAGTTCGATGCCAGCCGCGCCAGCCCGATCACCTGGATGGCGACGATCGCGCGCAACCGTGCCATCGACCGGCTGCGCTCGCGGGCCAGCCGCCCATCGGCGCCGATCGAAGCGGCGGCCGAAGTCCGCGACGAACGCGCCACCGCCGAGGATGTCATGGTCGCCGGCGACGAGGCACGCCGTGTCGTCGCCGCATTGGCGCAGCTCGACGCGCGCCATGCCGCCGCCATCCGCAGCACCTATTTCGAGGGCCTGACCTATGAAGCGCTGGCCGAGCGCGACGGCGTGCCGGTCGGCACGCTGAAGAGCTGGGTGCGGCGCGGCCTGATCCGCATGAAAGGGGAGCTCGCGGCATGACCGACGATCTGACCCCGGTTCCAGACAGCGAGGCAATGGCGCTCGACTATGCGCTCGGCGCGCTCGACCGGGAGGCACGGCTGACGGCGCAGCTGCGGCTCGCCCGCGATCCGGCGTTCCGCGCCGAAGTCGAAGGCTGGCAGGCGACACTGGCACCGCTCGACGACGAGGTGGCCGCCGTCCCGCCGCCATCATCGCTGTGGGACCGGATCGCCGCGGAGACGATGCCGTCCGGCGCGCCGCGCTTCGTGCCCGCCGCGCCGGTGCGGCCATCGCTGTGGTCGAGCCTCGGGCTGTGGCGCGGGCTCGCGATGGCGTCCGTCGCGGCAGTCGCGGTGCTGCTCGCGGTCCGCCCGGCCCCGGCACCGCCGTCGCAGTTGCTGGTCGCGACGCTTGCTTCGGACACTGGCGCTGCGCTTCTGACCGCGACCTACGACGCCAGCCGCGGCGCCGTCATCCTGACGCCCGCCGGCAAGGCGCAGGCCGACGGGCGGACGCCGGAACTCTGGGTGATCGAAGGCGACAACCCGCCGCGCTCGCTGGGCACCATCGACATCGGTTCGCCCGAGGCACATGCGATTCCGGCGGAGCGGCTGAAGGGCCTGAAGCCCGGCTCGACGCTGGCGATCAGCCTCGAACCGCCGGGCGGGTCGAAGACCGGTGGGCCGACCGGTCCGGTTGTCGCGACGGGCAAGCTGACCGGCATCTGAGGCGTCGCGTCGCAGGTCGCGGATCTGCAACCGTAACGTAACCTCAATCGTATTTGCCGGGTCCGCCACCAATCGGGTGGCCGATCCCCAGGGAGAGTTTTCGATGACAATTTCTAAGCATGCGCTCGGTGCGGCGCTGTTCGCGATGGCCGCGACCGGCCTTGCCACGACCGCCGAAGCCAAGACGATGAGCTCCAAGAGCGTGATGGTCGGCGGCGCAGCGATGCTCCCGACCCGCAACATCATCGAGAACGCAGTCAATTCGAAAGACCACACGACGCTGGTCGCCGCGGTCAAGGCTGCCGGCCTCGTCGACACCCTGTCGGGCCCGGGTCCGTTCACCGTCTTCGCGCCGACCAACGGCGCGTTCGGCAAGCTGCCCGCCGGCACCGTCGAGAGCCTGCTCAAGCCCGAGAACAAGGATACGCTGACCACCATCCTGACCTATCACGTCGTCAGCGGCGCGATGGACAGCAAGGCGATCGCCAAGGCGATCAAGGCCGGCGGCGGCCGCGCCACCGTCAAGACCGTGCAGGGCGGTGACCTGACCGCATCGATGTCGGGCGGCAAGCTCAAGCTGATCGACGCCAAAGGCGGTGCATCGAGCGTGACGATCGCGGACGTCTACCAGTCGAACGGCGTCATTCACGTCGTCGACACCGTGTTGATGCCGCAGTAATTCCGGCCATCCTCACGCGGAATTGGGCGGCCCTGCGAGGGGCCGCCCTTTTCTATTCCGCCGCCTGCAGCTGCTCGGCTTCGGCTTCGGCCTGCTGGAGCGTCCACATCTCGGCATAGCGGCCGTTCCGCGCCAGCAGGGCGGTGTGGCTGCCGCGCTCGACAATACGCCCGGCGTCCATGACGATGATCTCGTCGGCATCGGTGACGGTCGACAGGCGGTGGGCGATAACCAGCGTCGTGCGGCGCGCCGCGACGTCGTGGAGCGCCTCCTGGATATCGGCCTCGGTGGCGCTGTCGAGTGCGCTGGTCGCCTCGTCGAGGATGAGGAGCGCCGGATCCTTCAGGATGGTACGGGCGATGGCGACGCGTTGTTTCTCGCCGCCCGACAGCTTCAGCCCGCGCTCGCCGACCGTGGTCGCATAGCCGTCGGGCAGCGACAGGATGAAGTCGTGGATCGCCGCACCCTTCGCCGCTGCCTCGATCTCGGCCTGGCTCGCGCCGATGTGGCCATAGGCGATGTTGTAGCCGATGGTGTCGTTGAACAGCACCGTGTCCTGCGGCACGATGCCGATGGCGCGGCGCAGACTGTCCTGGGTGACGTTGCGGATGTCCTGCCCGTCGATGGTCACCGTGCCGCCGGCGATGTCGTAGAAGCGGTAGAGGATGCGGCTGAGCGTCGACTTGCCCGCGCCGGAATGGCCGACGACCGCCAGCTTGTGGCCGGGCGCGATCTCGAACGACACGTCGTGCAGGATCTGGCGGCGCGGCTCGTAGCTGAACTCGACATGGTCGAACTTCACCCGCGCGCCGGCCAGCACCAGCGGCTTGGCGTCCGGCGCGTCAGCAATCTCCTGCGAGGTATCGAGCAGGCCGAACATCTGCTCCATGTCGATCAGGCCCTGCTTGATCTCGCGGTAGACCATGCCGAGCATGTCGAGCGGCCGGAACAGCTGCGCCAGCAGTGTATTGACCAGCACCACGTCGCCAACGGTGAACTTGCCCTGTGACCAGCCCCACACGGTATAGGCCATCGCGCCCGCCATCATCAGGTTGGTGATGATCGCCTGGCCGACGTTGAGGCTGGCCAGCGACACGGCGTTCTTGGTCGCGGCATCGGTGTAGCGTTTGATGGCGACGCCGTAGTTGCGGTGCTCATGGGCTTCGGCGTTGAAATACTTGACCGTCTCGTAGTTGAGCAGCGAGTCGACGGCGCGCGCCACAGCCTTGTTGTCGCTGTCGACCATCTCGCGGCGCATGCGGTTGCGCCATTCGGTGACCCGGCTGGTGTAGACGATGTAGAGCGTCACCATGACCAGCGTCGCGGCGACCAGGCCGGGGCCGAGCTTGACCCAGAAGATCACGCACACAGCAGTCAGCTCGAACACCGTCGGCACGATGTTGAACAGGATGAAGTACAGCATCGTGTCGATCGACTTGGTGCCGCGCTCGACGATGCGGGTCAGCGCGCCGGTCCGCCGTTCGAGGTGATAACGCAGGCTGAGCCGGTGGATATGCGCGAAGACATCCTGGCTGAGATGCCGCGCCGCGGTCTGGCCGACGGTCTCGAAGACCGCGTTCCTCAGGTTGTCGAACAGCACCCCGCCGAAGCGCGCGCCGGCATAAGCGACGACCAGTGCAATCGCGATCGTCGCCGGGCCGCTGACCGGCCCCGCCATGCGGTCGATCGCACCCTTGTAGGCGAACGGCATCAGCAGCGTCGTCGCCTTCGCCAGCAGCACCAGCAGCATTGCGGCGACGACGCGCAGCCGCAGCGCCCGCGCATCCGCCGGCCACAGGTAAGGCAGGAAGCGGCGCAGCGTCTTGATGTCGGGATTGCCGGGCGTCGTGGCGGTCTGATCTCTCATGCCGACCCTAAATGGCCCGCATGGCGCGCCGCCACAACCCGGCACACCGTCGTGCCTCCGGAACGGAACACCGCCACGCCCGAATGGTTAAAGTTTGGAAGGAGCAGCTGCGATGAACCCGGCGCTGATCGTCATGGCCATACTGGGGTGCGCCGACGGGGGAGACCAGTGCCAGACCGTCCAGGTCGCACCCGCACGCTTCGAGAATTTGTCTGAATGCAATGCCGCCGCGGAAGCGACGCTGAACCGCTATTCGGGCCTCGACTACCCGGTCATCGCGGCGCGCTGCCAGAAAGCCAACGGCCCGACTTTGGTCGAGGCGAGCACGACGCCCGCTGGCTAGTCGAACAGGCTCGATACCGAGCTTTCCTCGGACGTCCGCCGCATCGCCTCCGCAAACAGTGGAGCGACGGTGATGATGCGGATTTTCTTCGCTGCCTTGACCGCGACCAGCGGCGCGATCGAATCAGTGATGACCAGTTCGGTCAGGGCGCTGCCGTCGACGCGCGCCACCGCTCCCCCCGACAGGACGCCGTGAGTGACATAGGCGGTCACGCCGGTCGCGCCGGCTTCCATCAGGGCCGCGGCCGCGTTGCACAAAGTGCCGGCCGAATCGACGATATCGTCGACCATGACGCACATCCGGCCTTCGACATCGCCGATGATGTTCATGACTTCGGATTCGCCCGGCTTCTCGCGGCGCTTGTCGACGATGGCCAGCGGCGCGTTGCCGAGCCGCTTGGCGAGCGCCCGCGCGCGGATGACGCCGCCGACGTCGGGCGACACGACGGTGAGCGGCCGCTTGCCCCATTTCGATTCGATATCGGCGCTCATTACCGGGGCCGCGAACAAATTATCGGTCGGAATGTCGAAGAAGCCCTGGATCTGGCCGGCGTGGAGGTCGACCGACAACACGCGGTTGGCCCCGGCGACGGTGATCAGGTTTGCCACCAGCTTGGCCGAGATCGGGGTGCGCGGCCCGGGCTTCCGGTCCTGCCGGGCATAGCCGAAATACGGCACCACGGCGGTGATCCGCCGCGCCGAGGAGCGGCGCAGCGCGTCGATGCAGATCAGCAGTTCCATCAGATTGTCGTTGGCGGGGGCGCTGGTCGACTGGACGACGAAGACATCCTCGCCCCGGACATTCTCGTGGATCTCGACGAAGATCTCGTCGTCGGCGAAGCGCCTTACGCTGGCCTTGGTCAACGGCATGTCGAGATAGGCGGCGATCGCTGTCGCCAGTTCGAGGTTGCTGTTGCCGGCGAGTATCTTCACGTTTGCTGCCCCTGGGCCGACCCGGGCGCATCCCTAGCTGCGCCGTCACGGTCCGGCAACAAACTTGGCGGGGACGGGCCGCGGACCGGCAGGTTTCAGGCGGTGCTGGCGGCATAGCTGCCGTTAGCACACGCGATTGTCGCGTGACTGGCACCGACCCGGGCCCGGACTTACACCGACCCTCCGCCGATGCCCGAAACCGCTCATTCGGCGATCCTGCTCTGTTCGGGTCAAGCGAGGCGGAACGCCGAGAACCGGCACTTTCCGCCAGGGCGTTACACAAGAGAAACAGGCAGTTTCAGGAAAACCTTACCCGAAGGTGAGGCGGGCGGCATCGCGCCCGCCCTTATGTTGACCTGCAACGAAGGCAGGATGAGGGCTGGCGGTGCCAGCGTTGCGTCACGCGACTCGCGCGTCTCGACGAAGTCGCCCTCCGTGATACCGGCATGAACGTGGATATTCCTCGCGGCTTCGTCCGCGACGGTCGTCTCCCAGCGATAGTCGGTGCGACCAACGGGCAGATAATCGTGGCCGACAAAGATGCGGGTTGCCGCAGGGAGCGCGAGGATCTTGTGGATTGAGCGGTACAAGGTACGCGCATCGCCGCCCGGAAAGTCGGCGCGCGCGGTGCCATAGTCGGGCATGAACAACGTATCGCCGACAAAGGCTGCGTCACCGATGAGATAAGTGTTGCAGGCCGGCGTGTGGCCCGGCGTGTGCAGCACGCCGATCTGCAGATCGCCGAGCGGGAGGGTGTCGCCTTCGCTCAGCAGGATGTCGAACTGGCTGCCGTCCGGCGTCACGTCGTCGGCGTCGAACATCGGCGCAAAGACCTTCTGCACCTCGGTTATATGCGCGCCGATGGCCAGCTTCGCGCCGGTCAGGTGCCTGATATGGTCTCCCGCCGACAGGTGATCGGCATGAGCATGTGTCTCGAGGATATAAACCGGCTTTAGCCCGCGGTCCGCGATCACCTTGAGAATTGCGGCGGCTGACGTCGTCGAGAGCTTGCCACTCTTCGGTTCGAAATCCAGCACGGGGTCGATGATCGCCGCCATCCGCGTCACCGGATCGCTGACGAGATGGGTCGCTGTGTAGGTCGCGGGGTCAAAGAACGTCTGGACATCGGGGGTCATGGCAATGTGCTCCTGTGCGATATACATAAGAGCTTGCTAAATTAGAAGCAACGCATATATCACAGCCATGATCGACCTCACGACCTTTGATATGACCCGGTTCGAGGCGAGCGCGGCGACGGCGGCCCAGCTGTTGCGGGCGCTCGGCAACGAGCGGCGGCTGATGATCCTGTGCCAGCTTACCGGCGGCGAGCGCTCGGTCGGCGAGTTGCTGCCGCGCATCGGCATCTCGCAATCGGCACTGTCGCAGCATCTGGCGGTGCTGCGCAACGACGGGCTGGTCGCGACGCGGCGCGAGGGACTGTCGATCCGCTATCGCATTTCTAACCCTGCCGCTGCCCAGCTGATGGCGACGCTCGCAGCGATCTATTGCCCCGATGATGTGGAGACAGGCAGATGACCAAGCCCCTGATCGCGCTAGCGCCTGAAGACGTCGATGCCCGCGTTCGCGAGGGCCGCGCCCTGCTCGTCGACATTCGCGACAAGGACGAGTTCGCGCGTCGTCACATCCCCGGGGCACTCTTATGGCCATTGGCGGGCATCGCAGCGGCGCAACTCGGCGATGTTGCCCACGCCGATGTCATCTTTACCTGCCGGTCGGGTATGCGCACCAGCGCCAATGCGGAGCGCCTGGCCGCGACGGTTGCCGGGCCGGCCTATGTGCTGACGGGCGGCGTCGATGGCTGGGAGAAGGCCGGACTACCGGTCGAGGCCAATCGCAAGGCACCGCTGGAAATGATGCGGCAAGTCCAGATTGTCGCCGGATTGCTGGTTCTGCTGGGTGTCCTGCTCGGTTTCCTGGTGTCGCCGGCGTTCTTCGGCCTGTCTGCCTTTGTCGGCGCAGGGCTGACCTTCGCCGGGATCAGCGGCTTCTGTGGCATGGCGAAACTGCTCGCCTTCCTGCCATGGAACCGGCCGGCGACTGTCTGAACGATGGACGTCGGCATCATCTCCTATCCCGCCGCGATTGCCGGCGGTGCCGTGATCGGCCTGCTGCTGTCGGTCTTCGGCGGCGGGGGGTCGGTGCTGGCGACGCCGCTACTGCTGTACGTCGTCGGCGTGCGCGATCCCCATGTCGCGATCGGCACGTCGGCGGCGGCGGTTGCGGTGAACGCCGCGGTAGGGCTGCTGGTGCAGGCCCGCGCGGGCCGTGTAAAATGGCCCTGCGCGATGGTGTTTGGCGGTGCCGGGCTGACGGGCTCGCTGGTCGGTGCCCATTTTGCCAAGCAGATCGATGGCGGCCAGCTGCTAATCTGGTTTGCGCTCGTCATGGCGCTGGTCGGTGCCTCGATGCTTTTTCCGCGAAAGGCCGATGGTGACGCGGGCGTGCGACTGACGCGCGCGCTCACGCTCAAATTGACGCCGTTCGGCGCCATCACAGGACTTGCGGCGGGCTTTTTCGGGATTGGCGGTGGGTTCCTGATCGTGCCGGGATTGATGGCGGCAACCGGGATGACGCTCGCCAATGCCGCCGCATCGTCGCTGGTGTCGGTCGTGCTGTTCGGCGCGGCGACCAGTGCAAGCTATGCCGCTTCGGGTCTGGTCAACTGGCCAGTCTTCGCGGCGCTGGTCGGGGGCGGCGCCATTGGCGCGCTGGCCGCCATTCCGGTCAGCCGCCTGCTGGCGGCGCGGGTCGCCATGGCGCGAACGGGTTTTGCGATGATGGTTCTTGCTACCGCCGCCTATGTCGGTTGGCGGGCGCTATCTTGAACGGACCGCACTGCTGACGCAGGCGCGCGATGCCGGGTTGCCGCTCGCCGGCCTGATGGCGGTGCCGCCCGAGGGCATCGAGCCCGCACCGTTCTTTGCGCTGCTGGCGAAGCTGGCGCGCGACCACGCCCTGCCCGGCCTCAGCATGGGCATGTCGGGCGACTTCGAAACCGCCGTCCAGCTCGGCACCACCCACGTCCGCGTCGGCAGCGCCCTGTTCGGGGCGCGGGGTTAGTCGAAGACCTCAGCGAGGTCGTCGGGCCGCATCGTCGAAGCGGTTGCGGCCGGCAGTCCCTTGCGTGCAATTCCAGACCAGCAGCGTCACGCTGAGGCCAAACAGCGCGAGGGCCGCGATGCCGGCGAGCACGATCTCGCACCGGTATTACCCTTGAAACCGCCGCCCCGACCAACAGCGCATCGATAAACGGCAATACCGCGAGTAGCGGCGCCAACACCAGGGGGTCGGTCTGCGGATAGCCCCAAGGAACCAACCAAGGCCCTACTCGCCGCTCGCCAGGGACACGAAGCACGGTAGTGGCCCGGCCGTGAAGCGCCGGGCCGACATCGCGCGCGCCCTCAGCGCGCGGGAAGCTTCGCGCGTGCGGCCCTGAACGCATCGTAGTGCGTGCCCCCATCGACTGCGATCTGGCGGAACATCGCACAGAGTGCGACGTGGCTGGCTCGTTCACACGTTCATAATGGCTTGCGCTCCTAACCCGGCTCGTCAATAAACGAGGGTGAGGGTCTGTGGGGGCAGCCAAACATGCGCGCATCGATCCTGTGCGTCGCCGGCACGCGGCCGGAGGCGATCAAGGTGGCGCCGGTGGTGCTGGCGCTGCGCCGTCATGACAGCCTGGCCCCGATCCTCGTTGCCACCGGACAGCACCGCGAACTGCTGGCGCAGACGTTCGCTGCCTTCGGTATCGCACCCGACATCGATCTCGACCTGATGCGCGATGGTCAGGCCCCGGTCGACCTGCTCGCCGCCGCCCTGCCGCCGCTTGCTGGCATCTTCGCCAACCTGCAGCCCGCCGCAGTACTGGTGCAAGGCGACACCATGACCGCGCTGGCGGCGGCGCAGGCGGCGGCGCTGACCCGTACGCCGCTCGTCCATATCGAGGCGGGTCTACGCACCGGCGTCCGCGCTGCGCCGTTCCCGGAGGAGCTCAACCGCCGGCTGATCGCGCAGCTGGCCGACCTGCATTTCGCCCCGACCTCTGGCGCACGCGATGCCCTGCTGCTGGAGGGCGTCGCCGCTGACACCATCGCGGTAACCGGCAACACCGGGATCGACGCGCTGCGCTTTGTCGAGGCGCGGTTTGCCGCCGAGCCTGGCCTGCGCGCGGCGGTGCTGGCGGCGCTGCCCCGGCTCGATCCCGGGCGGCCGCTGGTGCTGGTCACCGCGCACCGGCGCGAAAACCATGGCGCGCCGCTGGCCAGCATCGCCGAAGCGGTGGCGCGGCTGGCGGCAGACGGGGTCGAGCTGGTGCTGCCGCTGCATCCGCACCCCGCGGTCTGTGGGCCGCTACGCGCGCGTCTCGCAGCGGTCGCCGGCGTCCATCTCGTGCCGCCGCTCGGTTATGCGGCATTCGTCGCGCTGCTGTCGCGCGCCGCGGCGGTGCTCACCGACTCAGGCGGGGTGCAGGAGGAGGCCCCGGCGCTCGGCGTGCCGGTGCTGGTTACGCGCGATGTCACCGAGCGCGGCGAGGGACTGGTGAGCGGCAACGCCCGGCTGGTCGGCACCACCACCGACCGGATCGTCGCCAGCGTGCATGCCGTGCTGGCCGCCGCGCCGGGCTATGCGCGGATGGCGGAACCCGCGCTGCCCTACGGCGACGGCGAGGCGGCACCGCGGATCGTCGCGGCGCTGGCCCGGGCCTATGCCTCAGCCCCGGCGCGCGCCGAGCTGGTGCATTAAGGCCTCGAAGCCGGGGAAGCTGGTGGCGATCGGCGCGGCGTCGTCGACGATCACGGGCTTGCCAACGTGCAGGCCCAGCACCGCGAAGCTCATCGCGATACGATGGTCGAGCCGCGCCGCCACCGTCGCGCCACCGGGGACGCGCTCACCGCCGCGGCCATGGACGATAAGCCCGTCGGGCAGCTCCTCGACGGGCACGCCGCAGGCCGTCAGCCCCGCCGCCATCACCGCGATCCGGTCCGACTCCTTGACCCGCAGCTCCTCCAGGCCGCGCATCACGGTCCGCCCCTGCGCAAAGGCGGCGGCAACGAACAGGATCGGGAACTCGTCGATCATCGACGGCGCGACCTCGGGCGGCACCTCGATGCCGGTCAGCGCGCTTGCCGTGACGACCAGGTCGGCGACGGGTTCGCCGCCGACGTCGCGGCGGTCGGTCAGGGCGATATCCGCCCCCATCGCGCGCAGTACGCCGATCAGCCCGGCACGGGTCGGGTTGATGCCGACGCCCGCGATCGTCACCCGGCTCCCCGGCACGATCAGCGCCGCGACCATCGGGAAGGCCGCCGACGACGGATCGCCGGGGACGGTGATGGACTGCGGCGTCAGCTCCGCCTCGCCGTGGACCGAGATGACCGATCCTGCCGGCGACGCCTCGACCGTCACCGTCGCGCCGAAGCCGCGCAGCATCCGCTCGCTGTGGTCGCGGGTGGGGACGGCCTCGACGACGCTGGTGATGCCCGGCGTATTGAGACCGGCCAGCAGCACCGCCGACTTCACCTGCGCCGAGGCGACCGGCAGCACGTAGCGGATCGGCACGGCCGGGCAGACGCCGGTCATGGTCAGCGGCAGCCGGTCGCCGCTGAACTGCGCGCCCATGCGACCAAGCGGCTCGGTCACCCGCCGCATCGGCCGCCGCGACAGCGACGCGTCGCCGATCAGCGTCGCGCTGACCGGATGGCTCGCGAGCAACCCCATCAGCAGCCGCGTCGAGGTGCCCGAATTGCCCATGTCGAGCGCGGTCCGGGGCTGCAGCAGGCCGCCGACCCCAACACCGTGAATGCGCCACAGCCCGGCGGCGTCGCGCGCCATGTCGGCACCCATCGCCCGCAGTGCCGCGGCGGTGGCGTGGACGTCCTCGCCCTCCAGCAGGCCCTCGACCACCGTCTCGCCGACCGCCAGCGCCCCGAACATCAGCGCGCGGTGCGAGATCGACTTGTCGCCCGGCACCCGGACCCGACCAGTGAGCGGGCCGTCCGATATCAGGCTGAGCGGCGTCGGCATTGCCGACGGCGCTTTGACAGTCGCAACCCCGTGTGGCAAGGCGCGCCGCTTCAAGTCCGGCGTGCCTGCCGAGGAGTCAGATACATCGTGGTCAAAGCCGAATGGGGCACCAAGCGTGCCTGCCCGAAATGCAATACCCGCTTCTACGACCTGGGTCATGAAGACCCGGTGACCTGCATCGCCTGCGGCAATGTCTGGGCCCCGGAGCCGATCCTCAAGTCGAAGCAGACGCAGCTGTTCGAAGTCGCCAAGCCCGCCGCCAAGGTCGACGACGCGGCCGCGAGCGATGACGATCTCGACATCGACGCCGATGCCGACGAGGAGGGCGACGCCCCCGATGTCGACCTGGGCGACGATGACGAGGACCTCAATGCGGTCGTCGCCGGCGGCGAGGCAGAGGAGCGCTAAAGCCGGTTGCACCGGGCGGCGAATTGACTTAGGTCACCGCCTCCCGGGCCACCGGGTCCTTCGAGAGATGGGGCGTTAGCTCAGCTGGGAGAGCGCTACGATGGCATTGTAGAGGTCAACGGTTCGATCCCGTTACGCTCCACCATCTCTCGAATACCCGTCCATCAGATATCCAGGTTCGCCACCGACAGCGCGTTCTCCTGGATGAACTCGCGCCGCGGCTCGACAATGTCGCCCATCAACTTCGTGAAGATCTCGTCGGCGACATCGGCCTCGTCGACCGTTACCCGCAACAGGCTGCGCGCTGTCGGGTCGAGCGTCGTCTCCCACAATTGCTCGGCGTTCATCTCGCCCAGCCCCTTGTAGCGGGCCACCGCCAACCCCTTGCGGCCGGCGTCGAGCACCGCACCCAGCAGCTCCGACGGCCGCCGGATGGTGGTCTCGCCGAGCTTCGACGGTCTGGCATAGGCTTCCGCATCCTCGGCGGCGAGCGCGTGCAGCTTGCGCGCCTCGGCACTCGCCAGCAGTGCCTTGTCGACGATGAAATGGTCGGTGACGCCGCGGTCGGCGCGGCTGAAGTGATAGCCGCCGTCGGCTGCCGGCTCGACCACCCAGCCCTTGATGTCGTCGCCATGCTCCAGCCACGCCGCGGTGCGGTCGGCAGCGGCGGCAAGCTTGGCGCGGTCGTCGCCGATGGCAGGATCGAGCGCCCCGGTCAGCGCCAGCGCCTCGACCAGCCGCGCGTCGTAGCGGCGCGGCACGTGGGCGGTCAGCGTCTTCATCCGGCGCGCATGATCGACCAGCGCGCGCAGGTCGTTCCCGGTGCGCAGGCCGTCGGCGGTCTGCAGCGCCAGCCCGTTCAGCCCGGTGTCGACCAGATACTCGTCGAGCTCGGGATCGCCCTTCAGATAGACCTCGGACCGCCCGCGCGTGACTTTGTAGAGCGGCGGCTGGGCGATGTAGAGGAAGCCGCCTTTGATCAGCTCGGGCATCTGCCGGTAGAAAAAGGTCAGCAGCAGCGTGCGGATGTGCGCGCCGTCGACGTCGGCGTCGGTCATGATGACGATCTTGTGGTAGCGCAGCTTCTCGATCTTGAACTCGTCGCGCCCGATGCCGGTGCCGAGCGCCTGGATCATCGTGCCGATCTCCTTCGACCCCAGCATCCGGTCGAAGCGCGCGCGCTCGACGTTCAGGATCTTGCCGCGCAGCGGCAGGATCGCCTGGAAGGCGCGGTTGCGCCCCTGCTTGGCCGAGCCGCCGGCCGAGTCGCCCTCGACCAGGAACAGTTCGCTGAGCGCCGGATCACGCTCCTGGCAGTCCGCCAGCTTGCCGGGCAGGCCGCCGCTCGACATCGCGCCCTTGCGGGTCAGGTCGCGCGCCTTGCGCGCCGCCTCGCGCGCCGCCGCCGCGTCGATGATCTTCGACATGATGGTCTTGGCGGCCTGCGGGTTTTCCTCCAGCCACTCCGCCAGCTTGTCGGCGATCAGCGATTCGAGCGGCTGGCGAACCTCGGACGAAACCAGCTTGTCCTTGGTCTGGCTGCCGAACTTCGGATCGGGCAGCTTGACCGAGATGATCGCGGTCAGCCCCTCGCGCATGTCGTCGCCGGTCAGCGTCACCTTCTCCTTCTTCAGCACGCCCGACTTGTCGGCGTAGCTGTTGAGGGTGCGCGTCAGCGCGGCGCGGAAGGCCGCCAGGTGGGTGCCGCCGTCCCGCTGCGGGATGTTGTTGGTAAAGCACAGAACCTGCTCGTAATAACTGTCGTTCCACTCGAGCGCGACGTCGATGCCGATGTCGTCGCGCTGGCCGTGGATCGCCACGGGGGCGGCGATCAGCGAGGTCTTGGACTGGTCGAGATACTGGACGAAGGCCGCGATGCCGCCCTCGTAGAACAGCTCGACGGTCTTCTGCTCGGCGTGGCGGGCATCGGTCAGGAACAGGCGGACGCCGGAATTGAGGAACGCCAGCTCACGGAACCGGTGCTCCAGCTTGCCGAAGTCGAAATCGACGATCTTGAACGTGTCGGGCGAGGGCAGGAAGGTGACCTCCGTACCGCGCCGGTCGCCCTGCGGGCCGACGACCGCGAGCGGTGCCTCCGGCACGCCGGTGCGGAAGCGCATGAAATGCTCGTGGCCCTCGCGCCAGATGCGCAGCTCGAGCCAGTCCGACAGCGCGTTGACCACCGAGACGCCGACACCGTGCAGGCCGCCCGAGACCTTGTACGCATTGTCGTCGGAGTTGTTGAACTTGCCGCCGGCATGGAGCTGGGTCATCACCAGCTCGGCCGCCGAGACGCCCTCCTCGCTGTGGATGCCGACCGGGATGCCGCGGCCGTTGTCGGCGACGGTTACGCTGCCGTCGGCGTTCAGGCGGATGTCGATGCGGTCGCAATAGCCCGCCAGCGCCTCGTCGATGGCGTTGTCGCTGACCTCGAACACCATGTGGTGCAGGCCCGAACCATCGTCGGTGTCGCCGATGTACATGCCCGGCCGCTTGCGCACCGCGTCGAGGCCGCGCAGCACCTGGATCGCATCGGCACCATAGTCGGCACGCTCGCTGTCACCCGTATCGTCGGTCAAATCGGAAATCCTTCCCGCGCGGCCGCGCGTTATGCCACGCCATATAGGGTTTCGCGCGCGTGTACGCGAGGGTTGTTCGCCGGTGCCGCGACCTATTCAGAAACACTCGTTGTCAAACTGTAACCCTTCGCTGCTAGGCAGAAGCGGGGTAACAGGAAAGCACTTATATGCGTGGGGTAATTACGGTCTTCGCTCTGGCAACGCTAGGTGTTGCCACGCCGGCGGCGGCCACCGAATTCATTGTCAACGGTGATTTCGAGACCGGTGATTTCACCGGCTGGACGCAGTTCGGCGCGCCTGGCTTCACGTCGGTCAACACCGCGAGCGCGCGGACCGGCGACTTCGGCGCGTCGTTCTCGCCGAACCAGCCGGGCGGCATCCAGCAGAGTTTCGTGACGCTGCCGGGCCGGTCCTACACGATCAGCCTGTGGCTGGCCCACACGCTCGGGACGGCGTCGCTCGTCAACAGCTTCTTCCTTGACTTCGGCGGGGTCAATATCGCCGGTTTCTCGGGCTATGGCGCACTGCCGTTCACCAAGCTGACCTTCGTCAAGACGGCGACGCTGCCCGTCTCCACCCTGAAGCTGACCTTCAGCGATGCGCGCCCGACGGTGTTCCGCCTCGACGACGTCTCGGTGACGGCGATCCCGGAGCCGGCGACCTGGGCGCTGATGATCCTGGGCTTCGGCGCGGTCGGCGTGATGCGGCGGCGGCAGGGTGTGGCGAGGGTCGCAGGCTGAGGCTCTTGCCGCGGGTGAGGTGAAGGCGTAACGTTCCCGACCACCGGCAGCAGACCGGCTTAGCTTGGGAGAGGACGATGCTCAGCCTTCGTTTCACCATCGCCGTGGCGGCCGCACTCGCGGGCACCGCGGCGCTCGCCGCGCCGGCCGACAAGTCCAGCGTCCACCGTGACAGCTCGACGGGGATGAGCTCCGGCAAGGTGTCCATGCAGGACTTGCATTTCACCACCCGTGCGCAGGCAGTCGCCGTGTGCGACAAGGCCCCGATAACCGAGGCGGACGGCAAGTTCACCTGCAGCCTGACGCCGGATCAGGCGCGCATGGCCAACAACAAGCATCCCGACCTGATGAAATAGGCCTTGAGGGCGCGGTCCGCGACGCGGCGCGACCTTGTGGAGAGTTTGCCGGGGGCGTTGTGCTTCGCCGGTGACAGAGCAAATCAACTTGGGAGAGTCATAATGCACAGCGTTCGCTTGACCATCGCCGTTGCGGCGGCCCTCACAGGCACCGCGACGCTCGCTGCACCGGCGCACAAATCAGGCGCGCACGTGGACAGTCCATCAAGCACGGACTCAACCAGTCTGAATTTCACGAAGATCGAATTCCGCACCCGGTCGGAAGCCGAGTCCCGATGCGCGAAGGAACCGATCACGGAAAAGCCCGACGGCAGCTTCGAGTGCAGCGTGCCAAAGGCGACCTACAACTTGAAGACGAACACGAAGTAGCGGTTTCCGTGATCTTGCAAGGATAGGCGATTAATCTGACCCGCCGCGTGGCGGTAGTGCTCGCGCTATCGGCGACCGCCGCCCGAGGCGCTGCACGACGTGCCCATCCCGGGCATCGGCATCGGCGTCGAGGATAACAGAAAGGCAGCAGCAGCAGCGCGACATGGCGATCAACGAAAAGGGTGCCGCGGGCTGCACGAGGCATTCCAAGGGCAAACCGCACTAAATCAGATGAGCGCGATCCGGGTCGCGTCGCCGATGCCGTCGAACAGCGCGGCCTCGGTTCCCGTCATCCACACCTGTGCCCCCGTCGCCGCCAGCCGCTCGAACAGCGCCGCGCGGCGGCCCGGATCGAGGTGCGCCGCGACCTCGTCGAGCAGCAGCAGCGGCGGCCGCCCGGTGCGCGCCGCGACGAGGCCCGCATGGGCCAGCACGATGCCGATCAGCAGCGCCTTCTGCTCGCCGGTCGAGCCGCGCGCGGCCGGCTGCGCCTTGGCGGCGTGGGTGACCACCAGGTCGGCGCGGTGCGGGCCGACGGTGGCGCGCCCTGCCGCCGCATCGGCGGCCCGGCTGGCAAGCAGCGCCGCCACCAGATCGGGCGGCGCGGCATCGGCGAGCGCGATCTGCGCACCGGGAAACGGCCCCGGGGCTTCGTTCGCCAGCGCCGCGTCGAGCGCCGCCACCGTCGCGGCCCGAGCGTGCGCGATCGCCTCGCCATGTTCGGCCATCTGGCGCTCGAGCGCATCGAGCCACGCCGGATCGGCGGCGGCGTCGCCGGTCAGCAGCCGCGTCCGCGCCCGCATCGCCGCATCGTAGCGCGCCGCTTCGCGGGCGTGGCCCGGCACCAGCGCCAGCACCAGCCGGTCGAGGAAGCGCCGCCGGCCGCTGGCGGGTTCGCTGAACAGCCGGTCCATCGCCGGGGTCAGCCACAGCACCGACAGCCACTCCGCCAGCGCGCCTGCCGCGGCGGACGCGCCGTTGATCCGCAGCAGCCGCCGGTCGGGGGCCGCCGCCGCCGCGCCGGTGCCGATCGCCACCGCGCCGCCCGTCGTCTGCAGCTCGACCGCGACGCCGAAGCCGCCCGCCCCGCCGCTGCGCGCCATCTCCGACAGCGGCACGCCGCGCAGGCCCCGCCCGGGTGACAGCAGCGAGATCGCCTCCAGCAAATTGGTCTTGCCCACCCCGTTGTCGCCGGTGACCGCGACCAGCCCCGGCGCGGCCGCCACCTCGGCCTGGGCATAGGAGCGGAAGTCGGTCAGCGTCAGGCGGGCGAGGTGGACCACGGCGGCCTGTCTAGGCGGTGGGCCGTCACCCCGTCCACTCGCGCGCCCGGCCCGGCAGCTGGGCCAGGAACGCCGCCGCACTCGCCCGCGTCGCCGCTTGCCGCTCGGGGCCAAGCCGGTCCCAGCCGTCGTACATCCGCCACAGCCGCTGGTTGCCCTTCAGCGTCTCGCGGTGGCGCGCCAGGAAGTCCCAGTACAGCGCGTTGAACGGGCAGGCCTCGGGCCCGGTCTTCTGCTTCACGTCATAGCGGCAGCGGCCGCAATGGTCCGACATGCGGTCGATGTAGGCACCGCCGCCGGCATAGGGCTTCGACCCGAGCAGGCCGCCATCGGCGAACTGGCTCATGCCGTGGACATTGGGCAGCTCGACCCATTCGTAGGCGTCGGCATAGACGATCAGGTACCATTCCTCGATCTGGGCAGGCGCGACGCCGATCAGCATGGCGAAGTTGCCGAGCACCATCAGCCGCTGGATATGGTGGTTGTAGGCGTGGCTCCGGACCTGCGCGACCGACTGGTCGAGGCAGCGCAGCCCGCTGTCGCCGGTCCAGTAGAAGGCCGGCAGGTCGCGGGTCGCGGCCAGCGCATTGCTCTCGGCATAGGCCGGGCCGGCGTGCCAGTAGATGCCGCGGACATATTCGCGCCAGCCGATGATCTGGCGGATGAAGCCCTCGGCGGCGTTAAGCGGCACCGCGCCCTCAGCATAGGCGCGGGCGGCGGCATCGACGACCTCGCGCGGACCCAGCAGCCCGCAGTTGATGTAGGGGCTGAGCACCGCGTGCCACAGGTGCGGCTGCCCCTCGACCATCGCGTCCTGATAGTCGCCGAAGCGCGGCAGCGCGTTGGCGATGAAATGATCGAGCGCCGCCAGTGCCTGCGCCCGGGTGACCGCGAGGCCGAAGCAGTCGAGGTCGCCGAAATGCCCCGCGAAGCGCGCCGCGACCAGCGCCAGCACGTCGCGGGTGATGGCATCGGGCTCGAACACCGCGATGCCGGGGAAGTTGGGGCCGCGCGGCGGCGTCTTGCGGTTGTCCGCGTCGAGGTTCCAGCGGTTGCCCTCGGGCTTGCCGAACGCCATCAGCAGCCCGGTGCGCTTGCGCATCTCGCGGTAGAAGTCCTCCATCACCAGCCGCTTGCGCGCCGTCGCCCACTCCGCGAAGTCGGCCTTCGAGCAGAGGAAGCGGTCGTCGGGCAGGATTTCGACCGGCACGCCGAGCGTCCCGGCCCAGCCGTCCAGCATCGCCTGCACCCGCCACTCGCCCGCCTCGACGACGCGGATGCGGTCCGCGCCGTGCCGGGCGAGCGCGCGCTCGACCTCGCCGGTGAAGCTGCCGGTATTGCCCGGCGCGTCGAGCGTCACATAGTCGACCGTCCACCCCGCCGCGCGCAATTCATGGGCGAAGTGGCGCATGGCGCTGAACAGCAGCGCGATCTTCTGCTTGTGGTGGTGGACGTAGGTCGCCTCATCCCACAGCTCGGCGATGAGGATGACGGCGTCCGCCGGGTCTATACCGCGCAGGCTGGCGATACCGGCATCGAGCTGGTCGCCGAGGATCGGGATGAGGACGGTCACGCCGCCCGTGTCGCCAGCGGGCGCGGCCCCGGCAAGGCGCGGATGGTCGCGGGCCCTACACCCGCATCGGCATCAGCACGTACAGCGCCTCGCTATCGTCGCGCTCGCGGATCAGCGTCGGGGCGGCGGCGTCGGCCAGATGGATGTCGACCTGGTCGCTGCCGACCTGCGCCAGGATATCGAGCAGGTAGCGGTAGTTGAAGCCGACCTCGAACTCCGGCGAGGCATAGTCGGCGGGGACTTCCTCGGCGGCCGTGCCGTTCTCGGGGCTGGTCACCGACAGCGTGACCTTGTCGCGGCCGAGCGCGACCTTGACCGCACGGGTCTTCTCCGTGGTCGCGATCGCGGCGACGCGGTCGACGCCCTCCGCGAGGCTTTTCACGTCGATCTTGAGCAATTTGTCGTTGCCGGTCGGGATGACGCGGCTGTAGTCCGGAAAGGTGCCGTCGATCAGCTTGGAGGTCAGCGTCGCGCCGGCCAGCTTGAAGCGGATCTTCGACGCCGACAGCGACACCTCGACCGCGCCGTCGGCCTCGTCGAGCAGTTTGCGGATTTCGCCGACGCATTTGCGCGGCACGATGACGTCGGGCATCCCCGCCGCACCCTCGGGCCGGTCGATCTCGATCCGCGCCAGCCGGTGGCCGTCGGTCGCCACGGCGCGCAACTTCGGGGTCGCACCGTCGATGACGTGCAGGAAGATGCCGTTCAGATAATAGCGCGTCTCCTCGGTGGAGATCGCGAAGCGGGTGCTGTCGATCAGGGTGCGCAGCGTCTCGGCCGGCAACGTGAAGACGGTCGGCAGGTCGGTTTCGGCGATCACCGGGAAGTCGTCGCGCTTCAGCGTCGACAGGCTGAAGCGCGCCCTCCCCGCGACGATGGTCATCTTCTCGCCCGCGACGGCCAGCTCGACCTGTGCGCCCTCGGGGAGCTTGCGGCAGATCTCGAACAGCGTGTGCGCGCCGACCGTCGTCGCGCCCGGCGTGGTGACGGTGGCGGCGATGGTCTCGACGACCTGCAGGTCGAGGTCGGTCGCCATCAGGCGCAGCCCGTCCGGGCCGGCTTCGATCAGCACGTTCGACAGGATCGGGATGGTGTTGCGCCGCTCGACCACCGACTGGACGTGCGCCAGGCATTTGAGCAGCGTCGCGCGTTCGACAGTCGCCTTCATTCTGGTTCTCAGCTCCCCCGGGTGTGCGGGCCGCGACTATAGCGGCGCGCGCGGCTTCGGGTAGCGGTTAATCGCGCCGCCTCAGCCGGCGAGATAGTCCATCTTGCCGATCGCCACGCCCTGGTGGCGCAGCAGCGCATAGGCGGTGGTGACGTGGAACAGGAAGTTCGGCAGCACGAAATGCAGCAGGAAGTCCTGGCCGGTGAACTCGAATGTCCGCGGCCCGGCCTTCAGCTCGATGTGGCGCGCCTCACTGCCGTCGATCTGGGCGGCGGGTACGCTGTTGATGAACGCGACGGTCTTGGCGATCCGCGCCTGCAGGTCGGCGAACGTCGCTTCATCGTCCGGGTAGCTCGGCGGCTCGATGCCGGCCAGCCGCGCGACGCCGCCCTTGGCCCCGTCCGACGCGATCTGCACCTGGCGGGTCAGCGGCAACATGTCGGGCGCGAGCTGCGCCGCCAGCATCGCCGCGGGATCGATGCCGGCGGCGGCGGCATGGGCCTCGCCCTTGGCAAGGAGGTTCGACAGCGCCCCAAGCTGACGCAGCAGGACCGGCACCGAGGCCTGATACATCGAAAGGCTCATGAGTTCGCTCCTGGTTCGCCCAGCCGCATAGCACAGCGCCAGCTCAGCGGTAGTCGTCCAGTTCGGCGATCCGGTCCTGATAGACCTCGGCGATGCACGCCGCGCTTTCGCAGCTCTGCCGGCGGGCGAGAAAGTCGCGCCGGCGGTCCTCCAGATCGGCACGGCTGCCATCATCCGCAGCGTCGTAGATGCGGTAGAATTGCTCCGACATCGTGCGGTCGAGTGCGGACAGGTCGTCGCTCGCGCAGATTGCCCGGTTGACCCGGGAGGTGACGCGCGAGCAGTCGAAGCTTGGCCCCGCCGCCTCGCGCGGCTGCACCTCGCGCGGGGCCGGCGGCGGACGAACGGCGGCTGCAGGCGGCACCGGAGCCGGGTCGGCAAGCTCGGCAACGACGGGTGCCGTCGCCGGCGTCACCGATGCCGTGGCGGGTTCGGAATCGATGACCACCGGTCCGGCCCCGCCGCTGCGCGGCGTTGTCATCAGCAACGCGAACATCAGCACCACCGCCAGCACGCCCGCCCCCAGCAGATACGCCCATAGACGCGAGCGCCCGTCGGAAGCGTCGGCGGATGGCGGGGTATTGCCGATGATCCATTGTTGACCCGCCGGGGGCTCCTCCGGCGGCACGACCGGCACCGCGACCGGCGGCGGTGCATGGGCGAACTTTTCACGCAGGTCGCGGATGAACCACGGTTCGGGCAGCGGCGGCAAGTCGCTGCCGACCGCATGATCGCTCCAGCGCCTGTCCTCGGGGTCCGTGTCGCTCACCCGGCCTCAACGCCAGCCGGCCGGCGCGGTTCAATCGCCCGGGGCGACCTGGTGGCCGAGCCGCTCGATCATCGCCATGGCGGCGGCGGGGGCGCGGACCTTCGCGCCGGAGATGAAGAACACATAGACGTCGGCAACCTGCGCCTGCCAATCCTTGGCGAACACCGTCCAGACGTCGAGCGTGCCGGCGTCATAGCCGGTCGTTTCCTGCTCGACGCACTGCTGCAGCCGCGCATAGGCGAAGTCCGCGGTCGGCGGGTCGCCGCCATCGAGCGGCGTCGGGTATTTTGCCGCGTGGGCGAACACGGCGGCGCAATTGTGGTCGCGGGCGAGCGCCAGGAAGGCGGGGTCGCGGAAGCTCTCGTGGCGGACCTCAAGCGCGTGCTGCAACGGCCGGTCGCCCAGCTTCGGCGGCAGCAATTTGATGAACGCCGCCATGTCCTCGCGGTCGAACTGCTTGGTGCCCGCGAACTGCCACAGCAGCGGACCCAATTTATCGCCGAGCCGGTCGATGCCGGTGCCCAGGAAGCGCTCGATCGACTCGCCCGCCTCGCCGAGCACGCGGCGGTTGACCGCGAAGCGCGGCCCCTTGAGGCTGAACTTGAACCCGTCCGGCGTCTCGTCGTGCCATTTCTGGAAGCTCTCGGGCTTCTGGCTGCCATAGAAGGTGCCGTTGATCTCGATCGCGGTCAGCTGCGTCGCGGCGTGCTTCAGCTCGTCCGCCTGCCGCAGCCCCTTGGGGTAGAAGACCCCGCGCCACGGCTCATAGGTCCAGCCGCCGACGCCGACGCGGATCACTGGTAGGCGGCCTCGGTCTTGGCACGTACCTCGTCCGCGGTGACGCCCGGCGCGGTCTCGATCAGCTTGAACGACGAACGCCGGTCGGGCCGCTCGAACACCGCGAGGTCGGTGATGATCATGTCGACGACGCCCGCGCCGGTCAGCGGCAAGGTGCAGCTTTTGCGGAACTTCGCGCCGCCGGTCTTGTCGTTGTGGTCCATCAGCACGACGATCCGCCGCGCCCCCGCCACCAGGTCCATCGCGCCGCCCATGCCCTTGACCAGCTTGCCGGGCACCATCCAGTTGGCAATGTCGCCGTTCTCCGCGACCTCCATGGCGCCCAGGATGCTCAGGTCCATGTGGCCGCCGCGGATCATCGCGAAGCTGTCGGCGGAGCTGAAATAGCTGGTGCGGCGCAGCTCGGTGATGGTCTGCTTGCCGGCGTTGATCAGATCGGCATCGACCTCGTCCTCGGTCGGGTACGGCCCCATGCCGAGCATGCCGTTCTCCGACTGCAGCGTGATGTCGATACCCTTGGCGACATGGTTCGCCACCAGCGTCGGCATGCCGATGCCGAGGTTGACGTAGAAGCCGTCCTTCAGCTCCAGCGCGGCGCGCATCGCCATCTCGTCGCGGGTCCAGCTCATGCCCCATGCTCCCGAACCGTGCGCTGCTCGATGCGCTTCTCGAACCCGGTGCCCGCGAACAGGCGCTGCACGTAAACGCCGGGCGTGTGGATCTTGTCGGGGTCGAGGCTGCCCGGCTCGACCATGTGCTCGACCTCGGCGACGGTCATCCTGCCGGCGGTGGCGGCGTTCGGGTTGAAGTTGCGCGCGGTCTTTCGGTAGATCAGATTGCCATAGGGGTCGCCCTGCCAGGCATGGACGATGGCGAGGTCGGCGACGATGCCGCGCTCCAGGATATAGGTTTCGCCATCGAAGTCCTTGTGCTCCTTGCCCTCGGCGACCAGCGTGCCGACGCCGGTGCGGGTGTAGAAGCCGGGGATGCCTGCCCCGCCGGCGCGCAGCCGCTCGGCGAGCGTGCCCTGGGGGGCGAATTCCAGCTCGAGCTCGCCGCTCAGATACTGGCGCTCGAACTCCCTGTTCTCGCCGACGTAGGAGCTGATCATCTTCTTCACCTGCCGGGTGTGCAGCAGCACGCCGAGCCCGAAGCCGTCGACCCCGGCGTTGTTCGACACCACGGTCAGGTCCTTGACCCCCGACGCGGCGATCGCGGCGATCAGTTGCTCGGGGATGCCGCACAGGCCGAAGCCGCCGGCGGCGATGGTCATGCCATCGTACAGCAGCCCGTCGAGGGCGGCAGCGGCGTCGGCGTAGGTCTTGGACATCGCACTCCCCGATCGGACCCGCCGCAGCTAAGCCCGCCGCGACACCTTGTCCATGTCCCCCTCGCTTCGTTGCGGCGGGCCGGTTAGTGACGCGCGATGCGCCTGATCCTCGCCCGCCACGCCGAAACCGTTTTCAACGCCGGCGCGCGGATGCAGGGGCACATGGCGCACACACCGCTGACCCGCGCCGGCATCGCGCAGGCGGAGGCGATGGGCGCGGCGCTGGCGGCCGTGCTCGGGCCGCGGCCCGACCTCGACATCTGGGCCTCGCCGGCGGGGCGGACGCTGCAGACCATCGCCATCGTCGCCGAGCATCTGCACGTCGATTTCTTCGACGTCAGGACCGACCCGCGGCTGCTCGAGATCGATGTCGGCGACTGGGCGGGGCGGCGCTATGCCGACATCGTCGCCGCGGAGGGCGCGATCGTCTGCCCGGAGCGGCGGGTGTTCCTGAAGGCCCCGCCGAACGGCGAATGGTATCCCGCCATCGCCGCGCGGCTGCGCGGCTGGCGGGCGGACCTTGCGCCCGACCGCGACGTGCTGGTGATCAGCCACGGCATCACGCTCCGGGTGCTGCGCGGCCTGCTGGCGGGCGGACAGGCGTTCGAAGGCGTCGACCTCGCCGACGACGCGCCGCAAGGCACCGTGTTCGTCATCGAGGACGGCAGCCAGAGCGTGCTCCACGCCGGGGCGGGGGTGTCAGGCGCCCGCGTCGCCTAGCCGCCACGGCGGGAAGCGCTGGTTGACGCCGGCGTGATAGAGGAACAGCCGGTTGCCGGCCGGGTCGGTAATCCCGGCGCGGCGCCACAGATACGTCTCGTCGCGCGGCCCGAAGTCGAAGACCAGCCCGCGCGCCGCGGCCGCCGCAACCTCCGCATCGACATCGTCGCAGTGCAGGAAGATTTCTGCTGCCCCCGCCGCGCCGCCGTCCGCCATCACCTCGAACGACAATGTCGCGCCGCCCGCCATCTCGAAGCGGGCATAGCGCGGCGGCGCGGCGACGATCTGGGTCAGGCCCAACGCCACGTAGAAGGCGAGGCTCCCGTCATAGTCGTGCGCCGGCAAGGTGACATGGTTGAGCTGCATCGGACCGTCTCCTGAACAGGTGTCGCCCGTACCGGCGCGGTCGTCTGAACCTGAGCCTACAATCACCTTCAGCAGCCATTCAACCCCGCCGTGCGTTAAGTCTTTATCGAGGATGGAGATCGCTATGTTTCGCACCAACTTGTTACGGGCCGGAATCGTCACCGCGGCGGCGCTCGGCCTGTCGGCTTGTTACGATGGCTACGGCTACGGGGTCGGCTATGCCGGTAACAGCGGCTATGGCGGCGGCGGCTACTACGGCGACGGCTATGGTGCCGGCTACGGCGAATACGACAATTACTACGGCAACCCCTATGGCTATCGCAGCGTGCCGTTCGGTTACGCCGGGATCGGCTTCGGCTGGTCGGGCAACTATTATTATCCGGGCACGGGCTATTATGTTTATGACCGCGGCGGGCGGCGCAGCCAATGGTCGAACGACCAGCAGCGCTACTGGCGCGAGCGCGGCCGCGACCGGCATGACTTCCGCGCCGAGCGTCGCGACGACCGCCAGGGCTTCCGCCGCGAGCGTCGTGACGACCGTCAGGCGCTGAACAACGGTCAGGTGACGCCCCAGCAGTTCCGCACCGACCGGCAGGGCGACCGTCAGGCCTATCGCCAGGACCGCAAGGGCGATCGCCAATCGTACCGCCAGGACCGCCGCGGCGACCGCCAGGCATCCCCGCAGGCCAGTCCTGCCGCCAAGGCCGACAACCCGCGCGGCGGCGACCGACAGGACGGTGGGCGTGGCGGGCGGCAAGGCCGCAGTGACGACTGACCGCCGCCTTTCTTTCGCCCTCTGACGGCACTAAATGGCCGGGGATGCAGATCCCCGGCCTCGTCGACCCGGTGCCCGTGCCCCGGGCGGTGGTGGCGCGCGCCGACGGCAAGACCGCGATCGTCGGGCTGAGCCGGCCGCAGCTGCGCGCCGCCCTCGAAGCCGCTGGCCTCGACGCCAAGGCGGCGAAGCTGCGCACCAGCCAGATCTGGAACTGGGTCTATAACCGCGGCGTCACCGAGATCGACGCGATGGCCAATATCTCCAGGGATGCGCGCGCCGTCATCGGCGAGCATTTCGTCGTCGGCCGGCCCGAGGTGGCGCAGGCGCAGGTGTCGAGCGACGGCACCCGCAAGTGGTTGCTGCGTTTCGACGACGGCAACGAGGCCGAATGCGTGTTCATCCCCGACGCCGACCGGGGCACGCTGTGCGTCTCCAGCCAGATCGGCTGCACCTTGAACTGCCGCTTCTGCTTCACCGGCACGATGAAGCTGGTCCGTAACCTGACGACGAGCGAGATCGTCGGGCAGGTCATGCTCGCCCGCGACGCGCTGGGCGAATGGCCGACCAACGGCGAGGGGCGGCTGCTGACCAACATTGTCATGATGGGCATGGGCGAGCCGCTGTATAATTTCGACAATGTCCGCGACGCGCTCGCCATCGTCATGGACAACGAGGGGCTCGGCTTGTCGAAGCGGCGGATCACGCTGTCGACGTCCGGCGTCGTGCCGATGATGGCGCGGGCGGGTACCGAGATCGGCGTCAACCTCGCGGTGTCGCTGCACGCCGTTACCAAGGCAATCCGCGACGAGATCGTGCCGATCAACAAACGCCACGGCATCGACGAGTTGCTCGCCGCCTGCGCCGCCTATCCCGGTGCCAACAACGCCCGGCGGATCACCTTCGAGTACGTCATGCTGAAGGACAAGAACGACAGCGACGCCGACGCCCGCGAGCTGGTCCGGCTGATCCGCAAGTACGACCTGCCCGCCAAGGTCAATCTGATCCCGTTCAACCCGTGGCCGGGCAGCGACTACGAGACCTCGACGCCCGAGCGGGTGCAGGCGTTCAGCGACATCGTCTTCCGCGGCGGCATCTCCGCCCCTGTCCGCCGCCCGCGCGGCCGCGACATCATGGCGGCCTGCGGCCAGCTGAAGTCGGCGAGCGAGAAAGTGTCGCGCGCCGAGCTCGACCGGCGCGCGGCGGAGAAGGAAGCCGGCTGGACGGAGCTTGCGGCGTAACCTCGCGTCCCGTAACCCGAACTTAAGTCATGTTCCTGTTAGACCGCCTGTTCCGGCGCATCATCCGCGAGGGCGACCTCCGTATCATCGACAAGCGGGGCCGCGAGTATCGTTACGGCGCGCCGTCCGACCGCGTGCCGCCCTCCACCTTCCGGCTGAGCGACGACGTCAGCTCGCGCCGGATCGCCCGCAATCTCGCGCTCGGTGCGGCGGAAGCCTATATGGACGGCCGCCTGACGCTGGAGCGCGGCGACATCAACGACCTGGTCAACCTGGTCACCTTCAACGTGCGCTGGGACCGCGGCAACCCGGTGCGTTTCGCGCTGTGGCGGCAGGCGGCGCTGGCAGGCTGGCTCGGCCAGTTCAACCAGGCGGCGAGGTCGAAGCGCAACGTCGCCCACCATTACGACCTCAGCGACCGGCTCTACGACCTGTTCCTCGACGCCGACCGGCAATACAGCTGCGCCTATTACGCCGACCCGGCGAACAGCCTCGAGCAGGCGCAGACCGACAAGCTGGCGCATATCGCGGCGAAGCTCGACTTGAAACCGGGGCACAGGGTGTTGGACATCGGCTGCGGCTGGGGCGGGCTGGCGCTGTACCTGCACAAGGTGTCGGGTGCCGACGTGCTCGGCGTCACCCTGTCGCAGGAGCAGCTCAAGGTCGCCCGCGAACGCGCCGCCGCGGCGGGCGTGGCGGACCATGTCAAATACGAGCTGATCGACTACCGGGCCATCAAGGGCGCACGCTTCGACCGCATCGTCTCGGTCGGCATGTTCGAGCATGTTGGATTGCCGCACTACCGCGAGTTCTTCGACCAGGTCCACGCCCTGCTGGCGGACGACGGTGTCGCGCTCCTCCACACCATCGCCCGCGCCGACGGCCCCGGCGCGACCGACCCTTTTACTGCCAAGTACATATTCCCCGGCGGCTATTCGCCGGCACTGTCGCAGATCGTCCCCAAGATCGAGCGGGCCTGGCTATGGATCACCGACATCGAGGTGCTGCGCCTCCACTATGCGCTGACGCTGGAGGACTGGTACCGCCGCTGCGTCGCCCATCACGCCGACATCGTCGCGCTGTACGACGAACGCTTCTACCGGATGTGGCTGTTCTACCTGGCGGCAGCGACCGCAGCGTTCCGCAACGACGGCCATATGAACGTCCAGATCCAGATGACCAAGGACCGGTACGCGCTGCCGCCGACGCGCGACTATCTCGCGGTGGCGGAGGCGAAATACCGCGCGCTGCCCTAGTGCGTGTTGGCGTAGTCGATGCCCGCCTGGGTCTCGGCGATCGCCTGGTCGACCGCCGCCATCGCCCGGATGCGGTGCCCGCCCTTGTCGAGTTGTGCCGAGTTAAGCATCCCCTTGGCATGGTGGAGCGCCTGCAGCGCGTCGATCATGTAGGGCTGATAGTGCGGGCTGGTCGGTGCGCCATAGACCTGCGCCGGCGGGAAATAATTGCCCTGTGCCGCTGCGCCGACCGCCGCGGTCAATGCCGCACCGCCGACCGCCGCCGCCACCATGCCGTACATTGTCTTCATCCCGACGCTCCTTCGTTGCGACCACGTCGCGAGGCTAGGCCCACGGCGACGGAGTCGCAAGCTGCCCAGTTGCGCGGCGAGCGGTTCACGGGCAATCTCTCAGCGCTTCCTGGGGGAAAAGATCGATGAGCCTAGCCTATCTGATCTACGCCTCGCACCCGTTCGGGTTCGACGAGGCGATGCTGGGCGGACTGCTGCGGCAGGCGCGGCGCAACAACGAGCGCGACGGCATCACCGGTGCGCTGATCGTCCGCCACGACCTGTACCTGCAGTGGCTGGAAGGGCCGCCCGAGACGCTGGCGAAACTCTACGAGAGGATCCTCGTCGACGACCGTCACCTCGGTATCCAGTTTCTCGACGGCGGGCCGATAGCGGAGCGGCGCTTTGGTGACTGGCTAATGCGCGACGATCCGGCGCGCACTTGGCTGTGGAGCCGCGCCGAAATCGCCGCCGGAGCCCTTGCCAGCGCCGGCCCGGCGGGGGTGCGCGCGGTCTTCGACCGTATGGCGGCGGAGCCAGCGCTGGCTGCATGATTCCGGTCAGCGATGCCAAGCTCGACGACGTCCGCACCCGCGGCTGGGCCACCATCGAGGGGTTCATCCCGCCCGACTCGCTCGCCGCCGCGCAGGACGCGCTGTGGACGATCTTCCCGCGACCGGAGGCTTATTTCGCCGAGCCCGCGGCGCATCGCGGCTTCGGCAGGAGCCAGTTCGCCGGCATCCGCTATTTTCCCTACAACAACCCGGCGCTCGACGGTCTGCCGGTGCTGCCGGGGCTCATCGATGCCGCCGAACGCTTTCTCGGCGGGCCCGACATCGACCTCTACAAGGTCGAGCTGTGGGCGAAATATGCTGGTGCCACCGACTACGATCAGCCGCACCACCGCGACTACGGCAACCACACGCTGGTCGTGCCGCGCCTCGACCGGCCGCAGCTGACGACGATCATGCTGCTCAGCGACGTGACCGAAGCCCATGCCCCGACGGTGGCGGTGCCGCTGGAGCATACGGCGGACCTGCCGTTCACGCCGATGATCCGGGCACCCGGCGAACTGACCGCGCACGAACAGCCGATCACGGGACCGGCAGGGACGCTGATCCTCTACCAGACGCACGTTTTCCACCGCGGCTCCAACTTCACCGCGCCCGACGCCAGCCGCTTCATCATCATGACTGACTTCAAGCGCCGGGGTGACCCGTGGACCGGCAAGATGGCGTGGCCCGACCAGGCTATCCGCCCCGGCTGGAGCGAGGCACTGGCGGCGATGAGTGTGCGCCAGCGCGACCTGTTCGGCTTCCCGCCGCCGGGCAGCGATTACTGGACCCCCGACACGCTCGACGGGGTGCAGGCGCGCTATCCGGCGATGGACATGGCACCGTACCGGGACGGTCAGCGTTTCCTGACGAACTCGGCGCGCAGCACGAGGCCCTTGATACCCTCGTAACGGCAATCGATCTCCTGCGCGTCGCCGGTCAGGCGGATCGACTTGATGACGGTGCCGCGTCGCAGCGTCTGGCCCGCGCCCTTGACGGTCAGGTCCTTTATCAGCGTTACCGAATCGCCGTCCGCCAGCGCATTGCCGACCGCGTCGCGGACCTCGACGCTATCGTCGTCGGTCGCAGCGGCCCTGGCCGGGCCCCATTCGCCGCTGGCTTCGTCGTAGACATAGTCGTCGTCGCTCATTCCCGGCCTATGCGCCTTTGCGTGGCCGTTCTGCACGCCCTATCTCACGCCGGGTGAAGCCCCGCGTCCGTGTCCTCGTCCTGCAGCACGGCCTCGGCGTGCTCGACTATGCGGTGCCGGACAGGCTGAACCTCGCGCCCGGCGATGTCGTCGAGGTGCCGCTTGGGCCGCGGTACGTCGTCGGCGTGGTATGGGAGGCGGAGCGGCTGGCCGCCAAGAACGTGCCGGACGCCAAGCTGCGCGCCGTTGCGGCGAAGCTGCCGGTGTGGCCACTGACGCCCGCGATGCGGCGGCTGGTCGAATGGGTGGCCGACTATTATGTCGCCCCGCCCGCCGCCGTGCTGCGGATGGCGCTGTCGGTGTCGGCGGCACTGACCGGAGGCAAGACGCTGGTCGAGTACCGGCCGACCGGTGCGGCGCCCGCGCGCCTGACGCCACAACGCACCGCTGCGCTGGAGGCTATCGCAGGGCGGCAGGGGACGGTGCGCGACCTGGCGCGCTGGGGCGAAGTGTCCGACGGGGTGGTCCGCGGCCTGGTGGCGTGTGGCGCGGTCGAGCGGGTCGAGCTGAGCGCCGACGCGCCGCTTCCCGTGCCCGACCCCGACCACCACGCGCCGCGGTTGGAGGCAGCGCAGGCCGAGGCCGCCGCCGCGCTGGTCGCCGATGTCGACGCCCGCGCCTTCGCGCCGACGCTGCTCGACGGGGTCACCGGTTCGGGCAAGACCGAAGTCTATTTCGAGGCGGTCGCGACGGCGCTCAGACTCGGCCGCCAGGTGCTGGTGCTGGTGCCCGAGATCGCGCTGACCGCGCCGTGGCTCGGCCGGTTCGCGGCGCGCTTCGGCTGCCCGCCCGTGGCGTGGCATTCGGACCTCAAGTCGAACCAACGCCGCCGCGTCTGGCGTGCGGCGGCCAGCGGCGAGGCGAAGGTGCTGGTCGGGGCGCGCTCGGCGCTGTTCCTGCCGTTCGCGGACCTCGGGCTGATCGTCGTCGACGAGGCGCACGAGACCAGCTTCAAACAGGAGGAGGGTGTCCACTATCACGCCCGCGACGTCGCCGTGGTGCGCGCCCGGTTCGAGGATATCCCCGTCATCCTCGCCACCGCGACGCCCGCCATCGAGACGCGGGTCCAGGTCGAGCGCGGTCGCTACAAGGCGCTGGTGCTGCCCGCCCGCTTCGGCGGGGCGGAGCTGCCGGTCATCCGCGCCGTCGATCTGCGGACGACCCCGCCCGAGCGCGGCCACTGGCTCAGCCCGCCGCTGGTCGCCGAGCTGCAAGCGAACCTGACCGCCGGCGAGCAGTCCCTGCTGTTCCTCAACCGCCGCGGCTATGCCCCCCTCACCCTGTGCCGGGCGTGCGGCGAGCGGGTCGAGTGCCCGCAGTGCACCGCCTGGCTGGTCGAACACCGCCTGACCCGGCGGCTGCTGTGCCACCATTGCGGCTTCACGACGCCGCCGCCGCCCGCCTGCCCGAAATGCGCGGCGCCCGGCATGCTGGTGCCCTGCGGTCCCGGGGTCGAGCGGGTGGCGGAGGAGGTCGCGCGCATCCTGCCCGAAGCGCGGGTGGCGCTGGTCACGTCGGACACGATCACCTCCCCCACGCGCGCCACCGCGCTGGTCGCCGCGATGGACGCCCGCGAAATCGACATTCTCATTGGCACCCAGATGGTCACCAAGGGCTATCACTTCCCGGGGCTGACTTTGGTCGGGGTCGTCGATGCGGACCTCGGCCTGGCAGGCGGCGACCTGCGCGCCGGCGAGCGCACCTTCCAGCAGATCGCCCAGGTTTCGGGCCGCGCCGGACGCGGCGACCGGCCGGGGCGGGTGCTGCTGCAGACCCACCAGCCCGAGGCGCGGATCATGCAGGCGCTGGTAAACTATGACGCCGAGGGCTTCTTCGCCGCCGAGACCGCGCAGCGCCGCGCCGTCGCTGCCCCCCCGTTCGGGCGCTGGGCGGCGCTGGTCGTGTCGAGCGAGGACGAGGCGGCGGCGGTGGCGGCGGCTCGCGCGCTGGGCCGCGCCGCGCCGCAGCTCGCGGGGCTGAGCGTGCTCGGCCCGGCCCCCGCGCCGCTGGCGATGCTACGCGGCCGCCACCGGCAGCGCCTGCTGGTGCAGGCGCGTCGCAGCCTCGAACTGCAGGACGTGCTGCGCGACTGGCTGGGCCGCGTCGAGGTGCCGTCGAGCGTCCGCGTGACGGTGGATGTCGATCCCTATAGTTTCATGTAGACTGACGGCATGGATACGCGCGGCATCAGCATTGTCGACCAGCTCCAGCGCCTTGCCGCGCTACCCGAGCGAAGCGGTCCCGAGATCGTTCAGGCGGCCTTGTTCAATATCCTGCTCGAGGCCGCCGCGAGCGAGCAGGCCGGCGTCGCCGACAGTCTGGCACGGCTGAAGGCGATCCATGCCGTCCGGCAGTCGGCCAAGGTCGGCAAGGACGCGCTCGACACTCTGTCCGAGATGGGCGAGCTGGAATCGCTGCGCCTGCAGATGGCGATGGACCGGCTCTCCAAGTTCATGACGAGCCTCTCCAACCTGCTCAAGAAGAGTGCCGATACCGCGGCCACCATCGCCCGGAATCTCAAATAGCGCGCACCGCCCGCGCCGCGAAGCAGCCCGGCTTGGCATTGTGGAGGTCGACGTGGACCACCGCCGGGTCGGCGAACCAGCCGCCGAGCAACGCACCGACTTCGGTGCCCGGCAGCACGTCGGCATCCGTCATCATGCCGTCCGCGTCGAAGGCGCGTGCCGAAATCAGGCGGCGGACGATGACCTCGGGCACCTCGCCCGGCGCGGGCTCAGCCCGGACCGCACCTTCGCGCACGAAGATCGCGTGGGACGACCGGTAGGGCGAGGCGACCGGCAGATGCTCGTAGGGGAGCAGCAGCAAGGTCTCGCCCGGCTCGGCATCGGCGAGGCTGACGCGGCACGGGGAGCCGGGCGTTTCGGTGCAGACGCGGCGGACGATGTCGCGCTGCTCCAGTTCGGCGTCGCTCAGCGCGAACAGCGGCGCGAACGGGGCTGCGTCGAGGGCGATGATGCGGAAGGTCATGGGCGGGCTCCTGTCTGGAGGCTCCGCTCTAGGCGCGCTGCCCCGCGCAGTCTGGCGGTTTCCGGACTTGTCAGCCGAGCCGGACGCGCACTGATGCGGCGTGGGCGGGCAGGCCTTCCGCGTCCGCCAGCAGCGCCGCCGCCGGGCCGATCGCCGCCAGCCCGGCCGCGCCGCACTCCAGGAACGTCGTGCGCTTCATGAAGTCGGTCACCGACAGTCCCGAGGCGAAGCGCGCGCGGCGGCCGGTCGGCAGGACGTGATTCGGGCCGCCGACATAGTCGCCCGCCGCCTCGGGCGTGTGGCGGCCGAGGAAAACGCTGCCGGCGTGGCGCATCCGGGCGAACAGCGCGTCCGCGTCGTCGACCATCAACTCGACGTGCTCGCCGGCCAGCGCATCGAGCAGCGCCACCGCGTCATCCAGGCTCGCGACCAGAATGATCGCGCCGTAATTCTCCCACGACGTCCGCGCCGTCCGGGCGGTCGCCAGCTCCTTCAGCTGCCGGCCGATCGCTGCCTCGACCGCGTCGGCGAAGGCCTCGTCGTCGGTGATCAGGATCGACTGGGCGACAGGGTCGTGCTCGGCCTGGCTGAGCAGGTCGGCGGCGACCCATTCGGGGTTCGAATTCGCGTCGCTGACCACGACGATCTCCGACGGGCCCGCCACCATGTCGATGCCGACGACGCCGTAGAGCTGCCGCTTGGCCTCCGCCACCCAGGCATTGCCCGGGCCGACGATGGTATCGACGGCGCGGATGCTGGCAGTGCCGTAGGCCAGCGCCGCCACCGCCTGCGCGCCGCCGATGCGGTGGACCTCGGTGACGCCCGCCAGTTCCGCCGCCGCCAGCACCAGCGGGTTGAGCCCTCCCTGCGGCGTCGGCGTCACCATCACCAGCCGCTCGACCCCGGCGACGTGCGCGGGAATGGCGTTCATCAGCACTGACGAAGGATAGGAAGCGCGTCCGCCCGGCACGTACAGTCCCGCCGCCGCAACCGGCGACCAGCGATAGCCGGCGCGCACCCCGGCATCGTCGGTGGTATCGAGATCGACGGGGCGCTGGCGTTCGTGAAAGGCGCGGATGCGGGCGGCAGCGAACTCGAGCGCGGCGTAGGTTTCGGCCGGCACCTCGGCACGGGCGGCGGCGATCTCGTCCGCGCCGATACGCGTGCCGCCCGACACGTCGACATGATCGAGCTTCTCGGTCAGCCGGACCACCGCCGCATCGCCGTGGGCGCGGACATCGGCGATGATCGCCGCGACATCGCTGGCGACATGCGCGTCACCGTCGCGCCGCGCCTCGACCAGCATGCGGAACTGGGTGGCGAAGCCGGGGCTGGCAGCATCAAGCCTGAGCGGCATCACGGAACCTCTCGACCCAGGACACGACGCGCGGGTCGGTCTTCAGCGCGGCGCGGTTGACGATCAGGCGGGACGACACCTCGGCGATGACCTCGACCTCGACCAGTCCGTTCTCGGCGAGCGTCCGCCCGGTCGAGACCAGATCGACGATACGGGGCGACAGGCCGAGCAGGGGTGCCAGCTCCATCGCTCCGTTCAGCTTGATGCACTCCGCCTGCACCCCGCGCGCGCCGAAATGCGCCTTGGCGACGTTGGGGTATTTGGTGGCGACGCGGACATGGCTCCAGGCGCGCGGGTCGTCGATGGCGGCCAGTTCGGCGGGTTCGGCGACGCTCAACCGGCAGCGCCCGATGCCCAGGTCGACCGGCGCGTAGATCTCGGTAAAGCCGAACTCCATGAGCACGTCGTTGCCCGCCACCCCGAGCTGCGCCGCCCCGAACGCCACGAACGTCGCGACATCGAACGAACGGACGCGGATCAGGCTGACCTCGGGAAGGTTGGTGGCGAATTTCAGGGCGCGGCTGTCCTCGTCGCTGAACGCCGCCTCCGGCACGATGCCGGCGCGCGCCAGCACCGGCAGCGCTTCCTTCAGGATGCGGCCCTTGGGCAGCGCGATGATCAGCTCTGGCAACACGGCCCGCGAGGTAGCCGCCGCCACGTTGCGCGTCCAGCCGCACGCTGCCACAGGGGCAGAGGTGAGCGAGGACGGTATCAGGGCAGGGTTCCGGCAGCAGGCGGCTTGGTGCCGGCTGCTCGGCGGGCCGTTCACCGCGCGGCTGTGCGAGCAGTTGGCGGAGCGGCTCGACCGGACGACGGCGACCGGACGGGCTGTGCTTGGCTGGGCCGGCGACCCGCTCGCCGACGCGCTGATGCTGCGGCTGACCGGCGGTTTCCACGCGCTGGCGCGGAGCGGCGGGCTGCCGGAACTGGCGGCGCACTACCCGCCGTATGAGAGCGACGATGCCGCGTTGGGCGCGGCGCTGGCCGGGGCGCTGCACGACGACCGGTTGCTGCCTTGGCTCGACAGCGCGCCGCAGACCAACGAGGTCGGGCGGTCGGGCGTGCTGATGCCGGGGCTGCTGGTCATCGCGGCCGAGACCGGGCTGCCGCTCGCCCTGTTCGAGCTGGGGGCGAGCGCCGGTCTCAACCTGCGCCTCGACGATTACCGCTACACGCTGGGCGGCCATGGGCATGGGCGGGCGGACGCGCGCGTCCATCTCGTGCCGCAATGGGAGGGCCCGCCGCCGCCCACTGCCAGGGTGACCGTCGCCGCCCGGCGCGGCATCGACCTCAACCCGATCGACGTGCGCGACCCCGCCGCCCGCGACCGGCTGCTCGCCTATGTCTGGCCCGAACAGGCCGAGCGCATCGCGCGACTGGAAGCGGCACTCGCCGCCGCCGCCGATCCGCCGCCCGTCGATCGCGGTGACGCGGCCGCGTGGGTCGAGGCCAATGTCGCGCCCGTCGAGGGGCGCACCGGCGTCGTCTTCCACTCGATCGCCTTCCAGTATTTCCCGGCCGGGACACAGGCGCGGATCGCCGCGCACATGGACCTCGCCGGCGCGCGGGCGACCGCCACCGCGCCGCTGGCGTGGTTGCGCTACGAGATGGCGGTCGACGATCCCGCCGCGCCCCCGACGCTCCGCCTACGGCTGTGGCCCGGCGGCGAAGACCGGCTGCTCGCCCACGCCCACCCGCACGGGACGACCATCCGATGGCTCGGCTGATCCTCGCCTCCGCCAGCCCGCGCCGGGTCGAGTTGCTGGCGCGGCTCGGGCTGGTGCCCGATGCCATCGAGGCAGCGGACGTCGACGAGAGCTGGACGGCGGGGGAACGACCGCCGGTCCATGCGGCGCGGCTGGCGGCACTGAAGGCGGCGACCGTCGCGGCGCGGCACCCCGATGCGGTGGTGCTGGCGGCGGACACGGTCGTCGCGCTCGGGCGGCGGGTGCTGCCCAAGGCGACGGACGAGGCGGAGGTGCGGGCGTGCCTCAACCTACTGTCGGGCCGACGGCACCGGGTCTTCACCGGCGTGACGGTGGTCGCGGGCGGCACGGCCCGGCACCGGCTGTCGACCAGCATCGTCGCCTTCAAGCGCTTCGATCCGCCCGAGATCGACGCCTATGCCGCAACCGGCGAGGGGCTGGGCAAGGCCGGCGGCTACGCCATCCAGGGCCGCGCCGAGGCGTTCGTACGGGCACTGTCGGGATCGTCGTCGGGCATCGTCGGCCTGCCGCTGTTCGAGACGCGGGCGCTGCTCCGCGCGGCGGGCCTCGATGCCTGAAGCGTTCATCGACCACGGCATTGGTGAGACCCGCGCCATCGTCATCGAGAACGGCGTCATCGCCGAGGCGCATGTCGAGCGCGACGACGGAGCGTTGCGCGCCGGCGACGCATGGGCGGCGCGGCTGGTCCGCATCCTGGTGCCCGGGCAGCGCGGTATCGTCGAGGCGGGCGGCATCGAGGCGCTGCTGGAGCCGCTGCCCGCCGGCTTGACCGAGGGCGGGCTGGTCCGCGTCGAAGTGGTGCGCGAGGCCATCCCCGAAGCCGGGCGGCCGCGGCTGGCGAAGGTCCGCAGCGCGCCCGGCACGTTGCGCGGGCCTGGCCGCATCGCCCACGGCCCGGCGCTGAACGAGCGGCTGGCGGCGGCGGGACACGTGGTGCACGACATCACGCACGATCCGCGCAACCGGCTCGAGGCGCTGGGCTGGGGCGAGGTCGCCGATAGCGCCGCCACCGGGCACGTCGGCTTCGCGGGCGGCCTGCTGACGATCAGCCCGACGCCGGCGATGACGGTGATCGATGTCGACGGAGCGGGCGACCTGCGGGTGCTGGCGGAGGCCGCGGCGGTGGCGAGCGCCGCAGCGATCCGCCGGCTCGGCATCGCCGGTTCGATCGGCATCGACTTCCCGACGCTCGGCGACAAGGCGGCGCGGACCCGGCTTGGCGAGCTGCTCGACGCCCACCTGCCGCCGCCGTGCGAGCGGACCGCGGTCAACGGCTTTGGCTTCGTCCAGATCGTCCGGCCCCGGCTGCGCGCCTCGCTGGTCGAGCTGTACCACCATGCGCCGGTCGCGGCGGCGGCGCTGGCGCTGCTCCGCGCCGGACTGCGCGCCGCCGGGCCGGGGGTGCGCGAGCTGGCCGCCGCGCCCGCCGTCGTCGACTGGCTGAGCGCCCGCCCCGCCCTGGTCGCCGAGCTTGAACGCCGCACCGGGGCGAGGGTGCGGTTGCGGGCCGACCCCGGCCTTGCCATAGCGGCGGGCCATGCCGCAGCCCTCCAAGCCTGAACCGCGCTGCCCGCTGTGCGGCAAGCCCGTGGCGCTGGAGCACAGCCCGTTCTGCAGCCGCGGCTGCCGCGACCGCGACCTGCTCAACTGGCTGGGCGACGCCTATGCCGTGCCCGGCGAGCCCGCCCCGACCGAGGACTGAGCGGCCGGAACCTGACAAACCTGACACCCACGCCGTGCCTCTTGATTTCCCGACCAGTTTAGATATATCTCGTAAATCGACATATCGAAATGGAGACAAGAATGTTCGGACACCACAGACACCAGCACCACCGCGGCCCGTTCGGTCACGGCATGCGCGGCGGCCGCCCCGGCCGCATGTTCCAGCATGGCGACCTGCGCCTGCTGATCCTCGCGCTGATCGGCGAGGCACCGCGCCACGGCTACGAGATCATCCGCGAGATCGAGGCCCGCCTCGGCGGTGCCTATGCGCCCTCCCCCGGCGTCGTCTACCCGACGCTGACCATGCTGGAGGAGCTTGGCCTGGTCACCGCCCAGGCGACCGAGGGCAACAAGCGCCAGTTCACCATCACCGAGGCCGGCACCGCGCACCTGGCGGAAAACCAGGCCACCGTCGACGCGATCTTCGCGCGCATCGCCGACGCCGGCGGCCCGGGCGATTTCAGCCCCCGCATCCTGCGCGCCATGGCCAACCTGCGCTTCGCCCTCAAGCTGCGGATGGGCCGCGGCGGGCTGGACGAGACCGGCGCACAGAAGATCGCCGCCGCCCTCGACGCCGCCGCGCTGGAGATCGAGCGCAGCTGACCGCCCCCCTGACAGCGCCGCCAAACCTCGCTAAACCCGCGTCATGGACATCGCCCGCATCCCCATCGGCCGCAACCCGCCGCACGACGTCAACGTCATCGTCGAGGTGCCCGCCGGCGGCGAGCCGGTGAAGTACGAGATGGACAAGGCGTCAGGCGCGCTGTTCGTCGACCGCTTCCTGCACACCGCGATGTCGTACCCCGGCAACTATGGCTTCGTGCCGCACACGTTGTCGGCGGACGGCGACCCGATCGACGTGCTGATCGTCGGCGAGACGCGGCTGGTGCCCGGCGCGGTGGTGCGCGTCCGCCCGATCGGCGCGCTGGTCATGGAGGACGAGGGCGGCGGCGACGAGAAGATCCTCGCGGTCCCCGTCGATGCGCTCCACCCGATCTATGAGGGCGTCATCAACCACACCGACCTGCCCCCCCTGATCACCCGCCAGATCGAGCATTTCTTCCAGCACTACAAGGACCTGGAAAAGGGCAAGTGGGTGCGTGTGGGGCACTGGCTCGACGCGGCGGGTGCGGCGAAGCTGATCGAGGAGGCGATTGCGCGGGCGGGGAAGTAGGTTATTGATACACTCCAGAATCGCGCACTGGACACCGAGTACATTCTGTACTACCAATTCCGTTCTGTTTTTGTTCCGCTCGAAACGAGAGTTGAGGATGCAGACCGTAAAAGCGGCAAAAGCCTCCAACGCTAAGGCTGCGCAATGCTAATTTATCGTCGTACGAGCATACTCGAGTCGTCTGCTCAGACCTTGGTGAATACCGTAAACTGCGTAGGGGTCATGGGCATCGTGACCTTCCTGTAGCCCCTCACCCCCCATACAACCGGTCCAGCCGCTCCCCGTACACGCCCTTCAGGACGTGCCGGCGGATCTTCAGGCTGGGCGTCATCTGCTCGTTCTCGACGGTGAAGGGGGCGTCGGCGACGACGATGCGCCGGACCTTCTCGGTGACCGACACACGCGCGTTGACGCGGTCGACGGCGGCTTGCAGCGCGTGCACGAACTCGGGCTCGTGGCGGAGCTTGGCCAGGTCGGTGGTCATGCCTTCGTCGCGGGCCCAGTGCAGCGCCCATTCGGGGTCGGGGACGACGACGGCGACGAGATAGGGGCGCTTGTCGCCGTGGACCATCGCCTGGACGATCTCGGGCTGCAGGGTCAGCATCCCCTCGACCCGCTGCGGCGCGACATTGTCGCCCTTGTCGAGGATGATGATATCCTTCTTGCGGTCGGTGATGACGATATGGCCGTCGGCGTCGATATGGCCGATGTCGCCGGTGAACAGCCAGCCGTCCTGCACGGCCTTCGCGGTTTCGGCCGGGGTCTGCCAATAGCCGTGCATGACCATCTCGCCGCGCACCAGGATCTCGCCGTCGGCGGCGATCCGGACCTCGACGCCGGCCAGCGGCGGGCCGACAGTGTGCATCTTGATCCGCCGCGACGGGCGGTTGCAGCTGACCAGCGGCCCCGCCTCGGTCTGGCCGTAGCCCTGCAGCAGCGTCAGGCCAAGCGCCTCGAAGAAGATGCCGACATCGGGGTTTAGCGGCGCGCCGCCCGACACCAGCGCCTTCAGCCGCCCGCCGAACTTTGCCTGCACCTTCTTGCGGACGGTGGCGTCGAGGGCGGCGTCGATGGGGCGCTCCCACAACGGCAGGCCGCCCTGCTCGTAGCGCTTGCGCCCGAGCCGCAGCGCGCGGTTGAACAGCACCACCGCAATGCCGCCCTGCTTCTCGATCTGTTTCGCGATGCGGCCGCGCAGCACTTCGAACAGGCGCGGCACCACGACCATGATCGTCGGCCGCACCTCCTCGATATTGGCGGCGAGCTTTTCCAGCCCTTCCGAGAAATAGATCTGGCCGCCCATGCCGATCGCCATGTGCTGGCCGACGGTGTGCTCGTAGGCGTGGGAGAGCGGCAGGAAGCTGAGGAACACCTCGCCGCCCGGGGTTTCGGGGAAATCCTGCTCGACGATCTCGGTCGAGCCGGCGATATTCCTCAGGATCGCGCCGTGATGTTGGCGGACGCCGCGCGGGCTGCCGCCGGTGCCGCTGGTGTAGATCAGGCACGCCAGGTCGTCGCGGGTGGCGGTCTGGCGCTTGGCGACGCGCTCAAGGTTCGGCGGATAGGCCGCCAGCAGCGCCGCCCAATTGTGGATCGCGACATCGGACTCCTGCGCCACCCGCAGCGGCTCCATGCCGATCACGGTCGTGCAGGCGAGAGCGCTATAGACCGCGGGCAGCAGCGTCGCGGCCAGCTTCTGCGTCGACACGATCGCCAGCTTGGCGCCTGAATTCTCGAGGATGTGGAGGTGGTCGGCCTCGGTATTGGTGACGTAGGTCGGCACCGTGACGCCGCCCGCCGCCATCACCGCCAGATCGGCGAGGCAGAATTCCGGGCGGTTCTCGCTGACCAGCATGACCCGGTCGCCGGGCGCGATGCCAAGTGCGGCGAGCGCGTCCGCCAGGCTGGCGACGATATCGGCGGCCTCCCGCCAGCTGGTCGCCTGCCAGGTGCCGGCGGCCTTGCGCCACAGGAACGGCTTGTCGCCCAGCTCGGCGGCACGGTCGAAGAACATCCGCGTCAGGTTCGGCCAGCGGTCGATCCGCGCGACGATCGGGGCGGGCCTCAACATCAGAAGCCGACAACGCGGCCGTCGGTGCGCGGGTCCGCCCCGCCACGCCAGCCGCCGCCCGGCAGCTGTTCGGCACCGTTCAGCTTGAGGAACGGATTGTCGGGGGCGGCGACATTGTGGCCGAGCGCCTCGAACGCGCCGCGCATCGCTTCCAGCCGGCTGCCCTTCTCGATCCGGAAACGGTCGCCGATGGCGATCAGCTGCGGCGCGGCGATCGCGTCCTGGACGCTCATCTTCCAGTCGACGACGGCGATAATCGTCTTGGCGACCTGGGCGATGATGGTGATGCCGCCGGCCCCGCCGATGGCGAGCACGACACGGCCCCGGCTGTCCATCACCAGCGTCGGCGACATCGCCGAACGCGGCCGCTTGCCGGGCTGCACGCGGTTGGCGGTCAGGCCGTCCTTGTCGGCAGGCGCGAAGTTGAAATCGGTCAGCTCGTTGTTGAGCACGAAGCCGCCCGCCACCAGCCCGGAGCCGAACGGCCGCTCCACGGTCGAGGTCCAGGCGGCGACGCCGCCTCGCGCGTCGGCGGCGACGAAATTGGTGGTGCCGGGCACGTCGTTGTCGTTGGCGGGGATGCGCGGCGGTGCCCCGGCGGGCTGCCCGGCCTCGACCTTGGCGAGGCGCGAGCCCGGCGCGATCAGCCGCGACCGCGCGGCGATATAGGCAGGCTCGATCAGGCCGGCGACGGGAACGCGCACGAAATCGGCGTCGCCCTGCCACTTGTAGACATCGGTATAGGCGAGGCGCTGGCTCTCGGCGAACAGGTGCCAGGCGACCGGGCTGTCCGGGCCCAGACCCATGTCGAACCGCTCGAGCTGTTTCAGGATCTGCAGCACCGCGACGCCCCCCGACGATGGCGGACCCATGCCGCAAATCCGGTAGGTGCGATAGGTGCCGCAAACGGCAGGCCGCTCGCGGGCGCGGTAAGCCGACAGGTCGGCGGCGGTCAGCGCGGTCGGGTTGGCGGGGGCGTGCTCGACGGCGTCGACGATCTCGGCCGCGACCGGCCCGGTGTAGAACGCGGCCTCCCCGCCCTCGGCAATCCGACGCAGCGTCGCTGCCAGCGCCGGGTTGGCGATGCGTTCGCCGGCGCGGCGGGGCGTGCCGTCGGGCGACAGGTACAGCGCCGCAGCGGCAGGCTGGCGGCTCAGCCCGGACGCGCCATAGCCGATGAAGCGGCTCATCCGGGGCGTCACCTCATAGCCGTCCGCCAGCGCGATCGCGGGCGCGAACAGGGTCGCCCACGGCAGCCGGCCCCAGCGCCGGTGCGCGGCGGCGGCCAGCGCGACATTGCCGGGCACGCCGACGCTGCGCCCGCCGGTCGCGGCAGCGTCCTGCGGCAGCGGCGTCCCGTCGGGGCCGAGGAATTGCCGCGGGCTGGCCACCGCCGGTGCGGTCTCGCGCCCGTCGAGGGTGACGATGCGCCCGCCCGGCTCGTGGTAGACCAGGAAGCCGCCGCCGCCGATACCCGAGGACTGCGGCTCGATCACGGTCAGCGCCAGCATCGTCGCGATCGCCGCGTCGGCGGCGCTGCCGCCCTGCTTCAGGATCGCCGTGCCGGCTTCCGCGGCGCGGCCCTCGGCAGCGGAGACCAGCGCCGCGTAGACGCCCGGCGCGCGCACCGCGGCGGCGGGCGGGGCGGGGGCCACGGCGGGGGTGGCGCAACCCGCCAGGGCGAGCAGCACGGCAGCGAACGGCAGGGCACGGATCATCGCATCGACCCTAGCGGCGCGTCCCGGCGGCGTCACCCCGGCGCGTGCCCGATTGCCGCGGCGACGCTGGCGAAACCGTCGCGGCGCAGCAGCGTGGCGAGTTCGGCCTTGATCCGTGTCACCAGACCAGGCCCCTCGAAGATCAGCCCGGTGTAGAGCTGCACCGCGCTCGCACCCGCCGCCAGCTTGGCATAGGCCTGCGCGCCGCTGGCGACCCCGCCGACGCCGATCAGTGGCAGCGCCCCGCCGGTCGCGTCACGCATCGCGCGCAGCACCGCGGTCGAGCGGTCGAACAGCGGCTGCCCCGACAGGCCGCCCGCCTCCGGGCTGTCGACACCGTCGCGGGCGAGCGTCGTGTTGGCGACGATCAGCCCGTCGACGCGGCCGTCGATGGCGACCCGCGCGATGTCGTCGATCTCGGCGGCGCTGAGGTCGGGGGCGACCTTGACGAACAGCGGCGTCGCGATGGCACCGCGCGCCTCGATCACGGCGGCGACCAGTTCGGCGAGCGCGGCGCGGTCCTGCAGGTTGCGCAGGCCCGGCGTGTTCGGCGACGAGATATTGACGGTCACGTAGCTCGCCAGCGGAGCGGCAGCGCGGACCCCGGTCACATAGTCGGCGATGCGGTCGTCGGCGTCCTTGTTGGCCCCGACATTGACCCCGACGACGCCGGGCCCTGCAGCGCGCGCGCGCAGCCGTACCAGCGCCGCCTCGAGGCCGTCGTTGTTGAAGCCGAGCCGGTTGATGACCGCGTGGGCCTGCGGATAGCGGAACACCCGCGGCTTGGGGTTGCCGGACTGGGCACGCGGCGTCACCGTGCCGACTTCGGTGAAGCCAAACCCCAGCCGCAGCATCGCATCGGGAACCTGCGCATTCTTGTCGAAGCCCGCCGCCAGCCCGAGCGGATTGGGCAGGTCGAGTCCCGCAAGCCGGGTCCGCAGGACCGGATCGTCGGCCCCGGCACGCGGGCCCAGCCCGGCGCGCAGGCCCGCCAGCGTCAGCGCGTGCGCGGCTTCCGGATCGAGCGCGAACAATAGCGGGCGGAGAGCGGCGAACATCGCCGGCGCTTGTGATTGGCCAGCGGCGATTTGTCGATTCCGTCCAATGATGTCCACAGGCTCGCAGCTATCCATCGCCTGCGACCCGAAGGGAGCGTCGCGTCGGCAACCGCCGGCACCACGCATCCCCACTTATACGGCCCGGGCGGTAACCGCCCGGGCCGCTTTTCCTACAGTGCCGCGCGCCGCCGGGTGCGAAGAGCGGCACCGGCCAGGCCGAAACCCAAGATTAGCTGCAGCCACACAGCCGGTTCGGGCCCGGCGCCCGCCAAGCCCGCGACCGAGACGCCGCCGGTAAAATCCTCGCCGAACGGCGCGAAATCGAACGCCGGGATCAATCCGCCGCGGCCGCTGACCTTCTGCTTCAGCGAATAGCCCTCGACCCGGCCGCCGCGGCTGGCCTGGGCGACGAACAGAAAATCCTCGCCGTTGAATACCCCGGCACCGACGTTTACGCCGCCGGTGAAGCCGGGATAGGGCTGGACGTCGAACTTGAGCTGCAGGTTGTCGTCATAGACGGACACCTGCGCGTCGCCGCTAGCGGTGGCGACGACGAGCCCGCCGGTTGAGCGCGCCGCCACCGGCCCCGCGACGGCCAGCGCTGCGACCAGTATTCCAAGTGCTTTGATTTTTATCGCACGGTGCCCCCGACTCGATGCTGCGACGTAAGCTTAGATTTTCACCGCCCGCGTCAGAGCCGGACCAGCATCTTGCCCGTGTTCGCCCCCGAGAACAGGCCGAGGAAGGCGTGCGGGGCGCGGTCGATGCCGTCCTCGACGGTCTCCTCCCACTTGATCTGGCCCGCCGCGATCCAGCCGCCCATGTCGGTCATGAACTGCGGTTGCAGATGCGCGTAGTTGCTGACGATGAAGCCCTGTATCTTCAGGCTCTTGCCGACCACCATGATGAGGTTGCGCGGTCCCGGCACGGGCTCGGTGGCATTGTAGGCGGAGATCATGCCGCACTCGGCGAAGCGCGCACCCTGCCGCGCCACCTCGATCGCGACCTCCAGATGCTCGCCGCCGACATTGTCGAAATAAATGTCGATGCCGCCCGGCACCGCGGCCTGCACTGCCGCCAGCAAATTGCCCGTCTTGTAGTTTATCGCGTGGTCGATGCCGACCGAGCGCAGCCAGTCGCATTTCGCGTCGCTGCCGGCGGTCGCGACGACGGTGCAGCCCTTGACCTTGGCGATCTGCGCGACCACCGAGCCGACCGCACCCGCGCCGCCGCTGACGAACACCGTGTCGCGGGGCTTGGGCTGGCCGATTTCAAGCAGGCCCGCGTAGGCCGTCAGGCCGGGCATGCCAAGCACGCCGAGATAGGCCTGGTCGGGCACGCCGGGGAGGCGCGGCAGCTTCTGCAGCGCCTTGCCGGACATGGTAAATGCCTCGCGCCAGCCGAACATCGAACTGACCAGATCGCCGGGCGCGAAGTCCGGATCGTTCGAGGCGACGACTTCGCCGACGGCGTGGCCCTGCAGCGGCTCGCCGACCTGGAACGGCGGGATGTAGCTGGCGCGCTCGGTGTACATCCGGCCGCGCATATAGGGATCGACCGACATCCACCGGTTGCGGACCTGCACCTCGCCTGCGCCGGGGGCCGCGACCGTCACCGTGCCGGTTTCGAAATTGGCGGCGGTCGGCAGGCCGGTGGCCCCGCTCTTCAACCGGATTTCGCGCGATTCCATGTCCGTCTCCCAGGGTTTCGTGGCGACTCGCCGGTCGCGTAACGTCCCGACATACTCGTCGCCCGGCCGCGCAGGGACAAGCCCACGCGTCCGTGCTGCCGGCTTGCGCGGCACGGCTGACCCGCGCAGCGCCGCACTCGTTTCAGGCTGCGGCCAGGCTGGTCTCTTTGCGTTCCTCGTTCGCCATCGGCCGGGCGAACGGGATTTCGCCGAGCGCTTCGGGAATGAAGGCAACGCCGGGGCGGAACAGCCGCTCGGCGCCGGACAACTGATCGCCGCTGGCCAATTGCAGCTCCAGCCGCTCGGCATCGCGGCGGCGGAATTCGGCTTCGATCGCGGCGATGGTCTCTGGCGCGGTGCCCAGCTCCGCCAGCGCCGCGCGGCCGAGTGCGATCGAGCCGTCGAACATCTCGCGCAGCGCCACGTCGACGTCGGATTTGAGCAGTTCGATAAGGTGCGTCCGGTCATAGGCACGGGCGACGATTCTGAGGTTCGGGAAGGCGCTGCGGATCGGCTCGATAACCTCGGCCGGGCTCCACTGTCCGTCGATCGCAAGCACCACGGCGTCGGCGGTTTCGGCCCCGGCGGCGCGCAGGATGTCGATGCGTCTCCCGTCGCCGAAATAGACGCGGTTGCCGAACAATCGGCTGACGTCGATCAGCTCGGGATCGTTGTCGATGCCGATCACCTCGACGCCGCGCGCCAGCAGCATCTGCGCGACGCCCTGGCCGACGCGGCCGCAGCCGACCAACACGACCCGCGCCGCGCCGTCGCGGCGGACCGCCGCCTCCGGCCCGTCGAGGTCGGGGCGCGGCGCCTCCTTCGGCTTGAACCGGCTGGCGAACCGGATCGCGAACGGCGTCACCAGCATCGACACGGTGACGACCGCGCCGAACAGCTGCGCCGCCTGCGCGTCGATCAGCTGCCCGCGCTGCGCGGTGGCGAACAGCACAAAGCCGAACTCGCCGCCCTGCGCCAGCAGCAGCCCCATCTGGAAGGCGCGCACCCAGCCGGTGCCGAAGGCGCGGGCCAGCAGGCCGATGATCAGCGTCTTGGTCGCCATCACCAGCACGACGAGCAGCAGCACCAGGCCGAGCTGGTTGCGGATGACGCCAAGGTCGAGGATCATGCCGACCGAGACAAAGAACAGGCCGAGCAGCAGGCCCCGGAACGGCTCGATGTCGGCCTCGAGCGCATGGCGATAGGGCGATTCGGCCAGCATCACCCCGGCGACGAACGCGCCCAGCGCCATCGACAGCCCGAGGCTCTGCATCAGTAGCGCGCTGCCCAGCACCGTCAGCAGCGCGGCCGCGGCGAACGCCTCGCGCACCTTCAGCTGGCCCAGGAAACGGAACAGCGGATTCATCACCCACCGCCCCGCCGCGACCAGCAGTGCCAGTGCCAGCACGGTCAGCCCGGCCTGCTGCCAGCCCGGCAGCGCGTCCGGATCGGGCACGCGCGACAGCGCCGCGACGACGGTCAGCAGCGGCACGATGGAGAGGTCCTGGAACAGCAGCATGGCAAAGCTGCGCGTCCCGAACGGCGTGTTGGTGATATCCTTTTCGGCCAGCAGCTGCATGACCAAGGCGGTAGAGCTGAGGCCCAGCGGCAGCCCGACGACCAGCGCCGCCTGCCAGCTGAGCCCGGTGACCAGCAGCAGGACCCCGGTCAGCGCCGCGCCGCACACCAGCACCTGCGCCGCGCCGAGCCCGAAGATGTCGCGCCGGAGCTGCCACAGCCGCGACGGCTTCAGCTCCAGCCCGATGACGAACAGCAGCAGCACGATGCCGAATTCGGCGAGCTCGCTTGCCGCCTCGGGATCGCTGACCAGCCCCAGCACCGACGGCCCGATCAGGATGCCCGCCGCAAGATAACCGAGCACCGCGCCCAGCCCGAAGCGCGTGAACAGCGGCACCAGCACCACCACCGCACCAAGATAGGCGACCGCTTCGATAAGCGGTTCGTGACCGGTCACGCCGCCGCCTCTCGCGCCGCCGCCGCGGCCGCGTCGAAGCCGAGCAGGATCGAGGCGTGACGGGCCCGGTGCGGCCGCGCCGGCCCGAAGATGTCGAGGCCCGGCCAGTCGCCCGGCGTCTCTGCATCGCCTTTCAGATAGGCCGCCAGCCCCTCGCGCGCGTCCGCCAGCTCGTCCGCCGAGCGCCCGACGACATGGCCGGCGAGCAGCGCCGCCGCCGCCTGGCCCAGCGCGCAGGCCCGCACCTCCGACCCGAAGCGCGCCACCCGGCCGTCGCCGCCGAGATCGAGGTCGACCGTCACCCGGCTGCCGCACACCGGCGACACCCGCACGACGCTGGCCTGCGGACCCACCAGCCGCGGCACCGGCGGCGCGGCGGCAAGGCGCAGAATCGCGGAATTATAGAGTACTTCTGACATCTTGCCCCAAGATATAGCGCGGCTGCAGCGGGCGTGGTGCAGAAAAATCCTTGGCGCGGGCGCAGCGCTGGTTTCTCGCCACCCGGGCTGACAAAGCGCGCCCGAGCGCCTACCCCGCGCGACGATGCCCGCCACCCCGCGCCTTGCCTTCCCAGCGATGTTGCTGGGCAGCATCTGCCTCGCTTTCGGGCCGTGGCTGGTGCGGCTGGCGGATGTCGCGCCGGTGGTCTCGGCGTTCTGGCGGATGGCGCTGGCAGTCGTGCCGCTGGCACTGCTGGCGGGACTCAGCCGGCCCGACTGGCGCGGCGTGCGGGGCGTGGCGGGGGTGTGCGCGCTGGCCGCCGCCTGCTTCGCTGCCGATCTCGCGGTCTGGCACCTCGGCATCGCGCGCACGACACTCGCCAACGCGGCGCTATTGTCGAACGCCGCCAGCTTCCTGCTGCCGCTGATCGCATACATCGCGGCGCGGACCTGGCCGGGGCGGAACGCCGGTATAGCACTCGCTTGCGCGGCGGCGGGGACGGCGCTGCTGCTGGGGCGCTCGGCGGACGTGTCGGCGCGGCATCTCGCGGGCGACCTGTTCTGTCTTGGAGCAGCGGTCGCCTACACCGCCTATCTGCTCGTCATCGACCGGGCGCGGCGCCAGATCGCGCCGCTGCCGCTGCTCGCGGTGGTGACCGCGTTCGGGGCGCTGTTCCTGCTGCCCGCCGCCGCCGCCGCGCCGGGGCCGTTCCTGCCCCGCGACTGGACCCCGCTGGTGCTGCTGGCGCTCGGCAGCCAGGTCATCGGCCAAGGGCTGGTAGTCTATGCCGTCGGCCACCTCCGCCCGATTGTCGTCGGGCTGACGCTGCTGGTCCAGCCCGCCATCGCCACGACCATCGGGGCGCTTCGCTTCGGCGAGGTGCCCGGCATCGCCGAAATCGGCGGCGCGGCGCTGGTCGTCGCGGCGCTGGTGCTGGTGCGTCTGCCCGAACGCGCATCGAAGGTCGCGCCGGCGGGCTGAATCGGCTATATCGGCGGCGCAATGACCGTCGACGACTATATCGCCGCCGCACCGCCACTCAGGGCCGAGCGCCTGCGCGCCATCCGCGCCATCGTCCACCGCGTCGCGCCGCATGTCGTCGAATCGATCGAGTGGAAGATGCCGGTGTACCGGGTCGGCGAGCGCTATTTCGCCACCGCCAGCCAGAAATCCTTCCTGTCGCTCTATATCGGCAAGGCGCAGGTCGACGCGCTGACCGCCGCGGTGCCGGGGCTCAAGCACGGCGGAGGCTGTCTCAACGTGACCGACGCGAAGCCGCTGCCGCCCGAGGAATTGCTGGAGGGGGCGATCCGCCAGCGCCTGCTCGACGGACCGGTCGACGAGTGCTGACGCCCCTCAGAACATCCGCTTCGGCGACGTGAACACCCGCGTCACTTCAGGCTCGAAGCTCTCCAGCGAGTCGACCCTGAACTCCGGGTCGAACGCGGGCGCATCCCAGCGGTCGACCAGCTTCTCGGCAAAACCGTACCAGCTCTCATCCCTGAACTGGTTCCGCATGTCGGTCGGCTGGCCGAGGTAGCTGTAATAATAGGCCCCCTGGAAGTGCTGGTGCCACTTGACCGCGTGGTAGATGTCGTCGCGGACATAGGGCTTCAGCACCTCGGCCTGGATCGCGCCGTGGTTGGGGATCGACAGGAGCTTGGCGAGGTCGTGAGTCAGTCCGGCGACAATCTCCTCGTCGGTGGCATCGTCGGCGCGGGCCAGCGTCGCGGTCATCAGGCAGTGGGTCAGCTGGTCGGCGGCGAAACCGACCTGGATCGCGCCTAGCCGCCGCATCGAATCCATGATCTGCAGCGGCGCGACCGACTGCTGGTGGATCATATGCTCCTTGGCGATGTGCGCCCAGTCCTCGGCGGTACCCTGCTGCATGGCGGTGAACATCGGCTACTCCCGTCCCTCGAACTGCGCCCGGTATAGCTTGCGCAGGGTGACCTTGTCGATTTTGGCGCTGCCCAGTTTGGGCAACGGCTCGGTCGCAAACCAGATCTTGGCCGGCACCTTGAACGAGGCCAGATCGCGGCTGAGCAATTCGTGCAGCGCGTCCGCCTCCAGCGCCGCGCCGGGCTTGGGATAGACCACCGCGCCGACGATCTCGCCCAGCCGCTCGTCGGGCAGGCCGAAGACGCTGGCCTCGGCGACGGCGGGATGCGCGTAGATGGCGCTCTCGACCTCCTGGCAGCTGATGTTCTCGCCGCCGCGGATGATGATGTCCTTCTTGCGGTCGACGATGAACAGATAGCCGTCATCGTCGAGATAGCCGAGGTCGCCGGTCTTGAACCAGCCGTCGGGCGCGAACGCGGCCGCCGTCGCTTCGGGCTTGTTCCAATAGCCGCGGCAGTTGGCGGCACTGCGAATGCACACTTCGCCGACCTTGCCCGCACCCAGCCACGCGCCGTGGTCGTCGGCGATGCCAAGCTCGACCAGCGGTCGCGAGGCGCGGCCCGTCGACGCTGGCTTGGCGCGGTAGTTGTCGCGGAAATTGCCGGCCCCGACGCCGTTGGTCTCGGTCAGGCCGTAACCCTGCACCGGGTGCTTGCCGGGGAAGGTGTCGGCCAGCCGGTCGACGTGTTCAGGTGGTCGCGGTGCGCCACCGCTGGCGATGTCGACCAGGCTCGACAGGTCGTATTTGGCGCGGTCGGGATGCTGCATCAGTTCGAGGCTCATCGTCGGCACCCCGACGAAATAGGTCGCCTTCTCCGCCTCGATCATGCGCAGCGCTTCGCCCGCATCCCATTTGTGCATGATCACCATCTTGCGGCCGATGGCGATCGAGACGAGCAGCACCGGCACCGCGCCGGTGATGTGGAACAGCGGCACGTTGAGCAGCATCACCTGCTGCTCGGCCGGCGCGATCCCCGCCGCCTGCGCAAGTTGCAGCAGCGCTAGGCCCGAGACGAGATAGTTCATCGCGCCGCTGACCATGCCGCGATGCGTGCTGACCGCGCCCTTGGGGCTGCCCGTCGAGCCGCTGGTGTACATGATCGTCGCGTCGTCCTCCGGGCCGATCTCGGGTAGGAACCACGGCACCGGCGGCGACGCGGCGCAGGCATCCTCAAGTCGCTCGAAGCCGAGCTCGTCGGCGACGGCGCGGCTGGTGCGGACGGTGATCAGCTTCAAATTGGTGCCGGTCAGATCGGCCAGCCGCCGCGCCCGCTCCTCGTCGGCGATGACCAGCCGCGCGCCCGAATCGGCCAGGCCATAGGCCAGCTCGTCCGGCTTCCACCAGGCGTTCAGCGGCACCGCGATCGCGCCGAGATGCAGGATGGCGACAAAGCTGGTCACCCATTCAGGGTAGTTGCGCATCGCCACCGCCACCCGGTCGCCCTTGGCGATACCGTGGCAGTGCTGGAGGCAGGCGGCGACCTTGATCGCCTCCGCATAGACCGCGGCGAAGCTCAGCCGCTCGTCGCGGTAGACCAGGAATTCCTTGTCGGCGTTGGCGGCGAAGAAGAACGCCAGATAGTCGCGCATGTTGGCGGGCGCTTCCGCGAACACCGGCAACGTCGCCTCGCGCACCCGGGCCTCGCCGACCGCAAGCTGGCCGCCCGGCGCAATAAGCTGGTCGATGACCGCATTGAGCGCGGTGTCGAGCTCGGACTTCATGACTTCTCCCTCCGCGCGGTCTGGTGCCGCGTCGGCTCAATCCATGCCATGCGTGGCGGGCTTTGCAATGGCGACACAACCGACTTTATTAAATGAGGCGGGCCTCGATCGGTCGCGGTCGCCGAGGTTGCGCTGCCAGCTGCATCGTTCGCAGGAGAGGCAACGTGCTTGGAACCGCCTTCTTCGCGGTCGATAATCCAGCGAACCTGTCAAGAATATCACTCACAAAATCTTGTACCCAAACGACACGCCCGCCACCCAGTTGCGTCCGGCCCCCTCCACCAAATTGCAACAGTGCGACCTGATCGACGTTTTGCGTCTCTTCTACGCCGGTAAATACACGGCTGATATAGCGCCGACCACGCTCAAACTTTCCGGCAAATTTCATTTCTCTAACGGCCCATCTTGCTGCATCAAGTAAGCATTCAACATGAACTAACTGTTTGCTTAATGGATGAAATCCAACAACATCTAATTCGCCTTCAAAGCCACCATTGGGCCGAGGTCCGACTAGAACTGACTTTCGTACAAAATAGCCGTTGTGTTCAAGCCATTCAGCCACGAGGTCTTCCATATGGTTCGACATTAAACTAGTAACCCATCAGTCGGGCGAGCCGATCGCCGTGGAACCCGGCGTCGCCGAAGGTCTCACCCGCCGCACGCGCCCGCTTCATGTAGAACCCGATGTCATAGTCGTCGGTCATGCCGATGCCGCCGTGCATCTGGACGCCCTCGTTGGTGGCGAGCTTTGCCACTGACCCGGCCTTGGCCTTGGCGAGGCTGACGAACAGCGCGCCGCGGTCCTCGCCCGCATCGAGTGCCTGCAGCGCCCGCAGCGTCGCCGAGCGGGCCAGCTCGATTTCGCAGAACAGGTGCGCGGTGCGGTGCTGCAGCGCCTGGAAGCTGCCAATCTTCTGGCCGAATTGCTCGCGCTGCTTGAGGTAGTCGACCGTCGTTGCGAACGCCTGTGCCGACACGCCAAGCATCTCGGCGGCAAGCGCTGCGCGCCCGGCATCGAGGATGCGGTCGAGCAGCGCGCCGCCCTCGCCGAGCCCGCCGAGCATATCCGCCCCGTCGACCTGCACGTCGTTCAACGTCACCTGCGCCGCGTTGCGGCTGTCGACCATCGACGTGCGCTCGGTCGCGATGCCGGGGGCGTTCGCATCGACGAGGAACAGCGTGATGCCGGCGGCATCGCCGTCCGCGCCCTCGGTCCGCGCCGCGACGATGAACGTGTCGGCGACATGGCCGTCGAGCACGAAGGTCTTGCGGCCGTTCAGCTTGAAGCCGTTGCCCGACGGTTCGGCGCGGGTCGCGACGTGGTGCGGCGCATGGCGGGCCTTCTCGTCGGCGGCGAGCGCGAACAGGCGTTCCCCGGCGGCGATCTGCGGCAAATATTTGGCCTGCTGCTCCGGGCTGCCCGCCGCGACCAGCGCGGAAGCCGCGAGGATCGCGGTCGACAGCAGCGGGCTGAGCGACAGGTTCCGCCCGGCCGCCTCCATGATCAACCCGGCCGCGACATGGCCGAATCCCGCGCCGCCATGCGCCTCGGGCACCAGCACCCCGGCAAAGCCCATCTCGGCCATTTTCGCCCAGGTCGCGCGGTCAAAGCCGGTGGCGTCGCGGCTGTCGCGCAGCTTGCGCAGCTGCGCCGGCGGCGCTGCGTCGCGGAAGAACCCCTCAGCCGACTCGCGGATCATCGTCTGGTCGTCGGTCAATACCAGTGCCAAAGTTCGAGACTCCCCTCGCGCGGCGGGCTCTTGCGGCCCGGTTGCGCCGTTCTAGCTGTTCGGCAAGCGCCGGCGGGTATCGCGACCGGTCATCTCGATCATGGTCTCGATGCGGATCAGGCGCTTCTCGTGATCCCGGACTTCGGTCCGCGTCGACGATATGTCCAGCGTCAGCCGATCCAGCTCGTCGCGCATCACGATCAGGTCCTTGACGCTACCGAGAACCCGCTCGAGGACGCTCACGCAGACGCCTTGATGCGCGCCATCTCGGCCTCGTGAAAAGCGGTGTCCTGTCGCGCTCGCTCGAGGCTTGCGCGCATCGAGACGACGGTCTGCTCCAGTTCGTCCGCCAGCAATTCCAGCGCCGACTCGTCGACCGGGTTAATTTCCTCGTAACCTTGCGCCGCGCGCCGAACCAGCTCGCTTGTCGTTAGCTTCATGCCGCGGGCGCGCTGCTCGATCGCTTGCTTTTCCCGCTCGGTCATCATCACGACGACGCGGGCAGTCATTGGGGCGACCTGCATGTCCATAGGTTGAACATAGGGTATGCGCCGGGTGGAGGCAAGCGTCACTATCAGGCCCCGGGCAGCTGCAGCACGCGCTTGGCGATGATGTTGAGGTTGATCTCCGACGTGCCGCCTTCGATCGAATTGGCGCGGCTCCTCAGCCACGACCGCGCCGCATCGCCGTCGCCGTCGTGCGGACCTTCCCACAGCAGCGCGTCGGAGCCGCCGATGCTCATCAGCAGTTCCTGCCGGCTCTTGTTGAGTTCGGTGCCGTAGTATTTCAACATCGACGACAGCGCGCCGACGCCCTGCCCGGCCTTCGCCTCGTCCTTGACCCGCTCCATGGTCAGACCAAACGCCCAGGCGTCGATCTCGTGCGCCGCGATCTGCGCGCGCAGGCCCCCGTCGCCCAGCATGCCGTCGTCGAGTCCAAGCGTTTTTGCGGCGCTCTGGCCGAGCGAATCGCGACCCGCACCGATCGCGTCGCCGCCGCCGATCATCTCGCGCTCGTGGGTAAGCAGGTACTTGGCGATGTCCCAGCCCTTGCCGGGCTCGCCGACCAGATTTGCCGCCGGCACCCGCACATCGTCGAAAAACGTCTGGCAGAACGGCGACGCGCCCGAGATCAGCTTGATCGGTGAGATCGAGACGCCGGGCGACGCCATGTCGAACAGCAGGAATGAAATGCCGAGATGCTTCGGCGCGTCCGGATCGGTGCGGACCAGGCAGAAAATCCAGTCGGCCTTGTCGGCATAGCTGGTCCAGACCTTCTGGCCGTTGACCACATATTGCTCGCCGTCCAGCCGCGCCGAAGTACGCAGCGACGCAAGGTCAGAACCGGCGCCGGGCTCCGAATAGCCCTGGCACCAGCGGATTTCGCCGCGCGCGATGCGGGGCAGATGCTCCAGCTTCTGCGCCTCGCTGCCATAGTGGATCAGCGCCGGCCCCAGCATCCAGATGCCGAACGACGACAGCGGCGAGCGTGCGCCGATGCGCCGCAGCTCGCTGGCCAGCACCTTTGCCTCGTCCTTCGACAGCCCGCCGCCACCATAGGCCGCTGGCCATTCGGGCACGGTCCAGCCCCGAGCCCCCATCGCGTCGAGCCATTGGCGCTGTGCCGCACTCAACCGGGCGGCGCGACCGCCCCAGCAGATATCCGCGTCGCGGGTGATCGGGGTCCGCATCTCGGCCGGGCAATTCGCCTCCAGCCAGGCCCGCGTCCCGGCGCGAAACGCATCCAGATCGGCCACCTATCCTCTCCCGTTGTCTTATCGTTGCCGCCGACTATGGTGCGCGGCGCTTGGCGGTCAAAGGAAAATGAGCAGACGATGACCGGCGCTTTCCAGATTGCCCTCGACTTCCAGAGCCTCGGGTTGCGTCCCGAGCTGTTCACGCTGCCGGCGTTCAGCATCGGCGACGTTGAGCTGGGCCCGTTCGCGCTGCGCTGGTACAGCCTCGCCTATATCGCCGGCATCCTGCTCGGCTGGGCCTATCTGCGCCGCATGTTGCGCGCGCCGCAGCCGCCGATGACCGTCGAGCAAGCCGACGATTTCGTTACCTGGGCGACGCTGGGCATCATCGCTGGCGGGCGGCTGGGCTATGTGCTGTTCTATAATTTCCAAAACTACGCCGCGCACCCGGCCGAGATATTCAAGTTGTGGGACGGCGGCATGTCGTTTCATGGCGGTGCGATCGGCATGGCGCTGGCGATCCTGTGGTTCGCCGGCCGCAACCGGATCAACGCGCTGCGGGTGGGGGACTATGTTGCCTGCGTCGTGCCGATTGGCCAATGCTTCGGTAGGCTGGCGAACTTCGTCAATGGCGAGCTGTACGGACGCATCACCGGCACGGAATGGGGTATCATCTTCCCCGGTACCAACGGCATGCCACGCCACCCGAGCCAGTTGTACGAGGCATTCGGCGAGGGCGTGGTGCTGCTGCTGGTCCTCGCCTGGCTGTTCTGGCGTACCGATGCGCGGCTGCGACCGGGGCTGCTGTCGGGTGTGTTCATCGGCGGCTTCGGCATCGTGCGCTTTGTCATCGAGTTTTTCCGCGAACCCGACGCGCAGATCGGCTTCCTGCAGTTCGGGCTGACGATGGGCCAGTGGTTGTGCCTGCCGATGATCCTGATCGGTGCGCTGATGATCCTGACCAGCGGCCGGCGACGGGTCTCAGCTTCGGCGTGAGCCTGGGCGACGCGCTGGCGCGCGACATCGCCGCGCGGGTCAGTATCCCGGTCGCCGAGTGGATGGCGCGGTGCAACGCGCATTACTACAAGACCCGCGATCCACTGGGTGCGGCGGGCGACTTCACCACCGCGCCCGAGATCAGCCAGATGTTCGGCGAGCTGATCGGTGTTGCCCTGGCCGACGTCTGGGGGCGGGCCGGGCAGCCGCCGGCGCGGCTGGTCGAGCTTGGGCCGGGGCGCGGGACACTGATGGCGGACCTGCGGCGCGCGGCGCGGTTCGACCTGCCGGTGCATTTCGTCGAGACCAGCCCGGTGCTGCGCGCCGCCCAGGCGGCCCGCGTACGGCGCGCGCAGTGGCACGGCGACCTTGCCGGGGTGCCGGGCGACCTGCCGCTGCTGATCGTCGCAAACGAGTTCTTCGATGCCCTGCCGGTGCGTCAGTTCGAGCGCGCCGGCGACTGGCGCGAACGCCATGTCGGCGCGGGATTCGCGCCCGTGCTGGCCGGGCTGCCAGTCGATGCGCTGGTGCCGCCGCACGCTCGCGCCGCGCCGCCGGGCACGGTGGTCGAGACCTCGCCCGCGTCGAGGGCCGTCGCCGCCGAGATCGGGGCGCGGCTGCGGGCGCGCGGCGGCATCGCGCTGATTATCGACTACGGCTACTGCGGTCCCGCCACCGGCGACACGCTGCAGGCCGTGCGCGGCCACGCCCATGCCGACCCCTTCGCCGCGCCGGGCGACGCCGACCTGACGGCCCACGTCGATTTCGCGGCGCTGACGGCCGCCGCGGGTGTGACGGCGCACGGGCCGGTCGGACAAGGCGCGTGGCTGGAGCGGCTCGGCATCGGCGCGCGCGCCGCGGCCCTGAAAGCCCACGCGACACCGGCGCAGGCCGCTGATATCGACGCCGCAGTGGCGCGGCTGACGGGGGAGATGGGCGAATTGTTCAAGGTGATGGCGCTGACCGGGCCGGACTGGCCGGTGCCCGCGGGGTTCGCGGCGTGACGGCCTATCGCGACGGCTGCGTCGACGACGCGGCGGCGATCCGCGCCGTCTATGTCGCCAGCTTCGATCCGATGTTCCGTCACCTCTACGCTCCCGCCGACTACGACGCATTCATGGCCGGGTACGACGAGGCGGCATTTCGCGCGCAACTTGGCGACCAAGCCTATGCCTTCCGGATCGCCGCGCCGGCGGGACGACCGATCGGCTATTGCAAGCTGGGGCCGCCTTCCCTGCCCTATGATCCCGAAGGCCGCCGCTGCATCGAATTGCGCCAGCTGTATCTGCTCGACGAGGCCAAGGGCGGCGGGGTCGGGGTCGCGCTGATGGACTGGGCGATCGTCGAGGCCCGGCGGCGCGGCGCCGTCGAGATGTGGTTGTCGGTGTTCAGCGATAATCCCCGCGCCCGGCGATTCTACGCCCGCTACGGCTTCGAGGAGGTGTCGGAATTCGCGTTCATGGTCGGCAGCCATGCCGACCGCGAATTCCTGTGCCGGCTGCGACTGCATGATTGAGGCGGTGACCGCGAGCGTGCTGGCGCGGACCCGCCACGGCTTTCTCGGGCGGCAGGGCGGTGTCTCGACGGGGCTGTATGCCAGTCTCAACTGCGGTCTCGGCTCGGACGACGACCGCGACGCGGTGCGCGAGAACCGGACACGGGCGGTAGCGGCGGCGGCCCCGGGCGCTGCCCTGGTGACGCTGCATCAGGTCCATAGCCCGACAGTGGTGACGGTCGGTGATGACTTTGCTGATAATTCGCGTCCGCAGGCCGACGGCATGGTGACCCGCACCCCCGGCCTGGCGCTGGCGATCCTGGCGGCCGACTGCGCGCCGGTGCTGTTCGCCGATGTCGAGGCCGGCGTCATCGGGGCGGCGCACGCGGGCTGGCGGCCGGCGCTGACGGGCGTGCTGGCGAACACCGTCGCGGCGATGGTGGCGCTGGGGGCGGTGCCGGGGCGCATCGCGGCCGCCGTTGGCCCGACGATCGGCCGCAAAAGCTATGAAATCGATGATCTTTTCCGGGACCGGTTCCTCGGAGACGACCCGGCGCACGACGATTTCTTCACCCCCGGGCGGCCCGGCCACCACCAGTTCGATCTGGAGGGCTTCATTGTCCGCCGGCTGGCGGTGGCCGGGGTCCGCCGGATCGAGGCGCTCGGGCTCGACACCTATGCCGATCCCGCGCGCTGGTTCAGCTACCGCCGCACCACTCATGCCGGTGAGCCGGACTATGGCCGGCAGATCTCGATGATCGCGCTTTAATCGGGCTTATGCCCGCTGCGGCGGACGCCGGCCACCACCGCCAGCATGACGATGAGCGTGCCGAGCAGGCCGATGGCGACCTGATGCTCGGCGACCAGCTGCAAAATACGTTGCATCGCACGCCTCCCTGATCCCCCCGGACATGGCAAAGGGCCGGCCCGCACCCGGACCGGCCCTCAGTCAGCTCCGGCGGTTCAGCAGCGGCCGCCGCGGTCGATGGCGCGGCCGGCGAGCGCGCCGCCGCCGGCACCGAGCACGGTGCCCAATGTGCGGTCGCCGCGCCCGGCGATGCCGTTGCCGATCAGGCCGCCGGCGATCGCCCCGACGATGGTGCCGGTCGAGCCGCTGCCGCAACGATAGCCGCGGTCACGGCGCCCGTAATAGCGGCGGTCGTCGCGGCCATAGCCATAGCCCTGCTGGCCGTAATAGCCCTGCCCGTAATAGCCCTGATTGTAGCCGTCGTAACCGTAGCCGTAGCCGTAGCCGTAGCCGTAGCCGTAGCGCGGCTGGGCGTAATAATTGCGGCGGTACTGGCCGTAGTGATGGCCGCGGTCGTGCCGATAGTCGCGGCGATAATCGCGGTCGCCGCGGTCGTAGCCGCGCCGCTCGTCGTAGTCGCGCCGCTCGTCGTAGCCGCGCCGATCGTCGTAGCCATAGCGGTCGTCGTCGCGCGCGCTGGCCGCGGCCGGCACCACGGCGGCGGCCACCGACACGGCGACGGCGGCGTTGGTGAAGAGCTTGGCGATCATGTCCGGTCCTCTCGTCTGCGGCCGATCGATTCGGCCCGTTGCAGACGGTTTAGGCGTGTCCGGATGCGCCGGGTCTGAACGCGATCGTCAGTCGCCGTTCACGTTCAGGGCCGCCAGCGCACCGCCGCGGGCGCGGGCCAGCCGGGCGGGCGGGCGATCAGTTGCGCCGCCTTGAGCAGATACTTCGACCAGATCAGCGGGCTCGCCGTCATCACCCCGGCGCGGCGCAGCGAGGCCAGCGCCTCGGCGTTGATGCGGCGGCGGCTGCCGAAACCATCGTTCGACAGCCCGCCGTCGCGCATCGTCACCAGCGTCGCCGTCAGCGGTGCGGCGGTCAGCCGCTCGCGCCCGAAGAAGCGCAGCATCCAGTCGAAATCGGCACCGCTGCGGATGGCGGGGTCGAACGCCCCGACGCGGTCGAAGGCGGCGGCGCGGGTGTAGAAGCCGGGGTGCGGCGGCATGTGCGCAAAGCGCAGCATCCACGGCGCGAACGGGGTGGCGGGATAGGCGCGGCGCAGCTTGGCGGGGTCGCTGGCGGATACGATGGCGACGCCGCCCGCGACCGCAGCGGCGCGCGGGTTGGCCGCGGCGGTGTCGGCGATCAATTGCGCGGCATCGGTGCGGCAGAAGAAATCATCGGCGTTGAGAAAGCCGATCAGGTCGCCGGTGGCCTGCGCGCGGCCCTTGTTCATGGCGTCGTAGAGGCCGCGGTCGGGTTCGCTGACGAAAAGCGTGCCGGGGCGGGCGTGGGCGCGGACGATATCGGCGGTGCCGTCGGTGGAGCCGCCGTCGATGACGATGTGCTCGACGTTGCCCGTTTGCGCCGCGACCGAGCGCAGCGTGTCGCCGATGGTCGCCGCCGCATTGTAGGCGACGGTGACGACCGAAACCCTCAACGCGCCGCCTCGAACGCCTTCAGCGCGTCCGCGAGCCCCTCGCGCAGGCCGATCCGGGGCCGCCAGCCGCGTGCGGTGAGGCGCGACGAGTCCATCAGCTTGCGCGGCGTGCCGTCGGGGCGCGACGTGTCGAACACCAGCCGGCCCCTGAAGCCGACCACGTCGCAGACCGTCTGCGCCAATTCCGCGATGGTGACGTCGTCGCCGACCCCGACGTTGATGTGCTCGCTCTCCGAATAGGTCTTGAGCAGGAACACCAGCGCGTCGGCGAGATCGTCGACGTGCATGAACTCGCGACGCGGCGTGCCCGAGCCCCATATCGTCATGGTCTCCGCGCCCGCGTCGCGGGCCTCGACCGCCTTGCGCAGCAGCGCGGGAATGACGTGGCTCGACTCGAGGTCGTAATTGTCACCGGGCCCGTAGAGGTTGGTCGGCATGGCGCTGATGTAATCGCGGCCAGCTTGCGCCCGGTAGGCCTGCGCCAGCTTGATCCCGGCGATCTTGGCGACCGCGTACCACGCGTTGGTCGGCTCGAGCGGGCCGGTCAGCAGCGCGTCCTCGCGGATCGGCTGGGGGGCGAGCTTGGGATAGATGCACGACGAGCCGAGGAACAGCAGCCGGTCGACGCCGGCGCGGTCGGCGGCGCTCAGCACGTTGGTCTCGATGACCAGATTGTCGAGCAGGAAGTCGAGCGGCCGCGCCGCGTTGGCGGCGATCCCCCCGACCCGGGCGGCGGCCAGTACGACGATGTCGGGGCGGGCATCGGCGACCCACGCCTCGACATCGGCCTGGCGGGTGAGGTCGAGTTCGGCGCGCGCCGCGGTCAGGATTTCGCAGTTCTCGGACGCCAGCCGCCGCACCAGCGCGCTGCCGACCATGCCGCGGTGGCCCGCGACCCAGATGCGCTTGGCTGTCAGGTCAGCCATTATGGCGGGCCGCCGCCGCCCGGTCGCTGGCCACCATCTCGGCAACAAGCTGGTCCAGCGAGGTCGTCGCTTCCCAGCCCAGCCGGGTCCGCGCCTTGGTCGGATCGCCGAGCAGGAGGTCGACCTCGGTCGGCCGGAAATAGCGCGGGTCGACCCTGACCACGACCGCGCCGGTGGCGGCGCAGGTGCCGGTCTCGTCGACGCCCGCGCCGGACCATTCGATCGTGCGCCCGATCTCCGCGAAGGCCAGCTCGACGAAGCTGCGGACGGGGGTGGTGACGCCGGTGGCGAGCACCCAGTCCTCGGGCGTCTCGTGCTGGACGATCCGCCACATGCCCTCGACATAGTCGCGCGCATGGCCCCAGTCGCGCCGGGCATCGAGATTGCCGAGGTAGAGCGTCGCCTGCGTGCCGGCTTCGATGGCCGCCACGGCGCGGGTGATCTTGCGGGTCACGAAGGTCTCGCCGCGCAGCGGGCTTTCGTGGTTGAACAATATGCCGTTGGTGGCGTGGATGCCGTAGGCCTCGCGGTAATTGACCGTGATCCAATAGGCATAGAGCTTGGCCGCCGCATACGGGCTGCGCGGGTAGAAGGGCGTCGTCTCCGACTGCGGCACCGCCTGCACCAGCCCGTACAGCTCCGAGGTCGAAGCCTGGTAGAAGCGCGTCGTCCGCTCGCGGCCGAGGATGCGGATCGCTTCCAGCAGCCGCAGCGTGCCGATGCCGTCGGCGTTGGCGGTGTACTCCGGCGTCTCGAAGCTGACCTGCACATGGCTTTGCGCGGCGAGGTTGTAGATCTCGTCGGGCTGCGTCTCCTGCACCAGCCGGATCAGGTTGGTCGCGTCGGTCATGTCGCCGTGGTGCAGGAAGAAACGCGTCTGCCCCTCGTGCGGGTCGTGGTAGAGATGATCGACGCGGGCGGTGTTGAAGCTGCTCGACCGGCGCTTGACGCCGTGGACGACATAGCCTTTGCCGAGCAGCAGTTCCGACAGATAGGCCCCGTCCTGGCCGGTGACGCCGGTTATAAGCGCGGTCTTGGTCAAGGTCTGGTCCGGGCGGCGGCGGGGGAGCGGCCCTCTAGCAAGCGGCGGGCGCTTCTGTCCATTTCATGCGGTCGAGACGCCGCAGCAGCGGCCACAGCAGCACGCCCGACAGGCCGGTTACCATCAGGATGAGCGGGATCGGCACCCCGGCCCCGGCCGCCGCCCCCGCCGCCAGCGCCGCGCCGACGATGAAGAAGGCACTGATGAAGGCGTTCGCCGCGATCGCCCCGGCCCGCGTCTCCGCCCCGCTCGCGGTCTGCAATATGGCGTAGAGCGGCACCGAGAAGACGCCGCCGGCCGCGGCCAGCACGAACAGGTCGAAGGCGATGCGCCAGGCCTGCCACTGCGCGAAGAAGGCGCGCGGCGCGAGCGGGCTCGCCGACACCGGCATGGCGCGGATCGAAAACAGCAGTTCGACCCCGACCAGCGCCAGCACCGCCACCGCAAAGGGCGCGGCCCGGGCGGTGATCCGCCCCTTCAGCAGCCGCGCGACGCCGACGCTGCCGGCCGCGATGCCGACCGAAAACGTCGCCAGGAACAGCGTCGCGACACCCTCGCTGGCGTGCAGCACGCCCTTCACCAGCGGGATGAACTGCGTCGTGTATACCGTGCCCAGCCCCCAGAACCACGAAATCGCGATCGTCGCGTCGCGCACCGCGGGGTTGCGGTAGGTCTCGCGGACGATGGTGCGGGTCGAGGTGAGCGGGTTCCAGTCGACCGGCCGCGCATCGGCGGCGGGCGGCGCGGGCGGGATGGCGCGCGCCGTCACCGCGCCGAGCAGCGCGAAACCGAGGATGCCGATCGCCGCCCAGTCGACCGGCAGCAGCCCGCCGAGCACCTGCCCGAGCAGGATCGCCACGAACGTCCCACCCTCGGTCAGCCCGGTGCCGAGCAGGACTTCCTGGGGCTGCAGATGCTGCGGCAGGATCGAATATTTGATCGGGCTGAAGAAGGTCGAATGCACGCCCAGCAGGAACACGACGCCCATCAGCAGCGGGATCGAGGTGCCCGACAAGGCCAGCGCGCCGAGCGCCATGATGCCGATCTCGGCGGTTTTGACGACCCGCGCGATGTGCGCCTTGTCGACCGCATCGGCCAGCATGCCCGCGATGCCCGAGAACAGCAGGAACGGCAGCATCAGCATGCCGGCCGCGATGCTGACCAGCCCCGCCGCACCCGCCGGATCGTCGGCGAGCAGCCGGTAGGTGACCAGGAACAGCATCGCGGTCTTGTAGAGATTGTCGTTGAACGCATTGAGGAACTGCGTCGCGAAATACGGGCCGAAGCGGCGGGTGGCGAGCAGCTTCACCGCTGCAGACTAGACCGGTCCGCTGCCCCGTGTCACCTTCAACACCGGATCGTAACGAAACCGCCCTATCCAGGCGCCGGGGAGAACCACAATGTCGCAACAATTGCTCGATCTGATTGGCCGTTTCGGCGGTGCCGACGCCATTGCCGCGATGGCCGCCAAGGTCGGGCTGACGCCCGAGCAGGCGCAGTCGGCGATGGCCGCGCTGATGCCGGCGGTCGCGGGCGGCATGAGCAAGACCGCGCAGACGGCGGGCGTCGAGGCGCTCGATGTCGCCGCCGCACCGACGGCGATGGTTGCGGAAAACCCCGCCAGCGTCACATCGCCCGCGGCGGTGGCGCAGGGCAACGACCTGGTCGGCCAGATCTTTGGCGGGGCCGGCGGCGCGCAGGCGGTAAGCGACCATGCCGCGCAGGCGACCGGCCTGTCGCCCGCCATCCTGGCGCAGCTGCTGCCGATGGTGACGACGCTGGCGGCGGGTACGCTGGCCGGCAAGGCGAGCGGGCCCCACGGTGCCGGCGGCACGCTGATGGGGATGCTCGACGTCAACAAGGACGGCAATCCGCTGGACGACATCATGGGCTTTGCCGGCAAGCTGTTCGGACGCACCTAGTGTCCCTATGTTGACCCGGTGACTCGGGCCAAACGCAATCTCGACTGGGGCTTTCCCCGCTGGCGCGACTATGGGTCGGGCAGCGCCGCGGCGACCGTGCGCAGCTGCGACCGCGACGGCTGCGAGGCACCCGGCGACCGGCCCGCCCCCAAGGCCCCGAACCGTCCTGAACGCTGGTATTTCTGCGAGCGTCACGCGGCCGAATACAACGCCGGCTGGAACTACTTCGAAGGCCTGAGCGAGGAGGAGGCGAAGGCCCGCGAGGCCGATGCCGGCGGCGAAACCCAGTTCAAGCGCGCCTCGCACTGGGCGTGGGCCGGTCCCGGCGATGGCCGCCGCAGCCGCGGCGAGCGCGACGCGCTGGCCGCGCTCGAACTCGACGACGACGCCGACATGGTGGCGGTGAAGTCTGCCTATCGGCGGCTGGCCAAGGCCAATCACCCCGATGTCTGCCCCAACGACAAGAATGCGGCGCTGCGCTTCCAGGCAATTCAGGCGGCCTATGCGGTGCTGGTGACGGCCGACGCTGCCCGAGCCTAGCTCCCGGCGGCACGCTCCGCGACGATCTTCCTGACCTCGGGCACCATGCGGGCGTTGAAGCGCGCCAGCACGGGATGGTCGCCGCCCGAGCCGAACTGGGTGACCAGGTCGCGGCCGTTCCAGTAATGCAGTGCGAAACCCGGGCTTTCGGCGACGATCATGTCGCGGCCGTCGGGTTCGCCGGTGTCGAGGCCGCGGAAGTCGAGCGCGACCTGCGGCGCGGTGGCCGGGCAGACGCTCAAGGTGGTGCCGCCAAAACCGGTCAGCATGCCGCGGTGGAGATGGCCCGACAGGATGCGGATGACCTGCGGGTGCTGCGCGACGACGGCGCGCAGCCGCTCGATCCAGAAAGCATCGCTATCCTCGCTCATCCACGCATTGCCGCTGTCGATCGGCGGGTGATGGAGCGCGATCAGCGTCGGGCGATCGGGCGCGGCGGACAAGGTTTCGTCGAGCCAGGCGGCGCGCTCGGCGGAGAAACTGCCGCCGTGGCGGCCTTCCTCGAGACTGTCGAGCATGACGAAGCGCAATGCATGATCGTCGACGACGTAACGCACGTCGCCGTCCGGAGTCATCGGCAGGTCGTCGAAAACCTCGCAGAAATTGGCGCGCAGGTCGTGATTGCCAAGGATCGGCCAGACCGGGAACGGCAGATTGTCGAACAGATGCCTGATCGTCCGATACGATTCGACGGCACCATGCTCGGTCAGATCGCCGGTCGCGAGCAGCACGTCGGGCACCCGCCCGTCGGCGCACAGGGCTTCGATAACGCTGTCGAGGCGTTTCCGATTCAGCTCGTTCGGATCCCCGGGCTGAAAACCCAGATGCGCATCCGTGATTTGCGCGATTAGCATCGCTGACCCATCGGAAGCGGCCCCCTATCCGCTACCATCGCAAGTTACGCATACATCTTACATCTGGATGCAGGGAGGCAAGCATACCGTTTGGACATGGCTGCCGTTACTTTTCCATGGCTTGATAAACCCCGTCCCAGTCGGCAGCCGGGGGCATGATACGATAGGCGGCGATCCGCTCGGCGTAGACGCCAGCGAGCTTCGCCATGCCCAACGCCTCGAAGCTGGGGACGAGGTCGGCCAGTTTCAATGAGGCGCTGTCCCAGTGCTGGGTGCGATAGGCGGCGAGGAAGTCGGTCTGCGCCGCGGCCAGCGCGCCGTGCTCGGGCGTCGCCGCCTCTGGAGCGGCGAGCAGCGCGAACAGCCGTTCGGGCGCGTCGCGGCCGACCACCCGCACCGCGTCGAGCTCGAGCATCGGAAAGCCGCCAAGCCGCGCCGCCAGCTCGCTGCCGACCGCGATCGGCACGCCGTAGAATTTGGTCAGTCCCTCGATCCGGCTGGCGAGGTTCACGGTGTCGCCCAGCAGTGAATAGGACAGACGCTGCGCCGAGCCCATGTTGCCGACGCAGCAAGTGCCGCAGTTCAGGCCGATGCCGATCTTGACCTCGCCCGGCCAGTGGCTACCCGGCGGTCGCGGGTCCAGCGCGTTCAGCCGGTGCAGCGCCTCGACCATCGCCAGCGCCCCGCGCGCCGCGTTTTCGGGATGGTCGGGATCGTCGAGCGGCGCGTTCCAGAAGGCGAGGATGGCGTCGCCGATATATTTGTCGATGGTCGCTTTCCGGCCGATCAGGATGTCGGTCATCGGCGTCAGGAATTCGATCAGGAACTTGATGAGTTCCTGCGGGCCGAGCTTTTCGGAGATGCGGCTGAAGCTGCGGATGTCGCAGAACATCACCGTCATGTCGCGCTCCTCGCCGCCAAGCTCGAGGGAGCCGGGATCGCGGGCGATCCGCTCGACCATCTCGGGCGACAGGTAACGGTCGAAGGCGTTGCGAATATAGGCGCGCGCCCGCTCCTCGCGGTAATAAGTGAACGAGGTCACGACCATGTAGGCGGTCACGATGGCCAGCGCCGGCACCGTCGGATCGACGAGCAGCTGGTGGTCGCGGTAGGCAAGCCACGAGGCGACGAAGCACCCGGCCAACGCGATCAGCGCCACCACCCCGCCCCAGGTCGCGCCCAGCCGCGGCAGCGCCAGCGACAGCAGCAGCCCGAACAGCACGATGCCGAGCCGCTCGACGCCCGGTGCCCAGTCGGGGCGGACGACAAAGGCACCGAGGATCATCTGCTCGACCGCCTGGGCATGGACGATGACGCCGAGCTCGCGGTCGGCGATCGGCGTCGCGACAAGGTCGCGCAGGCCGGCCGCGCCGGTGCCGATGAAGACGATATTCCCGGCGAACAGCCGCTCCATCTCCGCCCTGGGCAGCGCGCCCTGGAGGATCTTCCACGCCGGCACGATGCGGTCAGGGCGGGGCAGCGTGTAGTTCATCCACAACTCGCCCGCCGGCGTCGTCGGCACCTCGAAGCTGCCGACCTTCAGCTTGACGACGCCGGGCGCGCCGCCGCCCATCTCGCCGCTGCCGTCGGTGCCGCGCACGATGATCGCGCCCGCCTGCTGCGCCACCCGCAGCGCCTCGAGGCTGAGCGACGGCACGATGCGGTCACCGATTCTGGCCAGCAGCGGCGCGCGGCGGATGATGCCGTCGCTGTCGCCGACGATGGACACGAACCCTGCTCCCGCCGCCTGGGCCGACAGCACGGTGAGCGGCACGATGGCACCGTTGAAGCCGGGCAGCGCATCCTCGATCGGCGAGCCGAGCACCGCGATGCCGCCCTTCTGCTCCGGCCGCACAGCGTTGGCGTCGCGGGTCAGGAAGAAGCCGGGGATGGTCGGGGTGCGGGCCAGCGTCTGGCCGAGCAGCACGTCGTGGTCGGCCATCCTCGCGACGCCCGCAAAATCGCTGGTCGCATCGGGCGAAGCGGCCAGCATCTTGGCGATGCGCGCCGGCGAGGTCCGGTCGGGTTCCGCAAAGACGATGTCGAAGGCGATCGCCGACGCCCCGGCGTCGGTCAGCAGCTGTGCCAGCCGCGCGACGTCGGTGCGCGGCCACGGCCATTGCCCGAGCCGCCGCAAGGTCTCGTCGTCGATGTCGACGACGCGCACCGGCGCGGGCTGGTACTCCCGCGGATAGGCGCGCTGGTAGGTGTCGAACAGCAGGTTGCCGAGCGAGCGCAGCGCCGGCACCTCGGCGACGTGCAGCGCCAGCAGGATCAGCGTCGCAACGACGCCGGGCAGCGCCAGCAGCGCCCGCGCGCTGGCCAGCGCGCGCAACCTGCCGCGCAGCGTCGATGATGCGATGACCGCCATGTCCCCCGGCCCAGCATAGCGCGCCCGTGTGGCCGCGCCAGCGACTTCGTTGGCTGCGGTTGACCTGCCCGGCGTTAACCGATTAGAGTGAGCACAATACCCTTCGGTCGCGCGTTTGGGTAACGGGGTGTTCGGGGTTCATGACAAGTCGTTTCGCGCTTGCGAACGGAGCCGTCGTCTGCGCGGCGCTCCTTATCGGTATGCCCGCGGCTGCCGACCCGGCGATCTATCTGTCGGCGGACGGCCGCGCCAGCATCAATCCTGATTTCAAGGACAGCCCGCCGATCGCCAGCGACCCGGACTACGGCCTGGTCCTGCAGGCCCCCGACGATGTCGAATTCACCCTCGCCTACGCCCAGAAGCGCGCCAGCGCGGGCGATCTCATCGGTGCCGCGGCGGCGCTGGAGCGGCTGCTGCTCAGCAAGCCGAACTGGCACGCGGCGCGGCTGTTCTATGCGGCCGTGCTGGTCCGCCTCGACGATCTGCAGGCGGCGAAGCGCGAACTGGCGTTGCTGAAGGCCGTCGAGTTGACGCCGGACCAGACCGCCGAGCGCGTCAAATACGAACGTCTCGCCAACCGCCAGACCGCCAAGAGCCGCATCACCGGCCAGGTCTCGCTCGGCTTCGCATATGACAGCAACGCCGTCGCGGCGCTGGCCAACGCCGTCGACCTCGGCGCCGGCGTGCCGGCCGAGGACGACGGGCTGGCGGTGGTGGCCGCGGGCAACCTGTCGGCGGCGACTCAGCTGGGCGAAGGTGCCGAGATCTACGGCTCGTTGTCGGGCATCTCCAAGAACGACATCTCGGGGCCCGATCAGCGCTACCTGCGCGGCGACGCGGCGGTGGGTATCGGCTTCGCGGTCGCGGGATTTGGCGTTCGCGTCGCCGCGCTGGCGAGGGATGTCTCGATCTTCGGCGACCATTATGAATTCGACTATGGCGGCCGGGTCGAGGTGTCGCGGCGGCTCGGCACCCGCAGTTCGATCGACGCCAACATCGAAGTCGTCCAGCAGAATTACGACGAACCGGGCTTTGCCGTGGTGCCGTTTTTCGGCAACGGCCGCGACGGCACGCGCATCGACGGCACGATCGGCTTCACGACCCGGCTGACGGCGCGCCAGACGCTGTCGTTCAATGTCGGTTATGAGGACAAGGATGCCGATTACCTGCCGTTCGCCTATCGCGGCGCTCACGCCAGCTTCGCCTATTCGGCGCTGCTGGGGCGCGGCTCGTATCTCAGCCTGGTCGGCTCGGTGCGCGACTATCGTTACCGCCGGCCAGACCTGCTGTTCACCACCGTCAAGCGCCACGACACGCGCACTTTCGCCCGCGTCGCGCTCGGTGGCCCGTTGTCGGCGTTCACCGCCGCCGGCTCGACCGCGGACTTCCGCGAGCGCCTGATCCTCGAAGGCGCGCTCAGCTATACGCGGCGGGATGCCAAGGCGCCGTATCTGGACTATGACAGCGTCGGTGCCGAGACGCGCCTGATCTACCGGTTCGGGAGCTAGCGATGCGCACGCCATTCGTCCTCGCCCTGTTGGCCGTCGCCGCGCCGGCGCTGGCCCAGTCGAATAACGCAATCGGGGTCAACGCCGCGATCCGCAATCAGGTGTCGATGAAGGCCGCCGGCGATGCGGCCCCGCGCCCCGCCGTGCTGCGCGAATCGGTCCGTCTCGGCGACACGATCACCAGCGGCCCGGCCAGCCAGCTGCAGGTGCTGCTCCGTGACCGCTCGATCTTCACCGTCGGCGCGAACGCCCGGATGACCATCGACAAGTTCGTCTATGATCCGGCGCGCGGCACCGGCGATGTCGCCGCCTCGGTCGCCAAGGGCGCCTTCCGCTTCATGTCGGGCCGGACGTTGAGCCGCACCGGCGGCAGCGCGGCGGTGACCACGCCGGTCGCCTCCATCGGCGTGCGCGGCACCATTCTCGAAGGCGTCGTCGGCGAGGACGCGATCTTCACCGCGGCCGGCGAGCAGGGCATACCCGGCACCGGCAGCGATCCGGCGACCGCGACACTGATTGTGCTGCGCGGTCCAGGGCCACGCACCGACGGCCTCGACAAGCCCGGCTCGATCGAGATCACCTCGGGCAATGCTAAGGTGTTGATCGACAAGCCCGGTTTCGCGGTATTCATCGGTGGTCCGGGCCAGGCACCGATCGGGCCGTTCCTGGTGTCGGCGGCGGCGTTCTCCAAGCTCGGCGAGTTGTTGCGCCCGCCACCGACCGGCAAGGGCGCCGACGATGGCCCGGTCGACGTGCAGAGCGCGGCGGTGGCGAGCGGCGAAATCCTCCAGCAGGCCGAGTTCAGCGCGCATGTCGTCTACGACCCGGTCTTCACCGAGTTTCCGGTGGTCGCCTCGGACAATCTCGGCGTGCCCTGCGATCCAGGCCCGGGCGGCGACAGCGGCGGCAAGTTCTGCCCGCGCTAGGCTGAACGCGCTCGCCGGGGTCGCGGCTCCGGCAGCCAACGTTGGCGCTGCCGCCGAGCGTCGTGCTGTCACACTGTCAATTGCTCTGGCTTGGGCTAGAATGCCCCGAGCAATGGAGGGAGCGCTGCCTTGACCGCCGAGATTGGCCAGTTCGCCTGCCTGCTGGCGCTGATGCTGGCGTGCCTGCAATCGGTGGTGCCGATGATCGGCGCGGCGCGCGGCGACCCGGCGCTGATGGCGTTCGGACGCACCGCGGCGCAGTTGCAGGGGCTGCTCGTGCTGCTCGCCTTCGCGGCGCTGGCCCGGTCGTTCGTGATTCAGGATTTCTCGGTGGCGCTGGTCGCCGGGCATTCCAACCTGACCCAGCCGGCAATCTACCGATTCGCCGCGAGCTGGGGCAACCATGAGGGCTCGATGCTGCTGTGGGTGCTGATCCTGGCGCTGTTCGGTGCCGGGCTGGCGACCTTCGGCGACGGCATCCGCGACGCGCTGCTGGCGCGCGCGCTGGCGGTGCAGGGCATGATCGGCGCGGCGTTCATGGCGTTCCTGGTGTTCACCTCGAACCCGTTCGCGCGGCTCAGCCCGGCGCCGTTCGACGGGACGGAGCTCAATCCGCTCCTGCAGGACCCGGGGTTGGTGCTGCATCCGCCCCTGCTTTACCTTGGTTATGTCGGCTTCTCGGTAGCGTTCAGCTTCGCCGCCGCGGCGCTGATCGAGGGTCGTGTCGATGCGGCGTGGGCGCGCTGGGTGCGGCCGTGGATTCTCGCCGCCTGGGTGTGCCTGACCGCCGGCATCTGCCTGGGCTCGTTCTGGGCCTATTATGAGCTTGGTTGGGGCGGCTGGTGGTTCTGGGATCCCGTCGAGAATGCCAGCCTGATGCCGTGGTTGATGGGCACCGCACTCCTACACTCCGCACTTGTGCTGGAGCGGCGGGGGGCGCTGATCAGCTGGACAGTGCTGCTGTCGGTGCTGACCTTCTCGCTCAGCATGGTCGGGACCTTCGTGGTGCGTTCGGGGGTGCTGACTTCGGTGCATGCGTTCGCGGTGGATCCGGAGCGCGGGGTGTTCATCCTGGCGCTGCTGTGCGTGTCCACCGGCGCGGCGCTGGCGTTGTTCGCGTGGCGGGCACCGGCGATGAAGTCGGGGGCGCTGTTCGGCGCGGTCAGCCGGGAGGCCGGTCTGACGCTCAACAACCTGTTCCTGATGGCGGCGACCGCGGTGGTCTTCCTCGGCACCTTCTACCCGATCATCATGGAGGCGGTGAACGGCGACAAGATCTCGGTCGGGCCGCCCTATTACGACATCGCGTTCGCGCCGGTGATGGCGGTGCTGCTGGTTCTGGTCACCTTCGGGCCGCTGCTGCAGTGGAAGCGTGACAGCGTCAAGTCATTGTTCGCAAGAGTAAAATGGGCAGCCGTCGCGGCGCTCGGCATGGCGCTGGCGGCGATCATCGTGCTCGGCCCGAAGCTGATGCTGGCGGGCCTGGGCTTCGCTCTGGCGGCGTGGCTGGTCGCCGGCGCGGGCGTCGTCCTGGCGCGGCGCTGGCACGTCATCCGGTCCACCCCGATGAGCGTCTTCGGCATGATACTGGCGCACGCCGGGCTCGGCATCGCCTGCGCCGGGGTCACCGCGATGGGCAGCTTCGCCGCGTCGAAAACCCTGGTGATGCGCGTCGGCGAGACCGCGACGATCGGCCCGAACCGGGTAACGCTGAACGCGCTCGGCGACGTCCGGGGCGTCAACTTCACCGCCACGCGCGCCACCTTCAGCGCGCGCAACGGCAACAGCATCCGCGACCTGGTGTCGGAGCGGCGCTTCTTCCCGAACAGCCGCAACCAGACCACCGAGGCCGGCATCGGCGGCGGCCTTCTCGGCAATGTCTACGCCGCGATCGGCGAGGTCAGTCCGTCGGGCGGCGTCACCGTGCGCCTGTATCACCACCCGCTGGTCGGCTGGATCTGGGGCGGCGTCATGCTGATGGCGCTGGGCGGCGTCGCCAGCCTGTCGGACCGCCGCTTCCGCCTCGGTGCCGCCGCCCCGGCACGGCTGCCTCTGCCGCAGCCCGACATGGTCCCGGCCGAATGAGCCGCTGGCTGTTCATCCTGCCGGTGCTGCTGTTCGTCGGGCTGGTCGCGGCGTTCGGCATCGGGCTGACCAAGGACCCGAGCCAGATTCCCTCGCAGCTGATCGACCGGCCGCTGCCGCAGTTCGCCCTGCCCGGCCTGACCGCCGATGCGCCCGGCCTCGCCAGCCACCAGCTGACCGGCGAGCCGCAGCTGCTCAACGTCTTCGCGTCGTGGTGCGCCGCTTGCCCGCAGGAGCATCCGATGCTGACCCGGATCGCCAGCGAGGGCGTTACCGTTAACGGCATCGACTGGAAGGACAAGCCCGAGGATGGCGCGGCGTGGCTGGCGCGGCTGGGTAATCCCTATGCGCGGGTCGGCAGCGATCCGGGTGCGCGCACCGGCATCGACCTCGGCGTCACCGGCGTGCCCGAAACCTTCGTCGTCGATAAGCGCGGCCGCGTCCGCTACAAGCAGATCGGCCCGATCGATGCACAAGCGTGGGAGACGGTGCTGAAGCCCATGCTGGCGAAGCTGGCGGCGGAGGCGTGAAGATCGCCCTCGTTGCGGTGCTGCTGATCGCCGCCCCCGCCCTCGCCGTCCTCCCCTCTGAACAGCTCGCCGATCCGGTGCTGGAGGCGCGGGCGCGCAGCATCAGCCAGGAACTGCGCTGCGTCGTCTGCCAGAATCAGTCGATCGACGACAGCGACGCGCCGCTCGCCGCCGACTTGCGCGTCATCGTCCGCGAGCAGCTGCGGCTCGGCAAGACCGACGAGCAGACGAAACAGTATCTGGTCAGCCGTTACGGCACCTATGTGCTGCTGCGCCCGCCGCTGCGCCCCGACACCTGGCTGCTGTGGCTGGGGCCGTTCGCGGCGCTGGGGCTGGGCGGGCTCGGCGTCTTCGCCTATCTGCGCACGCGCCGCGGCGGCGCGCCGGTGCCGCTGACCGACGACGAGGCGGCGCGGCTCGACGAACTGATCGAACAGGATTCGCATTGAACAGGTTTGTGAACTGATGTGGTTGTGGGCGGTGCTGACGGTGATCGTCGGCGTGGTGGCGGCGGCGCTGACGGTGCCGCTGGTCCGGCGGCACGAGGCGCGGCCGGGTAACCGCGGCGCGGCGGCGGCGGCGCTCGCCGACAGTCTCGCCGACATCGACGCGCAGGTCGCCGCCGGCGTGGTGGGTGCGACCGAGGCAGACGCGCTGCGGATCGAGGCGAAGCGGCGGATGCTGGGCGCGGCGCGGGTGCCGGACCAGGTGGCGCGGCCGCTCGGGTCGGCGGCGCTCGGGCGGCTGGCGATCGGGCTGGCGGCGTTCGTCGCCGTCGCCGCGACCGCGCTCTATACGACGCTCGGCCGGCCCGACCTTGCCGTCGAGGTCCCGGCAACCGTCGCCGATGCGGCGGGCGGGGCGGCGGGCGGGCAGCCGTCGCCGGCCGACATCGATTCGATGGTCGGCCAGCTGGAACAGCGCATGGCCGACAACCCGGGCGATGCCGAGGGCTGGCGGATGCTGGGCTGGTCCTATTTCCAGACGCAGCGGTTCCAGCAGTCCGCCGACGCCTATGCCAAGGCGGTCAAGCTCGCGCCGACCGGCCCGGGCTTTGCCAGCGCCTACGGCGAGGCACTGGTCCAGGCGGCGAGCGGCGTCGTCAGTTCGGCGGCGCGCCAGCAGTTCGACGCGGCACGCGCGCTCGACCCCGCCGACCCCCGCGCCCGCTATTTCATCGGCGTTTCGAAGGAACAGGCGGGCGACCACCGCGGCGCGCTCGACGAGTGGCTGGCGCTGCTGAAGACCGCACCGGCCGACGCGCCGTGGGCGGCCGAACTGCGCCGTGTCGTCGGCGAGACCGCCAAGGGCGCGGGCATCGATATCTCGGCGCAGTTGCCGGCCGCCGCCGCCCCCGCCGTCACGACGGTGCCGAACCCCAGCGCCGAGCAGGTGCAGGCGGCGCAGGCGATGGCCCCGGCCGACCAGCAGGCGATGATCCGCGGCATGGTCGACGGCCTCGCCGCCAAGCTGAAGGCCAACCCGAAGGACCCGCAAGGCTGGGTCCGCTTGATCCGCGCCCGCATGGTGCTGGGCGACCGCGCCGCAGCGTCGGCGGCGAAGGCGGATGCGCTGGCGGCGCTGAAAGGCGACGCGGCGGGCACCGCGGCGGTGGAGGCGGGCGCAGCGGCGTCGGGAATCTAGCCCAGCGTCGCCAGCTGCTCGCCCATCAGGCGGTGGAGGAGATTGATCGCCTTCAGCGGGCGGACCATGACCTTGAAGTGGATGATCTGCCCGGCGGCGTCCCAGCGGATGATGTCGACGCCGTTCAGCGCGATGCCCTCGATGACGTTCTCGAATTCCAGCACGGCGCTGTCCGCCGCCAGCCACTCGCCAGTGTAGCGGAAGCCGGGGCCGCCCAGCACCTGCTCGGCGCTGGCGAGATACTTCCAGACGATGTCGCGGCCGCGCTGCGGGGTGTGGACGACCGGGCTTTCGAAGACCGCGTCCGCCGCGATCATGTCCCGCAGCGCCGCCAGATCGTGGCTACGCATGTAATCGTACCAGCGGGCGAGCGGGGCGGTGGTCATCGCGGCATTCTATGCCCATCGTGGTGTGGACGGCCAGCCGTTCGAGCGAGGGCCGCGCTTCAACGGTTTGCGGGCTGGGGCTGCTGCATGGCCGGGGCCTGGTTAACGACGCTGGGGTTGACCCGGCCGCGCCAGGTCTGTGTCGCGACGACCACGACGAACACCACCACGGCAGCGATCACTGCGATGACCAGCATCGGGCCCTTGTTGCGTAACGGCATCGGCGAAATATCCTTCTGCCGCGCGCCAACGGTTGGCGGCGGCGGAAGGGTGCATGGCGCTGCGGCACCGGGCGCGCTAGACTTGCCGCCATGTTCATCGCGATTACCGACACGGTGTCCGTCGCCGGGCAGATTGCGCCCGCCGATATCGCCGCGGCCGCCGCCGCCGGCTTCGTCCATGTCGTCAACAACCGCCCTGACGGCGAGGCCTGGGGCCAGCCAGACGGCGCCGCGGTGGCGGCCGCCTGCGCCGAGATGGGGATCGGGTATGACGCCATCCCCATCGATCACAGCGGCTATGCGATGCCGCAGGTCGAGGCGATGGCGGCGGTGCTGAACGGTGCTACGGGCAAGGTGCTGGCATTCTGCCGGTCGGGCACGCGCTCGGCGAACCTGTGGGCGCTGGCGGAGGCGTCGCGGGGCGGCGATCCGGACGCCATCGTCGCGGCGGCAGCGGCGGCGCGCTACGACGTGTCGAGCCTGCTGCCGACGCTGCGCGGGCTGGCGGCGCGGTGACCCTGTTCCTCGCCTCGCTGGTGGCGATCGCGCTGCTGGTCGGGCTGTGCTGGGCGCTCGGTTTCCGGGACGCGCCGGTGCTTGCCGACGCCGCTGCTGCCGAGCGGGTCGCGGATGCGGCGCTGACCGGGTTCCGGGCCGCCAAGGTGGCGCTGGCGGCGGACGGGCGCGGCGCGCTGCTGAAGGGGCGCGACGGACGGCTGGTCGCGGTGCGCCCGGTCGGCGACCGCTGGCTGGTGCGCGAGGTCAGCGGCGCGCGCGCCGAAGCCGGGCGCATCGTGCTGCCGCGCGAACCCGGCGCGAGAGCGTTCAGCCTCGATCTCGGCGGCGTGCCGGCATGGCTGTGAGCCTGCCCAACGTCGTCGCGCTGGCGACGCCGGGGTTCGTCGCGCTGGTCGCGCTCGAGATGCTGCTGGTTCGCCGCAGCGGGCGCGGGGCCTACGACTGGCGCGATTCGGCGACGTCGCTGACGCTCGGGCTGGGCAGCACGGTGGCGGGGCTGCTGGTGGGCGGGCTGATCGCCGCGGCCTACACCGCCGCCTTCGGTTTCCGGCTGTTCGACATTCCGGTCGCCTGGTGGTCGGGCGCGCTGTGCTTCGTGCTGTATGACCTCGCCTATTACTGGTTTCACCGCACCGCGCACCGGGTGCGCTGGTTCTGGGCGGGCCATGTCGTCCATCATTCTAGCCAGCACTATAATCTGACCACCGCGCTCAGGCAGACCTGGACCGGCGCGCTGGCGCTCAGCTTCGTCTTCTACCTGCCGCTGTTCGTGCTCGGCTTTCCGCCCGTGCTGGTGCTGTTCGTCGGCGGGCTCAACCTCGTCTACCAGTTCTGGATCCACACCGAGCTGGTCGGGCGGCTGCCGGGCTGGGTCGAGGCGGTGATGAACACGCCGTCGCATCACCGCGTCCATCACGGCAGCAACCCGCGCTATCTCGACCGCAACTTCGCCGGGGTGTTCATCGTCTGGGACAGGCTGTTCGGCACCTTCGAGCCCGAGGACGATGCCGAGCCGGTGCGCTACGGCCTGGTCCACAACCTGCCCGGCTTCAACCCGCTGTGGGCGGCCTTCCACGAATGGGCCGGCATCGCCCGCGACGTGGCGCGGCCGGGCAGCTGGCGCGAGCGCTGGCAGCGGCTGGCGGGACCGCCGGGCTGGGGCAGCGGCGACACCACGCACGCGATCCGCGAGCGCTGGGAAGCTGAAAATAATCCGCAGACGGAACGGAAACTGCGGACGGGAGTCTTGGCTGAATAGTCAGCAAGGACAGCATCATGGCCACGAAAGCACCGCGCAAGCCCGCCACCGCCCGCAAGGCCCAGGTGCGCAAGCCCGCCGCGCCGAAGCCCGCGATAGAGTCGGCCGCCATCGCCATCGCCGCCGCACCGATCAAGGCGACGACCCCCAAGGCGGCGCCGCCATCGAAGCTGCAGACCGCCGCGACCGCGCTGACCCCCGATCCGTCGGCGATCGCGATGCTTAAGGAGGATCACCGCGCGGTGTCGGCATTGTTCAAGGAGTTCAAGGACGCCTCGCCCAAGCGCAAGCTGGAGATCGCTCGCCAGACCAGCACCATGCTGAAGGTCCACACGGCGATCGAGGAAGAGATTTTCTACCCTGCCGTCAAGGCGCGGATCGAGGACGACATGGTCAACGAGGCGGTCGTCGAGCACGCGTCGGCCAAGGATCTGATCGCCCAGATCGACGGCATGACCGGCAGCGAGGAGCTGTTCAGCGCCAAGGTGACGGTGCTGAGCGAGCTGATCGAGCACCACGTACACGAGGAGGAGGCCGAGATGTTCCGCCAGGCCAAGGCCGCCGACGTCGACCTCGAAGCGCTGGGCGGCCGCATGGCGGCGCGCAAGGCCGAGCTGAAAAAGGACAAGAGCTTTAGCGTCACCGGCTGGCTGAAGGGCCTGACCCGGCGCTAGGGCAACGCCGCCCGGCTCAGGGCTTCCTGAACCGGTAGGCGAACTGGTCGGTCTTGCCGCGGACGCTGGGGTCGAAGACGATCGCGGTATGCGGGTCGGCTGGGTTAGCAAGCGCGCTGCTCTCGCCGTCGAAGGTGAAGCCCGCGGCGACGACCTCGGCCTTGACCGTCGCTGGGTCGATGCGGTGGAGCGTCTTGGTCGCGTCCAGCCCGGTGCCCGGCGCGGCGTGGTCGACGATGACATAATAGCCGCCGCTCTTCAGCTCGGCGAACACCGCCTTGTTGAAGCCCATCACCTGCTCGGGCGTCTGTCCGTTGTGCATGTCGTGATAGTTCTGCGCGGTCCAGGCGACGTCGAGCTTGCCGAGCCAGGCCGGATCGGCGGGCGTCGCGACGACGACGATGTTGCTGCCCGGCGCGGCCGCCATCGCGTCGATCGCCTTGGTCGGCTCGGCATAGGCGGCGCGGGCCTGCGGCGGGATCACCGCGACGACCTTGCCGGTGTCGCCGACCGCAGCCGCGAACACCCGGGTGAAATAGCCGCCGCCCGGGATGATGTCGGCGACCACCGTGCCCGGAGCGATCTTCGCGAACGCCAACATGTCGGCGGGCTTGCGGTCGGCATCGCGGGCGGCGTCCTCGGCCGGACGGACCGGCGGTGCGGCAAGCGCCGGGGCGGCGAGGACAAGCGCGAGGGCGGTGGCGATCAGGCGCATTCAAGGTCTCCCAAAGGCTGCGGTCGAGTGCCGCTTAATTCCGGGAGGATGCCATGGCGGCGACGGGTCCGCAACGGTCGCAAAAAAGGGCGGCCCGATGGATGTCTCCACCGGGCCGAGGTTGTTTCCTTGGGGAGGAAGTGGATTACAGGTTGTAGGCGCGCTCGCCGTGGGCGGTGATGTCGAGGCCTTCGCGCTCGGCATCCTGGCTCGGGCGCAGGCCCATGACCTTGTCGATAACGAAGAACAGCACCGCCGAGCCAATGCCCGACCACAGCAGCGTGATGCCGACCGCCTTGGCCTGGATAATCAGCTGGGCACCCATGTCGTAGGTGCCGGCGATCGCCGGGAAGACGGTGTAGTCGATGGTGCCCTGCCCACCGAGCGCCGGATCGGCGACGATCGCCGTGGCGAGCGCCCCGACGATGCCGCCGATGCAGTGGACGCCGAACACGTCGAGCGAGTCGTCGTAGTTGAAGATGCGCTTCACCCGGCCGACGAACAGGAAGCAGATCGGCGAGACGATCAGCCCGAGGACGATCGAGGTCATCGGCGCGGCGAATCCGCTTGCCGGGGTGATCGCGACCAGCCCCGCGACCGCACCGGTGGCAGCCCCGAGCAGCGACGGCTTGCCGTGGACGAACTGGTCCATCAGCGCCCAGCTGACCGCCGCCGCGGCGGTGGCGACGAATGTGTTGATGAAGGCGACCGCAGTGACGCCGTTGGCCTCCAGGTTGGAGCCGGCGTTGAAGCCGAACCAGCCGACCCACAGCAGCGACGCGCCGATCATCGTCATCACCATCGAGTGCGGCGGCATCGGTTCATGACCATGCCCGATCCGCTGACCGATCATCAGGCAGCCGACGAGGCCAGCGATACCGGCATTGATGTGGACGACGGTGCCGCCGGCGAAATCGAGCGCGCCCATGCCCCAGAGGAAGCCGTAGTCGGTCGGTGCGTCGGCGAGGAAGTCCGGGCCCGCCCAGTACCAGACCATGTGGGCGATGGGGAAATACACCACCGTCAGCCACGCGACGACGAAGACGATCAGCGAGCTGAACTTCACCCGTTCCGCGAACGCCCCGACGATCAGCGCTGGCGTGATGCAGGCGAAGGTCATCTGGAAGACGACAAAGGCGAATTCCGGAATGTAGACGTTGTTGGAGAAGGTCGCGGCGAAGGTGCCGCCTGTAACCCCCATCAGCCCGAGCTTGTCGAAGCCGCCGATGAACGCCGGGGCAAAGCTGTTCGTCGAGGTGAAGGCAAGCGTGTAGCCCCAGCAGGTCCACACCAGCGCTGCGACCGAGACGATCATGAACACCTGCATCAGCACGCTGAGCATGTTCTTGCTGCGCACCAGGCCGCCGTAGAACAGCGCCAGCGCCGGCACCGACATCATCAGCACCAGCGCCGACGAGATCAGCATCCACGCGGTGTCGCCCTTGTCGACCATGCCGGCCATCTGCTCGACGGTCGGGGCCTTGATCAGGTCCGCGGCGAACGCCGGGGCGGCCATGAGCAGCCCGCCCGCTCCTGCCAGTTTCGATGCGAGTTTCATTGGCCCTGACCCCTCCTAGAGCGCGGTTTCGTCGGATTCGCCGGTGCGGATGCGGACCGCGCCGGTGACTTCGGCGGTGAAGATCTTGCCGTCGCCGATCTGGCCGGTGTGCGCGGTCTGCTGGATGGTCTCGACCACCCGGCCGGCGATGGCGTCGCTGACGACGACCTCGATCTTGATCTTGGGCACCATGTTGGTGGTGTATTCGGCGCCGCGGTAGATCTCGGTCTGGCCCTTCTGGCGGCCGAAACCCTTGACCTCGGTGATCGTCATGCCTTCGACCCCGGCGGCGGTGAGCGCCTCGCGGACCTCGTCGAGCTTGAATGGCTTGATGACGGCGATGATCAGTTTCATGGCGGCTCCCCCGTGCCTGTCGGGAAGCCGCGATGCACGGACCGTGCCAGTTTCGCCCAGTCTGTTGCGGTGCAGCAGACGCGCTGTCACGATGCCGTAATTTCCGGCAGTGCCTGTTTAGCGGGCAGCCAATGCAACGATCGCCGGCCAAGCCGCCTCGACCGCCGCGTCGCCAAGCTCGATCAGCTCGTCGGCGCGGGTGAAGTTGCGCACGTCGACATGGCCGATGACGGGCGCAAGCTCGAGATCGGGCGGATCGAGCGCCAGGCTCTGCGCCGCCAGGTGGCTCATCATCAGGCTGAGGCCGGCGCGGCCGACGCGAAGCGGCGTCATGATGCGCTTGCCCGGCGGCATGCCCTTCTCGGCGCGACGCAGATAGTCGCCCTGCAGGTTGACCGCCAGCACCGGCGACTTGCTGAGCGCCCGCACGGCGCGGACCGGCACCGGGGCAAGGACGCCGCCGTCAATCAGGATGCGGCCATCAGTGCGGACCGGCGGAAACACGCCGGGAATGGCGATGGAGGCGCGCACCGCCTCGACGATCCGCCCGCGGGTGATCGCCACCTCGGTACCACTGACCAGATCGGCGGCGACGACCGCGACGGGGATAAACAGGTCCTCGAGATGGTCGTGGCCGAACTGGCGGCGCAGGCGATTCCGCACCGTGCGCCCGCCGAGCATCGAACCGCGGCGCGGATCGACATCGAGGAAGCGGACGATGTGGCGCATGTTGACGGCGCGCGCCATGTCCTCGAGCACGTTCAGCCGGTCGGCGGCGAGGCACACCGCCGCCAGCGCGCCGATCGAGGTGCCGCTAACCGCGTCGATGGTAACGCCGCGCCGCTTCAGCGCGTGCAGCACGCCGATATGCGTCCAGCCGAGGCCCGCGCCGCCGCCCAGCGCCAGTGCCAGCTTCATTCCCGGCCGGTCATTCGTAGTCGGCGAGCAGCGCCCTTGCCTGTTCGGCCTGGGCCTCGTCGACCAGCAGCCGCACCCCCGACACGCCGGGGCCGATCAGCGAGGCGATCGCCCCGTCGAGGATCATCGCATCGATGCCGGCCGCCTGCAGCCGGCCGCAGACGATCTGGGCGGCGACGGGATCGTAGATGGTTTCGAGCTCGATCACGCCGCCGTGCCGCCGACCGTCAGCCCTTCGATCAGCAGGGTCGGCTGGCCGACGCCGGCGGGCACCGACTGCCCGCCCTTGCCGCAGATGCCGACGCCCTCGTCGAGCGCGAGATCGTTGCCGATAGCCTTGACCCGGGTCAGGACGTCGGGGCCGTTGCCGATCAGCGTCGCGCCCTTGATCGGCGCGCCCAGCCGGCCGTTCTCGATGCGGTAGGCCTCGGTGCAGGTGAACACGAACTTGCCGCTGGTGATGTCGACCTGGCCGCCGCCGAAGGACTTGGCGTAGATGCCGTTCCGGGCGCGCGACAGGATCTCAGCCGGATCGTCGGTGCCGCCGAGCATGAAGGTGTTGGTCATGCGCGGCATCGGCGCGTGGTTGAAGCTTTCGCGGCGGCCATTTCCGGTCGACTTGCCGCCCATCAGGCGCGCGTTCAGCCGGTCCTGCATATAGCCCTTGAGGATACCGTCCTCGATCAGGATGGTGCGCTCGGTCGGCGTGCCCTCGTCGTCGATGGTCAGCGAGCCGCGCCGGGCGTCCATCGCGCCGTCGTCGACGACCGTGACGCCGGGCGCAGCGACGCGCTGCCCGAGCATGCCGGCAAAGGCGCTGGTGCCCTTGCGGTTGAAATCGCCCTCCAGCCCGTGGCCGATCGCCTCGTGGAGCAGGATGCCGGGCCAGCCGGGGCCGAGCACGACGGTCATCTCGCCCGCCGGGGCGGCGACCGCCTCCAGGTTGACCAGCGCCTGCGCCAGCGCGACGTCGATGGCGGCGTTCCAGGTCTCGGGCTTCAGCAGGTCGTCGTAGAGGTAGCGGCCGCCAAGGCCGTGGAAGCCGGTTTCGCGGCGGTCGCCGTTCTGGGCGACGATTTGGACGTTGAGGCGGACCAGCGGCCGCACATCCCGTGCCCGCGACCCGTCGGCGCGGACGATTTCGACCACCGACCACGACCCGAGCAGGCTGACCGACACCTGTGCGACGCGGGGGTCACGGGCGCGGGCGGCGGCATCGATGGTCTGGAGCAGCGCGATCTTGTCGGCGAACGGCACCGCGCTCAGCGGATCGGCGTCGGTGTAGAGCTGGCGGTTGGTGCGCGGCGGGCCGTCGAGCGCGGCCTTGCCGCCGTGGCCCGCGCGGACGACCGCGATGGTTTCCCCGGCGCGGCGGATGGCGGCGTCGCTGAGCTCGTTGGCATGGGCAAAGGCGGTCGTCTCGCCGGCGACGCCGCGCAGCCCGAAACCCTGCGACGTATCGAAGGTTGCCGCCTTCAGCCGGCCGTCGTCGAAGCTGAAGCTCTCCGACGCCGCATACTGCATGAACAGTTCGCCGTCGTCGCAGCCAGTCAACGCGTCGGCGACGAGGCGTTCCGTGCGGCCGGGGTCGAGGCCGGTGTCGCGATAGAAGATGCCGGCGGGATCGATCATGCTCATGTCAGCCGATATAGGGCGCGCCGCCGCGCCCGCCTAGAAGTCGCAGGTCAGCCGCCAGACCTTGGCCGGGCGGTCGAGCTCGATGCGGGTGCAACGGTCGAGGACATCGCGGCCGATCAGCACCCATGGCGTCCCCCTGCGCTTCTTCGTCGCGGTCACGGTGATCGCGTCGGCGTCGTCCTCGGCCGTGCTGGTGCCGGCCTTGGCGGCGGCGTCGAGTTCCTTGGCGCGCGCCTCGGTGATCCGCACCGCCGGGTGCAGCAGCGGCAGGCCGAGCAGGCGCGCGCCGGGCACCGGCACGAGGCGTTCGAAGGGCAGATGGACGCCCGGGAACGGCGTCCACAGCCCGACCTGGCCCGACCGCTTGACGATGCCGGAGCGCACCAGCGCGTCGCCGGCACTGCTGCTCATCACGGTTTCGCGCGTCACCAGGTCGAGGCCGAGGCTGACCTCGGTGCCGGCGACGACGACGCGGACCGCGGCATCGTTCTTGCCCTTGCGCGTCAGTTCGGTGACCTTGCCCGCCGCGGTGCCACGCTGCAGCACGACATGCTCGGCGTCGAACGACAGCAGCGAGACGATGCCGTCGGCGTCGGCGGCGATCGGCCTGTCGATCCAAACGGTCGGCACCTGATGGGAGGGCGTGCCGCCGAGCCCGACGCCGTACAGGTTGAAGCGCGCCGTCGCCCCGCCGCCGGGGATGAAAGCGTTCTTGACCTGCTGCTTGCCGAACAGCGGGAAGGCCTTGAGCTTTGCCGCCTCGGCGGGGCCGCTGTTGAGCAGCAGCGCGCTGTCGAAGCCGAGCGCGATACGGACGTTCAGGGGCCTGCCCTTGATCACCGCGACGGTGTGCGGCTGAGCGTCGCGCGGCCAGTCGAGCGTCACCGCGGGTGGTGGCGGCGCGGCAGCCACGAGCACCAGCCCGGCGCACAGGACGCGCAGCGGTCTCAGGCGCGGTCTGCCGGTCCGCCGGCGAGGATGAAGCGCCGGTCGCAATAGCCGCAGTCGGCGTAACCGCCGCTGCCCATCTGCAGCCACACCCGCGGGTGGCCGGGCACGCCTTCGTCCTCGCCGTCGCAAGCGACGCGGGTCGAGGTGACGAGGAACACCTGGGGCGGGGGAATCGTCTCCATACGCCCCGTTAGCGCGAAGGTGACGAGGGTTCTAGCCGCGCCAGCCCTGGCCAGCCCCTAGCGCTGCCGCTCATAGCGTTCGAGCCGTGGCGGCTCGGCCTTCCAGCCGCCGGCCAAGCCGAACTTGCGACCGGCCTCGAACAGCCGGGCCATCTCGACGGGGACGAACTTGATCGGGTCGGTTTCCGTGACGTCGTCGGGAACATAGGCGAGGTGGTAGGCAGCGTCGCCGGTCTTCGCCATCACATAGACCCGGTATATCGACCGGTAAGTGATGGTACGGAGCATCTCCGAGATGGTGCGGGGCAACACGGTGTCGACATTGGCCCCCGCCGGCCCGCCCTCGCTTTCCCAGCGGATCTGGCCGTTGACGATCGCCCAGACGTGTTGCGGCTCGCCTTCGGGATCGATCATGTAGCTGCGGAACAGCACCGCGGTCTTGACGCCGCCGTCGACGTGCATCGCGGCGCCGTTACCCGCCGCCAGCGGCAGGTAGGACGGGCGGAACACCCCCGGGATCGCCGCCGACGCCGCCAGCACGTTGCGGTACAACGTGGCGCGATAGGGCGACTTGCTGTTGGCGATCCGCCCCATGTCCCAGGTCACGGTGACGCCGCGGTCGAGATCGGTGGTGGCGACATACAGCCGCCGGCCGGTGCGCCATTCCGCTGCGACCTCGTCCAGCATCGCCTCGTCGACGGTCGTCTCGATCATCTTCTCGAGCGGCGTCGCGGCGAAGTAGGAGCCGCTGAGCAGCCCCAGCACGCCGCGCGATTTCAGCACCTGCTTGGTCGTCACCTCCGTGTAGAGACGGCGCAAGTCGGGATCGTGCTTGGGTCCGAGGAACGCCAGCGTCGCCATCAGGGCACCGGTCGAGACGCCGGTGACGATATCGAACTTCGGGCGCTTGCCGCTCTCGGTCCAGCCGACCAGCACGCCCGCCCCGAATGCGCCGTCGGAGCCGCCGCCCGACAGCAGCAGGACGTCGTGACGGCCGTCGAGCGTCGGCGGCACCTCCGGGCGCCGGAGCGGCCGGCCGCTGTCGTCGGTCTCGCGGACCTGCGCCTCGGCGACCAGCGCCGGATCGCCCGCGACGGTGAGCGGCCGTGTCGCGCACCCGCCCAGCAGCAGTGCCGCCAACAGGATCGTGCTCCGCATCATGCCCCTCGCTTGTCGCCCCGCCTGCGGGCGCTTAGACCCCAGCGCCATGACTTCCGCAATCGCGATCAACGGCCTCGCCAAGACCTATGCCAACGGCAAGCAGGCGCTGGGCGGCATCGACCTCGACATTCCGCGCGGCAGCATGTTCGGCCTGCTCGGGCCGAACGGCGCGGGCAAGTCGACGCTGATCAACATCCTGGCGGGCCTGGTCCGCAAGACGGCGGGCGCCGCGAGCATCTGGGGCTTCGATATCGACGTGCATCCGAGGAACGCCAAGGCGTCGATCGGCATCGTGCCGCAGGAGATCCTGTTCGACGCCTTCTTCACGCCGTTCGAGACGCTGGAGCTGCAGGCCGGGCTGTACGGCGTGCCGCCCGCGAAGCGCCGGACCATGGAGATCCTGCGCGCCGTCCGCCTCGACGACAAGGCGCACACCTATTCGCGGACGCTGTCGGGCGGCATGAAGCGGCGGCTGCTGATCGCCAAGGCGCTGGTCCACAATCCGCCGGTGCTGATCCTCGACGAGCCGACCGCCGGGGTCGATATCGAACTGCGCCAGCAGCTTTGGGAATATGTGCGCGAGCTCCACGCCGGCGGCACGACGGTGGTGTTGACGACGCACTATCTGGAGGAGGCGGAAGCGTTGTGCGACCGCATCGCCATCATCGACCGGGGCAATGTCGTCGCCAACGACAAGACCAAGGTGCTGCTGGCCACCGCGCAGGACAAGATGCTGGTCGTCACCTTCGATGCGGATGTCGGGGTGGTGCCCGCCGGGCTGGGCGAGCGTGCCGAGCTGCGAGGCCCGCGCAGCCTCGCCATCACGTATGACAAGCGCACCACCCAGGCGGGCGACCTGCTGGCGCGGCTGGGCGACGCCGGGCTGAGCGTCGTCGACGTATCGACACAGGAGGCCGACCTCGAGGACGTGTTCCTCAAGCTGACGCGGCGGGTGGCCTGATGGCCTCCCGGACACCGGCCGCGCAGGTCTACGATGTCGTCGTTATCGGCTCGGGCGCGGCCGGGCTGACCGCGGCGCTCAACCTCGCCGAGCGGTTCAAAGTGGTGGTGCTGGCCAAGGGCGAGGTGTCGGGCGGCTCGACCGCCTGGGCGCAGGGCGGCATCGCCGCGGTGCTGGAGCCCGGCGACACCTACGAGAGCCACATCGAGGACACGATGGTGGCGGGTGGCGGCCTGAACGACCGCACCGCGGTGGAGTATGTCGTCGAGCACGCCGGACCCGCGATCGACCGGCTGGCGGCGCTGGGCGTGCCGTTCAACCCCGGTGAGACCGTTTCCGAACGCTGGCATCTGACGCGGGAGGGCGGCCATAGCCACCGGCGCATCGTGCATGTCGACGACGCCACCGGCTGGGCGGTGCAGGAGGCGCTTGCCAGGGCGGCGACGGCGCACCCCAACATCACGCTGGCGAGCGGCCAGGTGGCGCTCGACCTGATCACCGAGCGGCATGTCGAGGGCGAGCGGTTCGCGCCGCGCGGCTGCCACGGCGTCTATGCCTTCGATCTCGCCGCCCGGCGCGTGCGGCGCTTCGTCGGGCGCGCGGTGGTGCTGGCGACCGGCGGTGCCTCTCGCGTCTATCAGTATTCTACCAACCCCGACGGCTCCACCGGCGACGGCATCGCGATGGCGTGGCGTGCCGGCTGCCGGGTGTCGAACATGGAGTTCAACCAGTTCCACCCGACCTGCCTGTGGCATCCGCAGGTCAAGAACTTCCTGATCACCGAGGCGATGCGCGGCGAGGGCGGACAGCTGAAGCTCCCCGACGGCACCCGCTTCATGGAACGCTACGACGCCGAGCGGCTGGAGCTGGCACCGCGCGATGTGGTGGCGCGCGCCATCGATGCCGAGATGAAGCGGCTGGGGCTGAGCCACGTCCTGCTCGACATGACGCACCTGGAGCCGGACTTCATCCGCCACCATTTCCCGATGATTAATGCCCGGCTGCTCGAGCTCGGCATCGACTGCACGGTGCAGCCGATCCCGGTGGTCCCGGCGGCACACTACACCTGCGGCGGCGTGCTGGTCGATCTCGCGGGGCGCACCGACGTGCTCGGGCTTTATGCCGCGGGCGAGGTGACGCAATCGGGCCTGCACGGGGCCAACCGGCTGGCGTCGAACTCGATCCTGGAATGCCTGGTCTTCGGCCAGGCCTGCGCCGACGACATCGCGCGGGTCTGGGAGGCGTTACCCGAGCCGCCGCCAATCCGGGCGTGGGACGAAAGCCGGGTCACCGACAGCGACGAGGAGGTTGTCGTCGCCCACAACTGGGCGGAACTACGCCGCTTCATGTGGGACTATGTCGGCATCGTGCGGACCGACAAGCGCCTCGAACGCGCCGCCCACCGCGTCAAGTTGCTGCGCAAGGAGATCGCCGATTACTACGGCAACTTCCGCGTCACCCCGGACCTGATCGAGCTGCGCAACCTCGTCCAGGTCGCGGAATTGATCGTGCGTTCGGCCCGCGCCCGCAAGGAAAGCCGCGGGCTCCACTATAGCACCGACTATCCCAAGACCCTCAACGAGGCGCGCGACACGGTGCTCGATCCCGTGCTGTCGCGGTGAAGCCGGGCGGGCGGGCGGCGGGGGTCGCGGTCGGCCTCGTCGCGATCCTGCTCGCGGTCGGCCTGGCGATCGACAGCCGCGGCGCGGCGACGTGGCGGCTGGAACTGGGCGACAGCGACAATTTCATGCGACTGGTGCAGGTGCGCGACTGGCTCGGCGGCCAGTCGTGGTGGGACGTTCACCAGTATCGCGCCGATCCGCCCGGCGGTGTCGCGATGCACTGGTCGCGCCTCGCCGACCTGCCGCTGGCGGCGACGCTGCTGGTGGCGCAGCAGTTCGCCGCGCCCGCGCTCGCCGAGCGGATCGCGCTGTGCGTCCAGCCGCTGCTGCTGCTGCTCGTCGCGCTGGCACTGATCGCGCGGTGCGCGGCGGCGCTGGGCGGGCGTCCGGCTGGTGTCGCGGCGCTGCTGCTGGCAGCAGTGACTCCGTACACGCTGGTCCAGTTCGTGCCCGGCCGGGTGGATCACCACGGGCTGCAGATCGTGCTGGTGCTGGCGGCGGCGACGGCGCTGGCGATGGGCACGCGGGCGCGCAATGGCGCGGCGGCGGCGCTGGCGGCGG